>Ga0326730_1000350_pt1 | contig 12827 bp, 10 predicted proteins | sample MHFSIPfraction_3_FD_207740 | JGI IMG/M metagenome (GOLD analysis project Ga0326730, IMG submission 207740) | Lab enriched peat soil microbial communities from Michigan Hollow, Ithaca, NY, United States - MHF7AN SIP fraction | ecosystem: Environmental > Terrestrial > Soil > Wetlands > Peat...
GAGCCGCCTTGGCGCGCCCCACCCCGGGGACCCGTGCCACATCCGCCGCGGGACGGCTGGCCAACCGCACGATCGAGCTGTCGACGCGGTCGAGCAGCGTCGCGGCGACATCGAGGGCGCCCTTTCCAGCGCATCCCGTGCCGAGCAGGATCGCGACGAGCTCCTGCACGGTGAGGGCGTGCGTGCCGAGGCGCCAGAGGCGCTCGCGAGGACGATCGCGCGCGGCCGGGGTCGAGACTGCAGAGACCATGGCGCCAACGTAGGGCCGCCCGAGCCGCGGGCGGTATCAAAGAATTGCGAGCGACGCCCTTCGCGTGCCGGCGATCAGAGCCCGGCGCCGTGGCACTTCTTGAACTTCTTGCCACTGCCGCAGGGACAGGGATCGTTGCGTCCCACCCCGGCGTAGGGATTGGGCACGGCGGCGCCGGCCGGCGGGGGACCTCCCGGGACGGGCGGGCGCGGTCCGGTCGACGAGCTGATGAGGCCATCGGCGTCGGGCTTGGTCGCCACCATCGGAGGCGGCCGGCGTGGCGCGCTCACCCCGCCCAGCGGGCCGGTCGACGTCATCGGCGCGCCGGGCCGCGGCGGTGGACCGACCTGGATCTGCAGCTTGAGCCAGCGCTCGGTGAAGGTGCTGCGCACGTCGTCCATCAAGCCCTTGAACATCTCGAACGCGTCCTGCTTGTACTCGACCAGCGGGTCCTTCTGCCCCCAGCCGCGGTACTGGATGCCCGCCTTGAGCTGATCGAGATCGTAGAGGTGGTCTTTCCACTTCTCGTCGATCACCGACAGCATGATCTGGGACAGTGCCTGCTCGGCGAGTCCCGAGGGCTCGGCGAGCCGCGCTTCGATAGCGGCCCGGACCACGGGGTCGGTCTCGCGGCGCAGCCGCGCCTCGAGATCGCGGCGCAGCATGGCGTCGGCGTCGCGCAGCTGAGACAGCTTGGCCGCGAACGCTCCCGCTCCGGCCTGTTGGGCCGCGCGCACGAACTCGTCCCGGGTTCTGACCTTGGCCGGATCGGTGAGATCCGGGACCGAGAGCAGGTAGCGCTGCAGCAGCTCGGTGGCGAGCAGCTCGCGATCCCAATCGGCGGGATCCTTGTAGATGGCGACGCGCTCGTCCACCAGGCGCTCGGCGGCGGCATCGATCATCCGCAACGCCTCCGCCTTGAGCTCCTCTCCCCCCTCGAGGGCGAAGAGCCGCAGCGAGTACATCACCTCGCGCTGCTGGTTCATCACATCGTCGTACTCGAGCAGCCGCTTGCGCGCCTGGAAGTTCTGCAGCTCGACGCGCTTCTGCGCCTGGCTGATGGCACCGGTGACCCACGGGTGCGTGATCACCTCGCCTTCCTCGGCGCCGCCGCGGTCCATCCATCGCGCGATGCGGTCGGAGCCGAAGAGGCGCATCAAGTCGTCTTCGAGCGACAGGTAGAACACGCTCTGCCCCGGGTCGCCCTGGCGGCCCGAGCGTCCCCGCAGCTGCCGGTCGATGCGGCGCGCTTCGTGCCGTTCGGTGCCGACGATCACCAGACCGCACGGGGGATCCTCGTCGCACCCGAGCTCCTTGATCCGCGCCGCGGTGAGATCCGCGCTCTCGACCGCCTGGCCGAACGCGGGCTCTCCGCGGGACCGGATGCCGCACACCTGACACTGCTTGACGCCGGGACCGAGTTTGATGTCGGTGCCGCGGCCGGCCATGTTGGTCGCGATCGTGATCGCGCCCGGCTGCCCGGCCTGCGCCACGATCTCGGCTTCCCGCTCGTGATACTTGGCGTTCAGCACTTCGTGCTTCAGCCCGCGGCGCTTGAGCATGCGGGAGAGCGTTTCCGACACCTCGACGCTCACGGTCCCGACGAGCACGGGCAGCCCGCGCTTGTGCTGGCGCTCGGCTTCCTCGACGATGCCGTTGTACTTCTCCCGCCGCGTCTTGTAGATGAGGTCGTGTTTGTCCACCCGCCGCACCGGCCGGTTCGTCGGGATGACCACCACCTCCAGCTTGTAGATCTGGAAGAACTCCGTCTCCTCGGTCTCGGCGGTGCCCGTCATGCCGGCGAGCTTCTCGTACATGCGGAAGTAGTTCTGGATCGTGATGGTCGCGAGCGTCTGGCTCTCCTCCCGCACCGTCACGCCTTCCTTCGCTTCCACCGCCTGATGCAGCCCTTCTGCCCAGCGCCGGCCCGGCATCAGCCGGCCGGTGAATTCGTCCACGATGAACACCTGGCCGTCCTGGACGACGTACTCGACGTCTTTCTCGTACAGCGCGTGAGCCTGCAACAGCTTGTGGATGATATGCAGGGTCTCGCTCTTGGCCGCGTACTCCCCCTCGATCACGCTCCGCCGCTCCAGCTTCTCGGCGGGGGAGAGCGTCTCGTCGCGATCGATCACGTGGACCGCGTGCGAGATATCGGGCACGACGAACAGCGTCGGGTCGTCGGGCGACATGGCTTCGACGCCCTTGTCGGTGAGGTGCACCGAATGCCCGCGCTCGTCGAGCACGAAGTACAGATCGTCCTCGACGTTGCGCATCTTCTGGTCGCGCGCCGGCAGCTTGCGGTCGGCCAGCTTGTCCAGCTCGACGCGCTGCACCGCCGCCTTGATGCCCTGCTCGTTCAGGAGCTTCAACAGCTTCTTGTTCTTGGGCGTGCCGAGCTGGGCCTGATACAGGTATTTGGCGCCATCGTACAGCGTCTTCTCATCCTGCAGCAGGGGTTCGGCTTTGGCGATGAGGTCGTTGACGACCGCGGTCTGCTTGCGGACCAGCTGGACGACCTGCGTGTTGTGCTGGGCGTACTTGACGTCGGATTCGGCCCCCACGGCCCCGGAGATGATGAGCGGCGTGCGCGCCTCGTCGATCAGGATCGAGTCCACCTCGTCGATGATCGCGAAGTAATGCGCGCGCTGGACCCGCTCTTCCAGCCGCCCCACCATGTTGTCGCGCAGGTAGTCGAACCCGAACTCGTTGTTCGTGCCGTACGTGATGTCGCAGCGATAGGCGGCGGAGCGCTCCGGCGACGAGGGCTGGGTGTCGTCGATGCAGCCGACGGTGAGGCCGAGCCAGGTGAAAAGGTGCCCCATCCACTGCGAGTCGCGCCGCGCCAGGTAGTTGTTCACCGTGACGAGGTGCGCCCCCTTGCCGGCCAGCGCGTTCAGAAAGAGCGGCAGGGTCGCCACCAGGGTCTTCCCTTCCCCCGTGGCCATCTCGGCGATCTTGCCCTGGTGCAGCACCACGCCGCCGATCAGCTGGACGTCGTAGGGCACCATGTCCCAGGTGAGTTCGTGCCCCGTGACCATGACCTTCGTGCCGCTCAACCGCCGGCAGGCCTCGCGCACCGTCGCGTAGGCTTCGGGCAGGACCTCGTCGAGCGCGGCCTGGAGCGCGCGGGCGTAGCGTTGCTCGGCCTCTCCCAGCTGATCGGAGAGCCGCGCCCGCTCTTCGGCATCGGGGCAGTCGTGCTTCTGCTTCTTCAGACGCTCCACGTCCACGGCGAGCGCGCCGGTCCGCTCGGCGATGATGCCCCGCAGCTTGGCGGTCTGGGCCTGGAGCTCGCCGTCGCTCTGGTCCTTGAGACGCGCCTCGTGTCGGTGAATCGCGTCCACCAGCGGGCGGATGCGCTTCATCTCCCGCTGGAATCGCGTGCCGAACACCTTCGTAAACAGCCGTTTGACCATCGGTCCTCAGTCTAGCGATACAGCCCGTGCGCGGCGATGTACTCCCGCACTGCGTCGGGCACGAGATAACGGATCGACCGGCCTTCAGCCACCCGGCGGCGCACCTGCGTCGCCGAAATCTCCACGGCCGGCACTTCGATCACCCGCCCGATGACGGGCAGATCCGGGACGGGCGACCCGGGGCGGGCGAACACCACGACATCCGCCAGGGCGGGCAACGCCCCCACCTCGAACCAGGCGGGCAGGTCCCGCGCGGCGTCCGCCCCCAGCAATAACGTGAACCGGTTCCCGGGCTCCCGGACCTCGAGGGCGCGCAGTGTTCGCACCGTGTAGGACGGCGCGGGCAGGTCGAGCTCGATCGGCTCCACCGATAGGCGCGGGTTGCCGGCCACGGCCAGCGCCAGCATGTCGGCCCGCTGCGCGGGGGTCGCCCCGTGCGCCGCCCGCTTGAAGGGCTGCTCGCGCACCGGCATCAGCCGGACGCGAGCCCCCAGCGCCTCTGCCGCCGTCTCGGCGACCACGAGATGTCCGAGATGGACCGGATCGAACGATCCGCCGAACAGCGCGTCCACGCGCTCAGGGTATCGCGGGGGCGCTGCGATCGAGCGGGCAGGACGAATCGAGCCCGCGGGCCTGCGGATAGAAGCGCCGCAGGTGCGCGCACGTCTCCTGCAGCTCCTCGTGATAGCTGATCGCGCGATACGTGTCGGCGAGGCGCAGCAGCGCGTCGGGCGCCCGGGCCGATTCCGGGTAGTTCGCGATCACGTCCTTGAAATAGATGATGCCGGAGTCGTAGGCCCGCCGCTTGAAGTAGAACAGGCCGTTCTTGTACGTCTTGTCGGCGAACCAATCCCGCAGCTGACGCACGTGCAGCTGGGCCCGTGCGGCCGCATCGGAATCGGGGTAGCGCCCGGCGAGATCCTGGTAGATCGCCAGCGCCGTCTGGCCGTAGGTCGGGTCGAGCTCGGGATTGCGCCACAGCCGCATGTTGGCGTCGCCGGCGCGCAACAACGACACGGCCGCGTACGCGCTGCCCGGGTACTGGTCGGCCACCTGGTGAAAATCGTGCGCCGCGTCCACCAACTGCCCCATCTGGAATTCCGACTCGGCCATCGCGTAGTGCACTTCGGGCAACGACGTGTCATTCGGCGGCAGCTCGAACTGGACCCGGCGGAAGCTGAGCAGCGCCTTGGAGTATTTGCCGGACCGGAACTGGGCGCGCGCCCGGCCCAGGAGCTGCTCGGGGGCGAGCGCCTCGGGACGGGCGCCATGCGCGCACGCCACCAACGTCAGGGGAAGCAGCCAGCGACACGCGCGCATCGATCTCACGGTTGCGGGGGTGTTGCAGCGCTGTCGGCCCGGCCCAGCGCGTTGAGCTTCTCCTGAGCGCGCTGCGCCAGGCTATCACCCGGCACACCGCCCATCAGGGACTGCTGATAAAAGTCCACCGCCCCGGCGACGTCGCCGCGGGCCAGTGCCACGTCGCCCAAGCCGACATAGGCCGCCCGGGTCACTTCGATCGCCGACCCGGGCGTCGCGGCGCGGCGGAACCATTCCTCGGCATCGCTCGGATGGCCGGCCGCGAGGGCCGCCTGACCGCGCATCAACGCGCACCGGGCGATGCCCTCCCGCGCCGCGTCCTGCACGACCGGCTGCCGCTGACGCTGCAGCACCCCGGTGAACACCGCCATGGCCGTGACGCAATCCCTGGCCAACGCCGCCGCCTCGCCGTACACGTACAACAACGAATCGGCGCCGCGGGCATCGGGTGCGGTGGCGATGGCCGTGGGCAAGTACGCCAGCGCGTCCGCCGTGTTCCCCGCGGCGGCGGCGTCGAGGGCCACGATCCGCGCGTACGCGCCGAGGGGCCGGCCGGGTGCGGCCTCCCGCATGCCCTGGAGGGCCAGCGCCAACGCGGTCCGGTCGTTGACCGCAATGGCCCCGCGGGCCACCCGCTCCAGACCGTCGGCCGCTTCATCCGCGCGGCTCGGGTCTTCCTTGACCAGGTCGCGGTACTCCTGCGCCGCGAAGCTGAAGTCGCTGGTGTGCAGCCCGGCCGCGGCGGCCTTGGCGTGCAGTCCGGCTTTGCCGCCGCCAGCCCGCAACCCGAGCTGGTATTCGGCCTGGGCGTCGGCGTAGGCGCCCGCGACGTAGTTGCGATCGCCCAGCACTTCGTGGTTGGCCGCGCTCGGTGCACACGCCAGCGCCGCCAGTCCGGCCACCGCCCAGCCTCTCACGGGACGCGCTGGCGGCCTGAAGTTCGCGGCGCGGACTCGCCGGGCACGCCGATGAGGTCGCCGCGGTCCAGCATGGCGAGATAGGCCTCGACGCGCGGATCCTCCGGCCGGCGGCGGCGGCAGTCCTCCCATACGACGCGGGCCGACAACCCGTCCCCGCTGAGGTACGCCGCCAGGCCGAGCATGGCCGCCGCGTCGAGGAAGTTGGGCCGGGACCGCACGATGATCTCGAACTGCTCGCGCGCTTCGAGCACGCGCCCCGCCTGCAACAGGAGCCGACCCAGCTTGTAACGCAGGTCGTGGAATTCGGGGCCGAGCGCGAGCGCCGCCTGATACTGGCCGATGGCTTCCCGCATGCCCCCGGCTTCGATGTAGGCTTCGGCCAGATGCGCGTGGAGATTCGCGAGCTTCGACGCCAGATGGGTGGGGAACCCAAGGCGCGATTTTCCGCCGATTTGTCCTGCCCGGCGCAACGACTCGGTTGCCTCCTGCTCGCGCCCCAGATCGTTCAACACCAGGGCGCGGTGCACCAGCGCCTCGACGTAGTGGGGATTCAGCTCGAGCGAGCGGTCGAGATGCGCCAGCGCCTTCTCCGGCTGTCCGACCAGCGAGTAGCACAGCCCGAGCATGTGCTCGGCATCGGCGAAGGCGTGGCCGATCGACGAGATCTCCTCCAGCAGGTGGATCGCGCCGTAGTAGTCCTGCAGCTGAAAGCGCTCGCGCGCCTGGTCGACCCGGCGCTCAGGACTGGCGTCCATGAACCTCCTTGTACCAGGACACGAACCGCCCGACCCCTTCTTCGATTCCCACCTTGGGCCGGTAGCCCAGCTCCCGTCCGGAACGGGACAGATCGGCGGCCGTGAGCGAGACATCGCCGGGCTGGTCGGGCCCCCGCTCGATCACCGGCTCGCGTCCGGCCGCGGCCGCGATCAGCGCGATGAGCCGATCGAGCCGTACCCGGCCACCGCCCCCGAGGTTGAACACCCGCCAGGGCTCGGCACCATCCCGCCCTGCCTGCGCCGTCCAGGCGAGGGCCGCCAGAATGCCGTCGACCACGTCCGAAACATACGTGTAATCGCGCTCGCTCGAACCATCCCCGCGCATCTGGATCGCCTGGCCGGACACGATCCGGGCGGTGAAGCGATGGACCGCCAGGTCGGGGCGCTGCCGGGGCCCGTACACGGTGAAGAACCGGAGGCAGGCGATGCGGGTCGCGTACAGGTGCGAGAAGGCGCGGCACACGAGCTCCCCCGCGCGCTTGCTGGCGGCATACGGCGAGATCGGGAAGTCCGCCACGGCGTCCTCGACGAACGGCGCCGGGGTGGACTCGCCGTACACGGAGGACGACGACCCGAACACCACGCGCGTGATGCCCTCGCGCCGCGCCGCATCGAGCAACCGGGCCGTGGCCGTCACGTTCGTTTCCATGTAGGCCGCCGGCTGCTCGAGCGACGGCTGGACCCCGGGCCGGGCGGCGAGGTGGATGATCGCCTCGACGCTCTCCAGCGGCAGCGGGTCGCGCACCACATCGCCTTCGGAAAAGAGGAATCCCTTGCGGGTCCGCAGGCCGGCGAGGTTGCGCTCCTTGATGGCCCGCGCGTAGAACGGGTCGAAGTTGTCGACGCCGGCCACGTCATGGCCGGCCTCGAGCAGGGCCTCACACAGATGCGACCCGATGAACCCGGCGGCGCCGGTGACCAGAATCCTGCTCATGCGGTGAGCACTCCACGGAAGTAGTCGATGGTCCGGGTCAGGCCCTCATCGAGCGGGACGGTCGGTTCCCATCCCAGCAGGGTCCGCGCGCGCGTGATGTCCGGCTGGCGCACGCGGGGATCGTCCACCGGCAACGGTCGCAGGACGATCTGGCTCGTGCTGCCGGTGAGAGCCAGGACCCGTTCGGCGAGCTGCCGCACGGTAAACTCCACCGGGTTGCCGATATTGGTGGGATCCGAGGTGCCGCGCTCGAACAACCGGACGATGCCTTCGATCAGGTCGTCGACGTAGCAGAACGACCGCGTCTGCGCGCCGTCGCCGTACATCGTGAGCGGCTCCCCCCGCAGCGCCTGCATGATGAAGTTCGAGACGACGCGGCCGTCACGCGGCCGCATCCGCGGACCGAACGTGTTGAAGATCCGCACGATCCGGGTCTCGACCCCGTGAAAGCGGTGGTAGGCCATGGTCATCGCTTCCGCGAAGCGCTTCGCTTCGTCGTATACGCCGCGCGGCCCGACGGGATTGACGTTCCCCCAGTAGCTCTCGGGTTGCGGATGCACGAGCGGGTCGCCGTACACCTCCGAGGTCGACGCGAGCAGGAACCTGGCCCGCTTGGCCCGCGCCAGCCCCAGGGCCTTGTGGGTGCCGAGCGATCCCACCTTGAGCGTCTGGATCGGCAGCTCGAGATAGTCGACGGGGCTCGCGGGGCTCGCGAAGTGCATCACCCCATCGAGCGGACCTTCCACCTCGATGAAGGTGGTGACGTCGTGGCGCACGAACTGGAACGCGGGGTGGTGCTGCAGGTGCGCCAGGTTCGCCGGCGTGCCGGTGATGAAATTGTCCACCCCGATGACGCGGTGCCCGTCCGCCAACAGGCGGTCGCACAGGTGCGATCCGAGGAATCCCGCCGCCCCCGTTACGAGGATGCGCATGCCAGCGGACGGCCGATGCAGTCGTAGGTGAAGCCGAGCTCAGCGAGCCGCGAGCCCTCGTAGAGGTTGCGGCCGTCCACGATGAGCGCCCGTTTCAGCGCCTGCTTGAGGCGGCCGAAATCCGGATTGCGGTACTCGCGCCATTCCGTGACGATCACCAGCGCGTCGGCACCGGCGACCGCATCGTAGGCGTGCGGCACGTAGGTGACGCGGTCGCCGAGCACGTGCCGCGCCGTCTCGATCGCGGCCGGATCGTGCGCCAGCACCTTCGCACCGGTCTCCAGCAGCGCCTCGATCAGCACCAACGCCGGGCTCTCGCGCACGTCGTCGGTCTCCGCCTTGAAGGCCAGGCCCCACACGCCGATGGTGCGACCCTTGAGGGCCCCGTCGAAGTGACGCGCCAGCTTGTCGAACAAGACGCGCTTCTGCCGCTCGTTGCCGTCCTCGACGGCCTCGAGCACACCGAGCGAGACCCCCTTGCCGTCGGCCGTCTTCACCAGCGCCTTGACGTCCTTGGGAAAGCAGGACCCGCCGTACCCCGGCCCGGGAAACAGGAAGGCCGATCCGATGCGATGATCCGAGCCGATCCCTTTGCGCACCAACTGGACGTCGGCGCCGACCGCCTCGCACAGCTGCGCCACCTGATTCATGAACGTGATTCGGGTGGCGAGCATGGCGTTGGCCGCGTACTTGGTCATTTCAGCCGACGGGATGTCCATGAAGATGAGCGGATTGCCGGTGCGCACGAACGGTCCATACAGCTCCTCGAAGACGCGTCGCGATTCGGGGTGATCCACGCCCACGATGACGCGGTCCGGTTTCATGAAGTCATCGACGGCGGCGCCTTCCTTCAGGAACTCGGGGTTGGAGCACACGTGGAACGTCTGCTTCGTGTACTTCGCGATCTCCGCCCGCACCAGCTCCGCCGTGCCGACCGGCACGGTGCTCTTGGTGGCGACGACCTTGGGGTGGTTCATGTGCTGCCCGATCGTGCGGGCCACGGCGAGCACGTGCTGCAGATCGGCCGAGCCGTCTTCGTCCGGCGGCGTGCCGACGGCGATCAGGACCACCTCCGCCGCCTCGATCGCCGCAGCGACTTCGGTGGTGAACCGCAGCCGGCCCTCGCGCTGGTTGCGCACCACGAGCGGTTCGAGCCCCGGCTCGTAGATCGGCAGCTGGTTCTCCTTCAGGCCCGCGATCTTCTTCGCGTCCACGTCCGCGCACAGGACGTCGTTGCCCGTCTCGGCGAAGCACGCACCGACGACGAGGCCGACGTATCCGGTCCCGACGACGCAGACCTTCACGGCTTCCTCCCGGCGGCGGCCGGCAGGGCGTGCCGCGTGTCGACGACGAGCTTCGCCTCCCGCGCAATGAGCGCGTAGTCGATCTTCGAGTGATCGGTGACGATCACGGTGCAATCGGCGCCGTGCAGCGTCGCCGCGCTGAGCGGCACGGAGGCGAGATCCACGCCGTCCTCGTGCAACCGGGCCACATAGGGATCGTGATAGGTCACCACGGCGCCCCGTTGTTCCAGCAGGCGGATCACGTCCAGCGCCGGGCTCTCGCGGATGTCGTCGATGTCCTTCTTGTACGCCACGCCCACGACGAGCACCTTGCTGCCGCGCACCGCTTTGCCCTGGTCGTTGAGGCGGTCGGCGACGCGGGCCACCCAGTACTCGGGCATCTCGGCGTTGATCTCGCCCGCCAGCTCGATGAAGCGTGTCCGGTAGTTCAGCGTGCGCATCTTCCACGCGAGATAGTGCGGATCCAGCGGGATGCAGTGCCCGCCCACGCCCGGCCCCGGCGTGAATTTCATGAAGCCGAACGGCTTCGTCGCCGCGGCATCGATCACCTCCCACACGTCGACGCCCAGCTTGTCGCACACGATGGCCATCTCGTTCACGAGCCCGATGTTCACGCTGCGGAACGTATTCTCGAGAATCTTGACGAGCTCGGCGGCCTCGGTGGAAGACACGGGCACGAGGCGCTCGATCGACGGCTGATACAGCGCCACCGCGACCTCGAGGCAGCTCGGCGTGATGCCGCCCACCACCTTCGGGGTGTTGCGCGTGCCGTACTTCGGGTTGCCGGGATCGACCCGCTCGGGCGAGAAGGCGAGGAAGAAATCCTCGCCCACCTTCAGCCCCGTGCTCTCGAGCGCCGGCAGCATCAGCTCCCGGGTCGTTCCGGGATAGGTGGTGGACTCGAGGATCACGAGCTGGCCGCGGCGCAGCGTCTTCTTGATCGACTCGGTCGCCGCGATCACGTAACTGACGTCGGGATCCTTGGTCTTGGAGAGCGGCGTGGGAACCGCGATCGAGATCGCGTCGGGCTCCGACAGCCGCGCCAGGTCCGTGGTCGCGGAGAACTTGCCGTCCTTGACCGCCGCGGCGATCTGGGCGCTGGGCACGTCCTGGATGTGGGACGTGCCGGCGTTCAGCCCGTCCACCACGCGCTTGCTGATATCGAAGCCCAGCACCCGGTAGCCGGCGTGGGCCAGCTCCATGGCGAGGGGCAGGCCGACGTAGCCCAGGCCGACGATACCGAAGAGCGCGGAGCGGTCCTTGGCCTTGGCGAGGAGCGCGTCTCGGGGAGTCTGCGAAACCGGTGTCATAGAGTGATCGGGGTTCCTCCGCTCGCGAGCGAGCGCGTAGCCGCTTCCAGCACACGGATGACGCGGACACCGTCCGCGGCGCCGGCACGGGGAGCTTCCGCGCGCCGCGCCACGCGCACGAAATGCGCGAGCTCGGCGCCGAGCGGCTCCACATTGGGGATCTTGGGAATGAAAATGTCGCCTTCCCGGATGGCGAGACTCTCGCCCCAGGAAGCATAATCGGGGGGCCGCGTCACGCCTTTGTCGTAAATACGCAACTTTTCGCGCGGTTCCATGTCGTCGAATACCACCATTTTGCGGTCGCCCACCACGGTGAGCTTGCGTTCCTTGTGAGGGTCGAGCCACGACAGCTGGACGTGCGCCATCGTGCCGCTCGCGAACTCCATGTGCAGGAACACCACGTCCTCCACGCCCGGCTGCAGATAGGAGGATCCCTGGGCCGTGACCCGGACCGGCGCCTCCCCCAGCAAATGCAGGGCCACCGAGACATCGTGGGGCCCGAAGCTCCACAGGGCATTTTCGTCGGCCCGAACCTGTCCCAGATTCACCCGCAGCCCGTACATGTAGAGCACGCGCCCCAGTTCGCCGGCAGCCACCAGCGCCCGCAGGGCGTCGACCGCCGGGTGAAACACGAGCAGGTGCCCCACCAGGACCGGCACGTTGCCGGCCTCGGCGGCGCGGGCCACCGCGTCCGCGTCCGCGACCCGCAACGCGAACGGCTTTTCCACCAGACACGGCTTCCCCGCGGCGATGGCCCGCAGCGCGTACTCGGCGTGGGTCTTGGCCGGCGACGCGATGATGACGGCATCCACCCGCTGCAGCAGCGCGTCGGCATCCTCCGTCACGAAGATCGCCGGGTACTGGCGGGCGACCGTCTGACGAACCTGTTCCCGGGTGTCACACACCGCCGCCAGCTGGGCGTCGGCGAGCCCCGCCGCCGTCCGGACGTGATTCCTCCCCCACACCCCGGCGCCGATGACGCCGAGTTTCAGCCGGCTCACCGGTAGAACTCGACGATCGCGTCGACGACGGTGTCGAGCTGCGGCCGGGTGAGCTCCGGGAAGATCGGCAGCGACAGCGCCTCGTGGGCCGCCTGCTCCGAGCGCGGCAGACTGCCCGCCGCATAGCCCAGGTGGGCGAAGCACGGCTGCCGGTGGAGCGGAATCGGATAGTAGATCGCGCTGCCGATGCCTTTCGCCTTGAGGTGCGCCTGGAGCGCGTCGCGCCGCTCGACGCGCAACGTGTATTGATGGAAGATGTGCTCGTTGCCGGGAGCGACTTTCGGTGTGCGGACCGCGCTCACGCGCGCCAGGGCGGCGTCGTAGTAGGCCGCGTGCTCCCGGCGGCGATTCGACCAGTCGGCCAGATGCGGCAGCTTCGCGAGCAGCACCGCGGCCTGGAGGGTATCGAGCCGCGAGTTCGTTCCAACTTCCTCGTGGTGGTATTGCTTCGCGCCGCCGTGCAGCCGCAGCTTGCGCAGCCGCTCGGCTGCCGCGTCGTCCGAGGTCACCATCATCCCCGCATCGCCCCAGGCGCCCAGATTCTTGCTCGGGAAGAAGGAGTACCCCGTCACCCATCCGGTCTCCCCCGCCATGCGCCACACGCCGTCGATCGAGCGGCGCGCGCCGATCGCCTGCGCCGCGTCCTCGATCACCTTCATCC
>Ga0326730_1000351_pt1 | contig 12765 bp, 4 predicted proteins | sample MHFSIPfraction_3_FD_207740 | JGI IMG/M metagenome (GOLD analysis project Ga0326730, IMG submission 207740) | Lab enriched peat soil microbial communities from Michigan Hollow, Ithaca, NY, United States - MHF7AN SIP fraction | ecosystem: Environmental > Terrestrial > Soil > Wetlands > Peat...
CTGGGGCTCGACCTATCTCGCGATCGCCTTCGCGATTCACACCCTGCCGCCGTTCCTGATGGCGGCCGGGCGGTTCCTCCTTGCTGGCGGGGCGCTCTACCTGTGGGCCCGCCTGCGCGGTGCTCCCGCGCCCCGCTCCTCCCAGTGGCTGTGGGCCTTCCTGCTCGGCGGGCTGTTCTTCCTGTTCGGCAATGGCGCGGTGGTGTGGGTGGAGCTCAGAATGTCCTCCGGGCTCACCGCCCTCATCGTGGCCATGGTGTCGGTCTGGACGGCGCTGCTGGAATGGCTCCGTCCCGGCGGCAGTCGTCCCGCTGGAATGGTGCTGGTCGGCATTGCCCTCGGATTCCTCGGCGTCGCCCTGCTGGTGCTTCCCGGGGGCTCGGGTGCCGGGCATGCCGACCCCGCCGGCGTCCTCCTGCTTATGTGCTCGACCTTTGCCTGGGCGCTCGCCTCGGTGTTGAGCCGCACCGCCGACCTGCCCGACAACGCACCCCTCACTTCCGGCATGGAAATGCTGGCTGGCGGCGTGCTGCTGCTGCTCGCCAGCGGGGTGGCGGGGGACTGGGGCCGGTTCGTCCCCTCGGCGGTAACGACCAAGTCGATCGTGGCGTTCCTGTACCTGGTGATCTTCGGGTCGCTGGTGGCGTTCACCTGTTTCGCCTGGCTGCTCAAGGTTACCTCCCCCAACAAGGTCGCGACCGCCGGCTATGTAAACCCGATGGTCGCGGTGTTCCTCGGCTGGTTGTTCGGGGGAGAGAGTCTGTCCGCCCGTTCCTTCCTTGCGTCACTGGTCATCGTGGCCGCCGTGGTGCTCATCATTACGGGGCGGGGGTTCGCCCTCCGGCTGCCACGACGCGCTCCGCCGGCCAGCGAGGCCGAGGGACTGACGCGTCGCGACAAAGTCGTGACTTGACCATGGGGCGGGAGTGTCCCTATCCTCCATCCATGACGCTCGCCGCCCTCCGCGCCCCGTGTCTCACCGCCGCCTGCCCCAACAACCGGGTGGGCAATTGGAGTTTCTGCTGAGGAGAGTGGGCGCCGTTGACTGGTTGTTCCCCGTGCGGCCCGCTCCCCCGGAGCGGGCCGTCCTGCTTTCATGCCTCGCCATGCGCGGGGACTGGAGTCTTCCGTGACCGCCCGCCCGATGCTGTCTGCCGCCGGGGTGGAATCCGACCAGCTGGTCGAGCTGTCCACCCTGTACGAGCTGAGTGAGGTCCTCGCCTCCGCTCCCTCGCTGCACGAGGGGCTCGGGCAGGCGATGCGCATGCTGAACCGCTACCCCGGCGCGCTTCGCGGGGCCCTCACCCTGCTGGATGACGAAACCGGCGAGTTGTACATCGAGGCGGCGCTCAACCTCCCGGCCAATGCCCGGCTGGCGCGCTATCGCCTGGGCGAGGGGATCACCGGCGAGGTGGTGGCTACCGCCCGATCAATCGTGGTGCCGGATGTGGAGCGGGAACCCCGCTTCCTTCACCGCACCGTCCGTCGAATTGCGGACCACGGCGAGGCGGTGAGCTTCATCTGCGTACCGATCCTGCTGGATCACCGCCCGGTGGGGGCGATTTCGGTGGATCTTCCCCACCGGCTGGTGTGGGATGCCAACCACCTGCTCCGGTTCCTGAACGTGGTGAGCTCGCTGGTTGCCCTGGCCCTCCGCACTCAACGCCCCGCCGAGGCCGCCAGGAAGTCGCTCGAACAGGAGAACCAGACCCTCAAGCGGGAGCTGCGGGAGCGGTACGACTTCGATCACCTGGTGGGGACCAGCGGACCGATGCGGGACGTGCTGGCGCAGGTAGCCCAGGTAAGCGCCACGAGCACCTCTGTGCTGCTCCGGGGAGAGTCCGGCACCGGCAAGGAGCTGGTGGCTCACGCCATCCATTACAACAGCGACCGGAGCGCGGGTCCCTTCATCAAGGTGAATTGCGCCGCCCTGCCGGAGACCCTCATGGAGTCGGAGCTGTTCGGCCATGAGCGGGGGGCTTTTACTGGAGCCCATACCCGGAAGAAGGGACGCTTCGAGCTGGCCCACGGCGGGACCCTGCTCCTGGACGAGATTGGCGAGCTGAGTCCGGCCACCCAGGTCAAGCTGCTCAGGGTGCTGCAGGAACGGGAGTTCGAGCGGGTGGGGGGCAACGAGGTGCTCCGGGTGGACGTCCGGTTGATCGCCGCGACCAGCCGCAACCTGGAGCAGGCCATAGCCGAAAGGGGATTCCGGGAGGATCTGTACTACCGGCTGAATGTGTTTCCCATCTTCCTTCCTCCGCTCCGCGACCGGAAGGCGGATATCCTGCTCCTGGCGGACCACTTTGTGAATCAGTACGCCCGGACCCACCGGAAACCGGTCAAGCGGATCACCACGCCGGCCATCGACATGCTGATGCGGTACCACTGGCCCGGCAACGTGCGGGAGCTGGAGAATGTGATCGAGCGGGCGGTCGTGGTGTGCGACGGGGTGGCGATCCACGGCCGGCACCTGCCGCCGACCCTGCAGACCCCGGAGGCCTCCGGGACTACACCGGGTTCGCTCAAGGCGGCGGTGGGCCAGCTGGAGCGAGACCTGCTCCACGACGCCCTCAAGACCACCCGTGGGTCCGTGTCAGAAGCCGCCCGGATGCTGGCGACCACCGAACGGATCTTGCGGTACAAGCTGCGGAGGTACCAGATCGTGCCGTCGAGATTCGCCTGACAATTGTGTAGCCGGGGGATCCGGCGAGAACAAAGCTGTCGGGAGGTGCATCACACCGGCGCGCTGGACTCCCGGCCGGGCCTTCGAGCGGAACCGCAACAGCAGCATGCGGTTCCGCTCTCTCTTTTGGCTTCGGAAATGAGCTTCCCGACCACGGCACGGGTCTTGTCCTAGTCTCCGGGTGAACCTGAGCCGGAGCATCTCATGCGCTGGACCGTTCTGCCATTCGCCCTTGCCCTTTCCGCGGTGGCCCCGCTCGAGGCCCAGCAGCCGCTGGTCCTTGCCGCGGGCCCGCACGATCACGACCCCCTCCCCCTGGTGAGCGCCGCGCTCCACGCGGCGATGCTCAAGCCGAGCTACCAGCTTCGGCTGGTGAGCGACTGGCCGCAGCTCTCCGGGGGAGGACTGGGATGCGTCAATGGCGGGCAGGAGGTGCTGGAGGGCGAGCTCGCGCAGACCTCCGACGGGGGTTACTCCGGCCAGCTGGTGCGCAAGGCGACGATCCGGTTCTGCGGGGTCCATGGAGCGGCCCGCGAGGCCTGTGCCCTCACGCTGACCAGCGCCGGGACCGTGTCCGCCCGCGGGGAGGTGACGCCGGCGGCTCCCGGGTGGAGCACGCAGGAGATCGAGCTTCGCTGGTATGCCGCCGAGGGGTCTTCCGACGCGGTAGTCGAGGGCGACTGCTCAACCCAGTTCAACGACTCTGTGCGCCGGTTGTACCTGGGGGCGTCCCACTCTGTGGCGTTCCCGTTGCCCGCCGCCGGCGAGGGGCGGCTGACCCGGCGGCTGGACGACTATGGCTGGATTGTGGATGTGAGATAAGAGTTCCGAGTTCCGAGTTCCGAGCACCTCAGGCGATGTAGGCGGCGCGGGCTCGGCTCGCTGGGAAGGGAGGGGTGGTATGGCTCGAGCAGGTCTCTGGGCCCGCTTGATCGCAGCGCGGACTCGTTAGCTGTCAGGAATCAGGAGAGGATGCGCGAATCCTGCTCCCTCTCCTGTCCGGTCCGCCGGTCCGCTGGTCCGCCCGTCCGCCTTCATTGACGGCCCGACAAGAAACATCATTTTGTGATGTCTCTCCAATCGGAGCCGTTTTTTCATGCTGTCCACCAGGGTTCTGGCTGCGCTCGCAGTCGCCGTGGTCGCTGCCGAGCCGCCGACGGCTCTGCAGGTGCTCTCGTCGTCTCCCGCCGTCGAGGCGCCGCTCACCGCCTCCATCCAGATCATCTTCGACCGGCCGGTGGCGGGATCGCTGGACCGCACGGTGGATCCAGCCGCAATTCTCTCGATCGATCCGAAGATCTCCGGCCGGGCCGAGTGGCGTGACCCGGTAACCCTTCGGTTCCTGCCTGCCGAGCCACTCAAGCCTGGCCAGAGCTACACGGTGACCGTCGCCAACAGCTTCGAAGCGATGGACGGCAGCCGACTGGAGAAACCCTACAGCTACAGCTTCGCCGTGACTGGACCGCGGCTTCTGGGGGGGCTCCCCGTTTCGGAGAGCGAGCACCCCAACTGGCTGACCCCCAAGGTGACCTTCGACCTGGTGTTCGGCGCCGAGCTCGACCGGAACACCCTGCGCGGGCTGGCGTACCTGGACTTCAACCAGTCCTGCTCCAGTCCGGGGGTCATCAAGCTCAACCCCACGGCCCAGCGACCGATCGGCGACAAGGACCCGTGGCAGTACCGCGAGGCAGGAGGCTGGGAGCGGGATCGCGCCGCGGACAAGTACCGCAGGGTGGTGACCCTTGTGCCGGAGCGGCCGCTCCCGCTGGCCTGCTCCGGCGACCTGGTCGTGCCCACCGTCGTGGATCCGGAGGGCACCAAGCCATTCGCCCGCTGGGGGTTCTCCACCTACGGCAGGTTCGAAATGGTCCGGGCCGACTGCGCCGGCGACGCCAGCAACTGTCCCGCCGGAGGCATTCGGGTCCACTTCACCACGCCGGTGAAGGGCGCGGAGGTGCAACGCCGCCTGACGGTGCTCCCCGCGGTGCCGTTCACCATCTCCGATACCACCGACGAGTCGAACGAATGGTACCTGGAGACCCAGCTCGTTCCCCACACCGCCTACGCCGTCATCGCCGACACCGCGATGCGGGATGTCTTCGGGCAACGCATCACCGGCAACCCCGCCTCCGGTTTCCGTACGACCGGGTACGCGCCGCTGGTGGAGCACGAGTATGGCCGGATGACGGTGGAGCGGGCCGGTTTCGGGACCCTTGCGGTGAAGCACGTGAACGTCGACACACTCACCATCACCACCGCGCCCGTGCCCGATGCCTTGATCGCGGGGATGCTCCAGTACAGCCGGTGGAACCGGGACGACAGCTCCCTGGCGCGGGTGCTCAAGGGCGCGGTTACCCGCAAGGTGGCGGTGCCCGGCCCGCCCGACCGGGTGCGGATCTACGGGGTGAAGCTGCCGGTCTATAACGCCCAGCGTCCCGGCTCGCCGGTGCTGCAGCTGGTGAAAGTGACCAGCCCGACCCTGTCACCAGAATGGCAGGAGAACCAGCCCTTTGCCGTGGTTCAGGTGACCAATCTCGCGGTGCACGCCAAGATCGGACTCACCGAGGGGGTGGTGTGGGTGACTGGAGTGAACGACGGTAGCGCCCGGGCCGGAGCCCAGGTGACGCTGTACGATACCCGGGGCCGGGTTCGTGCGTCCGCCCGCACCGGCCCGGACGGCATCGCCCGCCTTACTGGATTCAAGCCGGACAGCGGTCGGGAGGGGTACGGCTTCGAGGGTTATGTCGTCGGCAAGCTGGGGAACGACCGGGCCCTGACCAGTCTGAGCAGCTACGACCCGGACCTGAGCCCGTGGCGGTTCAACGTCAGGTCCGGCTACGGCAGGGAACGCCAGCCCCTGGCGGCGGCGGTGTTCACCGAGCGCGGTATCTACCGCCCCGGCGAGCCGCTGTATGCCAAGGCAATCGTCCGGAGCGGCAACCTCGGCACGCTCACGCCGCCGTCGCGGACCGACAGCATCCACTGGGTCTTCAACGACCGGGAGGGCGGCGTCCTCAAGGAGGCCACCACCGCTCCCTCGGCCTTCGGCACCGCCGATCAGACCCTTCAGCTTCCGGCCGACCTTCCGCTTGGCTACTACAGCATCTCGGTCGAGCAGAAGCGCAACGGCCAATGGCTGTCGCTCGCGAATGCCTCATACCGGGTGGCGGAGTACCGTCCACCCGAGTTCCTGGTCGATGTCTCCGGCGATAGCGGCGCTCGCTTCCCGGGCGACAGCGTCACAGCCCGGGTGGAGGCCCGCTACCTGTTCGGGGCGCCGATGGCCCGCGCCGCTCTCACCTGGGTGGCCCGGCAGACCACGATGGACTTCTGGAGCCTGCAGATCCCCAACACCGAAGGCTTCTACTTCGGCGAGAACGGGTGGTGGTGGGAGGAGGAGGAGAACCGCGCGGCCACTCAGGTGATCGGCCAGGGCGTAGACACGCTGGATGCTACCGGCCACAGCAGTATCCGGGTCGGACTGATGGCGCCCGCCAAGGGACGCCCGGCCCGCGCCACCATCGAGGCCTCGGTGACGGACGTCAACCGCCAGGCGGTGGGCGCCGCCACGTCGTTCGTGGTCCATCCCTCTTCCTTTTATATAGGGGTCAAGCCGGAGGGGCAGAGCTATTTCTGGACAGCGGGCCAGGCACAGGCGGTATCGGTGATCGCGGTCCGGCCAGGCGGCGAACGGCTCGCCGGGGTGAAAGTGGCGGGAACGATCGTCCGCCAGGAGTGGCATCGAGTGCACCGGACCCGCGGCGGATACAGCGAGGTCTATGGTGAGTGGGTCTCCGACACGGTGGCCACCTGCAAGGTTGTAACGGTGTCAGGCCAGACGCCGGCCCAGTGCCGGTTCACACCCGCATCGGGTGGCAGCTACATCCTCGGGTTCACCAGCGAAGACGAGGCCGGTCGGCCCGTGTCCAGCAGCGTCTACCGCTGGGCCACGGGCACCGACTGGGTCCCATGGAGCGACGAGACCCAGTTCAAGATGGACGTCATCCCTGACAAGAGCCGCTACTCCGTCGGCGATACCGCCTCGGTGCTGTTCGCCTCGCCGTTCACCGACGCCGAGGCCTGGATCACCGTGGAACGCGAGGGCCTGATCGAGCAGCGCAGGATGCGGCTCACTTCCGGGTCGACCACCCTCAAGTTCCCGGTGGTGGAGGCGTGGGCACCCAACGCCTTTGTCTCGATTGTGGTGGCGCGTGGCCGGAGCGCCAAGCCGGGACCCCTGGACGACCCCGGCCGCCCCACCATCCGGGTGGGCTACGCCGAACTGCGGGTGACCCCGGAAGTGAAGCGACTCAACGTGTCGGTCAAGCCGGCGCAGGCGGAGTATCGCCCGGGGGACACCGCCCGGGTGGAGCTGAAGGTGGTGGATCGCGCGGGGAAGGGGCAGCGGAGCGAAGTGACCCTCTGGGCCGTGGACGAAGGCGTCCTCGCCCTCACCGGGTACCGGACCCCGGATCCCATCGACCTGCTCTACGCCCCGCGTGGTCTCGGACTCCGGCTCTCCAGCAACCTGACCACGGTCGCTCCGCAGGTGCCAGAAGGAGAGAAGGGCGGACGGGCGCCGGGCGGTGGCGGCGGCGCGGGGGAGAGTGAGGTCTTCCGCTCGCAGTTCAAGACCACCGCTTTCTTTCTCGGCAGCGTGGTCACCGATTCTGGCGGAGTGGCGACCGCCAGGGCAAAGCTGCCCGACAACCTCACCACCTTCCGGGTGATGGCCGTGGCGGTCACGGCCGGTGACCGCTATGGGAACGGGGAATCTCCGATGCTGGTCACCCGGCCGCTGCTGGCCCGGCCGGCGCTGCCGCGGTTCCTCCGCGAGGGAGACAGATTCTCCGCCGGTGTTGTCGTGAACCAGCGGGCCGGCGGGACGCCCAGCGTCAAGGTGGAGGCCACGGCCCAGGGGACTCAGCTGGTGGGAGACGCGACCAGCACGGTCCGGCTGGAGGCGGGACGGGGCACGGAAGTGCGCTTCGACTTCCGCCAGCCGGGCCAGAGTCCGCTCGGTTCGGCCGACAGCGCCACCTTCCGGTTCAAGGTGACCGGTGCGGGAGATGCCGACGCGGTGCAGAAGCGGCTCGGGGTGAAGCCGGCATTCCGCCCACGGGCATGGACGGTGGCGGGGGTCCTGGCCGATACCGCGACCGCCGAGCTGGTTCTCCCTGACGGCATCGATCCCGATCGTTCCCGGCTGCAGCTCACCCTGGGGGCGTCACCGCTGAGCATCATCCAGGGAATGACCTGGCAGCTGAGAGTCTATCCGTACTATTGCACCGAACAGACCGCCAGCGCCGCTCAGCCGCTCATCGCGCTGTACCGGGCGCAGCAGAGTCTCAAAGGGGTCACGCTGCTGCCGGGCGACCCAAGGCGGGACATTGAACTGGCGGTGAGCCTGCTGACCCGCCGGCAGCGGCCGGACGGAGGCATCGGGTACTGGAGCGCCAGCGACTGGACCACGCCGTGGCTCAGCGCTTACGCCGGGGTGACCCTGCTCGAGGCGCGATCGGTGGGCGTGGCGGTCAGTGACTCGGTCCTTGCACGGCTGGCGGACTACCTGCGTAACGCCCTCAAGAACCCGATTCCGGTACGGGCGCCGGTGATCGGCTGGTACCAGGCGGTGGAGGCCCAGCTGTCTGATCAGGTCGCGGCCGCCGACTTCCTGAGCCGGTTTGGCCAGCCGGAGCTGCCGGCGGAGAACGAGCTGCTGCGGAACGCGGCTCAGCTCGCCTGGGAGGATCGGGTGCGGCTGGCCGAGATGCTGGCGCGCAGGCGGGCGGTGAAGGCGGCGCGCGCTCTGCTCCAGCCCGCCTGGAGCGCGGTGAAGGTGGAAGGCCGCCGGGCAGTGGTGCCGGAGGAGGCCCGGAGCTGGCGGCACTACTTCTACTCCCGCGTCCGGCCTACCGCCCGGCTCCTCACCGCCACCCTGGCCGTCGACTCGACCAACGCGCTGCTCGGTCCGCTGGTGGAGACCCTGGTGCAGCAGGGTCGGGCGGGGCAATCGCTCGATCCGTGGAACACCCAGGACTATGCGGCCACGGTATCCGCGCTGGTGGCGTTCGACCGGATGGTGCGGGGCGGCGCCGCCCGGAGCTTCACCGTACAGTCGGGCGGCAGGACGCTGTTCACCCGCACCGGCGGGACCGCGCCGATGCCCGCCCCCGCCGCTCCCGGCCGGCCGGCGATCAGGCCGGCGCCGTCCATCGCGGACTCGGCGCTGCCACTCACGGGGCTCCTCTCCAACCTGGCAGGCGGCAGGCGCGGGCTCAGGCTTTCGCTAGCCTCGCCAGGCAGCGGCTCGCCGATCTACTACTACCTCACGGTTTCCGAGGTGCCGAAGGAACGCCCGGTGAATCCGGAGGACCAGGGGATCAAGCTGGAACGCTGGTACGAGAAGTATGATGCCCCGAGCCCGGTGGTGAGTGTCGTCGCCGGCCAGCTGGTGCGGGTACGTCTCCGGATCACCGTCCCTGCCGACCGCCAGTTCGTGGTGGTAGACGACGCGCTTCCCGCCGGCCTGGAGGCCGTGGACCTGAGTCTCCGCACGGCCAGCCTGTCACCCGGCCCGGGTGTCGACGAGAAGTCGCCCTACCTCGGCCAGCAGGAGGCGGAGGGGGAGGGTGGAGAGGGGGAGCGCAGCGAGGAGGTTGGCTGGTACTACGGCTGCTGGGACAGCGGCTGGTGGTCGCCGTTCGATCACAAGGAGATGGGCGACGCGCGGGTGCTCTACTCCGCCACGGTACTGTGGAAGGGCACCTACACCATGACCTACATCGCGCGCGCCACCACGCCGGGTGTGTTCGTGCGCCCCCCGGCCCATGCGGAAGAGATGTACAACCCGGCGGTGTACGGCCGGAGCGACGGCGGGCTGTTCACGGTGACCGAGAAGTAACCCACGGTACTTCGCGTGGTGAGCTCGGCGAGTTTCAACGCAGAGGCGCGGAGGACGCAAAGGGCCGCAGAGGGATCGAGAGCTGCATTTCATGATCGCCAGTTGTCAGCGGCACGAGCATTGGCGTTCGACGAGGAATCGGGGATGAAGATGTGTTACCACATCGTTGGTGCTGTTCTCTGCGGCCCTTTGCGTTCTCCGCGCCTCTGCGTTGAAATGCGGGAGTAACTGAGCGATGAATCCAGGTATCGGCAAAATCTTCAAGTGGGGCTGTGTGGCCCTTGTCGTGGGGCTCGCCGGCGCCGGGGTCTGGGTCGCGCAGCCCATACCAGGCGAGCTGCTCGCGGCCAGCCGGGCGCAGAGCCTCACCATCGAGGACCGGCAGGGTGCGCTGCTCCGGACTACCCGCGCCTCGGACGGAAGCCTTGCGAGCTGGGTTCCCCTGACCGAGATGGACCCCGACCTTCCCCGCGCCTTTGTGGCGGTGGAGGACCGGCGCTTCTATCAGCATCACGGGATCGATCCGCGGGCTGTCATCCGCGCGCTGCGCGACAACCTGCTGGGCGGGCGGGTGGTCTCCGGAGCCTCCACGATCACGATGCAGCTGGCCCGCCTGCTCCGCCCGCTTGGCCGGGGATGGGATGACAAGCTGATCCAGTCCCTCTGGGCGCTCAGGCTCGAAGCCCACCTGCGGAAGAACGAGATCCTGGAGCAGTATCTCAACCGGGTACCGCTGGGCCAGGGCACCATCGGCGTTAACGCCGCCATGCGGCTCTACTTCGGCGGCTCACCGGCGGAGGCCAGCCTGGGCCAGGCGGCGCTGCTCGCGGCGCTGGCCCGCGCGCCCTCCAGTCAGAACCCGCTGGTCGATCCCCGCCGCGCTCTGGAACGGCGCAGCCTTGGACTCCGCGCCCTGGCCCGGGAGGGCTATGTCACCGCGGAGGAGAAGGCCCGCGCCGGGCAGGAGCCACTGCTCGGCACCGGTCGAGGCCGGCCCTTTCTGGCGCCCCATTTCACCAGCCGGCTCCTGCTCTGGGCGGAAGCGGAAGGTCGTCCGCTCACCGGTCGGTGGCGGACCTCCCTGGATCTTGGGTTGCAGTCGGAGCTCGAGGACGAAGTCCGGCACACCGTTGACCAGCTGAAGAACCAGGGGGCCAGACAGGGGGCGCTGGTGGTCCTGGACAATCCCACCGGCGAAGTGCTCGCCTGGGTGGGGTCGCCGGATTTCTGGGCCGACACCTCGGGTCAGGTCGACATGGTTGTGAGTCCACGCCAGCCCGGTTCCGCCCTCAAGCCGTTCCTCTATGCCCTGGCGTTCGATCGGGGAGCGACGGCGGCGACGGTGCTGGCGGACATCGCCACGACCTACCAGACCGCGAGCGGCCCCTATCATCCGCGGAACTACGATCGGCGCTACCACGGCCCGGTTCGGGCGCGTGAGGCGCTGGCCAGCTCCTACAATGTCCCCGCGGTCGGGCTGGCGGACCGGATCGGCTACGCGACCCTGCTGTACGGCCTTCGCCGCGCGGGGTTCGCATCGCTCTCGCGCCCGGCCGAGCACTACGGCCTGGGGCTGGCACTGGGGAATGGCGACGTCACCCTGCTCGAGCTGGCGAATGGGTATCGTGCGCTCGCCAACGGCGGTTGGTGGTCCCCCCCGCGCTACTGGGCCGGCGACCAGACCCCCGCCGCGGGCGACTCGGCGCCCCGCCGGGTGGTTTCGCGGGCCGCGGCTGCGCTCGCGCTCGACGTCCTGAGCGATCCGGTGGCCCGGATTCCGGGATTCGGCCTGACCACACCGTTCGACTGGCCCTTCCGCGCGGCGGCAAAGACGGGCACCAGCCGCCACTTCACCGACAACTGGGCGGCGGCAACCACCGGGCGGTTCACCGTCGCCGTCTGGGTCGGGAACTTCAGCGGTCAGCCAATGGAAGGGGTGAGCGGCGTCTCCGGCGCCGGCCCGCTGCTCCACCGGGCGGTGCTGGTGACCGCGCGCCGCTATCCGCCCGGCGATCTCATCCGTCCAGCCGAGAGCGGCCTGGTTGCGGCCACGATCTGCCGGGTGTCGGGTGAGCTCGCGTCAAGGGACTGTCCCCCGATGACGGAGTACTTCGCGCCGGGAACGGTCCCGAACACGGTGTGCCACTGGCACCGGGACGGTGAGGTGCATCTGCCGGCGGAGTATGATGAGTGGGCGTCGGCAAAACGTTCCGAGTTCCGAGTGCCGAGTTCCGAGTTGACGCTCGCGGGGCGCCCGGCCACCAGCCATCCCCACTCTCCGAGTCATTCGGAACTCGGAACTCGGAACTCGGAACCACTGCGGATTTCTTCCCCTGCGCAGGGCGACGTCTATCGCATCCCGCCCGGGGTCGAAGGCCGCTATGCGACGATCGCTCTCCGGGCCGTCGGGGCACCCGCGGGCGGACGGGTCCGCTGGTTCATGGACGGCCAGCCTGCCCGGGGCGACCGGTGGGGTCTGGTGCCGGGACGGCATCGTCTGCGGGTGGAAGCGGGCCCGATGACGGACGAAGTCGAGTTCGTGGTGGAGTGAGCAGGGCCGGTTTACCATTCGCTGCCTTCTTCCATCTGGACTGCCATGTCCCTTCCCCGCCGCCAGCTCGGCTCCAGTGATCTCAAAATCACCACTGTCGGGTTCGGCGCCTGGGCCGCGGGCGGCGGTGACTGGTCCTTCGGCTGGGGTCCGCAGGACGATCAGGACTCGCTGGCTGCAATGCGGCGCGCGCTCGAGCTGGGGGTCAACTGGATCGACACCGCGGCGGTCTACGGCCTGGGGCATTCGGAAGAGGTCGTAGGAAAGCTGCTGGCCCAGCTGCCGGCCGGTTCGCGGCCGTACGTCTTCACCAAGTGTGGCCTGGTGTGGAACGACGCCAACCGGATGGAACCGCCCCGGCAGACCCTCGAGCCGGGCTCGATTCGTCGCGAGTGCGAGGCGTCGCTCCGCCGGCTCGGGGTCGAACGGATCGACCTGTACCAGTTCCACTGGCCCGACAAGACCGGCGTCGCGGTGGAGGACTCCTGGGCGGAAATGGGCCGGCTGATCGAGCAGGGGAAGGTGCGCCACGGCGGGGTCTCCAACTTCGACGTAGACCTGCTGGACCGCTGTGACCGGGTGAGACACGTGGAGTCGCTACAGCCGCCCTTTTCGATGATCCGG
>Ga0326730_1000352_pt1 | contig 12762 bp, 11 predicted proteins | sample MHFSIPfraction_3_FD_207740 | JGI IMG/M metagenome (GOLD analysis project Ga0326730, IMG submission 207740) | Lab enriched peat soil microbial communities from Michigan Hollow, Ithaca, NY, United States - MHF7AN SIP fraction | ecosystem: Environmental > Terrestrial > Soil > Wetlands > Peat...
GCTGAGGAACGTCGGGGTGCCGCCCCCCCAGTGCATCTGCCCGACCAGCCGGTCCTCGCCGAGGCAGGCCGCGGTGAGCTGGATTTCCCGCCCCAGGTGCTTCAGGTATTTGGCCGAGCGCCCGTGATCTTTGGTGATGATCTTGTTGCACGCGCAGTAGTAGCAGATCGTGTCGCAGAACGGCAGGTGAACGTATAATGCCAGCGGTCTAACCACCCCGCCGACATTGCGGTTTCCCAGCCAATGTCCGTACGCCGCCGCGTTGAAGGCCTCGACAAACCGGTCCGCCGTCGGGTACGAGGTATAGCGCGGCCCGCTTCCCCCGTACTTGCGGATCAGCTCGGGATCGACGACGAGATCGGACGGCATGGAACGTTCGGCATGCGGCCGGGCCAGTATTTCAACCATGCGTCACTATGGAGCCGGCAAGGCAGGGGAGTTTGACGTGGGTCAAATTCCGATGAAAATGCCCGATAAGGTGTCGCACAACGACGACGGTCCGACGGCAGGACGCGCTTCGCTCCTGTCGTCGCCCGAGATCACCAGCGGCCGGCTGCTGTTCGTTTTCGGGCCCGTGCTCGCAGTCGGCGGCGCCACGGTTCTGCTCGCCCTCGTCGCCGGCCTCTTCGGCTTTCACCGGTACGAGATGTACGCGGTCGCCACCGTCCTCGGCGCCTCGGTCATGGTGCTTGCCGTCATCCTCTTCTACCAGCAGGCTGCAGGGCGGAGAGCTTCCGACGCCGCGCTGCAGAGCGCCGAAGCGCGGGTCGGCGACCTGGTGGACTCGGCGATGGACGCGATCATTTCCATCGACGAATCGCAGCGCATCGTGCTCTACAATCCTGCCGCCGAAAAGGTGTTTCTATGGCCGCGCGCCGCCGCGCTGGGGCGGCCGCTCGACATGCTCATCCCGGAGCGCTTCCGCGCCGCCCACCACGAGCACATCGGCGACTTCGGCCGCACGGGTGCGACATCACGGCGCATGGGCGATCCGCGGGTGCTGTACGGATTGCGCGCGAACGGAGAGGAATTTCCGATCGAGGCCTCGATCTCCCAGCACAGCGAGAACGGCAGGAGGCTCTTCACCGTGATCCTGCGCGACGTGACTGAGCGGGTGCGCGCCGAGCAGATGGTGCACGAGTCCAAAGAGGAGCTGCACCGGCTCGCCCTCGCCGCGCTCACGGCGAGGGAACAGGAAAAGAGCCGCTTCGCGCGCGAGCTGCACGACGAGCTCGCGCAGGCGCTCTCGGCGCTGAAGATGGACGTCACCTGGATCCGGGAGCAGGTTCCGGCAGGCGACGGACCCATGTCGAAGAAGCTCTCCGACATCGAGTCCCTGCTCGACGGCACGGTGGCGGCGACTCGGCGCATCTCCGCCGACCTTCGCCCGCTCATGCTCGACGACCTCGGTCTGGTTCCCGCCGTCGAATGGCTGGCGCAGAAATTCACTGAGCGCAACCGAATTCCCTGCGATCTTGCGATTGGCACTCCGGACCTCGAGCTCGAAGACCCGCACGCAAGCGCGGTGTTCCGCATCCTGCAAGAGTCGCTCACGAACGCCGCGCGACACGCGCAGGCTTCGCGGGTCGGCGTGTCGATCGATGTCAGCGGCGGGGCCGTAGTACTCAGGGTCCGCGACGACGGCCGCGGGTTCTCGCCTGAGGCGCCACGCAAGCCCGGCTCCTTTGGGCTGCTCGGGCTGCGCGAGCGGGCCCATCTCCTGGGCGGAGAGGTGAACATATTGAGCGAACCGGGCCGCGGCACGACCGTCGAAGTGCGCATTCCGCTGGACTCCCGCGGACTCGAATTATGATCCGCATCGTCATCGCCGACGACCACACCATCGTTCGCGAGGGGCTGAAGCAGATCCTTTCGGCCGCAGGCGACCTTGCCGTGATCGGCGAGGCGCAGAACGGTCGCGAGGTGCTCGAGCGGGTCCGCGGGCTCGACTTCGAGGTGCTCTTGCTCGACATGTCCATGCCGGGGAAGAGCGGCATCGAGCTCATCAAGCAGGTGCGCGCTGAGAAGCCGAAACTGCGCATCCTCGTGCTCAGCATGCACGAAGAGGAGCAGTACGCGGTGCGCGCGATCAAGGCCGGCGCCGCGGGCTATCTCACCAAGGACAGCGCCTCGGCGCAGCTCGTCTCGGCAATCCGCAAGGTGGCGGGCGGCGGCGCCTTCATCACCGACTCGGTGGCGCAGCAGCTCGCCCTCGGGGCGATGCCGCAGACCCAGGGCCCGCCTCACAGCGCTCTCTCCGACCGCGAATTCCAGGTCTTCCGGGAGCTCGTCTCCGGGAAAGCGGTATCGGAAATCGCAGCCGAGCTCAATCTCTCGGTGAAGACGGTGAGCACTCACAAGGCGCGCATCATGCAGAAAATGAACATGAGCAACCCGGCCGAGCTCATCCGCTACGCCATCCACCACCGGCTGGTCGACGACCCCGACGCGGAAACCGCCTGAATTCCCCCGCTGTAGGAATCGTCCTACGGCTTCTATAAGACACCGCCGACCGCCAATTTAGGGCATCGCCGATAGGCCCATGCGCCACGGCTTCACATACTGGCGGCATGCAAAGTGCCGCGCCCGGAGCCGAGATGAACGTCTTTATCGTCGAGGACTCCGCTTCGATCCGGGAGCGCTTAACCGCCATGCTCGGCGGCATCGAAGGCGTAACCGTAGTCGGCCAGGCCGAGACGCCGGGGGAAGCGCTCGAAGGCATCCTGCGCACGCGGCCGGACTCGGTCGTGCTCGACATCCACCTGGTCGGCGGAACCGGTATCGAGGTGCTGCGCCAGGCGCATCTGCAGATACCGGGGACGGTGTTCATCGTCCTGACGAACTACCCGAATGCGCAATACCGCCGCATCTGCATGGAAGCGGGCGCGGCGTATTTCTTCGACAAGAGCAGCGAGATCGCCAAAGTCCGGGAGGTCATCGAGGGACTCGGCACCACGCGCCACTAGAAGAGCAAGAAATCGATAACAGGTACTAAGGAGAGCGCCATGACAGCAACAGCAACCGCAATCGTGTTTGCCCCGATTCCCAGGCCTGCGACTCCGGCCCGCGAGGCCGGGTACGCAAAGGTCGCGAAGGTCGCGACCCGCTGCTCGACCTGCGGCCTGCGGGAAATGTGCCTGCCGTGCAGCCTCACCGGGCAGGACGTCGCCCGCGTCGACGAGCTGATCTACACCCGCCGCCGCCTGAGACGCGGCGAAAGCCTGTACCGCGCCGGAGACGAGTTCAGCTCGATCTACGCGGTGCGCAGCGGATTCTTCAAGACCGTGCAGACGCTCGAGGACGGGCGTGATCAGGTCACCGGCTTCCACATGGCCGGCGAGATCATGGGCATGGACGGAATCGGGCCCGAAGAACACGTGCTCAACGCGGTCGCGCTGGAAGACAGCGAGGTGTGCGTCATCCCCTACTCGCGGCTGGAGAGCCTCGGCCGCGACATGCACGAGCTGCGGCACCAGTTCCACAAGGTCATGAGCCGCGAGATCGTCCGCGAGCACGGCGTGATGCTGCTGCTCGGCACGATGCGCGCCGAAGAGCGCCTCGCCACCTTTCTCCTGAACCTTTCGCAGCGCTTCGCCGCGCGCGGCTACTCGCCGTCCGAATTCAACCTGCGCATGACGCGCGAGGAGATCGGCAGCTATCTCGGCCTGAAGCTCGAAACGGTGAGCCGCGCCTTCTCCAGGTTCCAGGAGGACGGCCTGATCGGCGTCCAGCAGAAGCACATCCACATCCTCGATGTGGACGGGCTGCGGAAGGTAATGGGTCAGACCTCGCGCTGAAGCGACGCCGGTCGGAAGCGTTCCGACCATGCCGCTTGTCATCCCGCAGGTCCTCAAGCTCGACCACGAGGAGCTGCACGACGGCGTCGCGCGCGCGTCCCGGGAAAAGGGCGCAATCGGTGCCGCGGCAGAGCGGGTGCTTCGCGTGATGACTCCGCACATGGAGAAAGAAGAGGCATTCGCGCACCCTCCGCTCGGACTGTTGGAAGACGTTTCGCGTGGGGTGAAGCCGAGCGACGCGGAGATCGGCGAAGCGCTCGCCATGACCGAGCGCCTGCGCAGCGGCATCCTGGACATGCTCGCGGAGCACCGCATGATTTCCGCGGCCGTGGAGGAGCTCGTGGCCGCGGCTAGGGCCGCGAACCGGGTCGAATACGCCGAACTCGCGGTCAGGCTCATTCACCACGCCGACGTCGAAGAGCGGGTGCTGTACCCAGCCGTCGCGATTCTCGGGAGCTACCTCAAGCTCCGGTTCGGCGAAGGCCGCGCCTCTTCGACGCAGCCCTCCTAGAGCCGAACGCCCGGCCAAGCGGCGCCGCCCGCCAAGCCCAGGATGTAGGCCCAGCCGAACACGCGGTTGTGGGCGAGGCACGCCCGGTGAGCCCAGAGCGGCCAGCCGACATAGCCTTCCGGGGGCGAGGCGGGACGCGGACGGCTCATGATACTGACGGCGCGCCAGGCGCGCGGCAGCGCGACCACGATGATCGCGGCGAACGGCGTGAGCTGCCCGGAGATGATCAAGGCCCCGGTCACCGCGTAGATGAGCGCGACGGTCGCGATGTTGAGCCCGCGCGCCGCGCGCTCGCCGAGGAGCACCGGAAGCGTCCGTATGCGCCTGCCGCCGTCGAAGTCCACCTGATCGATGTGCTTGCCGACGAGGATGGCCATCACGCCCAGCCCGTAGGGAACCGACGCAGTGAACGCGGCGGCGGAGATCTCTCCGGCGATCATGGCGTAGCCGCCCCCGATCATGAGCGGCCCCCACACGAAAAACACCGCCGGCTCGCCCAGGCCGATGCTCTTCAGCGGCACCGGGGCCGCGTCGTAGAGGAACAGCAGCGCGATCCCCGCCAGAGCGAAGGCCGTGGCGGGCCAGCCCCGCTCGACGATGAAGAACGCGGTAATGCCCAGGCCGATCGCGGCGAGGATCGCGAGCCCGGTGAGGAGCGTACGCGTCTCGAGCACGCCGCTCGCGAGCGGATGGACGGTATAGCGCATGCGTGGCGAATCGGGCGTGTCGTGGCCGCGCCGGTAGCCGAAATAGTCGTTGCTCAGATTGCTGATCATGTGCGCGGCGACGAAGCCGGCGAGCACCAGGACGAAGGCAAGCGCATCGAACCGGCGCGCCCCGAGCGCGAGCAGCCCGGCGATGATCGCCGCCTGCGCGGAGACGACGAGAATCACGCTGCGCGCGGCGTAGAGGAACTTCGAAACGGCGTCCAGGCGCCGCACTTCCTCGACGCCGGGACGGTAGAAACCGACGAAAGCCCCGAGCCACAGCTCGAGCCTGGATCGGGTGACGGCGGATCCCTGGTCCATGCTCACATGCCCAGTATTCTTCCGATCTCGGCGATGTATTGGCCCGCCTTCAGGCCGTCCGCGACAACGGTTTCCATTCCATTCTCGACCGCCTCGCGCACCGCATGCAGCCCCTCCCTGACCCAGTGATGCCTGCGGATCGGCGAGCTGAGGACGTTCTTCAGCGTCTCCACCTCGTCCCGCAGGAGCTGCACGTCGCTGGAGCCCTTGCGCACCTTGGCGAGATCGCGCTCGAGCGAGTGGACCAGCTTGCTCACCTCCTCGAAATCGATTTCCTGCGAAGTCTGCTTCGTACCCTTGGTCATATGCATTCCTCCAGAGCGTATTGTATTCGGCCGGCGTCAGGAAGCCCGTTGCACGCTTTCCGAAAACACCGCCCCGCTGCGCCGGACCACGTTCAGGTTGGGCCGGTCTGCGACGAAACGGCCGTCGACCAGCTCGATGATGCGGTCGCAGCGCTGCGCCAGCCGCGGGTCGTGCGTCACGATGAGAAAGGTCGTCCCGCTCGTCTCGTTGACCGCGCGCAGAACGTCGAACACGCCGTCGGCCGAGTTGGTGTCGAGGTTTCCCGTGGGCTCGTCGGCGAGCACCAGCGCCGGCTTCATGGCGAGGGAGCGGGCCACCGCGACGCGCTGCTGCTGGCCCCCGGAGATGTCGTTCGTCTTGTGATCCTTCCAGGGCGTGAGCCCGACCTCGTCGAGCAGCTTCGCGGCCCGCTCGCGCATCGCGTCGTCCGGAAAGCCTCTCACGGCGAGCATGGGCATCATGACGTTCTCGAGCGCGGTGAACGCCGGCAGGAGGTAGTGATACTGGAACACGAAGCCGATCGACCGGCCGCGCAGGCGCGTACGCTCCGCGTCGTCCAGCTTATCCGTCTCGACTCCCTGTATCCACACTTTCCCGCGGGTGGGCTGATCGAGCAAGCCGATGAGGTTCAGCAGAGTGCTCTTGCCGCCTCCCGACGGTCCGATCAGCGCGGCGAACTCGCCGGACTTGATGCGGAGATCGATCCCGTGCAGCACTTCGGTCTCGACGGGGGTGCCGACCCCGTAGGACTTGCGCACGTCCTCGAGGCGCAGCGTTTCCGGGGAAGCGGTCTCGGCCACGTTCATCCCCGAATCGCCACCGCCGGATCGAGCCGCGCCGCGAGCCGCGCCGGCAGTGCCGCGGCGAGAAGCCCGACCAGGGTGGCGCCGATTGCGGTCACCGCGAGCAGCGGTGCGTCGATCTCGATCACGAACATGAGCGTCCCGTCCGGATTCCTCGCGATGCTGCGAAAGAGCGACAGGAACACGAACGACAGGCCGGACCCGAGAATCGAACCCGCCAGCCCCATGACGGCCCCCTGCAGCAGGAACACGCGCAGCACCTGGCCGCTCGAGGTGCCCATGGCGCGCAGGATGCCGATCTCCTTGGACTTCTGCACGACCGAGACGACCAGCACGCTCGCGATTCCGAGCGCGGCGGTCAGGCCGACGAAGAAGCGGATGAGCCTGTTGGTCAGCGTCTGGGCCAGCATCGCGGTGAAGAACTGCGCGTTGGTCTTGATCCAGCTGTCGGCCTCCTGGCCGGTTTCGTCCTGGATGATCTGCGCGATGGTTTCCGCGTCGAACGGGTCTCGTACCCTCAGCTCGATGCTCGACACGCCGCCGACGAGATTGAGTAGGCTTTGCGCGACGTGCAGGCTGATGTAGACGTTGGCCTCGTTCACCCGCTTGTTGCCGAAATCGAAAATGCCGGTCACGTTGAGCGTCGCGGAGGCGCCGGTCGCGGTCGTGAGCCGCAGCTTGTCGCCCACTCCGGCCCCGAGGTCCTGCGCAAGCTCGGTGCCGATGACGATATCGGAACTCGCAACGCTCAGCTTCCCGTCGACGATCTTGTCGGCAAGGGAAATGACGTTGAGGTAGGTGTCGGGCTCGATCCCCGTGATGTTGACGGCCTTGTTGGCGTCCCCGCGCAGCGCAAAGCCCGGACCCGAGACCACGGGGGTGACGGCGGTTACGTTCGGAAGCCGCTCGATCTGGGCGCGCACCTTCTGCCACTGATCGATCGAGCGCAACTGCTGCGACCTGGGCTGCACCAGAACGGCGGAACCCTTTTCGCCCTCCCGCAGCGGCCGCGCGACCTGCTGCGGCGGGATGACGACGATGGGCGCCATGTAATTGAGCGTGCGGCGGATGATGTTGGTCTGCAAGCCGGCGAGCGCGGCGGACATGAATACGATGACCGCCACGCCCAGAGCGACGCCGGCGACGATCAGCAGCGTCTGCACCAGCCCCTCGCGCATGAAGCGCATCGCGGCGATCCACTCGAACGGCGTGAAGCGGTTCATCGGGCGGGGTTCTGCGGCGCGACCGCGCGCACGCGCTGCCCGGCCTTCACGAGCGCATTGGTCGCGGGGACCAATTTGTCGCCCGCCTCGATGCCGTCGAGGATCTCGATCCGGCTGTCACCGCGCAAGCCCAGCTTCACCGGCTGGCGCACCGCGCGGAACCCGCGGATCGCGAGCACCCAGGGCTGGGCGCCGTTCGCGTCGTGCACGGCGTCGGTGGGAACATAGACCGTGTCGGCGCGCCGCGCTACTTCGATGTCCACCGACGCGGTCATGTCCTGCACCAGATACGCCGGCGGATCGGGCACCCTCAGCTTCACCTCGACCGAGCCGCGCAGCGGATCGACCGCGGGATTGATGTAGACGAGCTCTGCCGCGAAGCGCTGGTTCGGAAAGGCGTCCGCCGACCCGAGCGCCTTCTGTCCGAGCGCGAGCCGCGAGAGCTGCCGCTCGTCGATCATCACGTCGACCTGGGTTTCTCCGACCGGGGCGAGCACCATCAAGTCCTTTCCGGGCTGCGCCACGTCCCCGACCTCGACGTTCCGCGCGATGAGCGTGCCGTCCACCGGCGCCTTGATCACGGTCTGTTCGAGCTTCACCTGCGCTACGCGCAGATTCGCGCGGGCCTGATCGAGCGCAGTCTGCGCCAGAGCGAAATCGCTCCCCGTCGGCTTGTTGGTTTCGACTTGCAGCCGGGCCGCGCGGAGCTGGCTCTCCGCGATGTCCAGCGCGCGCTGGGCGTCGTCCATCTGCGACTGCACGACGAAGCCGCGCTCGCGCAGCGTTTTCATCCGGTCGAACTGCGCTCGCGCCTGCACGGCGGTCGCCTGCGCCTGCACGAGAGTCTGCTCCGCCGCCGGCAATGCCACTTCACGCAGTTGCCGCACTTTCGCCTCCGCCTGCGCCACGCTGGCCTTGGACTGCTCGAGGGCGGCGCGCTCGTCCTTGTCGTCGAGCTCGATGAGGACGTCGCCCTTGCGCACCTTCTGGCCCTCGGCCACCGGAATGCGCGCTACACGCTCCGTGACCGTCGCTCCGACGGAGAGGCGCTGCGGCGTGATGATGCGTCCGCTCGCGACGACGGTCTGGACGAGATCGCCGCGGATCGCTTCGTGGGCCTCGACCGGCTTGCCCAGGATCGCATCGCGGGAAAAGAAGGCAGCTGCTCCTGCCGCCGCCAGAGCGAGCACGAGCCACCCGGGCTTTTTCAGGAGCGCAGTCGGTGCCACACGCCAATGGTGAGCGACCCGGCGTTTCCCGGATTGACCTGGATCAACCCCGCCGCGCCGCGAGCTCGAGCGTTGCGCGCCTTACCGTCGAGTCTTCCGGATGTTCGGATATCCGGAAGCCCAGCTTGGTGCACAAGGTCAGCATCGGCTGGTTGGCCGCAAGAACATGTCCGACCATCAGCTCAAGCCCGCGCGAGCGCGCCACGTCGATGATGGTCTCGAGCATGCGCCGGCCTAGCCCCTTGCCCTGCCAGGCGTCGCCGACCACGACGGCGAACTCGCAGGTCCTTCCGTCCGGATTGGTGACGTAGCGTGCCACCGCGATTTCCTCTTCCTTGCCTTGCTCTTCGCGAACGGCAACGAACGCCATCTCGCGGTCGTAGTCGATCTGCGTGAAGCGCATCAGCATCGCCGGGGTGAGCTCGCGCACCGAGTTCATGAAGCGGGAGTAGCGGCTGCGGTCCGAGAGGTTTCTGACGAACTGCTGCTCCATCTCGGCGTCCTCGGGCCGTATCGGCCGGGTGTTGACGACCGTGCCGTCGGAAAGCTCCCATTTCGCCACGAGATCGGCCGGATAGGGATGGATCGCCATGTGCGCGTAGCGATTGCGCATCGGCGGCACCTCGCTCACGACGGCGCGCGCGTCCACCGCGATGGCGCCGCTTTCGTCCGCGATAAGAGGGTTGATCTCGAACTCCTCGATCTGCGGCAACTCGCACACCATCTCCGAGACCCTGAGCAGCACCGATTCGAGAGCCTGCATGTCGACGGCCTGCATTCTACGGAAGGCTCCGAGCAGGCGGGACACCCGCGTGCGGCTTATCATGTCTCTGACGAGAAACGCGTTGAGCGGCGGCAGCGCCACGGCGCGGTCGCGAAGCACTTCCACCGCCCAGCCTCCCATGCCGAAGGTGATCGCGGGCCCGAAAACCGAATCGCGGATCACCCCGACGATGAGCTCGCGCCCGTGGGGCCGCGCGACCATCGGCTCGACGGTGACGCCGTTCAGGCGCGCCTCCGGACGCTTGCCGCCGACCTGGTCGAGCATCTCCCGGTAACCCGAGCGCACGCTCTCCGCGTCCCTGAGGTTGAGCCGCACGCCGCCGACGTCGCTCTTGTGCGGGATGTCGGGCGAATCGATTTTCATGGCAACCGGAAACCCCATCTCCTGCGCCATCAGCATGGCGTCGCGCGCCGAGCGCGCGAGGACGGTCTGCGCGATCGGGATGTGGAACGCCGCGAGCAGCGCCTTCGCTTCGGTCTCGGAGAGCACCTTGCGCCGCTCGGCGAGCGCGCTGTCGATCACCAGCCGCGCCCCCGCGACGTCCGGCGCAGCCTGATGCGCCAGCGGTCCCGGGGCCTGAAGCAGGGTGCGCTGATTGCGATAGTAGGCGGCGAGGTGTGCGAACATCTCGACCGCGGGGTCGGGCGTGCGGAACACGGGGATCGAGGCATCGTGCAGGAGCTTGCGCGCGGGGGCAGTGCTCGCCTCGCCCATCCAGCAGGCGATGAGGGGCTTCGCCGCGCCCCCGGCCGCCTCGACCACGGCGCGCGCCGTCGCCTCCGCTTCGGTCATCGCCTGCGGCGTGAGAATCACCAGGATCCCGTCGATGCCGCCGTCGGCGAGACACGCCGAGACCGCGGCCTTGTAGCGCGCGCTGTCGGCATCGCCGATCAGGTCGATCGGATTGCCGTGCGACCAGTTGGCGGGAAGCGCCCGGTGCAGCGCCTCCACGGTCGAGGGGCTGAGCTCGGCGAGCGAAAGTCCCAGGTCGGCAAGCCGGTCCGCCGCCATCACCCCCGGGCCGCCCCCGTTGGTGATCACGGCGAGCCGGTCGCCCAGCGGGCGCACGTGCGAAGCGAGGGCCTGCGCCGCCGCGACGAGCTGGCCGACGCTCGCGACGCGCACCACGCCGGCACGCCCCACCGCCGCGTCGAAGACGTCGTCGGCGCCGACGATCGCGCCGGTATGCGATACCGCGGCCCGCGACCCCGCGGGATGGCGGCCGACCTTCATGACGATGACCGGTTTCGCGCGCGCCGCGGCGCGCAGGCTGGACATGAACCGGCGTGCGTCGCGGATGCCCTCGATGTAGAGCAGGATGTGCTCGGTCTCCGGGTCGTTCGCGAGATAGTCGATGATCTCGCCGAAATCGATGTCGCTCGAGCCGCCGAGCGAAACGATGCTGGAAAAGCCGACTTTGTTCGGCGTCGCCCAGTCGAGCATGGCCGCGCACACGGCGCCGGACTGCGACACCAGGCCGAGCGACCCCGGGAGCGCGGCACCGCGCGCGAACGTGGCATTGAGCCCCACCCCGGGGCGCGCTATTCCAAGGCAGTTCGGGCCGATGAGGCGCACGCCGCCGCGGCGCGCATTCTCGAGGAGCGTGCGCTCGAGCCCGGCACCTTCGGGCCCGGCTTCGGAGAAGCCGGCGGTGATGACCACCGCGGAGCGCACACCCGCCCTGCCGCACTCGTCGATCACCTCCGGCACGGTCCTCGCGGGAGTGGCGACGACGGCGAGGTCGAGATGCGCGGGGACCTTGCCGACCGACGCATAGCAGGGCACGCCGCGCACCGTCGAGTACTTCGGATTGACCGCGAACAGCGCCCCCCGGTAACCGGCGGCGAGCATGTTGGCAAGCAGCACGGTGCCCACCTTGCCCGGAGTTTCGCTTGCGCCGATGATCGCGACCGAGCCCGGCTCGAACAAGGGCGTCAGGTAGTGCTTGCCCGATACGTTCCGCATCAACCTCATCGGGCTCGCGCCCCGCGGCGCCCGGCGTACCGCTTCCAGCCTTCGATCCACACCACGCCGGCGACGCCGGCGGCGAGGGCGAGGCTGATGTCCGCCGCTCCGAGCGGCGCGAAGCGGAACACGGCAGCCACCGGCGGCAGATAGATCGCCAGGCCGAGCGCGGCGAGTGTCGCGAGCGTCATCCACCACAGCACCGGGTTGGGCCGCGCGAGCGTGGCGAGAATCGATTGCGAGCGCGAGCGATGGGCGAAGATCAGGGCCAGGTTTCCGATCACGATCGCAGCAAAGCTCAGCGCACGCATCTCGCCTTCCCCTCGTCCTCCGAAGAGACTCCATGCGTAGACTAGCACCACCGCAAGCAGGACCGTTGCCCCGAGGCCGAGGCTCACGGCGAGCATGGCTCCGCTGAACAGGGGCTCGCGCGGATCGCGCGGCGGACGCTGCATCGCCTCGCGCTCCCCGCTCTCCGCCTCGAACACCACCGAGCAGGCGGGATCGATCACGAACTCGAGAAACACGACGTGCACGGGATAGAGCACGATCGGCCCGCCCAGAATCAGGGGCAGGAAGGATATGCCTGCGATCGGCACGTGAACGGCGAGCAGGTAGCCCATGGCGTTGCGCAGGTTGTCGTAGATGCGCCTGCCCAGGCGCACGGTGTCGACGATCGAAGCGAACTCGTCGCGCAGCAGGACGAGCGACGCGGCTTCGCGGGCGACGTCGGTGCCGCGGCCGCCCATCGCCACCCCGATGTGGGCCGCCCTGAGGGCCGGAGCGTCATTCACGCCGTCGCCCGTCATGGCGACGATCTCTCCTCCCGCCTTCAGCGCCGCGACCAGCTGCAGCTTCTGCTCGGGCAGGACGCGGGCGAACACGTCGACGCCGCGCACCGCCTGCGCCAGCTCGGCCTTGGGGAGCGAAACGAGGTCCATCCCGGTGAGCAGCCCGCCCTCGGTGCGGATGCCGGCCTCGCGCGCGATGGCGAGCGCGGTTCCTCCGTGGTCTCCGGTGATCATGACCACCCGGATGCCCGCGCGCCGGCACTCCGCGACGGCGGCGGGCACCGCCGGCCGCAGCGGGTCGGCGAGCGCCACGAAGCCGAGCCAG
>Ga0326730_1000354_pt1 | contig 12752 bp, 12 predicted proteins | sample MHFSIPfraction_3_FD_207740 | JGI IMG/M metagenome (GOLD analysis project Ga0326730, IMG submission 207740) | Lab enriched peat soil microbial communities from Michigan Hollow, Ithaca, NY, United States - MHF7AN SIP fraction | ecosystem: Environmental > Terrestrial > Soil > Wetlands > Peat...
TTTGGCTTCAGCAAGCTCATCAACCCGAAGCTCGCGCTCGGGGTCACGGTGTACGGCAACGGCGGCATGAATACCGACTATCCGGGCGACCAGATTCCGTCAGGCACCGCGTGCGGCCCTGCGACCGGCCCGGGGACGGGCTTCAACCCTGCGCCCGGACCCTACAACCTGCTGTGCGGGAACGGCCGGCTGGGCGTCGATCTCAGCCAGCTCGTGATCGCACCGACAGTGGCGTACAAGCTCACGGACAGCCACGCGATCGGCATCGCGCCTTTGTTCGGGTATCAGCGCTTCAAGATCGAGGGCGCGCAAGCGTTTGCGGGTTTTTCGAATTCGCCGTCCAATGTGTCCAACCAGGGCTACGACACCGCGAGCGGCTGGGGGGCGAGGATAGGCTGGCTCGGGAAAATCACCGACGCGCTGACGCTCGGCGCGGCCTACTCGACCAAGATCTCCATGAGCAAGTTCGACAAGTACAAGGGGTTGTTCGCGGAGGAAGGCGGCTTCGACATGCCCGAGAATTACAATGTCGGCCTGGCGTTCAAGGTGTCGCCGACGGTGACCATCGCAGCGGACTACCAGCGCATCAACTACAGCAAGGTCAAGTCGGTGGGCAACCCGAGCTCGCTGCTCCTGAACTGCGCCGGGGGCGACACCAGCGCCTGTCTCGGCGGAAGCAACGGAGCCGGCTTCGGCTGGCAGGATGTGGACGTGTGGAAGCTCGGCGTCGAATACCGTTACAACGACCAGCTCACGCTGCGCGGCGGCTACAACCACAGCGACAACCCGATCCAGGCCAAGGACGTGACGATCAACATCCTCGCGCCGGGCGTGGTCCAGGACCACGTGACACTAGGCCTCACTTACACGTTCCAGGGCGGCGGGGAGCTCACGGTGGCATACATGCACGCCTTCCAGAACTCTGTGACCGGGCCTTCGTTCTTCAACAACTTCACCGCCCCGGCTTCGTCCGGAAACGAGACGATCAAGATGTACGAGAACTCGCTCGGCGTCGCCTACGGCTGGAAGATGTAGCCGCCGGCGCACGCAAGGAGATCTAACCATGGACCCGAAACCGAACGACGCGCTCATCGACGAGTTGATCAAGCGCCGCCTGGACGAGATCCTGCCGCAGAAGATCGAGCAGGTGCTCGCCGAGCGGCGCGAGAAAACGCCGGGCTCGCTGACGATCATCGCCACCAAGGGGACGCTCGACTGGGCGTACCCGCCTTTCATCCTGGGGTCGACCGCCGCGGCGTTGGGCTGGAATGTGTCGATGTTTTTTACCTTCTACGGCCTGCAGCTGCTGCGCAAGGACCTGAGCTTCCTCAAGGTTAGCCCGCTCGGCAATCCCGGTATGCCGATGAAGATGCCCTTCGGCCCGGAATGGTTCCGGCACGTCAACTGGAACATCCCGAACGCGGTCCAGTCGATCGTGCCGGGGTTCGAGTCGCTGGCGAGCACGCTCATGAAGCAGACGATCCACAACAAGGGCGTGGCGACGATACCCGAGCTGCGCGAAATGGCGATCGAAGCCGGAGTAAAGCTGATCGGTTGCCAGATGACGGTCGATCTGTTCGGGTTCAGCCGCGACGACTTCATCCCCGAGGTGAAGGAGTACGTGGGCGCCGCGACCTTCCTGCCCATGGCGCGCGATGCCGACGTGAGCCTGTTCATCTAGCGGCGGCGGCTCAATTCACGAGGTGACACTATGGCCGATGCAGTCCTCGACGCGAAGGGGATGAACTGCCCCCTGCCGATCCTGAAAACGAAGAAGGCCTTGCAGACCATGCAGCCCGGCGGTCTCCTCGAGGTGCTCGCGACCGACCCCGGCTCCGTCGCCGACTTCGAGTCGTTCTGCCGCCAGACGGGCAACCAGCTCGTCTCCTCGATCAAGGAAGGCGACGTTTTCAAGTTCGTCCTGAAGCGTAAGTAGGAACGGATCCTTCCGGGTTCCATGCCTGGCCGGCCGCGGCGACGATGTCCGGCTTGCTGAGCCTGTGGCGGGCTGCACGCCTGGTCGGCGTCTCCCGCGGAGCGTTGCAGAAGAAGATCCGGGACGGCCTGCTCGACTCGTTCGAGGGCATGGTCCGGCTGGCGGATCTCCTGCGCGTGTTCCCCGGCACGCAGCTCGAGGACGAAGCGGAGCACGCGCGGGTTTCCGGGATCAAGGAGCGCGCCTTCGGCCGCCGCGTGCTCGAGCGGCTCCTGCCCGACAAGGAGGTTCTCGCGGCGCGCCTCGGCGAGCTCGGCCAGGAACTCGCCGAATCGCGCGCCCGCGAAGCGCGCTCGCAGGAATTGCTGGGCGAGCTTGCCCGGCGCCTGACAGACGCGCCGCTCGGCGCATGGCTGCGCCGGGAAATGGAGGTTGGCATGGCATCAAGCGACGAAGAGCGAGCGATGCTCGCGCAGGAAGGCGTCATGCGGGTCATCGCTCCGCACGTCAAAGTCGTCCCGGGCGGGCAGGAGTTCTTCGTCGAGGGCGCGGACAGCATCCTGGAGGCGGCTCTGCGGGTCGGCCTGGCCATGCCGTACGGCTGCTCGAGCGGAAACTGCGGCGACTGCAAAGCCCGGGTCATCGCAGGCCGTGTGGCACGGACCCGCCCGCACGACTATCGCCTGACGGAAGCCGAAAAGCTCCAGGGCTACGCGCTGATGTGCTGCAACACCGCAGTGACGGACCTGGTCATCGAGGCTGCAGTGGCGCGCGGCGCGGGCGACATCGCGCGCCAGAGCGTGACAACACATGTGCTCAAGATGGAGCCCCTTTCGCCGGAGGTCATGTTGCTCGAACTCGTCACCCCGCGCACCAACCGCCTGCGCTTCCTCGCCGGTCAAAGTGCCGAGATCGTGCTCGGCGGCATGCGGGCGACACTGCCGATCGCGAGCTGCCCCTGCGAGGAGCGGCGCCTGCATTTTCACCTGCGCCAGATTCCCGGCAACCGGGTATCTGACTACGCTTTCGGCAGACTGAAGCTCGGCGAGTCGGTGCCGGTCGAAGGGCCGCTTGGAGATTTCGTACTGCAGGATGAGAGCGGCCGGCCGATCGTGTTTATCGCCTTTGGATGGATAGGTTTCGCGCCCGTGAAAAGCATTATCGAGCATGCACTGGCGCAGGAGGCAGCCGAATCGATCGATCTGTGGTGGGTCGGGGCCAACCCGAGCGACCACTACCACCCGAAGCTCTGCCGCGCGTGGGCGGAGGCACTTGACAACTTTCACTATCACCCGCTGATCGCCGGCGCGGGCTTGCATGGCCAGGTGAACGAGTCCGTGCGTCACGCGCTGGAGAAGGTGGTGCCGGAACTCGGGGACCTTGCCGAGCGCGACGTATACGTCGCCGGCGAGTCGGCGCAGGTCGATGCGACGCGCGCTTTCCTGCTCGCTAGCGGGCTGCCGTCCGCCCAGCTGCGTTGCTGGAAATCGCACTGATGCCCTACTTCGTCTACAAGCTCTTCGAGGGTCCCGTCCGTTCCATCGAGCCCCTCGGCGAGTTTGCGCGTTATTCCGAAGCGAGCAGGTTCGCGAAAGCGAGGCGGGCCGAACTGTCCCAAGATACCTGCGCGATAAGAGTGGTCTTTGCAGAGAATCCTCTTGCCGCCGAGGAGGTGCTACTGAATCCGCGCGAAGCGCCGCCGCGCGTCGGCGACGACTACTGATCCCGGCGTAAAATGAAACGATGATGCTACGACACCCGCTCGTCGTCGACGCAGTTCGGCGCAACTGCGGTATCGCGGACGCGCGCCACGCGCACGAGGCGACGCTGTGCACCTATCTCCTGCAGATGCGCGAGCTGTACTGCTGGGAGCGCGGCCTGCCCTTCGAAGCGCAGCCGGCGCGCGCCGACGTGTCGCGCTGGATTGCCGATCGCGAGGCGGCGTGGCAGTCCCTGGAAAACGAGGACTACGTGCCGCTCCCGCTGCCCTCGCGCCCGTACGATCCTTTTGACGCCGCGGCGATCAACCAGGAGCTCCTTGCAGATGGCCTGGTCTACGGCGCTGGCCTTGGACGCTTCCACCGTCCCCATTTCTTCCTTGCCGAGCTCGAAAGGATCGAATTGCGCGGCGACACGCGGGTGATCGTTACCGGCCTCGAAATCGCGCGTGACCTCACGGCGGTTCCGGCGGTGCTGCAGGGCAACACCATTCATGTGCGGCGCGAAGCTCTGCGCCGCTGGTTGTGGGAAAGGGTGGAGTTCTGGCGTTCACGCCGTACCGCCGGCGCTCTGGCGCGCGCAATCGAGTCCTGGGGCCTTGCGGCGGGCGACGAAGCGGCGTTCGAGCGCATGGTCGCGGCCGAAACCGAGACACTGATCCTGCATGAGATCGGCGAATCGCGCGCCGGAGCGATGCTGGGCACCGGCTGGGAAGAGATGCTCGACGGGCTGGAGGACCGGCGCGCCGAGATCTTGGCGCGCGCTGTGCGCGACAATCTCGCCGATTGCCTTTCGACGCTGCCCGCTCTCCTTGAGCGCAACGCGCACGCGTCGCTGCACTTCTGGTTTTCGCAACTCGACGGCATGCGCCGCGAACTCTTCCCGACGCTCGCCGCGGCTTATCCGGCATGGTGCGATTCGGGTAGCTCCGCGGCACTCGCAGAAACGGTTCGCGCCGGCGCAACGCACTGGGAGCGCGCTGCAATGGACATCATGGCAGCGCCCACGCGCGCCGACTCGCGTGCCTTCGCGCTCTGAGCTCAGCATGGCGAAATCCAGCGGCCTGGTGAACGGATCGGAGCCTGCGGCGGATGACCGCCTGCGCGCGTTGCACGCGCTCTCGGAAGCCAGCTCGAGCCTGCCCGGCGACGCTGGCGTAGAGGAATGGCTCGGACGGTTCCTTGCCACCATGGTCCGGCTTGCGGGCGCATCGGCCGGCGCGGTGCGCGTCTTGACCGGGGACGCCAGGCATTTGAAGCTCATTGCTTCCGTGGGATTGCCGCCGGAGGCGGTTGCGCGCGAGAAGCTGATGCCAGTCGATTGTGGCGCTTGCGGCGCCGCAGTGCGTGAAGCGCAAGTGCACCAAGGATCGGACGGCATCGCGTGCGCTGGCGTCACTTCGGTCGCATGGTTCGGCGGCAACGCGACCATGGTGGTGGTGCCGATCGTGCACAAGGGGCGCGTTCTTGGTGTCTACAACCTGTTCCTGCGCGAGGCTCACGCGCTTCCCGAGGAGGCCGCGCTCCTCTGCCGAACGATCGGCGAGCACATCGGCATGGCGCTCGAGAACGCGCGGCTGGGGCGCGAGAACCTGCGTATGACGGTCATGAACGAGCGCCAAATGATGGCGGCCGAGATTCACGATTCACTCGCACAGACGCTCGCTTACATGAAGATGCGGACGGCGCTGCTGGTGGATGCGCTGCAGGCGTCCGGCGGCGAGCCGGCGCTGAAGTACGCGATCGATCTGCAGGGCGCGCTCGGCGAGGCCTACGCCGACCTGCGCGAGCTGCTTGCGCAGTTCCGCAGCCGCATGGACCCGCTGGGCCTGGTGTATGCGCTGCAGGCCATCGCCGCTGGCTTCGAGAAACGAACCGGCGTCGCCCTCGTCGTCGAGAACCGCCTTACGGACCTCAATCTTGGGGTGGACGAAGAGGCGAACGTGTTTCACATCTTGCAGGAAGCACTTGCCAATGTCGGCCGGCACTCGGGTGCAACGCGGGCGCGGCTCACGCTTGATGAGCGCGGCGGCGAATACGTGTTCACCGTGGAAGACGACGGGGTAGGCTTTTTCACCCTGGGCCACGCTCCCGGTGGCGGGCAGGCGGAGTTGCGCCACCATCTCGGCGTCAACATCATGCGCGAGCGCGCGCAGCGGCTAGCCGGGCGGATCGAAATCTCGAACCTTCCGCAGCGCGGCGCGCGCGTTCGCCTCACGCTGCCCGCCGATCACGCGGCCCGCGCCCCGGCGCCATGATCGCCTCGGTCAAGGTCATGCTGGTGGACGACCACACGCTATTCCGCCGCGGTCTGGCGGAATTGCTAGAAGGCCGCGAGGGCATCCAAGTCGTGGCGGAGACCGGTGACCCTGAGGAAGCGCCGCGCCTTGTGCGCGAGCACGGCCCCGATGTCGCCATCGTGGACCTCAACATGGCGCCGCAGGGCGGCCTCGCCCTGATCCGGCGCCTGCTCGACGAGGGCTGGAAGGGGACGCCGATTGTGCTGACCGTAAGCGACGCGGAGGACGACATGGCCAATGCGCTGGCGAGCGGTGCACGGGGCTACCTGCTCAAGGACATGGAACCTCAACAGGTGGTGGACGCCGTGCACCGCGCCATGCGCGGCGAGACGGTGGTCGCGCCGGCGATGACGCTGAAGCTCGTCGACCTGCTGCACCCGAAGCGCGGCGCGGCGGCGCGCGCCGACTTGCTGGCGAGCCTCACGGCGCGCGAGCGCGAGATCCTGCGCTATCTCGCGCAGGGGATGAGCAACAAGGCGATCGCGCGCACCCTCGCCATCAGTCACGAGACCGTGAAGCTGCACGTCAGGAAGATCCTGGCGAAGCTCAAGCTCTCGTCGCGTGTCGAAGCGGCGGTGTTCGCCGTCGAGCACGGCGCCGCTGGGGATCGCAAGCAGACTTAGACGCGCCCCTGCGACAGCTGCCGACGCAGGCGCACCACGTTGCCGATCACGATCAGCGTCGGCGCGCGCAGCTTCGCCTCGGCGGCGCGGCGCGGGAGGACTGCGAGCGTGGCTTCGATGACCCGCTGCCCCTTCATCGTGCCCTGCTGGATGATCGCCGCGGGCGTGCGCGGCGACAACCCGTGCGCGATCAGCTCGCGCGAGACGCGCTCCAGGCCCACGAGGCCCATGTAGACGACGATCGTCTGGCCCGGGCGCGCGAGCCCCTTCCAGTCGAGATCGGGCGCGCCCTTTCTGCGCGAACCGGTCACCAGCACGCAAGCCTGCGCGAGATCGCGATGCGTGAGCGGGACGCCCACGGCCGCCGCCACGCCGGTCGCGGCCGTGATCCCGGGAATGACCTCGCACGCGATCCCGGCACGCGCGAGCGCGAGCGCCTCCTCGCCGCCGCGGCCGAAGATGAACGGGTCGCCGCCCTTCAGGCGCACCACGCGCTTGCCCTGGCGCGCGAGTCGCACGAGAAGCCGGTTGATCTCTTCCTGTTTCATCGTATGCCGGTCGCGCTCCTTGCCGGCATAGATCCGCCGCGCCCGCGCCGGGATCCTCGCGAGGATCTCCGGCGCGACGAGATGGTCGTGAACGACCACGTCCGCGCGGGCGATCACGCGCGCGGCCTTCAAGGTGAGCAGCTCCGGGTCGCCGGGCCCTGCTCCCACCAGCCACACGTGCACGGCCTTCTTCCTCATGCGCAGTGCTCGCGCACGTAGGCCGCGAAGCGCCGCGGCCAGTCGCAGCCGCCCACCGCGCGTAAATGTGTGTAGGACGCGAGAATGTTCCCGGCAACGATGCCGTCGCGCTCGCCGTCGATGCCGTGGCCGCGCCGCACGCGATACGCGTAGCGCGTCCCCGCATCGAGCCCCTCGAGGCTCGAGTAGTGGAATTCGTGCGCGTGGATCTCACCGCCCGCCGTGAATCCCCAAGGATGGCCGGCTTGCGCCTCCAGCCGCACATAGCCGCGGCCGGTTGGTCGCTCGTGCATCACCACGTCCGCGCCGATTGCGCCCACCATCTGGCGCCGCTCGCCGCGCCACTCGATCGAGCGCGAAAGGTACATGAGGCCGCCGCATTCGGCGTACATAGGCATCCCGCGCGCGGCCCGGTCGCGGATCTCGGCGCGCAGCGACGCGTTCGCCTCGAGCTCGCTCGCGAAGCATTCTGGAAAGCCGCCGCCGATGAAAAGCGCGTTTACCTGCGGCAGGCGTGCGTCGCGCAGCGTGTCGAACGGCACGAGCTCGGCGCCCTCGTCCTCCAGCGCCTCGAGGTCGCCCGCGTAGTAAAAGCCGAAGGCGCGATCGCGCGCGATACCGATGCGGATGTCCTTCGCGCGGGCCGCGCGACTGCTCGAGGCGGGCGGGAGCGGCGCGGCGCCGCGCGTTGCCTCGAGAAGCTCATCCACGTCCACTTGGCGCTCCACCGCTGCGCGTATCGCCTCGATGCGGGCGGCGGCAGACTCGGTCTCGTTCGCAGGCACCAGCCCGAGATGGCGCTCGTAGATGCCGATTGCCGGATCCTCGTGCATTGCGCCGAGCACCGGCACTCTCGTGTAGTGCTCGATCACCGCGCGCAGCTTCGATTCATGGCGCGCGCCGCCCAGGCGGTTGAGGATCACGCCGGCGAAGCGCACCTGCGGGTCGAAGGCCTGGTAGCCGAGGATCAGCGGCGCGATGCCGCGCGTCATGCCGCGCGCGTCGATCACCAGCACCACGGGCGCGCCCACGAGCTTGGCGAGCGCGGCGTTCGAGTTCGAGCCGTCGAGATCCAGGCCGTCGTACAGGCCCTTGTTGCCTTCGATCAGGCAGACGTCCGCGCTCGCCCCGTGGCGCGCGAACGCGGCCGCCGCCTCGTCGCGCGAGGTGACGAAGAAATCGAGGTTGCGGCAGGCACGGCCGCTGGCGAGGCCGAGCCACAGTGGGTCGATGTAGTCCGGCCCCTTTTTGAACGCCTGCACCGCGAGGCCGCGGCGCCGCAGCGCCGCCGCCAAGCCGACGCTCAGCGTGGTCTTACCGGAAGACTTGTGGGCGGCTGAGACGAGGAATCGGTGCATGGATCGGGAAGAAAGCGCAGCACCTTGATGCCCACCGCGATGAGCGCCACGGCAAGCGCCACACCGCCCAGGGCAAGCGCCGTTTCCGCGGCGCTCGGCGCATAAGGATGGATTTGGCCGTCGAAGAACGTGCTCGTCTCCTGCCAGCCGGGGAAGATCGGCTGCGGCCAGGCCTGCGCGCCGACGATGGTCACGTACATCTGCGCAATCCCGCCGAGGACCACCAGCACCGCCGCGCCGATGACGCCCGCGCGCGTGCCGCCCGTCTTCGGCGAGTAGATCAGCACGAGCGGCGCGACACCGCCGATCGCGATTTGCCCGAGCCAGAAGAAGGCCGTGTAGACGCCGCCCTGCGCGAGCAGGAACGCCTCGACGCCGTGATAGCGCGTCATGTAGAGCTTGGTGAGGTGGAATGCCGCGGTCATGTATAGCGACGCCGCGACGAGGGTCGCGAGCAGGCGCCCCAGGCGCGCGAGCGTCTCCATCTCGGCCGCGCGGCCCTCCCAGCGCCATGCCAGGTCGAGCACGACGAGGAACGCCGCCGTGCCGTAGGCAAGCGAGTACACGACGAACGAGGGCCCGAGGAGCGCGGAGTCGTAGGCCTCGCGCGCCACGAGGAAGCCGAAAATCGAGCCCGTTCCGGTGGTGAGCACGATGCGCCACACGAACGCGGCGAGACCCGCCGCGCCGCTGAAGGCGTTCATGCGCCGCTCCATCATGAACCACAGGTATACGCCGACGATGGCGAAGAACCCGCTGTAGAGGAACATGTTGAGCGCGAAGATCGACTTGAAGTTGAAGTGCGTCATGGCCACCACCAGCCGATCGGGCCGGCCGAGATCGGCGGCGAGGATGGCGAGGCCGCCCGCGAGCAGCGCTAGCGCAACGAGCGCCGAGAGCGGCGCGAGCGGCTTGTACGCCGCGCGCCCGAAGACCGACGCGACCGAGGCGACGTTGAGCGCGCCGGAAGCCGCAACGATCAGGAACACCGCGAAGACGTGCGGCAGGCCCCAGACGGTCTGGTTGTCCATGCCGGTGACGAAGTGCCCGTTGGTCTCCATGTGCACGAAGGCAGCGAAGCCGGCGGCGATCACCGCGCCGATCGCGAGCAGGGGCCCCCAGAAGCGAAGCCCGTTCGCCTGCAGCTCGCGGTGCACGATGCTCGCCATATCAGACCCCGGAATACCGCACGCCGGTGTTGAGGCGCAGGTCACTGCGCAGCTGCACGCTCGGGATCTCGCGCAGGCGCTGCGAGATCGCGCTTTGCGGGTTGTTCAGGTCGCCGAAGAGGATCGCCTCGTGCCCTGCCGCCTTGCACGCTTCCGCGCAGGCGGTGGTGCCGTCGCCGCGGTCGATCTTGTGCACGCACAGGGTGCAGCCCTCCACCGTGCCCTTGCCGCGCGGCACCGCAGGCCTCTGGTCCGCGAGGTTCTCGTGCACGAAGGAGCGCGCCTTGTATGGGCAGGCCATCACGCAGTAGCGGCAGCCGATGCAGGTGTGCTTGTCCACCAGCACGATGCCGTCGGCGCGCTTGAACGAGGCCCCGGTGGGGCACACGTCCACGCAGGGCGGCTCGGCGCAGTGCTGGCACATCACCGGCGCCGAGTGCTGCCGGCCGCTTCTCAGGTCCTTCAGCTCGATCTTGCGGATCCATTGCGCATCCGTTCTCGGCCGGCCGGTGTCGTGCAAGCCGTTTTCCTTGTTGCACGCGGTGACGCAGTCGGTACAGCCGGTGGCGCACTTCGCCGTGTCGATGAGCATGCCCCAGCGCACCTTGCCGCTCGCGGCCTCCTCCGGCGCGCGCGCGGCGGCAATTTCGATCAACCGGATACCCGGGGCAATCGCGATGCCAGCAAGCGCTGCGGCGGCTGTGCCGAGGAACCCGCGGCGAGAGTTGTCGCTCATGGCCTTGCTTGCGCCGAGAGGCGCTCGGGCTTGGCGGCGTGGCACTCGAAGCAGTCGAGCTTTACGCTCGCGTAGCGGTGGCAGCCCTCGCAGAAGCCCTGCTCGCCCAGCACGCTGCCAGTTTTCGTGCTCGCGTGGCACTCCACGCAGGCAGCGAGACTGTACTTCGGCGTCCGGATGCCCTCGCGCATGGTGCGGTCGCGCTGGTGCAGGAGAAATTTCATGTGGTCGCGCCGCATCACCTCGGTCGCTTCCACGCACTGGCCCGGCCGCTCGATCACGACGACCGGCTTGTCCGTACGGGCGTAGGCAAGCGAAAGCCCCGCGGCGAAAACGACCAGCAACGCCGCCGCGGGCCGCAGCATCATTCGCCCATGCCCATCTGGATGTAGCCCGTCGGGCAGACATCCGCGCAGATGTGGCAGCCGATGCACCTGGTGTAGTCGGTGTCCACGTAGCGCCCCATGGTCGCCTTGTCCTTCTTCACGCGGAACACCGCGGTCTGCGGGCAGTAGACCACGCAGTTGTCGCACTCGAAGCACAGGCCGCAGCTCATGCAGCGCTTGGCTTCGGCCACCGCGCGCTTTTCTTCCAGCGCGTCCAGGCGCTCCTCGAAGTTGCCCAGCGCCTGCTCGGCGGTGAGCGTGGTGACGTGGCGCATCTCGCGCGGCGTATGGGTGAAGTGCCCGAGGAAGAGGTCCTCGTGCGGGATGATGTAGCGCGCCGAGCGGTCGTCGTAGTTATGCACGGCGAATTTCGCGCCATCGGTGCCGCGCACGTGCTCGCGCGGCGCTTCTTCCACCTTGATACCCTTTTCGACGAGCTTGCGCATCAGGTCGAAGGAATGCACGTCGATCTTCGGGCGCTTGTCCTGCGCTTCGCCGAGCAGGAAGCGGTCGATGCCCTCGGCGGCGATCCAGCCGTGTCCGATCGCCGTGGTGAGCAGGTGCGGCCGCAGCACGTCGCCGCCCGCCCAGACACCAGGCTTCCCGGGGACCTGGTAGTTCTTGTCCGCAGCGATGAGGCCGCGGCCGTTGTCGAAGCCGTCCAGCCCCGTGAAGTCCACCGCCTGGCCGATCGCCGAGACGATCAGGTCGGCGGGCACCACTTGCGCGCTCGCCTCGTCCACCTTCACCTCGAGCTTCGGCCCTACGAACTTCGCTTCGCACTTGGCGATCTTCAACCCCGTGGCGCGGCCGTCTGCGCCGCGCAGCACCTCGACCGGCGCCCAACCGTCGCGGATCGCGACGCCCTCGGCGAGCGCGTGCTCGATCTCTTGCCGGTTGGCCTGCATCTTGTCGATGGAGAATACCGAGGTCAGCGTTACCTCGGCGCCCTGGCGCGCCGAGACCTCGGCCACGTCCTGCGCAGCCTTGCCGACGATGACGACTTCGGGATGGTCAGTCGGGTGCACGGTCTGGATATGGCCGAGGCGCCGCGCCACGGTCGCCACGTCGATCGAGGTATCGCCGCCGCCAATGACCACCACGCGCTTGCCCACGTGCTTCAAGCGCCCGTCGTTGAAGGCGCGCAGGAACGCGGTCGCCGTCACGCAGTTCGGGGCATCCGCCCCCGGCACCGGCAGTGCGCGCCCGCTCTGCGCGCCGAGGCCCATAAACACTGCGTCGAACTCCTTCTGCAGGGCGTCGAGCGTCACGTCGCGGCCGATGCGCGTTCCGAGCTTCGCCTTCACGCCGAGCGCGAGGATGCGCTGGATTTCCGCATCCAGCGTGTCGCGCGGCGTGCGAAAGCCCGGAATGCCGTAGCGCATCATGCCGCCGAGCTCCGCGTGCTCGTCGAAGATCGTAACTGCGTGGCCCATCAGCGCGAGCTGGTATGCGCAGGACAGCCCCGCGGGACCGCCGCCGATCACGGCGACCTTCTTGCCGGTGGAGGTCTCGGGCTTGCGGTACTGCAGATTGTTCTTGGTCGCCCAGTCGCCGAGGAAGTGCTCGACCGAGTTGATGCCCACAAAATCCTCGACTTCGTTGCGGTTGCAGCCGGACTCGCACGGCGCGGGGCATACGCGCCCCATGACCGAAGGAAATGGGTTCGCCTCGGTGAGGCGTCGCCAGGCGTATTCCTGCCATACCATGCCGGCGGGTGGCTTTTCGGTGCCGCGCACGATCGAGAGATACCCGCGAATGTCCTCGCCCGAAGGGCAGC
>Ga0326730_1000357_pt1 | contig 12678 bp, 12 predicted proteins | sample MHFSIPfraction_3_FD_207740 | JGI IMG/M metagenome (GOLD analysis project Ga0326730, IMG submission 207740) | Lab enriched peat soil microbial communities from Michigan Hollow, Ithaca, NY, United States - MHF7AN SIP fraction | ecosystem: Environmental > Terrestrial > Soil > Wetlands > Peat...
CGCCTTTTCCGCCCTTTCCGCCTTTCCCCTCAGGCCCGCCGCCCCGGCGGCCGCAGCAATGCCTTCACCTCGGCCAGTCGCCGCCGGCTCACGGGCAGCTCGGTGCCATCCCGCAGGACCACCACCCCTTCCCGCTCCGACTGTCCCGAGCGCCACTCGCGTACCTGGGCCAGCCGCACGATGGCCGAACGGTGGATGCGCGCGAACTCCGCCGGATCGAGCCGAGCCTCCAGCGCGGACAGCGACTCCCGCACCCGATAATGCCGCTTGCCGGCGTGAATGCCGGCGTGATCGTCCTCGGCCTCGATCCAGTCGATCTCTCCGGCGTCGATCAGCAGCTCGCCCGTCTCGGTAGGGACGGCGATCTGGGTGACGGCTCCACCCTTGCGCGCCGACACCGGGGCGCGCTCCGGACGGGCGGCGTCGGCCTGGAGCAGCGCCGACAGCTGGCTCGCCAGCGCCACCGCGTCGTTCACCCGCATCCGTTCCCGGACCCTGGCGATGGTGGACCGAAAGCGCGCCTCGGAGATCGGCTTCACCAGATAGTCGAGCGCCTGCGCCTCGAATGCCCGAACGGCAAACTCGTCATGGGCGGTCACGAACACGGTCATCGGCATCCGCTCGGCGCCATGCACCCGGATAACGCCAAAGCCGTCGAGCCCCGGCATCTGGATGTCGAGAAACACCAGGTCCGGGGCGAGGGTCACCAGCCCGCGAAGCGCTTCCCGCCCGTCACGGCACTCACCCACGACCACGATATCCGGATAGGCTCCGAGCAGCTGGCGGATCCCCCGCCTCGCGAGCGGCTCATCATCCACGACCAGGGCCCGGATCTCAGCCACGTTCGGCCTCCTGCTCGTGATACGGCAGCCGAACCGTTGCCGCCGCGCCACCCTCGGGTGTGCGGGTCAGCTCCAGCCGGGCCCGCCCGCCATACAGGGTGGTCAAGCGCTCGCGGGTGTTGCCGAGTCCCACTCCTTCGTTCGGCTCGGCGGCGGTGCCGCCTGGGCCGGGCCCGTCGTCGACCACCGACAGCACCAGCTCATCGTCCTCTCGCCGGGCCCCGATCCGGAGCAGCGTCGCCGTCACCCGCTTGGCCAGGCCGTGGCGCAGCGCGTTCTCCACCAGTGGCTGGAGCAGGAATTCCGGCACCAGAGCCGACAGGAGGCTCGGGTCGATATCGAACACCGGCCGCAGGCGATCGGAGAAGCGGATTTCCTCGATGCCCAGGTACTGCCGCACGAAGTCCAGCTCATCCGCCAGCGGCACTTCCCTGGGACGGTCGGAGCGCATGACCCGGCGCAGCATCTCGCTCAACTGTTCCAGGATCCGGAGCGCGGTGGCGGTGTCCCGGTCCCGGACGACCACGGAAATGGCGTTGAGGCTGTTGAACAGGAAATGCGGCTGCATCTGCATGCGCAGCGCCCCCAACCGGGCCTCTGCCAGCTGAGCCGAGAGCCGTGCCGCCTGGGTTTCCCGCTCGCGCGCCTCGAAAAAGTAGGCGGTCGCATGCTGGACCCCGAGCACCGCGAAGTACACTGCGACGCCGAACGGAAGCGAGATGAAGAACCAGCTCACCGCTCCTTTGAGGCTCGGCGGATCCGAGTCCGGCAGGATGGCCGACCGAAGCAGAACCCCGGCCCCGGCCCACGCGGCGCACAAGAGGATCGCGGCACAGAGATGTACCGGAACCCGGCGCGCGATCTTTCCGCGGATGAGCGGATAATGCTGCCCGACCCAGAATACCGCCGGAGTCAGGAAGGCATAGAGCAGCCAGTCGCCACCCTCCCACACCAGCGACTGCCAGGTAGCGGGCTGCCAGTTCCCGAGCCGGCCCTGCACATAGGCCTGGAAGGCCGCCAGGATCGCGGGGCCGATCCAGGCGGCGGAAACGAACACCCAGATGGGTGGGGTCCGGCGCGCGGGGGGCGGGGACGACATGCGCTGAAGGTATCCTGCGGAGGGTCACACTCAACAGCAGGGGAGGACAGGGCAGACAAGGTGGACAAGGCGGAAACGGCGGGAGGGTTCGTCTACCCGCCCCGTTCCCCCGCCCGTCCGCCCGTCCGCCGGTCCGCCGGCCCGCCCTGTCCGCCCTATCCGCCTTGTCCGCCTGTCCGCCTGTCCGCCTGTCCGCTCTACTCAGCCACCCCCTTCTCCTTCAGGATCTTCCACACCTTCGTCGTGTGCGCCCATGGTGGCCACCACGGCGTACACTCCCGCACCCCGGAGCCGCGGCCGCAGCGCCGAACCATCCAGCTCGGTGAAGATGTCATCGGCGTCGGGAAAGGCCGTGCGGTCGGCGTCCGGATCGACCGCCTCGACGGCGAAGCCCATGGCCTTCGCCAGGCGGGCCAGCGCGCGCGCCACGGGAGACACGCCGAACACCACTAGCCGCGCGGGCGGGAGCACCGGCTCGATGTAGATCTCCACGGTGCCTCCGCTGTGGCAGGTCATGGGGAACGAGGCAACGCCAGGCCGCGCTTCCGCGTCCGGGTCGGGGGAGAGGGCAATCAGCCGCGGTGCGCCGTCCGCCAGCGCGGCAAGCGCTTCCCGGACTACTACCGGCTGGGTACAGCTTCCGCCCAGCCAGCCATGAAAGGAGCCACCCTGGGTAATCAGCGCGCCGTCGCCGACCCGCGAGCTGGTCGGAGCGCCGCGCCGGACGACGGTGGCCAGCGCAAAGGCCTCCCCGCGACGGGTGAGGTCGGCGGCGAGCAGCAGCAGCTGTGCGTTCATGGGTCCCCCTGCCGGCGCAGAACACCGGGGATCGCGCGGGAGATGGGTCGGGAATCCCGCGCCGCCGGCCACCGCGGAGGTCGCCTGCTGGATACGGACCCCCGGGGGCCGGAAGGACGCGGCGACCGGGGATTCAGCGACGGGCGTCTCGTCGATGCGGAGAGGCCTGAATTGGCCGGGTACTCCAGGGACGATCGCAGCAGGTCGGACTCGAGGCTACGCCCGCATCAGCCGTCGAATCGGGGTCGGGTAACTGCCTGATGTTGATCCACATCCTGTCGCTACGCCGGTGTGAACCGACCTTGAGGCTAAGGTATCCAGATAAGGCTGGCAGTCAAATTCGGTCACTCCATCCTGGCGAACCGCCACGGCACTCGCAAAGGTGCCGGGGGATCTGCTGGACACGACGAAGGCGGGAGAGCCAGGGTCGAAGGACCCGCCCTCCCGCCTGTCCGCCGCCCCGCCTTCCCGCCCTAGGAAATCCGCACGATCATCGCCACCGATGGCACCCCGGCCCCGTTGACCAGGAACAGCATGTAGTGGCCCGGCGGAGCCCGGCGGCCGTCGCTTGGCGCCGCGACCAGCAGACTCGAGCTCCCGCTGGCCGAGAAGGTCAGGTAGTTCATCCGCTGGTTCTGATTGAACGAGTGGGTGACGGACGAAAGCCGGATCCAGGTCACCTTGGTGATACCGCCAGCGTCGGGCGTCTGCACCGTGAACGCCTGGCCATACCCGACGCTGACCGGGGCGTCGGTGATCGTCGGCCTGGTGGCGGGCGTGCCGTCCGCCTTGAACAGGTATGGTGGAGAGAAGATCTCGGCTGTGTAGTCGTCGCTCAGCCCGCTCGCCGGCGGCTGGCCGCTGCCGACCGAGAGCACCCTGCCGTCGGGCAAGAGCAGCGCGGTGGAGTGGTACAGCCGCTGGTGCGTCATCCGGGCCAGCGGGGTCCACAGCTCGGTGCCCGGGTCCCACAGTTCCGCCGCCAGCACCCGGCTGTCGGTGGGGGCGGTGTTGAAGCCGGTGGCGTTGGTGCCGCCGGTGACCAGCACCTTGCCGTCCGCCAGCAGGGTTGCATTGAGCTGACGGCGACCGATCGCGAGCTGGCCGACACTGCGCCAGGCCGCGCCGGCGCCGGCGTTGAGGTCGATCACCTCGGCCGTGCGGGTCGGGGTGTTGTTGCCCCCCACCAGGAGGATCTTGCCCGCGTCGTACATGACCGCGGTGCCGTAGTCCCGTGAGCCGAAGCTGCTCGACGGCCCGACCGCCACGCTGCCGGTCCCGGAGGTGTTGAGATAACGGGTCGACTGGCTGGGGCCGGCCGCGAACACCCGGCCGTCCGGCGCTACGAACATCATCGAGTAGTAGGGCAGCGAGACCGAGCCGGTGGTCAACGGCCGCCAGGTGTTGTTGCTCTGCCAGACCTCCGGTATGACGTTGAGCGCCGCCGCCGTGTCGCCGCCGCTCACCGTGAGGAGCTCACCGCTGGCCAGCGTGGTGTTGGTCGGGTACCAGCGCCCGTTCTGCATGTCGGGCCCACGGGTCCAGGTGCCGGTGGCGAAGTCGTACAGGTACGTCGTCCTGAGGCCGAAGTTGTCGGTTCCGCTGTGGCCACCGGCCACCAGCAGCCGGCCGTCCGGCAGCAGGGCGTGGCCGCTGCAGAAGAAGTCGGCCGGCCGGGTGGTACTGCCGAACACGGTGGGATTGGCGGGGTCCCAGAGCACCGGATCGTGGTCCATGCGCCCGAAGGTCATCACCCGGCCGTTGGGGAGTAGATGGGCGTGGATCGCTACCGCCGGCCACGCGATGGGCGCCGCCCATTCACCTCCCACCGCCTGCGCGGCGGCGCCCTCGAAGCTGACCACCACGCCACGGGGCTGGTCCAGCAGGACGGTGCAGGAGCCCGTCCCGGTGCCGACTCCGGAGCCGGTCACATCGCACCCCGATCCCGCCCAGGCCTTGAGGTAGCTTCCGCTTGCCGCCGTCGCCGTCAGTCCCACTGCCTGCCCGGCGAGGAAGGTCGCGCTGCACCCGGTGGCACCGGCCGCACCGGCGGTGATCGTGCAGCTGATTCCGGCCGGGGTCGACTGTACCGCGCCATTGCCCCCCGCCCCGCCCGAGACGGTCAGGGTAAACCGATTGGGCGGCGGGGCGAAGGTCACCTTCACCACCACGTTCGAGTCCATCGGTAACTGACAGCTCAGTGGATTGTCGGAGCTGACGCTGCACCCCGACCACTGCTTGAGCACGGCGCCGCCCGCCGGCGTGGCGGTGAGGATCACCACAGCGCTCGGCTTGTACTTCTGACCGCAGGTCCCGCTCAGGGTCACTCCCCCGTTCGTGACGGTGAAGCTGCAGTTGATGCCACCCCGATTCGCCGTCACCGTCCCGTTGGCGCTACTGCCACCGTCCGCGAGCGTCAGCTGGTAGTGGCTGGGCCCACCACGGGCGGCAGCGGTGGTGAGCTCGGTGGAGTCGTCGGCGCAGGCATGGAGCAGGAGGGCGGTCCCGGCGAGCAGAACGGATGCGACAACTGCCAGGCCCACGGAGCGGGATCGTGGCATGGGTTCCTCGGGCAGACGCGGTGTGCGGGATACCGGACGGGGCTACAGCATCCGGAGCGAACCGAATCCCGCATGGTCCATGCCCTTGCGCCGTCGCCGGGAACGCCTCCGTCAAGCCTGGTGGAAGTTCAGGGCGGACAGCCGGTTCCGAGGTCCGGGTGCCTGGTGCTTCGCGATGATACAGGGCGGTCCGGGCGGGCGCTCAACGGACTTCGTAGCGGCACCGCCACGCGTCTCGCCTCCGGTCTACCGCTCAACTGAAGCTCCGCCATCGCGCGCCGGCTCCTCACCGGGGGCCCGATAACCAAGCACCGCCGCCGCCAGTGCACCCGCGGCGGCCGCCATGCTCCCCAGGAACAACTCCGGCTCGATCAACTCCAGCTCCATCAGCAGGAACCGCCCGTTCACCACGCAACCATCGACCCGCGAATACAGCGACCGCCCCGGTGCCGCATCCAGCGCCACTCTCGCGGCGGCGATGAGCCACGGCTCAGGCTCCACTAGCTCCCGCGACCCGCCGAACTGCTTCTGCACCCGGAAATCATCCGCTTTGGGCCGTTTGACCACCGCGTGGCTGAACCGGTCGCCCAGGAAGACCAGCGACCACTCTCCGGCACTCTCGATCTCCCGCAGAAACGGCTGCACCATCACGTCACCCTCCAGAACCAGGCGGCCGAACCGCTCCTGGTCTCCTGCCGCCGCCTCGAGTGAGGTTCGCCAGGTCTCATGCGCGGATGCCGAGACCACCGGCTTTACCACCGCCTCGCTCCAGCCGGCCGCTTCCAGCATGGTCTGGAGGCTGCGCCCGCCGCCCCGCCTCACCCAGCTGGTCGGGATCACATCTACCCCGGCATCCGTGAGCTCCTTGAGATAGTCTTTTCGGGCATTCCACCGGATGAGCGGCGCCGAGTTGACCAGTGACACCCCAAGCCCCTCGAGCCGCGAGGTCCACTCGAGAAACCGCGGCAGCTTGAGATGATAGTCCCAGGTCGATCGCACCAGGACCGCATCGAAAGCCATCCAGTCGGTCCCGGGATCATCCCATGGCACAGCCCGGGTGCCCACGCCAAGCCGCGCGAAGGCCGGCACCAGGAGCGCGTCATCCGGAGTGAGCTGCGGTTCCCTGGCGTAGGTGGCAAGGGCCACCTGGCGGCGGGCGGTCATCGCTAGCCCTCGTGCTTCCAGTAGAGCGGGGCATCGGCGCCGAGCGAGCCTTCTACCGGACAGCCTTCATGCCGCCAGTACTCGAGTCCGCCGATCATCTCCTTCACCTGAAAGCCGAGCTGCCCCAGCTGGGCGGCGGCCTTGGTGGCGGAGTTGCAGGCCGGTCCCCAGCAGTAGGTGACCAGCATGGCATCGGGATCGAACTGGGATCGGGTCTCCGGCCGGATCTGGCGGTGAGGCAGGTTGATCGCGCCCGGGATATGACAGCGCTCGAAGTCCGCGGGTGAGCGTACGTCCAGCAGGATCAGGTTGCCGGTGCCGCGGGTCAGATCGTGCACCACGTCCGACACATCGGTTTCCACCGCCAGCCGCGACAGGAAATGTCGGGCGGCGGCTCCCGGCTCGGCGGCCGGATACTCCCGTACGGCGGAAAAGGTGGCAGGGGGCGTACCAGCGGTTGTTGTGGACATCGGTCCTCCAATGCTGTGCGGTGATTCGGGACTGTCCTACGGCCTACCCCAAGATGCCAGCCAACTGGCACCCCCAGAAGTGCCATTCAGGGCGGGGTGGTGATACCACTCTCGACGGGCCTGCCCCCTCCTCTCCTTCTCCCTTCTCACTTCTTACTTCTTACTGTTCACCGGTCACCGCTCACTGCTCACCGTTCACCGTTCACCGCTCACCGCCCGCCCCCAACCAGTCGCCCTAGCCGCCGCATCCCCTCACCGATCCGTTCCGGCGCCTCTCCCGCATAGGTGATGAGCAGGCCGGGACCAGCCGGGCGTTCCAGGTAGTAGCGAGACAGCGGCGGCAGGTCCATCCCGGCGTCAGCCGCCCGGCTGGACAGCGCGGCGTCGTTTGTTCCCCGAGGCAGCCACGCGACGGAATGCAGCCCGGTATCGACCGGGCCCAGACGGACACGGTCGCCCAGGTGCTTCTGGACGGCGATGAGCAGCGCGTCTCGCCGCTCTCCATGGAGTTGCCGGACGCGCCGGAGATGAGCGGCGAAGTGGCCTTCCGAGAGGAAGTCCGCCAGGACGTACTGGGAGAGCGTCGGCAGGCTGCCGCTGGTCGCGCCGAGTGCGCTTACGAATGGCTCGATCAGCGTCTCAGGCAGGACCAGGAACGCCAGCCGGACTCCGGGGAACAACATCTTGTTGAAGGTGCCGGCATACAGAACTCTGCCGTTCTCGTCGAGTCCGTGGAGGGCGGTGAGCGGGTGCCCGGTGTAGCGGAATTCGCTGTCGTAGTCATCCTCGAAGACCCAGCTGCGCTCCCGGCGGGCCCAGTCGATCAGCTGCAGCCTCCGTGGGAGCGACAGCGTGACACCCAGGGGGAACTGGTGCGATGGCGTCACGTAGGCCAGTCGCGCCGCCGGCGCTCCGGCCCGCGCCCGCTCCACGACCAGCCCCTCTCCGTCCACTGCCACCGGTACCAGTCGGCCACCCGCGCCAGCGAGGGCCGCGCGGCCACCCAGGTAGCCCGGCTCCTCGAACCACACCGACTCGCCTTCGTCAAGCAGCAGCCGGGCGGTGAGATCCAGCGCCTGCTGTGTGCTGCTGAGCACCAGCACCTGCCGCCAGTCGCAGCGCACTCCACGCGCGGCCGCGATGTGAGCCGTGATCGCCTCGCGCAGTACCCTGACCCCGGCCGGAGGGGCTTGAGCGAGGGCCTCCGTCCCGAGGTGGCGGGCGCGCCGCGAGACCAGCCGGTTCCAGATGTCGACCGGGAACAGATCCAGCGCCGGCACGCAGGAGGAAAACCAGAGTGGCGCCGAGAGCGATACCTGCCGGCCGGCCGCATCCAGGGCGCGTCCCCGGCGCGCGAGGGTCGCCTCGGACCCGCGGCCCTTCTCCGGCACCCGCCGGGCTGCGCCTCGGCCTCCCATCGGAGGGACCCCGGGCAGCGCCGGGGCGACATAAGTCCCCGACCCGACCCGGCGCACGATGAACCCCTCGGCCCACAGCTGCGCGTACGCCGCCTCGACCGTGGTGCGGGAGGCGCCAATGTCCCCCGCCAGGCTGCGGGCGGAAGGTAGCCGCTGTCCCGCCGCCAGGCTGCCGCTCATTATGACATCCCTGACGCGGCGGTACACCTGCGCGTACAGCGGAACGGCCGCCTCCGACGGGGAGGAGCGAAGCGGAGGAATGAGAAGGCCGGCCGGGCCCTTCATCGGAGCGCGGCGATCACTTCTCGCGCCGCCCGCTCACCCGAGGCGAGCGCTCCCGCGACAGTGCCCGCCTCGCCCTCGTCATCCGTAGCCTCACCCGCAAAGAACAGAGTTCCCGCCACCGGCTCTGCCAGTGCCTGGTGGGCGCCCATGCCGCCGACCGCGACGTAACTGTACGCCCCGCGGGCAAAAGGATCGCGCTGCCAGTTGTGCACCCACGCCTGCTGCAGCAGCCGGTTCACGGAAACTCCCTCACCGACAGTCAACCGCAGGCTGCTCACTGCCGAGTCGACGATTCGATCATCCGCCTCGAGCGAGAGCCGGGCGGCGTGGGGTCCTCCCTGCCACGCGGTCATGATCGGAGTTCTCGACGGCAACGCCGTCCAGAATGTCGGGAAGGGCGGCCCGGAGCGGTGAAAGAACTGGGCGTTCCGGAACCGGCCTTCATGCATGGTCTCCCAGAAGGGCTCCCGGAATCGCATGACGACCTTGAGGACGGGCCCCATCACCAGTCCCTTGAGCGCCGCCTCCTTCATCGTGAGAGGCGGGTCGAACCCGACCCCATGGGGATCGCGGACGGGCTCCTGCAGTACGCCGAGGGGCAGGGTGATCACCACCGCGCGGGCCCGCAGAGTCGTGCCCTCCACGCCGAGCTCCACCAGCCCCGGTCTCCACTGCACGGTTCGGACCGGGCTCCCCAGCCGAAGCTCGATGCGGGCCGGGTCCATGGTGCGGGAGAGATGCCCGAGCAACGCGGCGTAGCCGCCCCGCGGCCGCCCTTGCGGCGATTCCACGTTGGCATCGCCGGTCCACTCCCGCACGATGGCCCTCAGGCTCGCCCTGGCGGGGTCGGCGGCATCGAAACCCTCGACCAGGCGGCGCGCCCACTGCGCCGCCGGCCCAAGCTCGGGATCGTTGCGAAAGCGCTCGAGGTATTCGGCCACCGAGAGGTCGGCTGCGTCCAATCCGGCGGCCCGCTGGAGCAGTGGATGGAGCCCGCCGAACCGGTCGTCCAGCGGCTCGAGACGGCCACCTTCCCCGGTCCAATGTTCTCCCTCAGCCTCGACGAATGCGGAACCGGCCTGCTGCAGAAGGTCGAGAGTGGCCCCCGGGGTGCCGTGGACGAACTCGGCCCCAAGCTCCATCCCGTCGACCGGAAGGATCCGCCCCCCGATTCTGTCGCGCGCCTCCAGCAGGGTGACCGACAGGCCCCCGGCACTGAGCACGCGGGCGGCGACCAGCCCCGCAGCCCCCGCGCCGATGACTGCCACGTCGGAGTTCAACGGCCCGCCTTCGCCGCGCGGGAGCGGCGGTAGTAGGCTGCGGCCTTGGCCCGGCTGCCGCACCCGGCCATGCTGCACCAGCGGCGGCGCCCGTTCCTGGTCGTGTCATAGAAGAAGAGGACGCAGCGCGGGTTCTCGCACCGCCGGAGGAGGGAAAGGTCTCCCTGCTCCAGGAGCCACGCGGCAGACTCCGCTACCGGCACCAGCAGCTGCATCGCAGACTCGTGCACCGGGACGAGAGTACTGCTGAAACCTCTGCCCTTCCGCACCAGCTGACGGTAGGCCGGTCGTTCGGCCAGTACCCGGTTGATCGTCTCCACCTGGTCTTCGGTGGCCCCCCTCCCCACGCTCAGCCGCTCTACCATCCGCCGCAGGCTGGTACGCAGGGTAACGGCCTGCCGGAATGCCACCGCGGCCTCGGCCTTGCCCTCCCAGCGCTCCCGGGCGGATCGCGCGGCCGGTGGCTCCACCACCCCGGTTTCCCCGAGCCAATCCGTCAGGTCGCCGAAGCCCTGCAGCAGGTCCACCGGCTCCCCGGCGAAAACCGCCTCGGTGTTCACCAGGTCGAGGCAGGCCAGGTTCCCGAGAATAAGGAAGGAGTTCCGCTCCTTCCGGTCGGTCGGCTCTTTCGGCTTCGCCACATCGCCCTCCGTTCGAGGCCCCAAACTTAGCCTGGGAACTATTACCGGCAAATAGCCAGTTGACTGGTGACAGATCTGCTATTACCGTTAAACTAACCATTTGATGGTAATACACCTGGTACCCCCGCTTGCAGCTCCGGGCCAATCGGGACTCGGAACGCGGAACTCTCAACCATGAAGGCGTTATGACCATGACTGCTGAGCAGTTCACTACCGGACATATCGGGCTCAATGTCAGCGATCTGACCCGCGCCCGAAATTTCTATCAGCAGGTCTTCGGCTTCGACGCGATCGGGGAGTCGAGCCACGAGGGAAAGGCCTTTGCCTTCCTCGGGCACGGGTCCAACGTCGTCCTGACGCTGTGGCACCAGTCGGCGGGCGGCTTCGTCAAAGATCGCCCCGGGCTGCACCACCTCTCGTTCCAGGTAGGATCCATCGAGGAGGTTCAGGCCGCTGAGCGGCGGGTCCGGGAGCTTGGCGCCCGAATCCATCACGGCGGCATCGTGCCGCATGCGGAAGGTCTTGCCTCTGGGGGGCTGTACTTCGAGGATCCCGACGGCATCCGGCTGGAGATCTTCAGCTCCACCGGCGCCGGGGACAGCACCGCCCCGCACGGCAGCGCGCCCACCTGCGGCTTCTTCTGATCGGCGGGCACCATGTCAGGGATATTCCACGCGGGTGAGGTCGAGGTCCAGCGGCGGGCCGGCGTCGAGCGGATGGCCAGCCGGATTGGCGCCTCGATCCACGATATCATCCCTCCGGTGGCAGAGGAGTTCCTGGCGCGGCGGCGCTGGGTGGTGCTGGCGACCACCGATGCCGCCGGCCGTCCATGGGCGTCGGTGCTGAGTGGAGCTCCGGGATTCATCAGCGTGGTGCAGGGCGGGAAGAGCGGGAATGACGGGAGTAACCCTCCCGCCACTCCTGCCGCCGTCCGGCTGGACGCCACCCCGGCACCGGGCGACCCCCTGGCAGCGAACCTCGGCACCACGGAGTTCGTCGGCCTGCTGGCGATCGACCTGGCGACCCGCCGGCGAATCCGGATCAACGGCCGCCCGGAGCCGGCCGGTGCCGGCGGCATCCTGGTCCGCGCCGATCAGGTGTACGCCAACTGCCCCAAGTACATCCAGCGGCGCGCGGAAAGTGGCGGTGTGTCCGAGGCGCTTGCAGCCGAGGTCAACCGGTCGAGCGCCCTCAGTGTCGCCCACCGCCGGTGGATCGCGGAGGCGGACACATTCTTCATTGCGACCGTGAATCCGGGGGAAGGGGCCGATGCCTCCCACCGGGGCGGATTGCCCGGCTTCGTGAGGCTGGAGGGTGACCGGCTGATATGGCCCGACTACCAGGGCAACATGATGTTCAATACCCTGGGCAACATCGTGGCCAACCCGAGAGCCGGGTTGCTGTTTCCCGACTTCGCCACCGGCAGCACGCTGCAGGTCACCGGCCGGGCATCGATCGATTGGGACCCGGCCCACGCCTCGAACGTCCCGGGCGCCGAACGGCTGGTGCAGCTCACGGTGGAGGAAGTGGTGGAGATCCGCGCGGCCCTGCCGGATCGATTCGAGTTGCTGGACTACTCACCACACCTGCCCGAGCCGGCGGGAAGGCGGAATGGCGGGAAGGCGGAAGGCTAGGCGTTTCCCCCCTCCTGCCTGGGAAGACCTCACGCCTGGCCGCGTCACTCCGGTAGAGGCTCGCAAGCCGGGCCGGCCAGCCACCGAGAGGAGAGAATGATGACCAGGAACCGGAACACCAGGCCGCTCACCGACCTGAAGGCGTCCAAGACCAGCCCCCGCACGGCGGGGATTGTCCGGGGCGGGAAGAAGCTCCCCGGCAAGCGCAATCCGCCGACCGTGACGCTGAAGTAACAGGACGGAAAGCCACCGCCTTCCTCCGCGGCTCGACGCACGGGGGAAGGCGTTGTCTTTTCCGCCGGTTGGGGGCCTAGGCCTTCACCAGGGGACGTTCGTGATCGCCGCTGCGGCGGCGGGTTGGACTCGGCATCGCGGGTACCGGGCCGTAGCCATACTGCTGCCTGATGGTGGCGACCACCCAGCCGGACCCGAGTGAGGTGACCTCGGTCCAGACCCGCCCGGTGAGGCGCTTCACCAGCCGGTAGC
>Ga0326730_1000358_pt1 | contig 12566 bp, 8 predicted proteins | sample MHFSIPfraction_3_FD_207740 | JGI IMG/M metagenome (GOLD analysis project Ga0326730, IMG submission 207740) | Lab enriched peat soil microbial communities from Michigan Hollow, Ithaca, NY, United States - MHF7AN SIP fraction | ecosystem: Environmental > Terrestrial > Soil > Wetlands > Peat...
CCCTGCCCCCTCGCCGGTCCTTCCTACACATCCCCACCGGGACCCAGCGGTCAGGGGTCTGTCGACCGAAGCAGATCGCACGCTGCTTCGCAATCCCGAGTGTACGCCCCGGACCCGACGCTTCCGCGCTACTGCCGGGTTCGTCCACCATTGGAGGAGTTGCATGACGCGCAGGCTGAAGATCGGAGTCCTTGACCTCGTGGCCAAGGAGCCGGGCGGCGGGCTGTACAGCAGGGTCATGGACGCGAACCTGGCGAGCATCATGCCGCAGGTGGTGAGCGTGTGGTGCGAGGAGGCAGGTCACCAGGTCCATTACATCTGCTACACCGGCCGGGAGGACCTGCTCGCGGAGTTGCCCAAGGACCTCGACGTGCTGTTCATCGGCGCCTTCACCGAAGCCGCGCTGCTGTCCTATGCCCTCAGCAATCTGTTCCGCCAGCGTGGCGCGGTCACCGTGCTGGGCGGGCCACACGCCCGCTGCTACCCCGAGGACGCGCGCAAGTACTTCGACTACGTGCTCGGCTTCACCGATCGGCAGACCGTGGCCGAGGTGCTCTTGGAGTGCGCTCCCCACCGGCCCTATGGCCGGCATCTGTTCGCGGCGCAGCAGCCCCGGGAGCTGGTCCCGCTGGCGGCCCGCTGGAAGTTCGTCGCCGCCACGCTGGCCAAAGCGCCGACCGTCAAGTTCGTGCCGATGATCGGCAGCCTGGGCTGTCCCTACACCTGCAGCTTCTGCATCGATTCCACGGTCGACTATCAGCCGCTCAGCTTCCAGCAGCTGGGCGAGGATCTGCAGTTCCTGCTTACCAAGATCAAGCGGCCCATCGTCGGGTGGCATGACCCCAACTTCGGGGTGCGGTTCGACGACTACATGGAGGCCATCGAACGGGCGGTGCCCGACGGCCAGATCCGCCACATCGCGGAGAGCAGCCTGTCGCTCCTGTCGGAGCCGCACCTCAAGCGGCTCAGGAAGAACGGCTTCCAGGCGGCGCTTCCCGGCATCGAGTCGTGGTTCGGGCTGGGCAACAAGTCCAAGACCCGGCGCATCGGGATGGAGAAGGTGCAGCAGATCGCCGAGCACGTGAACCTGGTGCTGCGCTACATCCCGTATGTCCAGACCAACTTCGTGCTCGGGCTCGACTCCGACGAGGGGCCCGAGCCGTTCGAGCTGACCAAGGTCTTCCTGGACCTGGTGCCCGGAGCGTTCCCCGCCTACTCGCTGCTGTCCGCCTTCGGCCGCGCGGCGCCGAGCAACCTGGACTACCAGCGGGAGGGCCGGCTGCTGCCGTTCCCGTTCCATTTCCTGAACAACAATCACGCGATGAACGTCCGGCCCAAGAATTACACCTGGCCGGACTTCTACGATCACCTCATCGACCTGAGCCGCTACTCCTTCTCCTGGAAGGCCATCGGCCGCCGGTTCATGGCAACGCCGGCGGCGATCCCCCGCTACATGAACGTGGTGCGGGCGATCTCCTCCGAGGGGTTCGGGCGGATCAAGTACCACACGAAGATCCGGCAGCTGCTCGATACCGATCCCGAGATCCAGGCGTATTTCGCGCAGCAGACCGACAAGCTGCCGGCCTTCTATCTGGCGCGGATCAAGCGCGAGCTGGGCCCGATGTACGAGATGCTCCCCGAGGGCAGTCTGGTGCACGACCCCTACGCCTACCTGGCGAGCGAGGCCCAGGCGACGCTGACCCCGATGGGGCCGCCGGCGCGCGTCGCGGCGATGTAAATCAGGCGGGCGGGGCGGGCGGGGCGGGCGAGGCGGGCGAGGCGGGCGGGGCGGGCGGGGCGGACGAGACGGACGAGACGGTCGGGGCGGACGGGTCCGTCTCGACGTCCTGACCGTCTCGTCCGTCTATATATTCCCGATCCAGACTGTCCTCCCTGCAAGGCCAGCTCCACGAGGTCCTCGATGTCCATCAGCCTTCAAGTGAACGGCGAGTCTCGCACGTTCGACGGCGACACCGCCATGCCGCTTCTCTGGTATCTCCGCGACGACCTCGGCCTGACCGGCACCAAGTTCGGCTGCGGGGTCTCGGCGTGTGGCGCCTGCACGGTGCACCTGGACGGACAGGCGATCGTGAGCTGCGTGACCCCGATGTCCGCGGTGTCGGGCAAGAAGGTCACCACCATCGAAGGGTTGGACCCGCAGGGGGAGCATCCGGTACAGGTGGCCTGGCGGGAGCACAACACCCCGCAGTGCGGCTACTGCCAGAGCGGCCAGATCATGCGGGCCGCGGCGCTGCTGGCGGCGAACCCGAAGCCCAGTGACGAGCAGATCGACGAGGCCATGACCGGCAACCTGTGTCGTTGCGGGACCTACCTGCGGATCCGCGCGGCGATCCGGTCGGCGGCCGGGAGGCGGGCATGAGCGGCGCGAGCATGGAGCGACGGGAGTTTCTTCAGACCGTGGCGGCCGGCGGCCTGGTGCTTGCCGTTGGCTCGGCCGCCGGTTGCCGGAGAGTGGAAGACGATCTCCGCGGTGCCGCGGACCAGCCCGCCGGCTTCACGCCTGTCGCCTGGGTGCGGCTGGATCCCTCGGGAACGGTGACCATCGTGTGCCACCGGTCGGAGATGGGGCAGGGAGTCCGGACCTCGATGGCGATGATCATCGCCGACGAGCTGGATGCCGACTGGAGCCGGGTCCGGGTGGAGCAGGCCGTGGGCGACGAGAAGCGCTACGGCTCGCAGAATACCGATGGCTCAAGCAGCATCCGCAACTTCCTGCCGCAGTACCGCCAGGCGGGTGCCACGGTGCGCGCGCTGCTCGAAGCCGCCGCGGCGAAGCAGTGGAACGTGCCGGATACCGAGGTTTCCGCCCAGTTCCACGAGGTGATGCACCGGCCCAGCGGCCGGCGGATCGGCTTCGGGGCTCTCGTGGCGACGGCCAGGGACCTGCCGCTCCCGGCCGGCGACCGGCTGCGGCTCAAGGACCCCTCGCAGTTCCGCTACATGGGGAAGGAGATCCCGATCGTGGATCTCCGCGACATGACCATGGGGAAGGCGATCTACGGTCAGGACCTGCAGCACGACGGAATGCGGGTGGCGGTCATTGCGCGTCCGCCGGTCTACGGCGGGCAGGTGGCCACACTGGATTCCGCCGAGGCGGAGAAGGTGCCCGGCGTGGAGCGGGTCATCCGCCTGCCCAAGGCCGAGGTTCCGACGGCCTTCAACGCGGTGGGCGGGGTGGCGGTCGTGGCCAAGAACACCTGGGCCGCGATTCAGGGCCGGGCCCGGCTCAAGCTCACCTGGACCGACAGCCCCAACGCGACCTACGACTCCGTCGCGTACCGGAAGGAGCTGGAGACGACGGCCAAGCAGCCGGGGAAAGCAGTCCGGCGGCAGGGTGACGCAGCCGCGGCTATCGCCCGCTCCGCCAAGCGGGTGACGGCGGAGTATTACATCCCCCACCTGGCGCACGTCCAGATGGAGCCGCCGGCCGCCCTCGCGGTGTATCAGAATGGCCGGATGGAGATCTGGGCGCCGACCCAGAGCCCGCAGGCGGCGCGCGACAGCGTCGCCGGCGTGCTCAAGCTCTCGGCCGACAAGGTCACGGTTCACGTGACCCTGCTGGGCGGCGGTTTTGGCCGGAAATCGAAGCCCGATTTCATCGTCGAGGCGGCCTGGCTGGCGCGCGAGCTACAGGGCGCAGTAAAAGTCGTGTGGACCAGGGAGGACGACATTCAGCACGACTACTTCCACACCGTGGCCGTGGAGCATCTCGAGGCGGGGATCGACGGCCAGGGAAGGGTCACCGGCTGGCTGCACCGCTCCGTGCTTCCGTCGATAGGATCCACCTTCAACCGTGACGCGTTGTATCAAAGCGCCGGTGAGGCGGGGCAGGGGGTCACCGATCTTCCCTTCGCGCTGGATCACTACCTTGCCGAAGTGGGGCCGGCGCCGGCCCACGTGCGGATCGGCTGGTACCGGTCGGTCATCAACATTCCGCACGCCTTTGCGATCGGATCCTTCGTGGACGAGCTGGCCCACGCGGCGGGGCGCGATCCGCGCGATTTCCTGCTCGAGCTGCTCGGTCCGGACCGCGTGGTGGACATGAGCCAGGCGGGCCTGGCCGGCGACCCATGGAACTACGGCGCCACTTTCCAGCAGCACCCGATCGACATCGCCCGCTATCGGAACGTGGTGCAGCTGGCGACCGAACGGGCCGGATGGGGCGAGAAGCTGCCCTCGGGCGAAGGGCGCGGGCTCGCGGTCCACCGGAGCTTCCTGAGCTATGTGGCCGCCGTTGCCCGGGTGAAGGTGGAGCCCGACGGCAGGGTGGTGGTGCGGCGGGTGGATATCGCCATCGATGCCGGATTCGTGGCGCATCCCGAGCGGGTCCGGGCGCAGATGGAGGGCGCCTGCATCATGGCGCTGGGCAACACGCTCTACAGCGAAGTCAGCTTCCGGGAGGGACGCGTGGTGCAGTCGAACTACACCGACTACCGGATCCCCCGGATCGGCGACGCACCGCGCGAGATCGTGGTGCAGGTGGTGCCGAGCACTGCTCTGCCCGGCGGGGTGGGGGAGCCTGGGGTGCCGCCGGTCGGGGCTGCCATCTGCAACGCCATCTTCGCGGCCACCGGAAAGCGTATCCGGACTTTGCCGGTCGGCGACCAGCTCAAGCCCGGCAGCGCCACGGCATGACCGCCCTGACGCCGCCGCCCGGCCCCGACGATCATACCCGGGGCCGGGCCGACGCCCGCTTCACCCTGGTTGAGTACGGCGACTTCGAGTGCCCACACTGCGCCCGCGCCGCGCCGGTGATCCGGCAGGCGCTGCAGGAGTACCCCGACCGGATACGGTTCGTCTTTCGCCACTACCCGATCGTGATCTCGCACCGGGATGCCCACTTTGCGGCCCAGGCGGCGGAAGCGGCGGCAGCCCAGGGGCGGTTCTGGGAAATCCACGATCTCCTGTTCGAGCGTCAGGCAGCCCTGGGCCGGGAGGCGCTGGTCGGGTACGCCCACGAGCTGGGGCTCGACGCCGACCGGGTGCGCGCCGATCTGGACTCCGGCGCGCACATCGAACGGGTCGACCGCGACCTCGAGAGCGGCGATGCCAGCGGCGTTCGCTGGACCCCGACCTTCTACCTCAATGGCGACCGGCTCGGACCGCTCCCCGATCCCGCGGAGCTGCTCTCCCTGATTCGATCGGCCTGAGCCTGCCCCACCGAGGTCCATCAATCCCATGAACTGCGACGATCTCCGCGCTCTCCAGGCGCCGCTCAAGGAGCGCTATCGCTCCAATCCCGAGGCCGCAGTGGTCACACTCCGCGCCGAGGGGAGCCTCACACCGGGCGGACTGACCTGCCGGGTGGACACCGGCCGGGCGCTGGCCGAGGCCGGCCTCCACCCCGCGAGCGGCGGCGACGGCTCCGCGCTGTGCTCCGGCGACATGCTGCTCGAAGCCGGTCGCGTGTGCCGGGGTCACTCTGCAGGCGGTCGCCACCGCCCTGGGCATTCCGGTCCGCGGCGGTACGGTCCCGGCTGAAGGTGAACTTGATTTCCGTGGCACACTGGGTGTCAGCACAGAGGTGCCGGTGGGATTCACCTCGATCCGACTGGGCTTCCAGCTGGATACGGATGCCGGCCGGGAGCAGCTCGACAGACTGCTGCAGCTGACCGAGCGCTACTGCGTTGTGGCCCAGACGCTTCGGGCACCGACGCCGGTCGGATTCTCGTTGATCGGGCCGGCGAGCGAATAGCGCCACGGCGGACCGGCGGGACGGCGGGAGGGGAAGGCCTCGGCATCATCCCGCCTTTCCGCCTTCCCGCCGTGTCCCGCTGTGATCTGCCGCACGCCGGGATTCGCGGGGCACGACAGCGTTCGCATTTGTCCCGACCGATTGCCCCGTCTCCGCCGTGACACCCACGCCACATTCGGCCGCATCGTCCTGTCGAAACGGGGCTTAGCCGGACCCCCTCCGGGGCGGCCTCATCCTTGCCTCAAATTCCCTGTCCAACTGCGCTTTATCATCTCCCAACTGAACTGCCCTGGAGCCTCTCCTATGGGTGCTTTTCTCCAGAACCTTCGCCGTGGCGGTGCCCGCGGTGAGGATCTCGCCGTGTTCCAGGAGCTCGCGGAGCGACTCGAAGGCCAACGCGCCGCGCTGGAGGAGCTGGTTAAGCACGCCGACCGCTCCATCGGGCAGCTGGAGCGGCTGGGAACCATGGGAGAACGGCTGAATACGCTCGAGCGGCAGATGAGCGCCGTCGAACAGCTGGTGAACCGGCTGGCGGAGGCCGATTCGGCCCTGGCCGGTCTTCAGGCCCGGCAGACCCGCGCGGATGAGAAGCTCACCGCCGCGGCGGCCGAGGCCGAACGGATCCAGCAGCAGGTATCCGGGCTGAGCCAGGCGGGCGAAAATGCCACCCGGCTCCGGGATGATCTCGGCGGGTTCCTGTCGCTTCAGGGACCGTTCGCCCAGCTCAAGAGCGATCTCGAGCTGGCCCAGAGCCAGTTGGATGCTCACCGGGGCGACTTGGGCCGCATGCGGGAGCAGCACGACACGACCCTCAAGACCTCCGCCACCGCGGCCAGCCGGCTTCAGGCGGTCGAGACCGACTGGAACCGGATGGCCCAGCGGCTGTCGGAAACCGAGCACCGGGTGTCGGGGATCGAACAGCTGGTCGCGAGTCTCAGCCCGGTGACCGAAGGCGTCACCCAGGCCCGGCGGCAGCTCGCCACCACCAAGGCGGCGGCCGATCAGCTTACCCAGCGGATGGCCGCGCTGGAGCAGCAGCGCGAGGCTGTCGATCGCGCCACCGGTCGGGTGGAGCATCTTGGCACACTGATGCGCCAGGTCGACGCCGGGATGGAACGGCAGGAGGAATACGCCCGCGCTTTGGCGGAGATCGGCGCCCGGGTGGAGTCGCTGACCTCGGACCAGGGCGCCCTGCTCGACCGCGGCCGGCAATTGGCCGACCGGCTGCACCAGCTGGACAACGTGGAGGGGGCCGCGCAGCGGGACCTGGCGGCGCTGAAGGAGGCGCTGCAGCAGAACGCCGAGCGCATCGCGCTCGGGGACAAGAGCTTGGAAGGTCTGACCGAACGGGTGGCCAACCTGCGCCGAGGCCTGGGCGACTGCGAGGGACGGCTGAGCTCGCTGGGCGAGACCAGCCAGACCGTGGCCGGTCTGGTCGGTCGCGCCGAGACGCTCGGCAGCCAGGTAGGTAGTCTGGCCGCCGAGGTCGGTGCGGTGCAGGAGCTGGCAGGCAGGGTGCGCGCCGCCGCCGCCGACGTGGACCGGCTGGACACGGTGGTCGGTGGGCTTACACCGCGGGTGGAGCAGCTCGAGGAGGCAGGCCCCAAGCTGGAAGCCGCTACCCGGGACCTCGCCATGCTGGGCCGGAGCCACGAGGCCATCCGCGAGGCGCTGGAACAGATGCGGCGCAACGAGGAGCAGGTCACCCGCACCCGCGAGAGCCTGGCGACTACCGACAGCTGGCTGAACGAGACCGATCGCAGCGTCTCGGCCCTGCGGCAGGATGTGGCCGGCCTCGACCGCATGCGGTCGACCGTGGACACGCTGCGGCAGGAGGTGGAGCAGCTGACCGCCTCATTGAACGTGGTGGAAGCGCGCCGCGGGCTGGTAGACGAGGTGCAGCGTCGGCTCACCGAGGCGTCGGGGCTGGGGGCGACCATCGAGGAGCGCTCCCGCGCGCTGCAGGAACGGCTGGCCTCCTCGGAGGGGCTGCTCACCGCGCTCACTCCAAGGCTGGAAGAGGTGGGCCGGGCGTCGAGCCAGCTGGTGGGTCTCGCCGCCGACCTGCGCGACCTGGAGCAGCGCGTCCGCCAGGTACAGAGCAGCGTTTCCACCGTCGAGGTTCGCTCCGGCGACTTGCAGTCGCTGGCCGACCGGATGCACGACCTGGCCCACGATGTGGACCAGCGGCAGGCCGCGCTGCAGCGTACCACCGAGCACCTGGAGCGGGCCTCGGCCCTGCGGCAGGAAGCCGCCGCGGCCGCCGAGTCGCTGGGTGAGCGGGCGCGGGAGATCGACTCCGCTCTGGAGAAGGCCGGCGACCGGCTGGCCAGTCTCGAAGGGCTCTCACGCGGGCTGGACAGCCGGGTCGAGGCACTGCAGTCGGTGCAGGAACGGATCACCGGGTTCGAGCTCAAGCTGGCGGAGTGGCGCAGCACCGAGCAGCAGCTCTCCCAGGCCGTGGACCAGGCCTCGGCACGGCAGGCGACCATCACCGCGCTGGAGGCGGAAATCCGCAGCCTGTACGAGCTGGCGGAACGGACCATGACCGATGTCAAGGCCATCACCGAGGCGGCGCCGCAGGTCGCCCAGACCCGCTCGGAACTGGACACCCTGCTTTCACGCCTGGGCGACGCCGACAGCGCGCTCCGCACACTGGACACCCGCAAGCGCCAGCTGGAGCAGGCGGAAGAGCGGCTGGCCTATGCCGACGTGATGCTGGGCGACGTTCGCACCAGCCTGGAGGCGCTGCTGTCGCAGAAGGCCCAGATCGACTACGTGCTGGAAAAGGCCGCCGCCCTCTCGCTGCAGGCGCGCCAGGCGGAGGCGCTGATCGACACCCTCCGCGACGAGCGCCGCCTGACCGACCGGGTGCACGCCGCCATCACCGACCTGCGGCGGACCGATCGTACGAGCGAGCCGGGGCATCGGCTTACCCTGCCGCGGCAGCTGCAGGAGCCGGAGACCGCGGAGTCGGGCCAGGAGGGTTGAGTTCCGCTGGTCCACCGGAGCACGCGAAGGGCCGCCCATCCGGCGGCCCTTTCGCCATCCGGGAACCGCGAACCGAACCCGCGCCGGTTAGTTTCTCCCGCGGTGACTCCGCGCCGCGCCGCGAACCGCTACCCCCGATTCCCTGCCTCCTTGCCCCGGACCCGTTTCGCACCCGCCCCGACCGGCTATCTGCATCTCGGCCACGTCGCCAACGCGCTGTTCGTGTGGGGCGTGGCCCGCGCCCGCAGGGCGGAGGTACTGCTGCGGATCGAGGATCACGACCGGCAGCGCTGCCGAGCCGAGTACGAGGCGGCCCTGCTGGAGGATCTCGCGTGGCTCGGGTTTGAACCGGACATCCCCGCGGGTTCCGGGCGGCTGTTCCGCCAGAGCGACGTCCCCGAGCGGTATCTCGGGGCGGTGGAGCAGCTCCAGGGGGCGGGCCACCTGGTGTATGCCTGCGACTGTTCCCGCAAGGACCTGACGGAAGCCACCGGCGACACGCCCGACCGGGAGACACCCTACCCGGGACGATGCCGGGACCGGGGCCTCGAACCCGGACCCGGCCGCGGTCTCCGGCTCGCGATCGATCCGGGCGAGGAACGGTTCACCGATCTGCTGCTGGGCCCCCAACGGCAGGAACCCGCCCGCCAGTGTGGCGATCTCCTGCTCCGCGACCGGCTGGGCAACTGGACCTATCAGTTCGCGGTGGTGGTGGACGACCTGGTTCAGGGTGTCGACCTGGTCATTCGCGGCGCCGACCTGCTTGAATCCACCGGCCGGCAGATCCGGCTGGCGCGCATGCTGGGCCGGGCGGAACCACCGGCGTTCCTGCATCATCCGCTCATCCGCCGTCCCGGTGGCGAGAAACTGAGCAAGGCCGGTGGGGACACCGCCGTCCGCGAGCTCCGGCTCGGGGGGGCCACCCCGGAGGATCTGTTTGGAACGGTGTTGGCCGGGCTTGGTGTCTTGCCGGGACCTCGTGCCGTCTCCCTGATGGAGGCCACGGGCTTCTTCCTGCCGTCTTGACAATTCCGTGCTCGCCGGAAGATTGACCCGCTCACCCCCGTTGTTTATCAGCACACCACCGATAGTCCACCAGCAAACCACGGAGAGCTTATGAAGCCTCGGTTGGTATGGCTGGCCGCCGGGATGCTCGCGCTGTCAGGCGCCTCCCTGGCTGCCCAGGAGCGGGTCCTCACGGGGACCGTGACGGACTCGGCCACCGGTACACCCATCGGCAGCGCCGCCCTCGCCATCAAGGGCACGCGGCTGGTGGTCCACACGAAGGAGAACGGCAGCTATGTCCTGCCGAATGTGCCAGAGGGGGACGTCATCCTGATGGCGCGGTACGTCGGCTACCACAAGCGGGAAGTCCCCGTTGCGGCGGGTGTGAGCCAGGTGGATCTCACCCTTGCCCGGGACGTGCTCAAGCTCGAGGAGATCGTGATCACGGGGCAGGCCACGGGGATCGAACGGAAGAACCTGGCGAGCGCCGTCGCGGTAGTGACGAGCGAGGACCTCAACATCACTCCGACGGCGAGCGTGGAGCAGCAGTTGGTGGGCAAGGTGGCCGGGGCGGACATCCAGAGTAATTCGGGCGCTCCGGGCGGCGGTCTGCAGATGCGGCTCCGCGGCACCACCTCGATCAACGCCTCCGCCTCACCGCTGTACGTGGTGGACGGGATCGTGGTCAGCGACGTGGCGATCCCCTCCAATCAGAACGCGGTGACGGCCGCGGCGGCCGGGGGCAACACCTCCCCCGATCAGGACGCCCAGGTCAACCGTATCGCCGACATCAACCCCAACGACATCGAGTCCATCGAGATCCTGAAAGGGGCCTCGGCCTCCGCGATCTACGGCGGCCGTGCCTCCAACGGTGTGGTGATCATTACTACCCGGCGGGGCCTGATCGGCAAGCCTCAGGTCAGCGTCACGCAGCGGTTCGGGTTCTCCGAGCTGTCGCGTACCGTCGGCTCGCGCAAGTTCGAGACGGCGGCGGAGGTGGACGGGGTGTACGGGGCGGGAACCGCCGCGGCGGTGGGTTACACCCCCGGCCTCGCGTTCAACCTGGAACGGCAGTTGGCCCATCGGAAGGACATGGCCAACGAGACCTTCCTGTCGCTGAGCGGAGGTGGTGAGGGGACCCAGTTTTATCTCTCCGGCCAGGTGCAGAACACCCCGGGCATCATCGACAACACCGGGTTTCAGCGGCAGTCGGTGCGGCTCAACCTGGACCAGCGGATCAGCCCCCGGGTCCATGCCGCCCTGAGCACCAACGTGCTGCACACCCTGGCCCAGCGCGGGCTCACCAACAACGACAACTCGACCACCAGCTTTGGTGTCGTGCTGGCATTTACGCCCAGCTTCACCAACCTGCAGCGCCGGAGTGACGGCAGCTTCCGGGACAACCCCTTTGTGCCCAGCAATCCGCTGCAGACCGCCGCGTTGATGAAGAATAACGAGAACGTGTGGCGGTTCCTGACCTCCGGAACGGTGGATTACGACCTGTTCACCAACGAGCGCCAATCGCTGCGGCTCATCGGCAAGGGCGGGCTCGACTTCTTCAATCAGGAGAATTCGCTGTTCTTCCCGCCGGACCTGCAGTTCGAGGGAAATGACGGCGAGTTCGGCACCTCGCTGCTCAAGCAGAGCAACAATCTCAACCTGAACCTGGACGTCAACGCGGTCCACACCTACACCCCGGCGAACGGTCGCTTCACCGCCACCACCTCGGCCGGGATCCAGCACACCCGCCGCAACCTGGATGTGCTGCAGAACGAGGGCTACAACCTGGTCGGCGGCCAGGAAAACATCGACGCCGCCACCCGCAAGGTGGTGCTCCGCAACCGGCAGCTGGCCAAGAATCTGGGCTACTTCCTGCAGGAGGAAGTGCTGGCGGACCAGGATCGCCTGCTGGTCAGCCTCGGTGTCCGGGCGGACCAGAGCAGCCTCAACGCCGACGCCAGCAAGCTGTTCTGGTACCCCAAGGCGTCTTCCTCGTACCGGTTCGTCAAGCCGGCCAGCTTCCTGGACGAGTTCAAGCTGCGGCTGGCCTACGGTGAGTCCGGGCTCGAGCCCGACTACGGCCAGAAGTTCACCAGGCTGGATGCCTCGCAGAACATCGGTGGCCTCCCGAGCGTGGTGGTGCTGGGCACCATCGGCGCACCGGACCTGCATCCCGAGCGGGAGCGGGAGATCGAGGGCGGGTTCGACGCCTACCTGTGGAACCAGTCCGCCACGCTGGAGTTCAGCGTCTACCAGAAGAACCTGAGCGACTTGCTGGTGCCCCGGCAGCTGCACGAATCGTCGGGCTACATCACGGAATTCCTGAACGGGGGCAAGATGCGGACCAAGGGCCTGGAAATCGCAGCCGCGGTCCAGCCCTTCCAGCGGCGCAACTTCAACTGGCTGAGCCGGGTCACTTTCTCTACCACCAAGAGCACTATCACCGGGCTGGACGTGCCCCCCTTCGAGACCGGCGGCTTCGGCACCTCCATCGGGGCGTTCAAGATCGAGAAGGGCACCAGCGCCACCCAGATCGTCGGGAACGATACGCTGCCTGACGGTTCGATCGTGGTCCGCAAGGTGGGAGAAGCGAATCCAAAGTGGCGGATGGGGTTCGTCAACGATTTCACCTTCCACAGCTTCACCCTGCACACGGTACTCGACTGGCAGCATGGCGGCAGCATTCTGAATCTGACCAAGCTGCTGTCCGACTTCGGTGGAGTGACCAAAGACTACGACAAGCCGATCCCCGGCAGCACCGAGACGGTTGGAGAACGCCGGATCGCCGGGTTCAACCTCGTGACCAGGAATTGGATCGAGGACGCCAGCTTCCTCAAGCTCCGGGAGCTTACCC
>Ga0326730_1000359_pt1 | contig 12566 bp, 10 predicted proteins | sample MHFSIPfraction_3_FD_207740 | JGI IMG/M metagenome (GOLD analysis project Ga0326730, IMG submission 207740) | Lab enriched peat soil microbial communities from Michigan Hollow, Ithaca, NY, United States - MHF7AN SIP fraction | ecosystem: Environmental > Terrestrial > Soil > Wetlands > Peat...
CGGCCTCGCGGACGTCGTGCCCGAGAACGTCGCGCTCGGCGACGGCCTGCGCCTCGAGTCGACCCCGGGTCACACGCCCGGCCACGTGTCGCTCTGGATCGAGTCACAGGACGAGGTCGCGCTCGTGAGCGGCGACTTCCTGCACCATCCGGTGCAGTGTGCCGAGCTCGGCTGGGCCGAGACCGGCGACGTCGACGCGGATCAGGCGCGGGCGACGCGGCGGCGCATGCTCGCGCGCGCGGCCGAGACGGGCGCGCTGTTTCTCGGCACGCACTTCGCAACCCGGCCCGCGGGGCGCATCGAAGCGCGCGGCGACGCGTTCCGCTTCGTTCCGCTCTAGCGCGCGCGCCAGCGCGGCTCGATCACTTCATCCGCGACGATCGCGCTGAAGCGCTCACCGCCGCTGCGATTCCCGTGCGTGCTGTCGTGGAAGCCGTCGTCCGCGAGACGGTCGCTGAAGTCGCCGAACGCGAAGGCGTGCTCCGCCTGTACGCGCGCGAGCGCGTCTTGGAACGAGCCCTCGATTCGACCTTCGAGGAGCTTGCGGTGTGCGCTGGAGATCGGCGGTACGACGACCACACACTCGATCCGGGCGTCGCGGCAGCGCGCGAGTATGCGCTCGAGCACCGCGAGCGCGCGCTCACTCACTCGGTAGTCGCGCATGCGCCGCGCCCAGCGGTGCGCGCCGTGCAGCGGGTCGTCGTGCTTCGCGCGCGGTTGCGCCTGCTTGGGGCTGGTGGGCGCGACGAGATACGGCGGCCGCCGGCCGGTCGTCCAGGTGAGCAGCTCGTTTCGGTAGCAGTACACCGGAAAGAGTCGCGCGCAGAGAAGCGTGCGCTTCGTGCCACGCGCGAGCTCGGGCAGCCACTCCGCGACGTCGCGCCAGGTGAACGCGCGCAGCAGCTGCCCGTTGAGAAACGGCACGGGATCGCGCAGCCACTCGGGAGTCACCTCGACGAGCGCCATGCGCGGCCGCGTGCCCTGTGCCAGGACGCGCGCGAAAAGGAAGTCGGTGCCGACGAGATCGCCGCCGTTGAACGCGACCGTAGTGACTCGCGGAGCGGCCTCGCCGAGGCGTTCGCGGAGCCGGGCTTCCACGCGGTCCGGAAGGATCAGCGCCTTGAAGCGCGAGCTCCCGAAGAGCAGCACGTCGGGGGTCGGGCCGAGCGCGCGCACGCGCGCGAGCGCCTCGTCGGCTTCGCGAAAGCGCACGCGCAGCGGCGCGCGGTCGAGCGCGAGGCCGACGCCGAGCTGCACCACCAGGAACACGAGCGCCGCGAGCGCGAGCACTCGCGTCGCGGGCCGCTGATCGGAGCTTGCCGCCGGCTCGTCCATCTCGCGAGTCAGAACTGAAAGTAGATGAATGCGCCGCCTTCGTCCGGCGCGAGTAACTGAGACGCGAGCAGCGCGAGCGCGAGCGCGCCGGCGGCGACGGGCACGGGCAAGCGGCGCGCCAGCGCGTCGACGTCGCCGAAGCGCGCGACGAGGTGCGCCGCGAGCACGACCGCGAGCAGTCCGCCGAAGACCGCCAGCACCTCGGGCGCGAGCCGGATGCCGTCCGTCGGCGCGAACAGGCGCGCGTACACGACCGCGGCGTCGCCGAAGCTGCGCGCGCGAAACAACACCCAGCCCAGACACACGCACAGGAACGTGAAGCCGGCGCGCAGGGGCGCGAGCGCCGGGTGGCCGAGCCAGCGCGGCCACGGCAGCGCGCGGTGCAGCGCGAGTAACACACCGTGATACGCGCCCCACGCGACGAACGTCCACGCCGCACCATGCCACAGACCGCCGAGCAGCATGGTGAGCAAGAGGTTCCGGTAAGTCGCCGCGCGCGAGCCGCGGTTGCCGCCGAGCGGGATGTACAAGTAGTCGCGCAGCCACGTCGACAGCGAGATGTGCCAGCGGCGCCAGAACTCGGCGATGTTCAGCGAGAGATAGGGAAGGTCGAAATTCACGGGCAGCCGCAGCCCGAACGCGTGTGCGCAGCCGAGCGCCATGTCCGAGTAACCCGAGAAGTCACAGTAGATCTGGATCGCGTAGCCGATCGTCGCCGCCCAGAGCGCGCCGCTCGAGTAGTCCGCGGGCGCCGCGTAGACGGGGTCCACGAGGCGCGCGACCTGGTCCGCGATCACCGCCTTCTTGATCACGCCCAACACGAAGAGGCGCAGGCCGAGCTCCATGCGCGACCAGTCGAAGCGCTGCAACACGCGCAGCTGCGGCAGGAAGTCGGCGGGGCGCACGATCGGACCCGCGATCAGATGCGGAAAGAAGAGCAGGAAGAGTGAGTAGTCCAGGAGCTTGCGCTCGGCCGGAAGTCGGCGGCGATACACGTCGACCACGTAGCTCACCGTCTCGAACGTGTAGAACGAGATGCCGAGCGGCAGCACGATGTGGAAGACGGGCGCCGTATCCGCGGCGCCGAGCTCCGCGAGCCCGGGCCAGACGAGCGCGACCAGGAAGTTCGTGTACTTCCAGAACGCGAGGAGGCCGAGAGTGACACAGAGACTCACGACGAGCAGCGCGCGGCGGCGGCGCGGCGCCTCCGTGCTCTCGATCTGAATCGCGATCCAGTAGTCGAAGAGCGCCGTGCCGATCACCAGCCCGACGAGCCACGGGTTCCAGCGCGCGTAGAAATAGACGCTCGCGAGCAGCAGCACGACCATGCGCGCGCGCTGACTGCGCAGCCCCCAGTACAGCGCGAAGGTGACCGCGAACAGATAGAGGAACTGCTGGCTGTGAAAGAGCACGCTCGCCCCCCGTGGCGGCCGGGGATCGTAGCACCGTTCCTCTGATACGATCGAAGGCCGCATGAAGCGCGTGGTCGCGATTCCCGGCGAAGACGCCGCGCCCGAGGCGTTCCACCCGACGGTCGAGCTCGTGAACCGCCTCGGTGTAGGCCTCGAATGGGTGTTTCCCTCGCTCGCCGACGCGCGCCGCGAGATCGACCGCTCCGACACGACCCTGTTCGGCGCGACCAGCGGGCCGAGCGCGCCCGCTCTCTTCCATCTGCGCTGGGGCCGGCGCACCTACGCGAACGTGCGCCCGACACGCTGGATTCCCGGCTTCACGAGTCCCCTACGTCGTCCCGAAGGCGTTGACTTCGTGATCGTGCGCGAGAATCTCGAGGACCTGTACGTGCGCGCCGAGGGCGACGTCGAAGCGCTCGCGCCGCTCGCGCTCGTGAGTGAGACGTCGCGGCGGCCAGTACACGAGCTCGGGCCCGGCCGCTTCGCGCTGAAGATCATCACCGAGGCGGGCTCGGCGCGCGTGCTGCGCTTCGGCTTCGAGCTCGCGCGCCGCCGCAAGCGCGCCGGTCGCCCCGGAAAAGTCACCGTCGGCACGAAACACAACATGCTGCCGCGCTCGGACGGTCTGTTTCGCGACGTCGCGTTCGCGCTCGCGCGCGAGTACCCCGACGTCGCCTTCGAGTCATTCATCGTCGACGACTTCGCGCACCGCCTGGTCGCGCGCCCGCACGAGCTCGACGTCGTGGTGCTGCCCAACCTGTACGGCGACATCCTCTCCGACGCAGCGGCCGCGCTCGCCGGCGGGCTCGGCGTCGCGGCGAGCGGCTGCTACGGCGACGACTACGCCTACTTCGAGTCGGCGCACGGCACCGCGCCCGACATCGCGGGCCGCGGCATCATCAACCCGACGGCCACGATCCTGTCCGCGGCGCTGATGCTCGAGTATCTCGAGATGTCCGACGCCGCGGCGCGTCTGCGAGCGGCGGTGGAGCGCGCGTATGCCGCCGGAGAGTCACTCACCCCGGATCAAGGCGGGAAGGCGACGACGAAGGAGTTCTGCGCGGCGGTGGCGGCGAGACTCTAAGTCGCCAGGTGTGTCCGCAACCAGTCGAGCGTCCGCGCAAAGCCGTCCTTCGCCGCCTTCTCGTTGTACGACGCGCGCACGTCGCAGTGGAATCCGTGCTCGGCGCCTGGATAGAGCACGACGCGGGTCGGAACCTTGGCTTCGCGCGCGAGCGTAGCGCGGAGTAACTCGACGTCCTCAACGGGAATGCCCTGGTCCTTGTCGCCGAAAAGCCCGAGCCACGGGGTCGCGAGCTTCGCGGTGTCGCCGATCAGCGGCGCGAACCCCGGCCGGCGCGCGACCACGAGACCGCTGCTGTAGAACCCCACGGCAGCGCCGAGCTTGTGGTGAGTCGCGACCAGGAAGGAGACGCGCCCCCCCATGCAAAAGCCGACGATCCCGATCTGGTCGTCGCGGAAACCCTGGCCGCGCAGGTGAGTGAGCGTCGCGTCGACGTCCATCAGGATCGCATCGTCGGTCACGCCCTTGAACAACGGCATCACCTTGGTGAAGTCGGTGTAGGGCGCGGTTCCCCCGCCCGCGCGGTGGAACAAGGTCGGCGCTACGGCACGGTAGCCCTGTGCCGCGAAGCGCCGAGTCACGTCCTGGATGTGCTCGTTCACGCCGAACGCCTCTTGCACCACGATCACCGCGCCGAGGGGCTTGCCGTCGGGCAGAGACTCGTACAGATCCATCGGCCCGTCGGCCGTCGACACCGTCTTCATCGCTTCCGTCGTCATGTCGGAAGCATACACGAGGCTCGCACGGCGAGTCTCAGCCGTCCTTCGCCTGCGCGCGCGCGAGCGCCGGACGCGCGGTGACTCGGGCGACAAACTCGTCGAGCGCCACCGCTTGCGGAAGCAGGTTGCGCGCGAACTGCAGCAGGCTGGCGACCAGGATGTCCGCCGCCGAGAAGCGGTCACCCAATAGATAGGGACCCGGGTCGAGCGCCTGCAGCACGCGCCGGTCGACCTTCTCCGCCTCCTCGCCGTTCTTCTCGCGATCGAAAAGCACCGGCTCCATCACACCGGCGTAGTACGCGAGCCAAGTGAGATACTCGCCGCGCCGGGCGTCACCTGGCAGCGGACCGATGCGCTTCTCGGGAAACAGGTCGGTGAGATACAGGGCGATCGCCGCCGACTCCGTCACGAGCTGCCCGCCGTGCACGAGCGCCGGCACCTTCCCGTCCGGATGCGGGTTTCTCGGATCCCGCGCGCCTACGCCCGTGCGGCGTTTGATGTCGACCTGGACGATCTCGTAGGGCGCGCCGAGCTCCTCGAGCAGCCAGATGAAGCGCGACGAACGCGACCGCGGGGCGTGATACAGAGTGACCACGCGGAGAGGATACCGCGCGCCCCGCGGCGCGTGTGTGTCCCCGAGTCGACGCGTCCGAGGTGCGGCGCGACCACGCTTCACTTGAGCGGGATCGCCTGGGTCGCGCTTCGATACACGCCGTTCATGCCGATGTCGAAGACCCGCTTCACGCTCGCCTTGTTGCCCGGCTCGCCCATACTCTCCGCGGAAACGAGCACAGCGCCGCGCGGCGGTCGGAGGTGATTCATGAGGCCAACGAAGTCTTCCTCTTGGTTCGCGACCTTCGCGAAGGCGACGTCGCACGCGACGGGTCGACCATCCGCGTTCTTCTGCGCGTGCCTGATCGTCGCGCTCTGGGGGGCGACCGGGCCGCTGTTCGGCTTCAGTGACACGTGGCAGCTCGTCATCAACACGAGCACGACCATCGTCACGTTCCTGATGGTGTTCCTGATCCAGAACACCCAGAACCGCGACACCGAGGCGCTGCAGATCAAGCTCGACGAGCTGATCCGCGCCACCGAGGGCGCACACAACGCGCTGCTGGACCTCGAGGAGCTCGAGGACCGAGAGTTCGATCAGATCCGCGCGACTTACTCGCAGCTCGCGAAGCGGGCGCGCGCGGGCCTGCGGGAGGGGCTTATCGACACCGGCCGGCCGGAGGTCGGAGAGAGAGAGTGACTCGCTAGCGACCGAGGTGCGCGAGAGTGAATCGCAGCGGGGAGCTGGAGATCTTCATCAGGCCGGCGAACGGGGTGTCCATCTCCATGATGAGAAAGACGGAGGCCGCGACCGAGAGCGCGCACACGAACAGGATCGAGATCACCGTCGCGTTGCGCGGCGCGCGCAGCCCGAAGCTGCCAAAGATCACCGTCAGCCAGAAGAAGACGACGACGAGAAACGCGGGCGAGACGGAGCTGCCGTCGTCGCCGAACACCGTGAAGCGCGTCTGCAGCACGTCGGCAGCCAGGTCGAGCGCGCGCGCCTGATACCAGGCCTGCGCCGGATTCTGCGGTGAAAGGTCCGTGATCAGCTTCACGATCCCTTCCGCCGCGGCGGTCTGCTGCGAGAACTCGGGGGTCCGCTCCGGCGAAGCCTCCTCGGGCCAGGTCTCTGCGATCCGCCGGTCGACGCTCTGCTTCACGAGCCCGCGAATCTGAGCGGTCTCTGGCCCGAAGTCGGCCAGCATGCGATCGAGCGCGAGAATTGTGACTGCCACGTGCTTGACCGCCGCGTCCTTGGCGTCGAACGCGCCCTTCGCGGAAGCAGTCATCAGCCCGAGGATCAGCGCGGTCATCGTCGCAATCATGCCGACGCCGAGCCCGATGACTTCCTTCGACTCAGAGCTCCCGTGATGGCCGGGCAACACGGTGCTGAGCCACAGCCCGGCGAGCGCTCCGCCGAACGCACACACGAACACGATGCATGCGATTGCGATTGCGCTCATGGAGTCCGCCTTGCGGCGTGCGGAGGCTGCTGGCGCGCCCAGCATGACTCGAACATGCGACCTTCAGGTCCGCAACCTGACGCTCTATCCAACTGAGCTATGGGCGCGCGCGGCGCGCAGGTTAGCAGAACAGCTCGCGCTCGCGACCGGTCCCACCCGAGCCCTATCCCATGAACAGAACCGTGATCAGGAGAAGTGGCGGGCACTGGCGGAGAGAGTGGGATTCGAACCCACGGTACCTTGCGGTACACACGCTTTCCAAGCGTGCGCCTTCGGCCACTCGGCCATCTCTCCGGAGATCCAGGGTCAGACGCGATCCACTCTTAGCTTCTTTGCCGTCTGCTTGGCCAACTCCACGAAGCGCTGGAGCCCGGCCGATGCGTCGCCCTGCCGGGAGGCAAGATTTAGGGCAGCGAACGGCCGGGCGCCGGCCCGGATGCCGCGGTAGACGACGCCGTCCATGCGCATGCGCGCGAGCGATGCGGGAACGATCGAGACGCCGAGACCCGCCGCGACGAAGTTCAAGGTCGACACGACCCGCGGCGCCTCCTGGCCGATGCGCGGGCTGAAGCCGGCCGCTCGGCAGGCCGCAGTGATCGCGTCGTAGAGACCGGGTCCCGAGCCGCGCCGATAGACGACGAAGGTCTCGTCGGCGAGCGCATTCAGGGGAAGCGGCGCGCGCGGACTGCGCGCGAGCGCGTGCCCCTTCGGCACCGCGACGAGCATCGGCTCGCGCAGGAGTGTCTCGACCGCGAGGCCCTCGGGATTCGCGACGTCGGTGCGGACGAACGCGGCGTCGAGGCGCTCGTTGCGCAAGGCCTCGATCAGCTCGGGCGAGCCGCCCTCTTCCATCGAGAGCGACACGCGCGGGTGTAGCTCTCGGAACGCGCGCACGACGCGGGGCACGAGCGGGTGAAACGGCGCCGAGCTCGTGAAGCCGATCGAGATACGACCCTGCTCGCCGCGCGCGGTGCGCCGCGTGCTCGCGAGCGCGTGATCGACGTGCGCGAGAATGGCGCGCGCGTCCACAAGCAGCGCGCGCCCGGCTTCGGTGAGCTCGACGCCGCGCGGCATGCGGCGCAGGAGCTGCGCACCGAGCTCGCGCTCGAGCGCGTGAATCTGCTGAGACAGCGGCGGCTGCTGCATGCCGAGCCGGCGCGCCGCCCGCGTGACGTGGCGCTCCTCGGCGACCGCGATGAAATAGCGCAGGTGGCGGAGCTCCATGATCCATATCTCCGAGATATTGATTCCGATTGAACCATATATTGGATCTATCTCGCGCGCGAGCCTACGTTCGAGCCATGAAGATCGAAATCGAATCCACGGTGGCGCTGGCGGCCGATCTCTACGCGGCGATGGAACGAAGGCTCGCGATCGTTCGGCGGCGGCTCGGCAAGCCGCTGACCCTCGCGGACAAGGTGCTGGCGGGACACCTCGACGACCCCGAGTCGCAGGAGCTGGATCCGGGCCGCAGCTACCTGTCGCTCCGCCCCGATCGCGTCGTGTTCCAGGACGTGCTCGGACAGAGCGCCATGCTGCAGTTCATGCAGACCGGGCGCACGCGCGTCGCGGTACCGACGACGATTCACTGCGACCACCTGATTCAGGCGCGCACCGAGGGCGCCGCCGACCTCTCCGCGTCGCTCGTCGAGAGCGGCGAGGTCTACGCCTTCCTGCGCTCGGCCGCGGCGAAATACGGCTGCGGCTTCTGGGAGCCCGGCGCCGGCATCATTCACCAGGTCGTGCTGGAGAACTACGCGTTCCCGGGTCAGCTCATCCTCGGCACCGACTCACACACGCCGAACGCCGGCGGGCTCGGTGCGTGCGCGGTCGGGGTCGGCGGCGCGGATGCCGTCGAGGTGATCGCGGGGCTGCCCTGGGAAGTGCTTTGCCCGCGACACATCGCGGTGTACCTGACCGGCGAGCTCGACGGCTGGGCGGCGCCGAAGGACGTCGTGTTGTACGTCGCCGGGCAGCTCACGGTGTCCGGCGGCACGAACGCGATCGTCGAGTATCTCGGCCCGGGCGCGCGCACGCTCAGCGCCACGGGCAAGGCCACGATCGCGAACATGGGCGCCGAGCTCGGCGCCACGACGTCGATGTTCCCCGCCGACGAGCGCATGGCGAGATACCTGCGCGCGACGGGACGGGCGGCGCTCGTGCCGCTGGTCGAGCGCCACCGCGAGCTGCTCGTCCCCGATCCCGAGGTCGAGGCGAGCCCCGAAAAGTACTTCGACCGGGTCGTGGAGCTCGATCTATCGCGGCTCGAGCCGCACGTCGTCGGCCCGCACACGCCCGATCGCGCACGGCCGATCTCGCACTTCGCGGCCGAGGTCCGAGACCCGCGGAACGGGTTCGTCGACGCCATCTCGACCGCGCTCATCGGGAGCTGCACGAACTCCTCGTACGAGGACATGACTCGCGCCGCCGACGTCGCTCGGCAGGTCGCGGCGCACGGCGTGAAGAGCGCCGCCCCGCTGCTCGTGACTCCCGGCTCCGAGCGCGTGCGCGCCACGCTCGAGCGCGACGGCCAGCTCGAGTCACTTCGCGAAGTGGGCGCGACAGTCCTCGCGAACGCCTGCGGCCCGTGCATCGGCCAGTGGCGCCGGGCAAGCGAGGCCACGCGGGCGCCCAACACGATCGTGACGTCGTACAACCGCAATTTCCCGCGGCGCAACGACGGCGAGCCGACCACGATGAACTTCATCGCGAGCCCGGAGATCGTGACTGCGCTCGCCGCCGCCGGCCGACTCTCGTTCGACCCGCTCCGCGACTCACTCGCGGGCGCGGACGGGACGGCGTTCGTGCTGGAAGCGCCTGCGCCCGCGCCCGAAGTCCCGGCCGACGGATTCGAGCTCGGCCGCGCGGCATACGTCGCGCCGCCCGAGAGCGGTGACTCGGTCGCCCTCGCGATCGACCCGCGAAGCGAGCGCCTGCAGCGCTTGGAGCCCTGGCCCGCGTGGGACGGCCACGACTTCACTCGCTTGCCGATCCTGGTGAAGGCCCGGGGGAAGACGACGACCGATCACATCTCGCCCGCCGGGCCGTGGCTCCGCTACCGCGGACACCTAGACAAGTTCAGCGACAACATGTTCTCGGGCGCGACGAATGCCTTCACCGGCGAGACCGGTGAGAGTCACGGTGTGTCCTTTGCGAAGGTCGCACGGAGTTACAAGTCACTCGGCACGCGCTGGGTCGCGATCGGCGATCACAACTACGGCGAGGGCAGCAGCCGCGAGCACGCCGCCCTTTCGCCACGCCTGCTCGGCGGCGTCGCGGTCGTCGCGCGCAGCTTCGCGCGCATTCACGAGTCGAACTTGAAGAAGCAGGGACTGCTCGCGCTCACGTTCGCGAACGCCGCGGACTACGACCGCATCCGCCAAGACGATCGCATCAGCCTCGTCGGTCTCGCGGGCCTCGCGCCGGGCAAGTCCGTCGAGTGCCGGGTCGAGCACGCGGACGGAACCGCCGAGACACTCGCGCTGTCACACTCGTTCAGCGCGAGTCAGCTCGAGTGGTTCCGCGCGGGCAGCGCGCTGAACGCGCTGCGCCGAGCGCGATGAGTGGCGGAGAGGGAGGGATTCGAACCCTCGATACAGTTTCCCGTATCCAGGTTTAGCAAACCTGTGCCTTCAACCACTCGGCCACCTCTCCGCGGCGGGGCCAAGATGAGCGAACGCCTCTTGTATCGCAAGCGAGACATGCACGGGGCGTCCCTGCTCCAGCTTCGCTCGGCTACGCCTCGCCGCGCGCTTCGCTTGCGCGGCAAGTCACGGGGGAAGTGCCGGCGCACACACCGGCTGAATTCCCGGCGGGCGACCCGCGCGCGCGCGGCGCATCACGACCCAGTCCTCGATGTGGCAGTCGACGAGCGCGGACGGGCCCGCGGCGCCGAGAACGTTGCAGAGCTCGGGTCGCACCATCGCGACGTTCGCGCCGGCCGGGTTCGCGAGGTACTGCCGCACGATGCCTTCGTCCTGCACGGACACGACTCCGCTTCCGTCGACGTCGCCGCAGCTGCACGTGGCGCTCGCGGTGAACGGGCACGGGTCAGTCGCGTCGGGTAGCCCGTCGCCGTCGGAGTCGAGCGGCAGCACGACCGTCGGCACCACGAGCTGTCCGTAGCCGAAGAAGTCGTCGCGCCCGACGGGTCCGACGTCGTGCGCGGCGGCGACCAACTTGGCGCGAATCTGATTCGCGCCGATGCCCGGCGCTTGCTGCGCGATGAGCGCCGCCGCGCCCGCGACGACCGGCGCGGCGAACGAGGTGCCGAGGGCCGTTCCGTAGGCGAAGGTCGAGGTGCGATCGGGCGCGACGAGCTCGGGCTTCGGGCGCCCGTCGGTGGTCGGCCCCTGACTCGAGAAGTTTTCGAGAAACGCCGAGGCCCACACGGACTGATCGATCGCGCCCACGGCGAACGCGCCGTGCGCGACCGCGGGGTCGACCGCGCTCGACGCGGCGACCTGCTTCGCCGCTTCGATTCCCGCGTCCGAGCTCACGATCGAGAGCTCGAGCCCCGCGGTCGGTCCCGAGAAGCGGTGCACGCCGATCGAGTAAGGCTCCTGCGACGCGACGCGCGTGTAGCACGCCTCCTCGACCGGCAGCGAGTTCGCGACCTGGCGGTTCTGACTCGAGGCGACGACCGCGTTCGTCTTCGAGTACACGAACAGATCGAGGTCGGTGATCGTGCCCGCATAGCGCTCCGGATACTGATTCCAGTTCAGCACCCAGCAGATCTGATCCAGCTCCGAGACGGTGCCGAGTCGCTCGTCGTTGGGCGCGAACGACTCCCAGCCGTCGCCGTCCTCGTCGAGCCATGGGCCGCGCCAGTGTCGGAATCCCCAGTTGCCTCCGCCGACGGTCCAGAACACGCCGTCGACGTCGTGCGAGTGGTCGATGATCTCGTTGATCGGGCCGGTGTCGTCGTAGTAACTCGCGCCGAACCAGTTCACCGAGAGATTCGCGATGTGGATGCCGTTGTCGCGCAGATAGCTGACCGCGTTCTCGAAGGAGACTTCGTCGTCGAACTTGATCGTGTAGAGCTGCGCACCCGGCGCCATGTCCGCGACTTGCTCAGTGACTCCGGTGCCGTGCGGCGACCCCGATTCGATGGCCGTTCGGCTGAAGTTGACTGCGATCGCGCTCGCCGGAACGTCGCCGCTCGTCTTTGCCGCCGAGAGGTTGAGGAAGCCGAGGTCGAGGACCGCGACCTTCACGCCGCTGCCGTTGATCCCGGCCGCCTGCAGCGCAGACGCGCCGGTGAGCGCGACGGACTGAGAGAGTACGGACCCCGCGCCGTCGACCGGGATCGGACGAAGCGGAAAGCGCAGCGCGCGAATCTCGCCGAGCTCGGCCGCGCGGCGCAGCACCGCGGGCGGTGCGCTGATGCGCACGAAGGAGCGCGAGCTCGCGTCGACGTGCGCGCCGAGCGCGCGCAGCGCCGCGAGCGGCAGTGTGTCGGAGCCGCGACCCGCCAGCGGCTCGACGATCACCTGCAACTCACCCGACCGGCGCGAAGCGCGATACACCTCGTCCTGACGACGCATCTCGGTTTCGGCAGCGACCGGATCCTCGAGCGCACGCGCGAGCCTCGGCTCGACCCACGCGCGGCGCGGTTCGTCCGCCAGCAGCGGCCGCGCGCCCGCCAAGATCGACAGCAGGGCGGCTCCCACCACGAGGAAGGGGCGGAGAGGGAGGGATTCGAACCCCCGGACGCGTGAGCGCCTGCGGTTTTCAAGACCGCCGCCTTCGACCACTCGGCCACCTCTCCGCGATCCGTGTTCCGCTTCCGCATGCGCCGAGCGCGTCCCGCTAGACCTACCGCACGCTAGGGCGAGCCCGTAGAATGGCCCAACCCAGCGACACGCTGCAAGAAATTGCATGTGCGAGGTGCGCCACGCTCGATCTGCGCTTCATCGTCGAGAATCTGGAAGCGGTCCGGCAGAACTGCCGCAACCGCGGGGTCGAAGTCGACCTCGAGGCCCTCGTGCGCCTGGAT
>Ga0326730_1000362_pt1 | contig 12428 bp, 9 predicted proteins | sample MHFSIPfraction_3_FD_207740 | JGI IMG/M metagenome (GOLD analysis project Ga0326730, IMG submission 207740) | Lab enriched peat soil microbial communities from Michigan Hollow, Ithaca, NY, United States - MHF7AN SIP fraction | ecosystem: Environmental > Terrestrial > Soil > Wetlands > Peat...
GGACACCCTCTCGCTCGCCTACTCGGTGCTCACGGAGAATCAAAAGAAGCGTTTCGAGACCGAGAACGAGCTGGACTTCTCGTTCGGCATCCAGAACCTCGCCCGTTTCCGCGGCAACTGCTTCAAGCAGCGGGGCTGCGTTTCGCTCGTGATCCGGCAGATCCCGTTCAACGTGCGCACCTTCGACGATCTGGGGCTGCCGCCGATCGTGGCGAAGCTGGCCGAGCGGCCGCGCGGCCTGGTGCTGGTGACCGGGCCCACCGGCTCGGGCAAGAGCACGACGCTCGCCGCGATGATCGACAAGATCAACAAGGAGCTGAAGGGACACATCATCACGGTGGAGGACCCGATCGAGTTCATCCACCGCCACCAGCAGTGCCTCGTCAACCAGCGCGAGGTCGGCACCGACACGAACAGCTTCGCCGCGGCCCTGAAGTACGCGCTGCGCCAGGACCCCGACGTGGTGCTGATCGGCGAAATGCGCGATCTGGAAACCACGCAGTCGGCCCTGACGATCGCCGAAACGGGCCATCTGGCCTTCGCCACCCTGCACACCAACTCGGCGGCCGAGACCATCAACCGCATCATCGACATCTTCCCGTCGCATCAGCAGCCCCAGATCCGGGCGCAGCTCGCCTTCGTGCTCGAAGGCGTGATCACCCAGACCCTGCTGCAGAAGGCGAAGGGGCGGGGACGCGTGATGGCCGCCGAGATCATGGTGTGCACGCCCGCCATCCGCGCGCTGATCCGCGACGACAAGGTGCACCAGATCTACTCGTCGATGCAGGCAGGGAAGAAGCACGGCATGCAGACGCTCAACGACGCCCTGTACCAGCTCTACATGCAGCGTGACGTGACCAAGGAAGAGTGCCTGCGCGTGTCGTCCGATGCCAACGAGTTCCTCCGCATGATCGGCGAGATGCCGGTCGACGAGGGCCTCAGCGGCGCCGCGGCGGCCGCGGGAGCGTCCAAGGTCGCCGCTCGGCGCTAAGAGACCGGCAGGAGGATGATCCATGCCACTGTTTGAATACACGGCGCGCAATCTCAAGGGCGACCTGGTCAAGGATCAGGTCGACCTGCCCAGCAAAGACGACGTCATCGCCCACCTGCGCAAGAACCGCCTCGTGGTGGTGCAGGTGCGGCAGGCGCCCCAAGCGGTGTCCTTCGGCAATTTCTTCAAGCCGGGGGTGAAGACCCGGGACGTCGTGGTGTTTACGCGCCAGTTCGCCACGATGATCAACGCCGGGCTGCCGCTGGTACAGGCGCTGGACATCCTGGCCCAGCAGACCGAGAACAAAGTGCTGGCCGACGTGACCCGTCAGGTGGTCTACGACGTGGAGAGCGGCCAGACCCTGGCCGACGCGTTACGCAAGCATCCCCGGGCGTTCTCCGATCTCTACGTGAACATGGTGGCGGCGGGCGAGGCCGGCGGTATTCTCGACACCATCCTGCAGCGCCTGGCCCAGTTCCTGGAGAAGAACGACGCCATCATCCGGAAGGTGAAGGGCGCGATGGTCTACCCGGCGGTGATCATGTCCGTCGCCGCGATCGCCGTGACGGTGCTGTTGATCTTCGTCATCCCGACCTTCCAGAGCATGTTCGCGTCGGTGAACCTGGTGCTGCCGCTCCCCACCCGGGTCGTGATCGGCCTCTCCAACCTGCTCAAGCATTATTGGTGGGCCATGATCGCGGTGATCGGGTTCACCGTATTCGGCATCATGCGCTACTACAAGACGCCCGGCGGCCGGCTGCAGATCGACAGCCTGCTGCTGCGTTTCCCGGTGCTGGGCGACCTGCTCCGCAAGTCGGCCGTCTCCCGGTTCACCCGCACCCTGGGCACGCTGATCTCCTCGGGCGTATCCATCCTCGACGGTCTCGAGATCACGGCGCGCACCGCGGGCAACATGGTGATCCACAACGCGGTGATGGAGTCGCGCCAGTCCATCGCGGGTGGTGATACCATCTCCGCGCCGCTGCAGCGCTCCAAGGTGTTCCCGCCGATGGTCATCTCGATGATCGCGGTGGGCGAGCAAACGGGCGGCCTGGACGAAATGCTCTCGAAGATCGCGGACTTCTATGACGAAGAGGTGGACGCGGCCGTCGGGACGCTGCTCTCCCTCATGGAGCCGATCATGATCGTCGTGCTGGGCGTGATCGTGGGCGGCATGGTGGTGGCGATGTACCTCCCGATCTTCGACATGGTGAACGCGGTGCAGTAGACCCCCGCCGACGGGCGTTGCGCGAGGGCCTCCCCGGTCGGGAGGCCCTCGTTGCTTCTTGCATTCTGCCAGAGCGAGTCCAATACTTACGCGCCCCCAGGGCGAGGACGGGCAGGAAGCACCGTCCGCTGCCGTCGTAAATCCTTGCAAGACATGAGGTTGGATGCGCTGGTTCGGTAAGTCATCCAGAGCGTCGTCCATGCCGGGCCCACGCGCCCTGCTGCGCCTCATGTACCTGTGGCGCTTCTCGGTGGCCATCGCGATCTACATCAGCGCGGCGCTGCGCGTGAAGGTCGTCGCGCCGCTCGACCTCCTCGTCACGTCGATCCTGCTGTTCGCCACCCTGGCCTTCACCAGCGCCTCGTACTGGTACAGCCACATCCGCGACCGCGTGCCGGGTCGCACCTTCCTGTACCTCCAGGCGCTGTACGACGTCGCGCTCGTGACCGCCGTCGTCCACGTCACCGGCGGACCCGACAGCGATTTCCAGAGCCTCTACGTCCCGGTCATCGCGGTGACCGCCGTGCTGATGCCGCCCGCCAGCACGGCGCTCATCACGGCCCTCGCCGGCCTCGCCTACCTCGCCGATCTGCTGTGGGGCCATCACGCGGCCGTGAACGGCACCCTGTGGATCCAACTCGGCCTGTTCGCGGTCGTCGCCGCCGTGCCGGCGTACTTCGCCTCGCGCATCAAGGTGATGACCGCGGAGCACGAGGCGCTCGCGGTCGAGCTGCGCCAGGCCCGGCTCGAGGCGAGCGACGTGCTGCACAACCTCGCCAGTGGCGTGCTCACCGTGGACGCGGACGGGAAACTGCTGTTCGCCAATCCGGCGGCGGAGCAGATCCTCACCTTTCGCGCCAACGACTGGCTGGGCCGCGCCTTCCTGCCGGAGCTGGCGAAAACCAGTCCGGAGTTCTGGGCCGCGGTGGCCGCCACCGCCCGCCGGGGGATCCGCCTCATGCGAGTGGAGGCCACCGTGCGGCGCGACAACCGGAGCTTTCCGGTCGGACTCACGACGACGACGATCGCCGGCTCGGGCGGCCTGCCGCCCCGGGTCACCGCGATCTTCACCGATATTTCCGACTCCAAACGGCTGGAGGAGCTGCATCTGCGCGCCGAACGCCTCGAGGCCGTCGCCGAGTTGTCCGCCAGCCTGGCCCACGAGATCAAGAACCCGCTCGCCTCGATCCGCTCCTCGGTGGAGCAGCTGTCCCGTTCCACCCGCACCAATCCGGACGAGAAGTTTCTCGCGAACCTCATCGTGCGCGAGAGCGACCGGCTGAGCCGGTTGCTCTCGGAGTTCCTGGATTTCTCCCGCGTCCGGGTGACCGAGTATCGCGCGGTGGACCTGCGGCTCGTCGCCGGCGCGGCCGTCCGGCTGGTGCGGCAACATCCCGATTGTCCCGCCGACGTGAAGATCGATTTCGCGGGCGGGCCCACGCCCATGGAAGGGGATGAGGACCTGCTGCACCGGGTGGTGTCCAACCTGGTGCTCAACGCCGTCCAGGCGACCGGCCCGGGAGCCCGGGTCGTCGTCTTCACCGGCCGGCCGGCGCCCGGCGAGGTCCCCGCGGGGTTGACCGTGGAGAACCCCGTCGCCTTGCGGGTGACCGACAACGGACCGGGGATCCCGGAAGCGGTGCGCGAGCGGTTGTTCGAGCCGTTCGTCACGGGGCGCCCCGGCGGCACCGGGCTCGGGCTCGCCATTGTGCAGCGCGCCGTCGTCGCCCACCGGGGCATGGTGCTGGTGGACTCCACGCCGGGTCACGGCACCACGTTCACCGTGTATTTCCCGGCCGCGCGCCGGAAGGAAGAGGCCGCATGACGAGCGCCCCAGTCGCGCCCACGCTGCTGATCGTGGACGACGAGTCCGCGATCCTCGACACGCTCCGGATTCTGCTCAAGAACGAGGGCTTCGAAGTGCTCACGGCGCAGGGCGGCAAGGCCGGCCTGGAGCTGCTCAAGAACGCGGCGCCGGACATCGTGCTCACGGACGTCCGCATGCCGCAGATCAGCGGCATCGACATCCTCACCGCGGTGCGCGTGCAGGATCCGGAAACCCCGGTCATTCTCATGACCGCGCAGGCGTCGCTGCAGTCGGCCATTCAGGCGGTCAATGAAGGCGCGTTCTATTACATCCAGAAGCCGTTTTCCAACGACGATCTCGTCGCGATCTGCCGCCGCGCTGCCGAGCACCGGCGGTTGCGGGCCGAGAACAAGCAGCTCAAGCAGGAGATCCGCCGGCGCGAGCGGTCCCGGTTCGAGAAACCGCTGGGCAAGTCGCGCATCTTCGCCGATGTGCTGCGGCTCGCCGAGCAGGTCGCGCCCACCGAGAGCACGGTGCTGATCCAGGGGGAGTCGGGCACCGGGAAAGAGGTGATCGCGCGCTACATCCACGATCTCTCGTCCCGCAACGAAGGGCCCTTCCTGTCGCTCAACTGCGGCGCGCTGCCCGAGAGCCTGCTCGAGTCGGAGCTGTTCGGACACGTGAAAGGGTCGTTCACCGGCGCGGTCCGCGACAAGCAGGGGCTGTTCGCGGCCGCGCGGGGCGGGACCTTCTTCCTGGACGAGATCGGGGAGATGTCCCCGGCCACGCAGGTCAAGCTGCTGCGCGTGCTCCAGGAGCGCGAGGCGATTCCGGTCGGCGGCACCGAGGCGATCCCGGTCGACGTCCGGGTCGTGGCGGCGACCAACCGCGACCTGGACGACGAGATCAAACAGGGCCGGTTCCGCACCGACCTGTATTACCGCCTCAACGTGATCGCCATCCATCTGCCGCCGCTGCGCGACCGCCGCGACGACATCGAGATCTTCATCAACGCCTTCCTCGAGCGCATCGCCAAGGAGAAAGGGACCCCCGTCCGGCACCTGTCCTCGGAGGCCATCGACGCCGTGCTGGCCTATGACTGGCCCGGCAACGTCCGGGAGCTCGAGAACGCGCTCGAGCGCGCGGTGGTCCTGACCAAGGGCGAGGCGATTCCGCTGTCGTCGATGCCCACCAAGGTCACCGAGCGCCGGGTCGAGCCGCTGGTCGCCGAGCGGGTGCATCAGAACCCCACCCTCGACACCATCGAGCGCGCCTATATCGCGTGGGTGCTGCAGGCCGAGGGAGGCAACAAGAGTCGGGCCGCCGAGGTCCTCGGCATCGATCCCTCCACGCTGTATCGCAAGCTGAGCCGGTACGAGGGTGATGCCCCGGTCTGAGGCGCTCGATACCGTCGGTGTCGAGACCCTCGAGCGGCTCGCGTCCACGGCCCCGCGCTACAACCGATGGCTCATGGACCGCGTCCTCCCCTGGGTGGGACGCCGGGTCCTCGAAATTGGAGCCGGCGTCGGCAGCATGTCCGCCTTCCTGACCGACCGCGAGCGCCTGGTGGTGTCCGATACCGACGCCCACTATCTCGAGCGTCTGCGGGAGCGCTTCGGCGCGCTGCCCCAGGTGGCGGTCGTGCCGCTCCGGCTCCCGGCCTTCGATGAAGCGCTCGCGCGCGAGCGGCTCGACACGATCATCTGCCTGAACGTGCTGGAACACGTCCAGGACGACGCCCGCTCGCTCGACACGATGCGCCGCCTGCTGCAGCCCGGAGGCCGGCTCGTGCTGCTGGTGCCCGCGCTGCCGTCGATCTACGGCACGCTCGACCGGGCGCTGGGCCACTTCCGGCGCTATACGCCGGCGGAGCTCGAGACCAAGTACGCGGCCGCGGGATTCCGGATGCGGCATCGGGAGTACTTCAACCTCGCCGGTATTCCCGGGTGGTGGTTCACCGGCCGGGTGCTGCGGCGCGAGATCATTCCGCGGGGAGCGCTGCACTGGTACGACGCGCTCGTGCCGCTGTTTCGCCTGGAGCGGATGCTGCCGTGGCGCGTGGGACAATCGCTCATCGCGGTCGGGGAGCGGCCCGCATGAGCCCGGCCCCCCTCCCCGATCTGCGGCTCTCCGTCATCGTGCCGGCCTACAACGAGGCGGCCACCGCGGAGGCCGTCGCCCGGCGGCTGCGCGAGCTGCCGCTGCCGCTCGAGATCATCGCCGTCAACGATGCGTCGTCCGACGGCACCGGCGAGTTGCTGGATCGCCTGGCGCGGGACGGGCTGCTCGACCGCGTCATCCACCATCCGGTGAACCGCGGGAAGGGGGCGGCGCTGCGCAGCGGCTTCGCCGCGGCCACGGGGGACGTCGTCGTCGTGCAGGACGCCGATCTGGAGTACGACCCGGGCGACCTGCCGACGCTCCTGGAGCCGATCCGCCGGGGTACCGCCGATGCGGTGTACGGCTCCCGCTTCCAGGGCGGGCCCCACCGGGTGCTGTTCTTCTGGCACGCCGTGGGCAACCACTTCCTCACGCTCATGTCCAACATGTTCACCAACCTGAACTTGTCGGACATGGAGACGTGCTACAAGCTGGTGCGACGCGACCTCCTGCAGCGCCTGCCGCTGACCTCCGACCGGTTCGGGTTCGAGGTCGAGCTCACCGCCCGTCTGTCCCAGGCCGGGGCCCGGATCTGGGAGCTGCCCATCTCCTACAGTGGCCGGACCTACGCGGAGGGGAAGAAGATCACCTGGCGCGACGGGCTCGCGGCCCTGTTTCACATCGTGCGGTTCAATCTCTTTCCGCCGGGCGGTGCATGGCGCACACGCTGACGACGTCCACCCGGGATCTCCTGCAGCGGCCGGCCGCGCTGCCGCTCTTCGTCGGGGCCGTGGCGATCGTGGTGTACCTCGGAGCGCTCGCCAACCGGTTCGCCATGGACGACCTCCCCCTCATCGTCCAGAACCCGTTGGTCGCGTCGTGGTCCGGGATGTGGCGGGCGTTCGCCGCGCCGCTCTGGCCCCCCGACATGGGCGGGGCGATGTACCGTCCACTGCCGCTCGCCACCTGGGCGCTCGATCAGCGGATCGACGGCGCCGTCTGGTTCCATTTGGTGAACCTGCTCTGGCATGCGGGAGCGGCGATCACGGTCGCCGCCCTGGCGCGGCGGCTGGCGGACGACCGGACCGGGCTCGTGGCGGGCGTGTTGTTCGCCGTCCATCCGGTGCACGTCGAAGCGGTGGCGAACGTCGCGGGCCGGTCGGAGCTCATGGCCGGCGTGTTCGTCGTCCTCGCGGTGATCGCCGCCCTGCAATGGGACAGCATCGGCTGGTCGGCCGTTTTCTGGGCGCTGGGGATGTTGTGCAAGGAGAACGCGGTGGTGCTCCCCGGGCTCGTCGCGTGGGGATGGCTGCTCAGCCTGGCGCGGCCGTCGCGCCGGCGCATGCTGCTCTACCTCGCGAGCTGGGTGGCGGTGGGAGCGCTGTATGCGGTCGTGCGGACCATGGCGCTGCACCGCTACGAGGGATTCAGTCTGGCCCCGATCTTCTTCGAGGCGCCGGCGGGCGCCATTCGCTGGACGGCGCTCGCCGCCCTGGCCGACGTCGCTCGCCTGCTCGTCTTCCCGCTCACCCTGCGGGCCGACTATTCCCCCGACGAGCGCACCCTCATCCTGTCCCCCTTCGATGGTCGGGTGGCCCTGGGCCTCGCGTGCTTCGCCGTCTGGGCGACGCTGCTGGTGCTCACCTGGCGCCGCGGCCGCAAGATCGAAGCCTACGGGATCGGCTGGATCGGGATCGCCTTCTCGCCCGTCGCCAACCTGCTCTATCCGGTCGGGTTCCTGGTCGCGGAGCGCACCCTCTACCTGCCGTCGATCGGGCTCGTCCTGGCGGCCGGTGCCTGGCTCGCACGGCTACCGCGCTGGCCCATCCTCCTGGCGGCGTTGGCCGTGCTCGGCGGAATCCGCACCGCGCTGCGCGTGCCGGCCTGGCGCAGCAATTTCACCGTGACGCTGCACATCATGGACGACTCGCCGCGCTCCTACATCGGTCCGAAGCAGATGATCGGCGTGTATATGGACTTCCGCCGGCCGGACAAGGCGCTCGAGGCGGCGCGGTCCTCCGTGGCCATCTTCGATCGCGATCCCACCGTGTTCGTAACCGCCGCCGTGGCGGCGTTCGCGTCGGGTCGCTCGCCGGTCGCCGATTCGATGCTGACGCGTCTGCACGGACTGTGTCAGCAGCGCTGCCCGGGCTACTACCGCTGGATGGCCGGGATCGCCCGGCGTCGCGGATACCCGGAGGCCGCCGACTCCCTCCTGACCAGGATTCCCCGCACCCCGTGACGACCGCCCCCGATCCCGTCACCGCACGCCGGACAGGGAAGGGGGCTCTGTATCTCGCGGTCGCGCTCACGGCCGTTGTGGTCTACCTGGGCGCGCTCCGCAACGGCTATGCCCTGGATGACGTCCTGATCGTCGCGATGAATCCGCTCACCCATCATCTGGGCGGCGCGGTGCAGGCGTTCCGGGAGCCGTACTGGCCCGCCACCTTCTCCGCGGCCATGTACCGGCCACTCCCCATCGCCTCCTTCGTCCTGGACCTCCAGCTGGACCACGTCGCGTGGCTGCACGCCGTGAATCTGCTGTGGCACGCCGGGGTGAGTGTCCTCGTCGCCGCGGTAGCCTTGCGGTGGACCGGCTCCGTGAGCGGGGCGTGGCTCGCCGGGTTGGTGTTCGCCGTCCATCCCGTCCACGTCGAAGCCATCGCCAATCTGGTGGGACGGGCGGACCTGATGGCGACCCTGTTCACTGTTCTCGCGGTCTATTTCGCCCTGGCATATGACCGTCTCTGGTGGAGTCTCGCCGCGCTGGCCCTCGGCCTCCTCAGCAAGGAAAACGCCGCCATCGCTCCCGCGCTGATCGCGTGGGGCTGGATCGTGGGGATCGGCCGACCTGCCGAGCGCCGGCGGATGTGGACCCACGCCGGCGGCTGGCTGGCGGTCGGCGTCGTGTACGCGGCGGTGCGCTGGGCCGTGCTGCACCCGTACGCCCGGGTGCTGCACCTCGCGCCGGTGTTCGTCGGGGCCGGTCCCGGCGCCGTGCGCCTCACCGCCATCGCCGCCCTCGCGGACGTCGCCCGGCTCCTGGTCTTCCCCCTCACGTTGCGGGTCGATTACTCCCCCGCCGAGCGCACCCTGGTGACTTCTCCGTACGACACCCGGTTGCTCCTCGGGGCTGGATGCCTGGTTGCGTGGGGGGTGCTCCTGTGGCTCGCGTGGCGCCGTCGAGAGCCGGTGGCCGCATTCGGCCTCGGGTGGATCGCGATCGCCTTTCTTCCGGTCGCCAACTTGTTGTTTCCAACCGGAGTGCTCATCGCCGAGCGGACCCTCTATCTCCCCTCGGTAGGGCTCGCGCTCGCCGTGTCTTCCTGGCTCAAGCATCTGGCGCGGCGGCCGTTGGCGGCGCTGCTGGCCGTCATCGTGCTGGCGGGAGGTGTGCGGACCGCGCTGCGCGTTCCTGTCTGGCGAAACACGCGCAGCGTGACGTTCAGCATCCTCGACGACTCGCCCGACTCCTACGCGGGGCCGGCCGGGATGATCGGCATCTATCTGTCGGAGGGGCAGCCGAAGCGCGCCCTCGAGGCGCTGCAGCTGTCCACCAGGGTCTACGATCGGGTACCGACCGTGTATCTCGAGGGAGCGTACGCGGCATTCAAGCTCGGCCGGTCCCGGCTCGCCGATTCGCTGCTCGACCGACTGGAGCAGCTCTGTCGCCGCTGTCTCTTCTATTACCAGTTCGAGGCGACGACCGCCCGCGCCTGGGGCGATACGGCGGTCGCCGAGTCCCTGCTGGCACGGATGCGCCGGCCCGCGGGGGGGGCGCCGTGAACCGCTGGCTCGCGGCCGTGTTCGTGGCGGGAGTGATGCTCTACCTCCCGACGGTGCGCTACGACTTCGTTCAGGACGATCGGGCGATCATCGTGAACAATCCGGCTGCCCACTCCATCGGAGCCGCGCTGCGCGCGTTCGACGAGCCCTATTGGCCTCGGCCGGCCGAAGCGGGGCTGTACCGGCCAGTCACGATCCTGAGCTTTGCCGTGGACTGGTCGCTCTCCGGCGGCCGTGCGGGGTGGTTTCACCTGGTGAACGCCCTTTGGAACGCGCTCGCCGGGGTGTTGCTGGTGCTCGTGCTGGCGCGCTGGCTGCCCCCTGCCGGAGCGTTGCTGGCCGGGTTCGTGTTCGTCGTACATCCCGTGCATGTCGAGGGCGTCGCCAACATCGTATCTCGCAACGAGCTCCTTACCACCGTCGCGATGCTCGCGGCGATTCTCACCGCCCGTCGCCACTGCTGGGTCGCGGCGGTCGCCTGTGCGCTCCTCGCGATGTTGAGCAAAGAGCGTGGTGTCATCACTGCTGCCGCGATACTGATCGATGACTGGCTTCGGCCGGCCGGCGTGGAGCGATACCCTCGTCCGTTCCTGGTTGCGCTCGCCGCGGCCACGATCGGCTACTTCATGATCTGGCTCCGCATCGGTCACGCCGCGGTCTCCGATGTCGCCGCACCGTTCCTCGGTGCGGGAGTGGGCGGCCGGTTGGCCATGGCGTTGCCGGCGGCACTACGGGCGGTCGAGCTGTTGATCTGGCCCGTATCGCTCTCGGCGGATTACGGCCCGCAGGTCATTCCGTACCGTACGACCCTTTCGCCGGCCGGAGTCATCGGGGCAATACTCGTCGTGGCAATCGCGGCGATGGCCGTGCTGCTCCGGCGGCGTGCCCCGGGGGTCAGTTTCGCCGCGTCCCTGGCGGCGCTCGCCTACCTGCCGACCTCCAATCTGTTGTTCGCCTCCGGTATCGTCCTCGCGGAGCGGGACCTCTACCTGCCGGTCGTGTTGCCGGCCGCCCTGGTGGGTATCGGGGTCGCCTGGGCGCTGGGGCGCTGGGACATCCGGCGGGTGCTGCTCGCGGCGGCGCTGATCGTCGTGGCACTCGCGGGCCGGAGCTTGACGCGCCTTCCCGCGTGGGCCGACAATCGCGCGTTCCTGCTGACCCTGCTGCTCGAGCATCCGGAGTCCTATCGCGGGGAGCAGTCGGCGGCGGCGGTGTACGCGGGGATGGGGAAGGTGACCGACGCGCGCGTGGCATACGCGCGCGCCGACTCGCTGTTCGACCGCGATCCCCATCTCAAGGCCGGATACGCCCTCTTCCTGCTCGGGCACGGGGACACCGCTGCCGCCGAGTCGCTGGCCCGTGCGTCGCGACAGCTTCTCCCGAGGGAGCCGATGGCGTTCCGGGTCGAGTACCTCCTGGCGCGGGCACGCGGCGACTCGAGTCGAGCCGCGGCGCTGGCCGATACCGCGGGCCGCTGGTTTCCCCCGGGGGCCCCGCCCTAGACCGGCAGTTCGGTCGTGTAGGGATAGGCTGACGGCCCCACGCCGGGCCGGATACGAGGAAAGGCGTTTCATGCCGCGGCTTGCAAAACGCGGGATTCCAGCCGCCCCGGGGAGCCGCCCAGAGCTGGCGCGGATCGCTGCAAAGCTTTATCTTCCATGCGGTTAGGCGATGGGCCCAAGTGGGGCACGCCCCTTGCCTTAGTTGCCGCCGGGAATACTAGGCGCCCTCAACTCCATGACCGGAGAGGTTCAGATGAATCGGAAGGGTTTTACGCTCATTGAGCTGCTGATCGTCGTGGTAATCATCGGCATTCTGGCCGCCATCGCGATCCCGAAGTTCGCTAACACCAAGGCCAAGGCGTACATCGCCTCGATGAAGTCGGACATGCGGAACCTGGTGACGGCGGAAGAGGCGTATTTCGCGGACTCCGTGAAGTACACCACCAACCTGGGCACGAACTTCGCCGTGACGACCGGCAACGTTCTCGGGACGATCGCGCTGACCTCCGATGGCTGGACGGCGACGGTCACCAACACCAACTACGCTGGCCACACCTGCGCGATCTACATCGGCAGCACCGCGATTGCGCCGGCGAACAAGGAAGGCGAGCCGAAGTGCAACTGAGTCACTCCACGTGACTGCAGATCTGGAACGGCGGGGGTTTCCCCCGCCGTTCCAGTTTTCACGCCCCTCGTGACCCCCCGATTCGTGGCCGTCAAGCCGTCGCTGCGGATCGTGCTGCTCGTTCAGCTGGCCTTTCTCGCCGCCACCGCGTTGATCCTCGGCGTCGCGACGAGTCTCCTCGCCAGCACCCTCGCCCCGGACCGGGCGTTCCCGCTCGTATTGGCCGTCGTCGCCGGCGACATCATCATCTTCATCGCCTTCGGGGCGTATCTCGTCAATCGACTCGTGCTGAAGCCGCTGCGGCGCCTCATGGGGGCCGCGGACGCTGTCATTGCCGGCGACCTCGACGCGCGGGCGCCTGAGGCGGAGACCGTGGACTTCACGTGGCT
>Ga0326730_1000364_pt1 | contig 12358 bp, 9 predicted proteins | sample MHFSIPfraction_3_FD_207740 | JGI IMG/M metagenome (GOLD analysis project Ga0326730, IMG submission 207740) | Lab enriched peat soil microbial communities from Michigan Hollow, Ithaca, NY, United States - MHF7AN SIP fraction | ecosystem: Environmental > Terrestrial > Soil > Wetlands > Peat...
CACGACGCGGCGCTTCAGCGCCTCGGTGACGCCGCCCGTGCCCTCGTCCAGCTCCCCTTCGATGGCGTTCGTCTGCTCGAAGTGCGGGTGGCTGGCGTACAGCAGGAGCGGCTGGACGCCGCGCAGCTCGTGACCGAGCAGCGCGGCATACCGTGCGTACCACCGCTCCGCCAGGCGCGCCGTCTGCCGGGCGGCGTCCTGTTCTTCGGGATAGAAGTAGACCGCGAAGTGCTTGGTATGGAGTACCTGGAAATCAAACGTCTCGTACTGGACCTTGTTGCGCCCGAAATCCTGTCCCGAAGCCAGCGCCGGGACCGAAAGCCCCAACGCAGCGGCGAGTACGACCATCCGACCGGCATTCACGGTACCACCTCGTTGTGAGTCGCCCATGGGCGGTGTTGATTCTCCTTGTACTACGAAGCGGGCGCGGTGTTCGAATGTTCCGCTCACTTGACGCCGCGCAGCACGACGCCAGTTTGTCCTACACGTTTCTTCCCCTGTCCCTTACCCACCGTCCCTCGTCTCCGGTCTATGACGACCTACGCCCGTCGCCTCGGTCTCTTCTCCGCTACCATGGCCGTGATCGGCGGCATCATCGGCTCGGGGATCTTCGCGACCCCCAACGTGGTGGCGCAGCGGGTCGGGACGGCGGGGTTGGCGCTGGGCGCCTGGGTGCTGGGCGGTCTGGTCGCCCTGGCGGGCGCGTTCTGCTACGCCGAGCTGGGGCAGCGGATGCCCAAGGCCGGCGGGCAATACGTCTACCTGCGCGATGCGATCGGGCCGCTGCCCGCGTTCCTGTACGGGTGGGCGCTGCTGCTCGTGATGGCGACGGGCGCCGCAGCGTTCGTCGCCGTGACCTTCGCCAACTACACCATCACCCTGCTCGGTCTGTCGACGGCCGCCAAGCTGCCGCTGGCCATCGGCGCGATCGCCGTGGTGTGCGCGATCAACTACCTGGGCGTGACGCCGGGCGCGATCACCCAGAACGTGTTCACCATCCTGAAGCTCGGCGCCCTGGCCGCGCTGATCGTGGCGGGCCTCCTGCTCCCGGTGCACCCCACCGGCGCGGACCTGGGGCTGCGCCACCCGCCGCTCGTCGTGCCCACGGGGGTGCTCTCGATCGGGGTCGCCATCGGCGCGGCCCTCGTGCCGGTGCTGTTCACCTACGGTGGTTGGCAGCAGACCAATTTCGTCGCCGAGGAAATCGTGGACGCCGAGCGCACCCTGCCGCGCGCGCTGGTGCTGGGCGTGCTGGGGGTGATCGCGGTGTATGTCCTCGCCAACGTCGCCTACCTCGTGGTGCTGGGGCCCGAGCGGCTCGCCTGGAGTGTCGCGCCGGCGGCGGACGCGATGGAGCGGGTCATCGGCCCCGCGGGACGGGTGGTCATCAGCGCCGGGATCGCCGTCTCGAGTTTCGGGTTCCTGGACCTCGTCGTGCTGGTGACGCCGCGGGTGTTCCAGGCGATGGCCGCGGACGGCGTCTTCCTGACGGCCATGGCGCGGTTGCATCCGCGCCATCGCACGCCGGGCGCGGCGATCGTGGTGATGGGGGTGTGGTCGGCGGCGCTGACGCTCACCGGGACCTACGGCAAGCTGCTCGACTACGTCGTGTTCGGGGACTGGGTCTTCTTCGGGTCGAGCGTGGCGACGCTGTTCGTCTATCGGGCGCGCGAGCGACGGCAGGCTGACGCGCCGGGAGGGTCGGGCTCCCGCGTGCGCGTGCCGGGCTACCCCTGGACACCGGCGTTCTTCGTGCTGGCCGCGGCGTATGTCGTGGCGAGCTCCGTCGGGGCGAACCCGAAGAATGCCGCGATCGGGACGGGGCTGATCCTCCTTGGCATCCCGGCGTACTGGTACTGGAAAGGAAGAAGCTGACAGCCTACCGAATTGCAGCCGTACCTCTCCGTCTCGGTGCTCTTCGTTGTGCAACCCCTGCCGGGAAGGCGTCTCTCCGGTTGGCATGTGAGCCGCGCAAGGGTGGTCCCCGTCACCGCGAGGGTCGAGGGATCCCCCTAGGCTGCCGGGTCACTCGATCCTACCTGGAAGGCAGCCATGAAGCACATACATGTCGTCGCCGTGTTGCTGGGAGTCGGGGCGCTCGGCGCCCTGGAGGCGTGCAAAGGGGATTCGACGGGTCCGGGTGGGGGTGGGGGCGGGACGCTGACCGCCAGTGTGAACGATTCACTCGGCGACGTGTTCGGTAGCGACACGACCGTCGTACAACCCGACCTCACCGCGCTGAGCATCATCCGCGACACGGGTGGGGCGACCATCACGATGGATTTCACCGCCAACATCCAGTCGCCGGTGACCGGAGGGGCGAACGTCGTCGAAGGCGTCGTGGATATCGACGTCGATCAGAACCCTGCGACCGGGGTCGAGACCGACGTCGACTTCTTCCGGGTGGACGGAAACTCCACCGGGATGGGGATGGAGTACTACGTCGATCTGGGCGCCTTCAACCCCTACACCGCCGACTCCGTCACCGTATTCGCCATCGATACGCTCTTCAACATCGTCGCGACCGGCAACGTGCGTCCGACGTTCAGCGGCAAGCGACTGAGCTTCCGACTGCCACGCAGTCTGGTCGGCGGCGACGATATGTTGATGAACGTGGCGGTCGTGATGGGGAATACGACCGAGCCGACCGATCTCGCACCCAACGACGGTCACCTGAAGGTGGGAGGGACGGGACCGGTGGCGCCGAATCGGCTCGGCGTGTCGGCACTGCGCGTCGGACGGGGGCGAGGCAGGGTGTGGGGGACTAGGCGGTAGCTCAGACGGGTAGACGGGTAGACGGGTAGTGGTCTCTAGCGAGTGGGTAGTAGGAACGCCGACCTGCCACCTCCCTCCTAGCAACCACTACCCGTCTACCCGTCTACCCGTCTGGTCTTTCAGGTTAGGTACTCTTCCCTATACATCCTGATGAGCTCGAAGAAGTAGCTCAGCGCCAACGGCCCGATCAACAATCCCAACAATCCGAAGTAGGGCACTCCCGCGAGTGCCCCGATGAGCGTGATGAGCGGGTGAATGTTGGCCCAGCGGCGGAAGATCATCGGTCGCACGACGTAGTCCACGTTGCCGACGACCAGGATGCCCCAGAGCGCGAGGCCGATCGCCCAGCCCCAGCGCCCGCCCAGCGCCAGCGCGATGGCCCCGGGGCCGAACACCATGCCGCTGCCCACCACGGGCAGGATCGCGAACACCATCGTCACGACGCCCCAGAAGAGCGCGTTCGAGAGCCCGGCGGCCCAGAAGCCCACCCCGACGAGCATACCCTGGATGGCGGCGACGAGTCCCGTGCCGATCACGGTGGACACCGTCACGTTGCGAAATCGCTGCCGCAGGATTTCCGTGTTCGCGGGCGAGAAGGGGATGTAGGGACCCACGGCATTCCAGGTCTCGGAGGGGCGCAGCAGCAGGTAATAGAGGCCGAAGAGCGAGATGACCAGGTTCAGCGCGAGTCGGGTGGCGGTGCCGATCAGCCCGAAGGCGGAGCTGCCGATGAAGCTCACCAGCTTGCCGCCCAGGTCGGCGAGCTGCGGGCCGATCGTCGACCCACCGATGTGCATCTGGGCGAGGCGATCGAGCAGCGGGCTCTGGACCACGCCGGATGCGATCTCCTGCGCCTGGGCCACGATGAGGCCGGCGAAGGACACCCCGGGGACCACGATGAGGAACAGCGCGAAGACCACGACCAGCGCCGCAGAGGTGCGTGCGCCGGTGTGGCGCATCAACCAGGCGTGCACCGGCTGGAATACGACGTAGAGGACCGGGATGCCGATGATCCCGGTGGCGAATGGCGTGAGCGCGACGAGCAGGCCCAGGCCCAGAACAAGGATAAGGAAAGCGGCGCGCTGGTGGCTGGTGTCGAGGAAAGCCATGGGGCAAAGAGTAGGGCGCAACGGACCGCGGCGCCAGCACGCGGCCGCGTCGCCACGCGGCCGATTGACACTGTTCGGGAAGCGCCGTACGCTAGCCGCTTGGCTTCACGGAGTACACGCTCACACGCGGGAGGCGATTCCATGAGACCACACGTTGATGCACTGCGCAGGTGGATTCCGGCGGCGGTGACCGCCGTCGCCGCGCTGGCGGCGGCCTGCACCGATCAACCCGTCGCACCGACGGCTGCCCGTCCGGCGCCGTCGTTCGCCGCGCAGGCCGCGGCACCGGGCGGCGGACGCCGCCACGTGCTGGTGATGCGCAATCAGGCGATCCCCGCGGACATGGCCGCGGCGATCCAGGCCCGCGGCGGGAGGGTCGAGCGGACCGATGCCGAGATCGGCGTGGTCACCGTGAGCGGCTTGAGCGACGCGGCGGTGAGCGCGTTGGCCGCGCGGGCGGACGTGGAGGGGATCGATCAGGATGTGGTGGTGCAGTGGTTGCCGCCGCGGGAGCAGTTTACCGGGCAGGTGATGCAAGCGCCCACGATCCAGAGCAATCAGAGCGGCGCGTTCTTCTTCCCGTTCCAGTGGAACATGCGACAGATCAAAGCCGACGCGGCCTGGCTCACGACCAATCAAGGCGCGGGCACCCTCGTCTGTATCCTGGACACCGGCATCGACCCGAACCACCTCGATCTGTCCGGCAAGGTCGACCTCACCAAGAGCACCTCGTTCGTGGCGACGGAGCCGTTCATCGAGGACCTGAACTTCCACGGCACCGCGGTGGCGTCGCTCGTGTCGTCGAACGGTCTGGGGATGGCGTCGGTGGCGCCGGACGCCCGGTTGTGCGCCGTCAAGGTGCTGGGCATCACCGGCTCCGGGTCGTTCGCGGACGTGATCTCGGGGATGATGTTCGCCGCGCGCAATCACGCCGATGTGATCAACATGAGCCTCGGCGCCTATTTCTCGAAGAAGGCCCCGGGGGCGCTGGAGCTGGTGAAGGCGTTGCAGCGGGCCGTGACGTTCGCCACGCTGCGGGGGACGCTGGTGGTAGCGGCCGCGGGGAACGAGGGGCTCAATCTGGACCGCGATCCGCGCGATTCGATCGAAGTGCCGGGCCAGCTCATCGGGGTGCTCAACGTGGGCGCCACGGCCCCGGTCAACCAGACGAACTTCGACGCGCTGGCGAGCTACACGAACTTCGGGCTCACGGGCGTAGACGTGATGGCACCGGGCGGAGATCTGGTCGCCGGCGGGCAGCTGCCGGATCTGGTCCTGGCCGCGTGCAGCGAGTTCGTGCCCGGCTGCAACACCTCGAACGCGTTCTACGTGTTCACCGCCGGGACGAGCTTCTCGTCACCACACGCCGCGGGCACCGCGGCGGTCGCCGAATCCCAGGGTCACGGGAATCAAGGGCCGATCGCGCTGGCGTTGTGCGTGAAGCTGGGGGCCGACGACCTCGGCCGCCGCGGCCTGGACCCGCTGTACGGGTTCGGACGCATCAACGTCCAAGGGGCGGCGAAGAAATGCGCGCACGGGGGGTTCATCTTCTAGCGCTCGATACGGTTGTCGCTCTCTCCGGTGCCGCCCGGCCGCACGGTCGGGCGGCATCGTGCTGCTCTGACGCATTCGCGGTTCCTGCTGCATCTTGCCCACCGGTCTTTCGAGCGGAGTTGGCCATGGAATGGTCCGTAGCGTATCGGTTGTTCGACCTGCTCACGCCCAAGGTCGATTTCGCGGCGGTGGCGATCTTCATCGGGGCGTTGTTCGTGGCGATCGCCGTCCCGGCGGCGCTGCCGGGGCAGGCCCAGCGCCGCAGCCCGCCGATCGCCGCCGCATCCGCGATCGATTCCTCGAGCTACGCCCAGCTGCATTTCCGGCACATCGGCCCGGAAGGCAACCGGGTCAGCTCGGTCGCTGGGGTCGCCGGCGATCCGGCCACCTACTACGCGGGCGCGGCGTCGGGCGGACTCTGGAAGACGGTGGACGGGGGCATCCACTGGGCACCGGTGTTCGACGACCAGCCGGTCAGCTCGATCGGCGCGCTGGCCGTGGCGCCGTCCGATCCCAACGTCGTGTGGGCCGGCACGGGCGAGCCGTTCATCCGATCCAACATCTCGATCGGCTGGGGGGTCTACAAGTCCACCGACGCGGGGAAGAGCTGGAAGAAGATGGGGCTCGACAGCACGGGCCGGATCTCGCGCATCGTGGTGCACCCCACCAATCCGGACATCGTCTACGTCGCGGCGCTGGGGCATCTGTACGGGCCGCAGCCGCAGCGCGGCATCTACCGCACCATCGACGGCGGCAAGACGTGGGAGCGCGTGCTGTTCGTGAACGACAGCACGGGCGGGTCGGATCTGGTGATGGACCCCAACAATCCCCGGATCCTCTTCGCCGGGTTCTGGCAGGTCGAAGTGCACACCTGGGGCCGCTCGAGCGGCGGCGCGGGCAGCGGCATCTGGTCCAGTCGGGACGGCGGCACCACGTGGACGCGCGTCACGGGCCACGGGCTCCCGACGCGGCCCGTGGGAAAGGTCGGGCTCGCCATGACGCGTGCCAACTCGAACCGCATCTATGCTCTGGTCGAGACGGGCGACGGTGTCCCCGCGGTGAACATCGCCCAGCCCGACAGCGGGCGCCTGTTTCGCTCCGACGACGGCGGCGGCTCGTGGCAGCTCGTCAACCAGGACCGGCAGGTCGCCGGGCGGACGCACTACTACAACCGCATGGCGGCGGCGCCCGACAACGAGAACGAGGCGTACTTCCTGACAGCGTCGTGGGCCAAGACGCTGGATGGGGGTCAATCGATCATCGACCCGCCCAACGCCGAGGTCCCGGGGGGCGATCATCACGACATCTGGATCGACCCGACCAACGGTAACCGCATGATCGTGAGCCACGACGGCGGGATCTCGATCACCACCAATCGCGGCAAGACCTGGCTGCGCGTGCAGCTGCCCATCGCGCAGATGTACCACGTGACGGTGGACACGCGGGTGCCGTACTACGTCTACGGCAACCGGCAGGACGGTCCCTCGGCGCGCGGGCCGAGCAACAGCCGCACCGGCGACATCGCGCGCGGCATGTGGGGCACGGTGGGGGGCGGCGAAAGCGGCTGGGCGACGCCCGATCCCGAGGATCCCGACATCGTGTGGTCCAGCGCGTCGGGGTTCGGCAGCGTCGGCGGGATCGTCTCGCGCTATGATGTCCGCACCGGGATCGCGCGCAGCACCGAGATCTGGCCGCAGGCGACGATCGGCTGGCCGGCCGCCGGTGTGAAGTACCGTTTCGTGTGGACGTTCCCGCTCACCATCTCGCCGTTCGACCACCACACCGTGTACGTCGGCAGCCAGCACGTGCACGCGACGTCGGACGGCGGCGTCACCTGGAAGGAGATCAGTCCCGATCTCACGCGCAACGACACGACGCGCCAGCGGCCTTCGGGCGGCCTCACGCCGGACAACATCGGCGTCGAGTACGCGGGCGTCGTGTTCGCGATCGCCGAGTCGCGGCTGCGCCGCGGCCTGATCTGGGCCGGGACCAACGACGGGAAGGTCCAGGTGACGCGGGACGGGGGCGGCCATTGGACCGATGTGACGGGCAACATCAAGGGCCTGCTGGATTGGGGCACGATCACGAGCATCGAGCCGTCGCGCTACGACACCGGCACCGCGTACCTCGCGGTGGACGGGCACCAGGTCAACAACCGCGATCCCTGGATCTACAAGACCACGGACTACGGCGCGACCTGGTCGCTGCTGGTCAACGGCATCCCGCGCACGCCCCTGAGCTACGTGCACACACTGAAGGAAGATCCGGTGCGGCGCGGCCTGCTGTACGCAGGCACGGAGAACGGCCTGTACGTCTCGTTCGACGACGGCGCACACTGGCAGCCGCTGCAGACCAATCTGCCGCACGCGCCGGTGTACGGCATCGCGGTGCAGGAGCAGTTCAACGACCTGGTCCTGGCCACGTACGGCCGCGGCTTCTGGATCCTGGACGACGTGACACCGCTCAGGGTACTGACGCCGGAGCTGGCGGCGCGGGACGCCTATCTCTTCGCGCCCCGGCCGGCGTATCGCTTTCGGGGCGTCGAAGGCCCGTACGAAGCGGGGGACGATCCGGTGGCGGGCACCAATCCACCGTATGGAGCGTCACTCAACTTCTGGATGCATAGCGCCCCACCCGATAGTTCCAAGGACAGCCTCGCGATCCGGATTCTCGACTCGAGCGGCGCCCTCGTACGGACGCTGAAGCAGGTTCCGACGGCGGGGCTGAACCGAGTCTGGTGGGACCTCCAGACCGAGCTGACGCCCGAAGCACGGTTGCGGACGAGCCCGCTCCTGGCCGCCTGGTTTCCGGTGAAGCCCGAGGGCACGCCGGCGCCCGGGCTCGGCCGCTTTTCGATGCTGGCGCCGCCGGGCACCTACCGGGTGAGTCTCACGGTCAAGGGGCAGACGTACGAGCAGCCGCTGGTGGTGTTGAAGGACCCGAACACCGGCGCTTCGGACGAGGACGTCCGGACGCAAGCGACCGTCATGGCGAGCCTGCTGCCCGATCTCGACACGACGATCGCGATGATCAACCGGCTCGAGCAGCTGCGCGGGCAGCTGGCGGGGCTGCGCGCCACCCTCGCCGGTGATTCGGCCACGGTGGATGTGCGGGCGGCCGCGGACACGCTCGACCGCAAGTTGCTGGCGATCGAGGAGAACCTGTTCCAGGTGCGGGTGACGGGGCGGGGGCAGGACATACTGCGCTGGCCGATGAAGCTGGCCGAGCAGCTGCTCTATCTGGCGCAGTCGGTGACCAGCTCCGACTTCGCGCCGACCGGCTCGCAGCGGGACGTACTGCAGCTGTTGCACGGCCAGGTGGGAGAAGACCAGAAGCGGCTCCAGCAGCTGATGGCCGGAGATGTCGCCGCGTTCCGGCAGTTCCTGCGCTCTCGCAATCTGCCGAATCTGATCCTGTAGTCCGGGAGGCCACATGGAATGGTCCGTCGTCGGTCTCAATTTCCTGTACGCCGCCCTGGGCGTGGTGCTGATGTACGTGGCATACCGGTTGTTCGATCTGCTCACACCCAAGGTCGATTTCGCGGCGGAGCTGAAGCGCGGCAACATCGCGGTCGCGATCTTCATCGGGGCGCTGTTCGTGGCGATCGCGATCATCATCGGCGGGGCGCTCAATTGAAACGGGCGATCGGGGCCCTAAAGGACTCCCTGACGGTCGCGGTCGGGGCGGTCGTCCTGATGGTGGCCATGGTGTCGGGACTCGCGGCTCAGGGGCAGGGGGTCGCGACCGTCGACCGTTACGACCAGTACTTTCGCAAGTACACCAAGCGCTTCTTCGGGCCGGCGTTCGACTGGCGCGTGTTCAAGGCGCAGGGGATGGCGGAGAGCCGGCTCGACGTGGCGGCGCGCAGCCGGACCGGGGCGCGGGGCATCATGCAGCTGATGCCGTCCACCTTCGAGGCGATTCAATCGAGAGCCCCCGACCTCGTCTCGATCGACGATCCCGAGTGGAACATCGCGGCGGGGATCCGCCACAACCGGATGCTGTGGCGGTCGTGGGCCGAGGCGGCCACGCCGGCCGATCAGCGGCAGTTCATGTTCGCGAGCTACAACGCGGGGCGGAGCACCATCCTGCGGGCGCAGGGCGTGGCGCGGGCCAGCAATCTGGATCCGCGGGTGTGGCCGAGCGTCGAGGCGGTGGCGATACGGGTGCGGCGCTGGCGGCAGCGGGAGACGCTGCGGTATCTGCACACCATCGAGATGTGGCTGGCACTGCTCGATGAGCAGGGAAGATTGGCGGGCCGGCACCGCTGAGCGTCTCACTTCACAGCAGGTGACCCAATGCGGCGTTTTCCCCTTCTCGCAGTGTATGCCCTCTCCTCCGTCGCGCCGCTCGCGGCGCAGGAGCACGTGCATCCCCATACGGAGCGACTGGGTCGCGTCGTGTTCCCCGTCTCCTGCAACGCCCGGGTCCGCGAGGGGTTCGAGCGGGCCATGGCGCTGCTCCATTCCTTCTGGTGGGACGAAGCCGAGCGCGCTTTTCAGAGCGTGGCCGCGGACGACTCGAGCTGCGCGATGGCGTACTGGGGGCTGGCGCTGGTACGGTGGCGCAACCCGGTCGCCGGCGGCCCGGGCGCGGCCGATCTGCGGGCGGGCCAGGAAGCGGCGCGGCGGGCGGCGGCGCTCGGCGGCAGGACACCGCGTGAGCGCGACTACATCGAGGCGACGGGCGCGCTGTACGGCGACACGGGCACCGTGCCCAACAGTACGCGGCTGCGGCGTTACACCGCGGCCATGGAGCGCGTGTACGCGCGCAACGCCGCTGATCCCGAAGCCGCCATCTTCTACGCGATCGCGCTGACGGCGTCCGCCCCGGTCGGCGACACCACGTATACGCAGCAGCGGCGGGCGGCGGCGATCCTGAATCCGCTCTTCCGGGCGCATCCGGACCATCCCGGGTTGGCCCACTATCTCATTCACGCCAACGATTCGCCGCAGCTCGCGTCGCTCGGGCTGGAGGCGGCGCGGCGCTACGCCGAGATCGCGCCCTCCGCGCCGCACGCCCAGCACATGCCGTCGCACATCTTCGTCCGGCTCGGGCTGTGGGACGAGACGGTGCGCTCCAATCGGGCGTCGTATCAGGCCGACGTGGCGGCGGCGGGCGGAGGGCGGCGTGCACTCACCGCCGACCAGCTCCACGCGATGGACTACATGGTGTATGCGTATCTGCAGCTCGGGCGGGACTCGGCGGCGGCAGCGGTCGTAGCGGAGGGGCAGGCCGACACGGCGAGCGCGCCGACCCAGGCGCTGGTGGCGGCCTACAACCGCAACGCCATGGCGGCGCGCTGGGTGCTCGAGCGGGGCCAATGGGCCGAGGCGGCGCGACTGCCGCTGCGGCCGTCGCCCGGGGCGCCGCCGGCCGAGATGGTCACCCGCTTCGCGCGGGGCGTCGGGGCGGCGCGTATGGGCGACACGGCTCAGGCGCGCGCCGAGATCGCCGCGCTCGAGGGCGTCGCGGCGGAGCTGGAGCGGCGCGGGGATCCCTATTGGCCGCGGGTGACGCGCGTCAAGCAGCAGGCGATCGCCGCGTGGCTCACGCTCGCCGCGGGGGACACGGCGGGCGCGCTCCTCGTAGCGCGGCTCGCGGCCGACTCGGAGGACGTCGTCGGGAAGCACGCGGTGACGCCGGGCGAGGTGGTGCCGGCGCGCGAGCTCGAGGCCGATCTGCTCCTCGGCCTCGGCCGGGCGGCGGCGGCGGGCCGAGCGTACCGGCAAGTCCTCGCGCTCGAGCCGCATCGGGCCCGCAGCGTGTTCGGCGTGGCGCGTTCGGCGGAGCTGGCGGGCGATCGCGCCGCCGCGGCCGACGGGTACCGTGCGTATCTGCGGCTGATGGGGCGGGCGGACGGGGAGCGGGCCGAGCTGGCGGTCGCCCGGGCATTCGTGGGCGGGGAATGATGCTGGCGCGGGGACTGGGGCTCGCGGCGTGTTTCCTGGTGGTCGGGGGCGGCGCAGCCCCGAGTGCAGCGCAGGCCTGCAGCGGCGCGGGGATCTTCTTCTCGACCTTTGCGGTCGGGGGACTGGCGGTGTTCGACATCGCGACGGCGCCGGCATCGGTGCGGCGCTACAACGAGGGCGTTGCGGTCGTCGCGCCCTGGGTGAACCCGCGTGATCGCACTTACGGGGTGTCGGTGTCGCTGCCGTTCGGGAGGTCGCGTCCGGGCCCGTCACCGATCGCGTACCGGCCGCCGCTGCGCCAGGACAGCGTGCGTCCCCACAAGTCACCGGGTATGGGCCTGGCCCTTTCACTCGTCTCGACCGCGGTGCCGATGGCCGCGGGAGCCGGGGTAAGCGGGACCGCGGGCGGAGCGACGCTGTTCCTCACGGGCATTGTCGTCGGTCCCAGCGTCGGGCATTTCTATGCCGGGCGTGGTTGGCGCGGTGTCGGGACGGCGGCGCTGCGGGCAGCGGGAATGGGGCTGTTCATCGCCTCGTTCGCCGGCTGCTTCGACGACTGACTCATGAAGGCGATTGTCCATCACACCTACGGTCCGCCCGACGTTCTCCGGTGCGAAGAGGCTGCCAAGCCGACTCCCGGGGATGACGAAGTCCTGATTCGCGTCCGTGCGGCGGCCGTCAATCCGGTGGACCGCACGTTCCGGGGCAAGCCGTATCTCGTTCGTCTCATGACCGGGCTCCGCCGGCCGAAGGAGACACGATTCGGCAATGATGTCGCGGGCGAGGTCGAAGCCGTCGGCCGGAACGTCACCCGTTTCAGGCCCGGCGACGCGGTGTTCGGCTCGTGCCGTGGGGCGTGTGCAGAGTACGCGTGTGGTGCGGAATCGGTCCTGGCCCTGAAGCCGCACAACGTGACCTTCGAGCAAGCGGCGGCCGTGCCGGTGGCGGGATACACCGCGTTGCAGGGTCTGCGCGACAAGGGGCGGATTCAGCCGGGGCAGCAGGTCC
>Ga0326730_1000366_pt1 | contig 12347 bp, 8 predicted proteins | sample MHFSIPfraction_3_FD_207740 | JGI IMG/M metagenome (GOLD analysis project Ga0326730, IMG submission 207740) | Lab enriched peat soil microbial communities from Michigan Hollow, Ithaca, NY, United States - MHF7AN SIP fraction | ecosystem: Environmental > Terrestrial > Soil > Wetlands > Peat...
TCACGCGCTATCGCTTCGGGGGCGATGTGGAGATGATGGCCGAGTGGAACGCGGCGAAGCAGATGCTGCGGCAGCCCGGCACACCGGGCGCTCCAGTGACGCCGCAACCCACGCCGTCCGTCAATGACGTGGAGAAGGCGGCGTAAATGAATGGGCCTCACCCCCTGACCCCCTCTCCGCCATGCGGAGAGGGGGAACCAGCGTCCTCCATCCGCCTGGGCGATCTGTTCCAGTCGTTCCGGCACCAATCTGATGAGCCCCGCGTCGATTTGATGATGGCCTCTCCTGCGCGACATCCGATACTCCGGTATGCCGAGTTGCCTTGCCCGGCCGAGGAGTTTCAGATTATGGGTATGCCCGCCGTCTCACCTGAGATCACGTCGATCGACGCATTGCTGGCCCTTCCCGACGACGGGATGCGCCACGAGTTGCTGGACGGGGTGCACGCGGTGACGCCATCGCCCGCGTACCCGCACCAGGTGATCCTGCGCGAGATCGAGCACCGGATCGCCGCCGCATTGGACGGACAGGATCGGTACCAGGTCCTCTGGAGTCCAGCCGACATCATCTTGGGCCCGCGCACGCTGGTGCAGCCCGATCTGTTCGTCATCGACGTGCCACCGGGAAAGCAGATCCGGAGCTGGGCCGACGTCGGCGTCCCGGTCCTCGCCGTCGAGATTCTCTCGCCCGGAACGGCGGCCCGCGATCGCGGCGCCAAGCGTCGCATCTACCAACACGCCGGGGTCGCCGAGTACTGGATCGTCGATCTCGACGCCCGGCTGATCGAGCGCTGGCGCCCGGGTGACACGCGGCCGGAGATTCAGGACGACCGCATCGCGTGGCAGGCCGGGGATCTTCCCGAGCTCACGATCGACCTGACGGCATTGTTCACGCGCGTGTTGGATACCTAGGGTCGCATGACCCCCTTCATCAGCTTGTGTTCGCTCGGCGTCGCGCTCCTGCAAGGCCCCGAGCCACCGGCCCAGCTGGTCCGCTTCCTTAAAGAAAGCATCGGCCTGACCGCCGACCAGCTCGCCGCCGCGACACGCGGTGAGACGGTCGTGAAAGTGCTCGACACGCGGGAACGCCGCGACATCGCCGTGTTCGGGATTACCACGATCGCCACCTCGCGCGAGGCCTACGTCGCCCGCGTGCGCGATGCGCGCAACTGGCTGCGCACCCCGACGCGGAGCCGCTTCGGGATCTTCAGTACCCCCGCCACGCCCGCGGATGTCCAGGCGTTCACGGTCGGCCAGCGGGACGCGGACGAGATGAAAGACTGCGAGCCGGGGGACTGTGTCGTGAAGCTCCCGGCCACCGATATGCGGCGCATCCATGCGGAAATCGACTGGTCGGCGCGCGACCTGCCGGGGCTGATCAGCGCGTACGGGCGGCGCCGGCTGCTCGAATACATCGCCGACTACCGCGCCCGCGGCGACTCGGCGATGGCGATCTACGACGACCGGGGCAACGTGCACGCCAGCGACGCGTTCGCGGCACTCCTGGCCGAGTCGCCCTACGTGTATCAGACCGTGCCGTCGCTGCAGCGCTACCTCGCGTCGTACCCGCGCGCCACGCTGGCCGACGCCAGCGAGGTGCTGTACTGGTCCGAAGACGTGCTGCCGCACCTGCGGCCGATCCTCAGCGTCACGCACCAGGTGGTCTTCACCCCGCCCGAGCTCCCGGGGATGACGCTCATCGCGGCGAAGCAGATCTACGCCGATCACTATTTCGAGGCCGCGATCGACCTGACCTGCATCGTGGACGGCGTCGGTAAGGACGGCCGGCGCGCGAGCTATCTGCTCATCTTCCGGCGCTTCCGCTTCGACAACATGCCCGGCGGACTGCTGAACATCCGAGGCAAGGCCGTCGGGGCGCTGCGGGACCAGATGCTGGCCGACCTGCAGCGCGAGAAAACGGGCGCCGCCGGGCACTAGCCTCGCACCTTGGCCCGCTCTCCATTGATCCCGTGATGTCCTCACCCCCTGGCCCCCTCTCCCTTCGGGAGAGGGGGAACGGCGTGGGAGAACCTGCACTTGGTTCCCCCTCTCCGCATCGCGGAGAGGGGGTCAGGGGGTGAGGCCCGCATCGCGGAGAGGGGGACCCTAAAGGACTCCCTTCGGTCGCAGGGGTGAAGCGCTCGCTGGCGCTCCAGCGCCGCGGCGATGAGCTTCCTGGTGTGACGATGCATAGCGCGCAGCTGCTCCGCGAAACGCTGGCCCCGGAGTACGACGTCGAGCGCGAGCTGGGCCGCGGCGGCATGGCCATCGTGTACCTCGCACGTGAGCACAAGCACGATCGGCCCGTCGCCATCAAGGTGCTGCGTCCGGAGCTCGCCGCCGAGCTCGGCCCCGAGCGCTTCCTGCGCGAGATCCGCATCGCCGCCCGCCTGTCGCACCCCAACATCGTGCCGCTGCTGGCGTCGGGACGGGCGGGCTCGCTGCTGTACTACGTCATGCCGTTCGTCGAAGGCGAGTCGCTGCGGGCCCGCCTGGAGCGCGAGGGGCGTCTGTCCATCGCGGCCACCCTGGGCATCGCGCGCCAGGTCGCGGCAGCGCTGACGTACGCCCACGCCCACGGCGTGGTGCATCGCGATATCAAGCCGGACAACATCATGCTCACCGGCGACGCCGCCGTGGTCACGGATTTCGGCATCGCGTCGGCCATCGAGCATGCGGGCGCGTCGCGCTTGACGCAGACGGGCCTGAGCGTCGGCACGCCGATTTACATGAGCCCCGAGCAGGCCACCGGGGCGGTGGACGGACGCAGCGACGTGTACTCGCTCGCCTGCGTCGTGGTCGAGATGCTCACCAGTCGTCCCCCGTTTACCGGGCCCTCGGCGCTGGCGATCCTGGCGCGCCACGCGACGGAGCCGATGCCGTCGGTCTCGGCGATTCGCCCGGAGGTCCCCGCGTCGACCGAACGGGCGCTCGCTCGCGCCCTGAGCAAGGCACCCGACGAGCGCTTCGCGACGCCGGACGAGTTCGTCGCCGCCCTCGAATCAGCGGGCACGGAACCGGCCCCGGGGTCGCTCGACTCGATCGCCGTGCTGCCGTTCGCCGACCTGAGCCGCGAGCGCGACCAGGAGTATCTGTGCGAAGGCATCGCCGAGGAGCTGCTCGATGCGCTCATGCGGCTGGGCACGCTCCGGGTCGCCTCGCGCACCTCGGCCTTCGCCTTCAAGGGACAGAATCTGGACGTGCGCGAGGTCGGCCGGCGGCTGAACGTGCGCAGCGTCCTCGAGGGGAGTGTGCGCGCGGCCGGCGAGCAGCTGCGGATCTCCGTCACGCTCTCGAGTACCGACAACGGCTTTCAGCTGTGGAGCGAACGGTACGACCGGGCGATGACCGATGTCTTCCAGGTGCAGGACGAAATCGCCCGGCGGGTGGTGGACCGGCTGGCGCCACAGGTGGGTGGCAACGGGGCACCGGTCGTCGCCCCCGGCACCACCGACCTCGAGGCCTATCGGGACTACCTGCGGGGCCGCCATTTCGCGAACCGGCGCACGGCGCCGGACCTGCAACGCGCGATCACATCCTACGAAGCGGCGCTGGCGCGCGAGCCCGGATTCGCCCAGGCAGCCGCCGGACTGGCGGACGCCTGGTTCGTCCTGCCGGCCTACGGGGCCCTCGCGCCGGACGAAGCGATGCCGCACGCCAAGGCGGCGGCGCAGCGGGCGATGACGCCGGGGCGGGAGAACGCCGAAGCCCTGGCGGTGCTGGGATCGGTGCGCGCGGTCTACGAGTGGGACTGGACCGGCGCCGACGCCGATTTCCAGCGTGCCCTCTCGCTCGCGCCCGCGAACCCGACGGTCCTGCATCGCTACGCGGTGAACTGCCTGCTGCCACAGCGGCGCTTCGCCGAAGGGCTCGCGCGCCTGGAAGCAGCGCTGCACGGCGACCCCATGTCGCTGACCGTGGCCACGAGCCTCGGACTGCTGCACTACCTCGAACGGCGGACGGCGGCCGCGATCGCCAGCTACCACAGCGTGCTCGAGCTCGATCCCGGGTTCGCGCTGGCGCGCTATCTCCTCGGCGTCGCGCTGTTGGAAACCGATACGCCCGCCGACGCCGTCCCCGTGCTGGAAGCGGCCTGCGCCGCCGGGCACAGCGCCGAGTCGCTCGCGGCCCTCGCCGCGGCCTATGCGACCGTCGATCGCCGCGACGACGCCCTGCGACTGCAGGCGGAGCTCGAGACGATGGCGGGCACGCGCTACGTGTCTCCCGTACTGCTGGCGCAGGTGCATCTGGCGCTGCGGCAGCCGGAGCTTGCGCTCACGCAGCTGGAGCGCGCGTGCGAGCGACACGCCTCCGAGCTGGCCTGGCTCGCCGTTCGCCCCACGTGGGCTCCGCTGCGTGGTTTTCCCCGCTTCGAGGATCTGCTGCGGCGGGTGGGATTGGCGTGAAGCCGCACCTCGAGGAAGAGCTGCTGCGGCGACTCGAGACGGACCGCCGCGATATCGAAGCGGCGCCGGGCGGCGGCCGCCCGGCCGGCAGCGTCCTCGAGGCGCACAGCGGGCTCTCCGACCCGCACCACGGCGGGCGCACCGTCGCCCTGGTGCACTTCGCATCGGGACTGCGCGTCGTCTACAAGCCGCGACCCCTGGGCCTCGAAGCCGCATTCGGGGAGCTTCTGGAGTGGTGGAACGAAGCGGCCGGCGGTCTCGAGCTGTTCGCAGCGCGCGTACTCGACCGGGGCGACTACGGGTGGATGGAATTCGTGGTGCACGAGGGATGCGCGGACCGGGAAGCAGCGGGTCGCTACTGGGAGCGCGCCGGGGCGCTCATCGCGCTGGCCGGGCTGCTCGACGCCACCGACCTGCATTGCGGCAACGTGATCGCGCACGGGGAGCACCCCGTGCTGGTGGACCTCGAAACTCTGCTCCAGCCACGCTGGCCCGGCGAGGAGCGCTCGCTGCTCGATACCGGCCTCGTGCCGTGCTGGATCCGCGGCCCCGACGGGGGCAGCTACGATGTGAGCGGGTTCGGTGCCATCGCGGCGCAACGGTACGCGGGAGCGCCGGTGCCGCTCAGGGAGAACGTGGTGCGGATCGGAGACGAGATCATCTCACCGGCGGCGTTCACCGAGCACCTGTTGACGGGATTCCGCCGTGCCGCGGAGGTCCTGTGCGCGAAGCGGAATGAGATCGTCGCCACCGGCGGACCGTTGGAGGCGTTCCAGCGACAACCGGTGCGCGTGATGCTACGTCACACCGAGACCTACCGCGCGACGTTGCATGGGCGCAGCGCACTCGGCCCGGAGTCGCTGCTCCGGCCGGTGCGCGAGCCAGAGCTGCTCGCAGCGATCGCCGCGACCGAGCAAGCCGCGATCCGCCGCGGTGACATCCCGCGCTTTACTGCCACCACCGATCGTTGCGATTGGACGCCGCGGAGGACGTCGAGCTTTGCAGCACTGATCGCACGCGTTGCGCGGCTCGAGCCCGCGCTGTTCGAGCAGCAGGCCCGGCTGCTGGCGACGGCCCTGGCGCTTTGGAGCCTGGGCGGCGCGCTGGCCGCAGCCGAATCAGGCGGTGGCCATCGCTCCGGTCCGGAGGGGGCGGCGCCGGGTGTACAGCAGCGTCAGGAAGATGAGGTCGAACAGCGCGGTCCCCGCAAAGAGAAACAGGACGAAGCCACGCATGCTCGGTCGGCTCTCCTGTAACAGGAAGATGTTGGCGACGAAGATCACGCTGTTGCCGGCGACGCGAAACAGTGAGGCGCCCCAGGCGATTCCCTGGGCAGCGGGACGGGCGAACAGCAGGAAGATGAACAGCAGGCTCATCACGAAATTGATGATCACCCCGCTCAAGGGGGCCGCCTCGTCGGGATGAAAGCGCGCGAACGTGAGATTCCCCGCCGCCGCAAGCAGCAACGATCCCACCACGATGAGCGGAAAATGCTTCCGGATGTCGTCGATCGTCTGCTGCGCCCGCCCGTAGCGGAACAGCTGCCAGACGATGACGGCATCGAGAGCCGCCCAGGCCAGGATCATCGCGGCTTTCACCACGTCCACCGTACCGTCGTCACAGCGTGGCGGCTGCACCAGGCTGTACTGCAGCTCCCACGTGAAATTCATCACGATGGCGACCAGCGGGAGGCCATAGGTGAGCTGCTTGAAGCACTGCCGGATGATCAGGATGTAGGCGATCGCCCAGCAAAGGTCGCCCAGCACCGTCAGATTCAGCAGGAATCCGTTGCTCAACAGATGCTGGGCGAAATCCCCCCGGGCGATCTCGACCGCCGACGCGTGGCAGACGCTCAAGTCGAGATGCCCGACGCCGCCTTGTAGTGAGTGTTCACCATGTCCAGGGAGTTCCAGTCGAGCGACTTGAGCGCTTGCTCGAGCGCCGGCGTCGACTTGACCCCGACCGACTGCAGCGCCGGGCCAGGATTAGTCTTGAGATCCGTCCGGAACTTTGCGTCCTTCATGACCCTGCTGACCAGATCCTCGAACTTCATCGCCATGGGACTCTCCTTGAGGGGTTGATGGGCCGAGAACGTATCATCCCGGCCACACCCCGGCCAGGGTGGCGAGCGCGCGGTAACCCGGAATCAACCGCGCCGCCCGGTCGGTGAGGGCCGCCGCTTCTTCATTTAGATGTCGCGCGAGACCGTCGCCGCCGAGGGCGGCGGCATCGTCGCGCAACGCGTCGTACCACGACTGGATCGTCTCGACGCCCCAGGCGAACCCTTCGCGCAGGATCCAGGCGGCGAGCGGCTCCTCGCGATCACGCCGTCGCTCGGCTTCCGACAGGAAATACGTTGTGCATCCGGGATGCTCGAGGTCGTCCTGCCAGTCGAACAGATCGTCGGTCATCTGGGCGATGCAGCCGAGCCGGTCACACAGGTCGAGCCGGGCGGGCAGCGCGTCGGGGGTGCCGTGCCGCAGGCACGTCGCGACCACGGGGATCTTCGCCGGGCTCACCTTGAGCGCGGAGATCTCCCGGAACTGCTCGAGCGTAATGGTCCCGAGCCTGGCGTCGGCGATCGTCGCCTGGATCGCGCCGAACCAGAGTGAGTTGAACCACTCCCAGAAGGGGTGCCGCGGCTCGAAGTACGTGGTGTACGGCTGCTGGAACTCCGTATGGAAGAATCCGGCGGCCGGCAACAGCAGGGGATCGGCGGCGGGGTCACCGTCCATGACGTCGTCCAGCAAGCGGATGTGGCAGTAGCCGGCGATCGTCGAATACGTGAGATCATCATAGAAGGCGTCATCGGCCGCGCCGCCCAGGCCGCGTCCCACCCACTCGGGAAGACTGAGGATGGGCAGCGTCCGCGGCTGCCGGAAATAATCGGCCGGGTCGGCGGTCGGCGAGAGCCGCGCCAGCCATTCGAATACGCGGCGGCGCAGCTCGGACGTGGCCTGGAGCCGGGCATCCATCCGGGCGAAGGCCGCGTTGATTCGCAATGTCATCTGGCCCCTGCCGCCTCGGCCTTGGCGAGTCGCGCGAGTGATGGCCTGGCGATCGGGAACACGCGGGCGAGTCGGCGCAGGGCGCCCAGGGTGGCGCGCAACGCCCGCTTGCGCGCCGCGCCGGCCGCACCGGCTCGACCACCAGGCTGCTCCAGGAGCTGCAGCAGCACCTCGGCCGTTCCCGCGGCGTCGAAGACGTAGCCGTGGTAGGACGGCATGAGTTTCTTGAGCAGCGCCGCGGCCTGGAGGGCTGCCTGTTCTGCCCCAGTAGCATCGCCGGCACGCAGGCGCGTGAGCGCCTGCACCGTGGCGAGCGGGAGATCGCCGTGCACCGTCCCGACGTTCCAGCGCAGCCCGGCCAGCTCGTCTGCTGCGGCGATGGCCTCGGCGTCGCGGTCGAGTGCCAGCAGGCAGAGCACGCGCCGATACACGGCGCTCGCCTGTCCCCGCGGATCGTTGCGCAGCTTCGCCGATCGATACAGCTGGCTGGCCAGATCGAGGCTCGTCTCGAAGCGTCCCTGGAGGTAGTGGAGATCCACGAGAAATTGCGTGCCGTCGTCCCAGCGGCGCGCATCGCCCAGTCGGGCGCTCTCCGACGTGACGAGATCGAACAACGCCCGCGCTTCATCCCAGGAGGCGATGCCGAGCTTGTAGGCACCGACGCTGAGCGCCGTCCAGATCATCGCGGGGACGTCCCCCGTGGCGCGGGCGGTCTCGAGGGCGCGGCGACAATAGGCGTCGGCCTGCTTCGGCAGCGGAATGAATCCGAGGATCGCCCCCACCGTCGCGTACGCGCGCGCCAGCTCTGGAGAGGGCCCGGCGAGCTCGGCGAGGTTGAGCCCGCGCATCGCGCTGTGCAGGCAGGCCAGGTTCGCGTCGCGCAGGTAAAAGACTTCGACCAGCGCTTCGTGCGCATGGGCCGCGTTGAGCAATACGTCGCGCCGCGCGTCGTCCCGCCCGACGAAGCGACGCGGGAAGATCCGGTGGATCACCTGGAGCGCGGCTTGCCCGGCGAGACCGCGAACCAGCCCCGCGTTGCCGCGCGGCACGGGCACGCCGGAGAGCGCCAACCCGCGGCGCAAATGCGCCTCGCCCTCGTCGTAGCGGGACCAGCTCACGCAGGCCCGGCCCGCCTGCAGCTCCCAGCGCCGCCGCTGGCTGGGGCTCGCGTCCGGGCTCAGCGACAGGGCATCGCGCAGAAACCCGACGGCTTCCGCGTTGGCGAACCGGCGAAACGCCTGGTCCCCGGCCCGGTCGAGGTACTGCACGGCCTTCGGGATCACCTCGGCGCGCTTCCAGTGGAACGCCAAGAGGGGAAGCACGGGCTCGAGATCCGCCTCGTGTCGGTGCTCGAGCCAGGCGCCCACGGCCTGGTGCAGGTCACGCCGCTGCGCGTACAGGATCAGATCATAGGCGACTTGTTGCGTGATGGCGTGCCGGAAGGTGAAGCCCGCGTCGGCCTCGGGGCGGATGAGATCGAGGCGCCGGGCGGTGGCGAGCGAGGCCGCCAGCTCCGCGTCGCTGACGGGGACGGGAAACACGTCGCGCAGCATCGCGACCGGGAACGTCCGCCCGATGACGCTCGCCACTTTGAGGGCGAACTGCTCCGTCTGGGTCAATCGGTCGATGCGGCTGGTGACGACGCCCTGGAGCGTCGGCGGGAGGCCGCGGGCGGCGAGGGCTTCGTCGAACGCGGGGCCGAGCTCGCGGGTCGGGTCGGTCAGCTCGCAGCGATCAGCGGCGACCGTGATCAACCCATAGTCCCGCAGGGCGTACACGAGCTCTTCGCTGAAGAACGGATTGCCGGCGGCACGGTCGTGGACCAGTGCGAGCACCGGTGCGGGGACCGAGCGTACGCCGAGACGGTCGGCGAGCAGCTGGTCCACCGCCTCGGACCCGAGCGGTGCGAGCCGGAGCCGCCGCTCGCCCGCGAGCCCTGAGAGGGCGACGGAGTCCGGTGGCGGATCGTCCAGCGGACGGCTCGTCACCACGACGAGCAGCGTCGGGATCGTGCGGGCGGCAGCGAGCAGCAGGGCCCACGAGGCGGAGTCGAGCCACTGGGCGTCTTCGATCGTCACCACGACCGGTCCGGTGTTTCCGAGGTGGCCCAGGGCGGCGAGGATGAGGTTGCGGACGTTTGCGGCGCGCACCTCGTCGGTCATCGCTGCGATCAGGTCGTTGTCGCCCAGTTTCAGACCGAGCAGGGGCCCGAGCAGCGGCACCATGGGCGCCTGCTCCGGTCGCAGGCCCAGCCGGGCGGAGAGGAGCGCCGGGTCGGTGCCGGCGAGCGCTCGCAGGGGCCGTAACCAGGCGTGATACGCCGTCGCTTTCTCGATGTCGTCTCCGGCGCCGTCGATCGCACGCACGTCGCGGCGTCTCCCCGCGGCCCGGAGATACTGGATCAAGGTGGACTTCCCGATGCCGGGCTCGCCCTCGATCAGGATGACGCCACCTTCGCGGCGGGTGACCAGCGCCTCCAGTGCCGCGTCGAGCGCCGCACACTCCCGTTCCCGGCCTCGCAGGCGGTCGCCGCCTGCCGCGTCGGTCGAGGGCGCGGCGCCCTGCTCAGCCGACGGCCGATGGACGGCGACCGGCTGCTCGCGGCCTTTGACGCGGAGCGGTGCCAGCGGGGTGAAGCGCAGTGTCGGGTGACGCCGCGCGCGTTCTTCCGTCGCGCTGTCGCACAGCAACGATCCGGCGGCGTGCTGCATCAGTCGCGCCGCCAGATTCACCGTCGGGCCGGCCACGGTGTACTGCCGCCGCTGCGGCGTGCCGTACACCCCACAGTAGAGGAGGCCGGTGGCGACTCCGATGGAAGGGGCGAGCCCGTGGCGGCCGAGCGCCGCGTGCATCGTGAGCGCCGCGAGCGTGCCGCGCGCGGCGTCGTCCTCGTGGGCGCGGGGGGGCAGGCCGAAGGCGGCGACGAGCGTCGTGCCCTTGTCGTCGGTGAGGAGCTGATAGACCGATCCCTCGAAGCGTTCCACTTCCTCTTGCAAGGCCGCCACTGCGTCCTGGATCCGGGTGAGGCCGTCCGATGCGCCGGGATCGATGCCGCCGAGGCCGCAGAACACCATCGTCACGCGGCGAAACTCGCCCAGCCACGCGCCCAGCCCCGCGTCCACGCGGGCGGCGATGACCTCCGGGACGAGCCGGCGCAGCTCGTCGGCGCGGTCCGCCGCGATCGTCACCGAGTGCGGCGTTACGGCGGCGATCGGGGGCTGGACGCGGGCGAGCCGCAGCGCGTTTCCCGCGAGCGGAATTCCCTCGGCGCGCTCACGGAGCAATTGGGCCGCTTCGGGGGAGAGGACGACATCGCCTTCACCGGCCAGCCGGTCGGCGGCGGTCGCCTGGGTGATCGGGGCGCCGTGCGCGAGTGACAACCAGCGACCGGCCACGCCGCCCAGGCGCAGGTGGGCGAGCGGCCCGGCGCCGACCGTGACGCGCATGCGCAGCCTCACCCCCTGGCCCCCTCTCTCTTCGGGAGAGGGGGAACCCTCCGGAGAATCGGCGACTTTCTGGAGGCGCAGGCCGCACGCGGCCGCGGCCGTGACGGCGGGAACGAGATCCGCGCCCTCGTCGGCGGGCCAGGCCGCGAGGGCGGCGTCACCCGCGAAGGCGAGGATGTCGCCGCCCGCGGCGAGGACGATGTCGGTGAGCCGGCCGAAATGGGCGTCGATGATGCGGGACAGCTCTTCAGCGCCGCGGGGACCCCGGGCGCTCAGCGTTTCGGCGAGCGCGGTGAAGCCCTTGAGATCGGCAAAGAGCACGGCGGCGGGACGGACGTCCATGCGGGGGCCGGGGGGGCCGCCGCTGTGCGCGGCGATGTCGCGCAGATCGGTGGTCGACAGGTAACTCGCAAGCGCCGCGACGCCTGGCGTCACATCGCATCCGGAGCTCAAAGTCATCTGGGGCGCAAGGATACGCGTCCCTTTCATGGAGCACAAACCGCCCGTGTGCTGCAATCGCGAGGCGGCGGTTCGGTCCCCTCTCCATCGATGTCCTCACCCCCTGGCCCCCTCTCCCTTCGGGAGAGGGGGAACGAAATGGAAGCCTGGACTAGCTGTTACTGGAGCTTGCCCCCTGGTTCCCCCTCTCCGCGTAGCGGAGAGGGGGTCAGGGGGTGAGGCCCGTATTGAGGTCACGGGGAGCATTGTACTTGCTATGTTAAGCATATGCGGCTATGCTTGCAGCTGCTGAACAGTAATTGTTAATCACGCCGCATCATTCCTTACCAGGGAGTTCCTATTGTCTAGTCTCCGAACCGCGTTCGCAGTCGCGGCAGCAGCGCTGCTGTTGCATGCCCCCTGCGTCGCCCAAGCCGTGTCGCACCCCCGCGACCAAGTCGCTCTCGACGCCGTAACCAGCGGGATCATCAACCTGCCAATTACGACCACCTCCGCCGCCGCGCGGAATCACTTCCTCATGGGCCAGCGCGAGCTCGACCTGAGACAGGTGTTCGACGCGAACACCCATTTCAAGGCGGCCGTGGCGGCCGACTCGAACTTCGCCCTCGCCTACCTCAACGTCGCGAACACGGGCAGCTCGTTCGCGGAATTCAGGACCAATCTCGAGCTCGCCGAGCGGCACGCCGCCGGTGCCTCTGACGCCGAGCGCCTCCAGATCCAGATCGCGCGTAAAGGCCTCGACAACGACGTGAACGGCCAGCTGGTGTTGGCGCAGCAGCTCGTCGCCAAGTATCCACAGAGCCCACGGACGTATCTCGTCCTCGCCAGCGTGCAAACGGCGCTGAATCGCCACGCGGACGCCCGCGTCTCCATGACGAAAGCGGTGAGCCTGGCTCCCCGTCTCCTCGTCGCCCATACGGACCTCGGGAACTCGTATCTGTTCGGCGAGCCGAAGGATTTCGTCAAGGCGCTGGAGCAGATGCAGTCCGCCGAAGCGCTCGCGCCCAACGAGCCGTCGATGCACGATCT
>Ga0326730_1000370_pt1 | contig 12254 bp, 11 predicted proteins | sample MHFSIPfraction_3_FD_207740 | JGI IMG/M metagenome (GOLD analysis project Ga0326730, IMG submission 207740) | Lab enriched peat soil microbial communities from Michigan Hollow, Ithaca, NY, United States - MHF7AN SIP fraction | ecosystem: Environmental > Terrestrial > Soil > Wetlands > Peat...
CCTGGATGGCGGCACCCAGGGCGGTCCGGCTGGGCTCCAGGGAAAGCACCTGTGCCGCGACTTGCAGCGACCCCCGGCCCTGGGCCGAGAGCATGGTGGGCCCGAAAAGCATGGTCAGGAGGGCCAGAGCACCGAGGGGAATGAGCCAATTGCCCGGCCGAACCCCCAATTGAGCGGGGTCACCACCCGGGCTGCTCCGACCGCTCGAAACCCATTGCGGCATAGCCACTTGAGTCCCCGACTTATGCCGGAGGGAGTGTCAGGAACCTCGGTGAAGATGTACAAGAGATGTACACCTTGAAGTCCCTTGTTGATAACCACTTACCGCGAATCAATCAGCCAGATTAGACACGCGGCACATTGGTTGCCCTTCCCTCCTGCGCCAGGGAGCTGCCACTCCCTGAACGGTTTCCAGCAGTCGGATGAGGACCCACTTACTACCCCCAAGAGGGAGAGGGCAATGCGTATCGCTATCCGAGTATCGGCAGTCCTGGCCGCACTCTTTAGTCTGGCCACCGCCGCCGAGGCCCAGAGCGCCAATATCCAGGCGCTGGCCACCGTGTACCAGCCGATCAGCTTCACGTCCACCAGGAACCTGGACTTCGGCAACGTCTTCCCCGGCGTGGCCAAGACCATCGGCATCGCGGCCGCCACCAGCGGCCAGTTCCAGATGGGCGGCCAGGCCAGCGGCAACGTCAACCTGACGTTCACCCTGCCGACCAACCTGGTGTTCGGCGCCAACAACCTGCCCATCGGCACCTGGACCGGCTGCACCAGCCCGACCAACACCACCGCCGGTTGCACCGCATTCACGCCGTCCGGCTCCGCTACGGGCAGCGCGTTCAGCGCTCTTGGCGCCCTGTGGGTGTTCGTTGGCGCCACCGTGAATCCGGGCGCCGCCCAGGCGGCGGGCAACTACACCGGGACCGTTACGCTTACGGCGGCCTACTTCTGATCGTAGCCAAGGGCAATTCCGGGCGACTCACGGGTCAAGCGGACCGGGCTATCTTGCTCGCGTTCGCCTGAGCCCGTGAGGCCTCCCCGGGGAAATTCCGATGCGTCCATGCCTGCTGCTGCAACTCCTGCTGCTGATCGCCACCGCCACTCCGGCGGCGGGGCAGTCGACGGTCACGGGCATCCGGGATCTGAACTTCGGCGTGGTGATCCGCGGCGTACAGACCAGCGTGCCCCCGTCGGACCCGATCAGGAGTGGGCGGTTCTACGTGCGCCACATTCTCAACCGACAGGTGCAGCTCCGTTTCACGCTCCCCACCACGCTGGCTCGAGTGGCCGGCGGAGGGAATCTGCCGATCAGTTTCGCGGCCACCGATGCGATCGCCCAGGGCACCGCGGGCAGCAGCGTGCCGGTCACGTTCAATCCGAACAACACCCAGACCTTCACCCTGGTGAGCAGCGCCGATTTCTACGTCAACCTCGGTGGCCGGGTGTCGCCCGCGGCTGGACAGGCCACCGGCGCTTACCGCGGCACCGTCACCCTCACGTGCACCTTCTTCTAGTCATGCGTCGTTCGATCGTGCTGCTGGGTCTCGTCGCTGGAGCCGTCCGGGTCGCCGGAGCCCAGGGAGTCGTGGTGGCCCCTCACGCGGTCTACGTGGACCACCGCACCCGCAGCGCGTCGATCACGCTCTACAACCCCGGAGCCGAGCCGGTGGAGACGGGGATCTCCTTCCTGTTCGGTTACCCGGTGACTGATTCCGCCGGCAATCTCACGCTGCTCGAGCCGGACAGCGTCACCCCCGAGATGCCGGCCGCCAACCGCTGGATCGAGGCGTTTCCCAAGCGGGCCGTCATTCCTCCGCTCGGCCGCCAGACCGTGCGTCTCCTCGCCCGGCCCCCCGCAGGCCTGGCAGACGGCGAGTACTGGGCGAGAGTCGTCATCAGCGCCAAGGGCGGCAGCGTGCCGGTCACCGGCGGGGATACCACCGGCATCCAGGTCGGTCTGAACCTCGAGCTCAGGACCATCATCCCGCTCACCTACCGCAAGGGCGCGCTGCAGACCGGTGTATCGCTCTCCGCTATCCGTACCGCCCGGAAGGGCGATTCCCTCGAGATCCGTGCCCGGCTGCAGCGCCAGGGAACCGCGGCGTATACCGGCACCGCCAAGGGGACGCTGATCAACGCCGCCGGGAAGAGCGTGTCCTCCTTCTCCGAGCCGATCGCGGTGTACTACGAAGCGGAGCCCGCGTTCGCGCTGCTGGTGGCATCCCTGCCCGCGGGGCAGTACCGGCTGCGGCTGGAGTTCAGCAGTGAGCGTCCGGACATCGCCCCGGAGCTGCTGCTCCGCGCGCCCACGGTGCGCGACTCGCAGGAAATCACCCTGCCATGACCCGGTCCGGCTGGCTGGTCGCCGTCGTCCTGGCTGTCGCCGCGGCTCCATCGGGAGCCGTGGCCCAGGACCGGCCGGCCGCCGAGCCGGTGCTGCTGGAGCTGGCCCTTGGGCGGATCGCCTCGCGAACCGTCCCGGCCTACCGGGTCCGTGAAGAGGCCCTGGTGCCCCTCACCGCGTTCCTCGACATGGCGGAGCTGGTTGTCCTCCGCCACACCGGGGGCATCCTCGAAACAGTGATCCAGCCGGGTAACGTACCCTTCGTCCTCGATCCTGCCAGTCGCAGCCTCAAGGTCGGCTCCGAGCGTCGCACCCTGGCCGATTCGGAGATGGTCGCGGCGGATGGTGAGGTCTTTGTCGCCACCGGAGTGCTGGCCCGGGTGCTTGCGCTCGAGTGGGCGGTCAGCTGGCCGGACCTCGAGGTGGCGGTGCTCGACCCGGGCAACCTGCCTCTCGCCCGGCGGCTCCGGCGGGAGTCGTACCTCCGCTCCCGGCTGGCCCAGTCGGAGAACCCGGCGTACAGCGCCATGCGGCTCGGACTGGAACGGCCCGGCGTGAAGGGCCTGATCTTCGATTACTCCATCCTTACGCCGACAACGTCGGTGGTGGACGGCGGAGCCTATTCGACTACTCTCGGGCTCGATATCCTCGGCGGTTCCTTTGGGGCCGGGTTGCAGAGCCAGAACGGCGCCGGCCGTGCTCCCCGGGCGGATGTCTCCTGGACCGGTATCTGGCGCGACAACCCGATCCTGGCGTCGCTGCAGCTGGGCGATGGGATCAGCTCCGGGCCCCGCAGCCGCACGCTGCGCGGCATCTCCCTGTCCAACTCGCCGTACGTCCGGCCCACTACGCTGGGCAATGTGCCCTTTGGCGGGCAGCTCGGCCCGGGCTGGACAGTGGAGGCGTATCGTGGCGGCCGGCTGGTCGGGTTCGACTCGGTCAACAGCCTGGGACAGTTCTCCTTCGACGTGCCGGTACAGTACGGTGAGAATCCGGTGGACTTCGTGGCCTACGGGCCGTTCGGCGAGGTCCGCGAGTTCAACCGCACCTACCGGGTGCGAACCGAGGGCCTTCCGGCGGGGCGGTTCGAGTACGGCCTCTCCAGCGGCGAGTGCCGCACCACCCGCTGCAGCGCCACCGGCAACATCGATCTGCGCTACGGCCTCTCGACCCGGTGGACCGCGCGGGGCGGCGTGGATCAGTTCTGGCGCGACAGCCTGGGCAGCCTCACCCATCCCTATCTGGGGCTGCTCGGCAATATCGGGAATTCCCTGACGGTCGAGGGCGAGGCGGTGGGCGACGCGGTGCTGCGCGGCGCGGCGCGGTTCGAGCCCTCGGTCAACCTGGAGTTTCAGGCGGAGGCCAACCGGTTCGCGCGCGGCGTACGCGACCCGATCCTCACCCCCGATGGTCGCCTCAGTCAGTGGACCCTCGCCGCCTTCCTCCGGCCGGTGAGCCGGCTGGGCGGGACCTTCCTCGAGGCCAGCTTCGACCGGATCAATGGCCGGGGCAACAACCTCACCAGCGGCCGGCTCGGCGCGTCGATTCAGGCCAGCGACTTCCGGCTGCTCCCCGCAGTGCGGTTCGAGCGAGGCGACGCGGCGGGCGCGTCCACCAGCCGGACTTTCTACGCCCTCAATACCTTCATGCTGCCCCGTCCCAGCCTGGGCAAGGTGCTCGGCAGCCTCACCGCCCGCACCACGTTCGAGCTGGAGCAGGGCGTCGGCACCGCGAGCGCATCGGGCTTCATCGGGATTCCTATTGTCCGGGGACTCCGGAGCGAGACGGGGGTAAGCTGGTTCCGCGGCACCAGTGGTGCCACATTCTCGATGCTCATCGCGGCGGAGCTGCCCAGCCTGCGGAGCTTCACCACCCTCTCCGCCGGCGGTGGACTCCCGGCGACGGGCACCCAGTACGTGCAAGGCTCCGCGATCTACAACCCCGCTCGTGGGCGGGTGGACTTTGCCGCCGGTCCGTCGCTGCAGCGCGGCGGCGTCACCGGCCGGGTATTTCTGGACCAGAATGGGAACGGCAGGTACGATGGAGGAGAGCAGCCGCTGCCTGGTGTGCGGGTGGTGGTGGGTCCGAGCTTCGCGTTCTCGGACTCGACCGGAGCGTACCGGGTGTGGGATCTGCTGCCCTTCGAGCCGGCCCAGGTGATGGTGGATTCGACCACGCTGGCCTCGCCACTTTGGGTGCCGGGCTTCGCCGCCGCCACCGTGGAACCGCCGCCCAACCGCTACCGCCGGCTGGATGTGCCGGTGCTCCCGGGTGGCGCAGCGGAAGGCAGGATCGTCTGGGCGGACAGGCGGGCAGACGGGCGGACCGGCGGACCGGCGGACCGCACTGCTCCGTCTGACCGTCCTGGTGTTGGCCCCGACTCCGCTACCGGGGGAGCTTCCGCTGGTCCGGCGCCCCGCCCGTCCGCCGGCATTGTCCTGGTGCTGCGGCACCGGGCAAGCGGCGAGCAGCGGGTGATCAGCAGCTTCAGCGACGGCGGGTTCTACCTGATGGGGCTCCGGCCGGGAGAATGGGAGCTCTCGGTTGACCCGCGGTGTCTCGGAATCCTCAAGGCGGCGGCCGAGCCGGTAAAGTTCAGCATCCGTGCGAGCGTGGATGGCGATACAGTGAGCGGGCTGGAGGTGGTGCTGAGGAACTAGGCGTCAGGCGCCAGGCGGCAGGCGGCAGGCGTCAGGGGGCCTCGCTCAGGGAGCAGGGCCGCTCACTCGGGATGAGGACGGTGCTATCCCGGGCGAAGCGACAACTCTGACGCCTTGCGCCTGACGCCCGACGCCTGCCCCGCAATCAGGAGACATCTCTCATGGTGTTCGCCCGACGGGTCTTCTCCATCGCCGGAATTTACGGGATCGTCGTGCTGCTTCCTTTCTATCTCGGTCCCGACTGGTTCGCACAGCGCTTCCCGCCTCCCATAACCCATCCCGAGTTCTATTACGGCTTCGCCGGGACCGCGCTGGCGTGGCAGGTGGTCTTCCTCGTCATCTCCCGCGATCCGGTGCGATACCGTCTGCTGATGCTGCCCAGCATCCTGGAGAAACTGGTCTACGGAATCCCCACCACGGCACTGTTCCTCGCGGGTGAGCTCCAGCCGTCGCTGGTCGTCGGCGCGATCGTGGATCTGATCCTGGCTGCGCTGTTCCTGGTGGCCTGGTTCCGCACCGCGCCGGCGAAGGACTGAGCTGCAGTATTGGCCTTGTGGCCCGTTGCCCCGGGATTGGAGCAGGGTCGAATCCGCAGCTCACCACGGAGCCATGCCCTCGTCCGGGCTCGCGGGGTACGGTCGGCCACGCCAGTGGTCGTCCTTCACACATCCGGCCCGTTGCCCCGGGATTGAAGCAGAGTCGAATCTGCCGCTCACCACGGAGACACAGAGGACACAGAGGACACACGGAGAAAGGAAGAACCACTACGGCTGACGTGGGAATTGAGGTGTGCGATGTGAAGCCGCTGATCCTCTGGTTGTCTCCGTGCAACCTCCGTGTCCTCCGTGGCTCCGTGGTGAACTGCCGAGCCATGCCCTCGTCCCGGCTCGCGGGGTAAGCACGACGACGGCTGACGTGCGGAGTGAGGTGCGCGATATGAACTGCAGGGCCAGTCCTCGTTCGCAGGCGCGCGCTGCGCACCAGAGCGGTGGGCATCAGAGAAGAAGAAGAAACCCCACCCCGCGGGAGCGCGGGGTGGGGTCGGCCACGGGCGGGGAGCCCTAGGCCTGCTGGGCGGGCCGGGAGTACTGCGTGAGAGGCCGTGAAGGAAGGACCGGCCCGCCCCATCTCGTGGATCGCCGATCAGTGGCGATCGTCATCGTCGTACCTGCGGTCGCTCCGATCCGCCACCCGGCTGCGATAGTCGTTGCGTTCGTCATCCCGCCGGTAATCATCCCGCCGGTAGTCATCCCGGCGATAGCCATCCCGCCGGTCATAGTCGGAGAAGTACCGGCCGCCGTTCTGGTACACCACCACCGCCCTCAGGCCACCGTAGTAGGCCCGGTCGTAGTAGCAGTCCCGATCGGCATCGTAGTACACCCGGACCGCGCGATAGGCGTGATTGCGGTACCACCCGTTGCCCCGATGGCCCCGCACCACCACTATCTCGCGATACGCCGGATGGTAGCGGTACGTTGGGTGCCGGTAGTACGGATCTCCCACAATGACCCGGCCGGCCACCGGACCGCTGGCGATGCTGATGTCAGCGGAGACCTGCTGTCCCTGGAGGCCCGCGGGAAGGGCGAGGGCGGCCAGGGCGAAGAGTGCGGACCGGTTGGGGATCATGAAACGCCTCACAGTGAAGGACGGCTGAACAGAAAGCCAGCCGTGTGCCATCAGGCGAAGCGCTTGTGCCGCACTCAGTTGCGGGACGCGCCCAGGGCGGGCGCTGTCCTCCGGGAGAGACTGGGGACAGGGGAATTGTCCACCAGAGGAGCCGCCAGCGTGAAGGCCGCTGAAACGTTCGAATAATTATTCGTTAACCACCTCTGACAGTGCGGAACGCCACCTTGACAGCCCTACATTGGGCCGTCATACTAGGCGTCCCAACGGCCACCCCCTGGAGCTCCCCGAGGACGGCTGTAGCCGGTGTGGATCCCCCTTTACCGTGGGCGCACCGATGTCTATCTGGCGACAATTCGCGTCATTTTTCAATCCCCCGCAGATGGAGGCAAGCATGGCAGCGGACTTCTTCCTCGGTGAGTCGCTCGTCGGTGAAGGCAATGAGATCGCCCACATTGACCTCGTCATCGGCAGCAAGAGCGGCCATGCCGGCGCGGCCTTCCTCAACGCCCTCAGCAACAACAAGGACGGCTTCACCACCCTGCTCGCCGTGGTGACCCCGAACCTGCCGGCCAAGCCGGACACCATTCTGTTCAACAAGGTGACGATCAAGGGCGCCAAGCAGGCGGTGCAGATGTTCGGCCCCGCCCAGGCCGCGGTGGCCCGCGCGGTCGTCGACAGCGTCGCCTCGGGCGTCATCCCCAAGGACAAGGCGAACGACTGGTGCGTGCTGGTCGGCGTGTTCATTCACTGGCAGGCCGCCGACGACAAGAAGATCTTCCAGTACAACTACGAGGCCACCAAGCAGTCTATCGAGCGGGCGCTCAAGGGCCTGCCGACGGTGGATTCGGTCCTCGCCGGCGCCAAGACCGCGCGGCATCCGTTCTCCGGCGTCGATAACGCCTGAGGCCAACCGAGCGCGGTAGACGAGGGGCGGGGCGACCCCCCGCCCCTCGTGTCGTTGGGCCCGGAGGAGACCCCTTCCGGGGCGTAGACCACCGCCATCATCTCCCTCAGCCACCACCTTCCGATGCGCAATCTCCTGCTCCAGCTCGACAGCTCACGGCTCCCCAGCGTGTTCGACCAGGTGGTCGCCTTCGACGGCGGCGCCGACCAGATCATGAGCTACGGGGGCGTGACCCCCGAGGACGTCCGCGACCTGATCCACGGGTGCATCTTCACCCGCGGAGCCAAGCACCTGCGCCATACCGCCGTCTGGATCGGCGGCAACAACATGTCGCAGGGGGAGCAGCTGCTGGCGATGGCGGTGGACGCGATGTTCGAGCCGTTCACCGTCTCGGTGATGCTGGATTCGAACGGGTCCAACACCACCGCCGTGGCGGCGGTGGTGAAGATCGAGCAGACCCTGGGCAGTCTGAAAGGGAAGAAGGTGGTGGTCCTCGCGGGCACCGGGCCGGTGGGCCAGCGCGCCGCCGGGCTGCTGGCCCGCGACGGAGCCAACGTCACCATCACCTCCCGTAAGCCGGAACAGGGCGAGAAGGCGCGGCAGTTCATCAGCGCCCGGTTCAACGTCCAGGTCGAGGCGACCACCATGGCCGACCCCGCGCGGGTTACCGAGGTGCTCGACGGCGTCGAGGTGCTGCTCAACTCGGGACCGGCCGGGGTGCAGATGGTGTCCAACGCCGCGTTGACGGCCCAGAAGGAGCTCAAGGTGGCGGTGGACCTGAACGCCGTTCCGCCGCTCGGGATCGAAGGGGTGGACGTGAACGACGCCGGGGTGAAGCGGGAGGGTGTGGTCGGCTGGGGCGCGTTCGGAGTCGGAAACTTCAAGACCAAGCTGCACAAGCGCTGCGTGGGCCGGCTGTTTGAGAGCAACAACCTGGTCCTGGACGCCGAGGCGATTGCGGATATAGCGCGGGAGATGGTCTCAGCACCGAAGCAGGGCTGAGCCAAGGGCGCAGACGGACGGGACGGACGCGCCGGACCAGGCCGTCTCGACCGCCTGTCCGCCCGTCCGCTCACCTTACTATGCCCCTTGTCATCGGCATCGATCCCGGCACCGTTTCGATCGACCTGGTGGGCCTCAGGGACGGAGAGCTCTGGCTGGACCAGAGCCACCCGACCCGCGAGGCGCTGGCTTCGCCCGGCGAGTTTGTCGCACTGCTCACCTCCCGTGGCGCTCCCGACCTCATCGCCGGCCCGTCCGGCTACGGCCTGCCGCTGCTGCCGGCCGACCAGGTCACCGAGGCCCACCTGCGGCTGGCCCTGCTCGCGGCCGATGGCGAGACCGGGGGAATCGGGGGGCTGGGAGGACTGCTTCGGGTCCTGGCCGCTTCCGGGCTGCCGGTGGTGTTTACCCCCGGCGCGATCCACCTGCCGACCGTTCCCGTCGCCCGGAAGCTCAACCGGGTGGATCTCGGCACCGCCGACAAGGTCGCAGCCGTAGCACTGGCCATCTGGGACCAGGCCGGTCGACTCGACTTGCCGCCGGAGGGCACCTCACTGATCCTGCTCGAGCTGGGTGGCGCGTTCACCGCGGCGCTGGCCGTGGACCACGGAGCCGTCGTCGATGGGTTCGGCGGCACCAGCGGACCAATGGGGTGGAAGTCGAGTGGCGGCTGGGACGGAGAGGTGGCCTTCCTCGCGGGAGAGGTGGGCAAGGACCTGCTGTTCCGGGGCGGGCGCTCAGAGCCCCCCAACGACGAAGCAGCGCTCTCCGCCTACGTCGAGAGCGCCCACAAGGCGGTCCTCGCCCTGACCGCTTCCGTGCCCCGGCCGCGGGAGATCCTGCTCTCGGGCCGCCATGCCACCGACCCCGAGGTTCGGATTCCGTTGGACGCGCGGCTGGCCGGGATCGCCCCGGTACGGGACCTGGTCGGATTCGCGAAGGTGGCGAAGCAGGGGGCGCAGGGCGCGGCGCTCATCGCGGACGGCCTGGCGGGTGGCACCCATCGCGACCTCGTGGAAAGCCTCAGGCTTAGCGAGGCGAGTGGAACGGCGCTCGACTACCTGCGAGTCATCACGCCCGGGGCGGCGCGGAAGAGGCTGGGGCTGTAAGGTGCAGTGACCGGTGAGGAGTAGGCGGTGAGCAGGCAGTGAGCGATGAGACAGCGGAGCGGGCGGGCGGTCCTGGAGGGCGCGTGCGTTCGCCCATCCGATCTTGTGATCTCTCCCGTGCGCGCGAGAGCCGAGCGCCCGGAAGGACCGCCCGCCTGCGACGCGATTGCGGCTGATGTCGGCTCAGCCGCGGGGTCCCTCCGGCGCTCGGCCTTCGCGCGAGCTCAGCGGTCGCAGGAATGCACGGGAAGGCACGCGCCTCTGGGACCCCCGCGGCCTCGCCAGGGCCAATTCACCGTTGACCCATCACGCCTCCCCAGCCACCATCACTGGCCGCTCATCCTCGCCAGCCACGCCACGGACACCGCCGGCGCACAGGCCGAGACCTGGTCCGCCAGCTCTACGGGGACCTGCAGCAGGCTCGCGAATGGCACAAAAGCTCTCCCGCGGCGCTGCGCGACTTTCGCGGCCAGGAACCGGCCCACCCCCGCCCCGACGATCGGCGCGTCTTCCGGCAGGACTCCGAGCGACAGCAGCCGGTCACAGGCGTCTTCCACCCGGCGGAGCTGCGCCAGGCCCAGCCACATCGCCAATTCCCGCCAGGCGGCCATTGGAGCGGCGTCGGCATCACGGCCGATCATGCGGGCCAGCCGCCGGGCGCTGGCCTCGGGAGTCTTTTCTCCTCCGTCCGCGGCGGGATGCTGGTCGGCGCATTCCGGCAGCTCCCCGGTGAGCCGATAGACGTCGGCCGCGGTGGCGAAGAACTCCGCCATGAGCGGCACCCACTGGCCATCGAACGGCACCCGCTCCGCCATCGCCATCACCGGAGTCCGTACCGCGCCCAGGTAGACCAGCTCCCCCGAGACCAGCCGCTCGGCATCGTCCCCGCCCTCCGCGCCGACCTTCCCGCCGCGTACCGGCACCATGTCAGTCGTGGTGCTACCGATGTCGACGAACAGCGCCGCATCGGTGCGGAGGGCCACCAGCGCGCCACTCGCCAGCCAGTTGGCGGAAGCGACCCGGTCAGGCGCCGCAATGGCTGCGGCGGCCTCCAGAAAACCGGCCTCCCCGCCGAAATACCGGACAGTTCCGTCGCCGGCCCGCTGCTCCATCGCCCGGACCAGAGAGGCTACTCCTTCAGGGCGGCTCGGGAACAGATCGACCATCTCCCCGGTCATGGTCACCGCGTTGCGCGGCGCCGTACCGAGCCGGGTGAACACCTCAGTGATCGCGCGGTGCAGGTGCTCGAGCCCCTGCCACAACGGGCAGGGAAGCTGTATCACGTCCAGGACCGCGCCGTCCGGGTCGAGCCGCGCGGCCTTGAGGTGCGCCCCGCCGACATCCCAGCCGATGGTGGAACTACTGCCCACTCGAAATCTCCAGTCTCAGGTCCACCGCCACTCCCCGCTCGGGCGAGCAGACTTCCGGCAGCCGTCCGGTGCGCGCCAGGTCGAGCACCAGTTGCGCGGGATTGATACTCAGTGCTTCGCCCAATCCGCAGTATGAGGTGGTCAGCCGCGGGTTGATCTCCAGCACCACCGGGCCCTCCGATCCAGCGATCAGGTCCACCCCGACGTGCCCCCAGAGGCCCGGGATGGTGGCGGCGATTCGCCCCGCCAGCCCGGCGTACTCTCGCCCCTGCCGCGCGGCGGCGTTGACCCCGAGCCCGGCGAGGGCCAGCCGGCCGTCGGTGACCCGCACATCCTGGCGGTTCACCGCGAGCAACCGCGCTTCTCCCGCGGCCGCGAGCAGCGAGAGGCTCAGCGAGTCCCCGTCGATCCAGGGCTGGGCCACAAACCCCGCCCCCTTTCGCTCGAGAGCCGAACGGGCCTCGCGCCAGTCGGCCACCAGCAGGGTTTCCTCCGCGCCGGCGCCATCATCCGGCTTGAGCACCCACCGGCCCGGAAGATCCGGGAGCTGGTCACCCGGGACGAAGGTCGGAACCGCGCTGATCCCGGCGGCCGAGAGCGCCGCCGCGGTAGCGCGCTTGCTCGCGCTTAGCCGGACTGCATCGGGGTGGCAGCCGAGCAGCAGCCGTCCCTGCTGGAGCGTAAGGCGCCCAAGCCGCTCGAGCACTCCTCCGGTTTCAGGCGCGGTCGGCCATGCCGCCTGGGCCTGGGCCACTCCGCGGGAATACAGCGAGAAGGAATCCTCGCCGGGAGTGGCGACCAGGGTTTCCACCCCGGCCAGCTCGGGCAGCCGCGGATCGCGACTCGCCAGACGCTCGACTCCCGGAATCCGGGAGAGGTCGTCGAGCAGCGACCGGACCATGAGGTCGGCCTCGCGGACCAGTTGCGAGGAAAGGGGCTCTCCCGCCATCCCGCCGCCCGTAACGAACTCGAAAACGAAGATCTTCACGCGCTGACGGCGATCGGAGTCCCGCTCACCATCCGCCGCAACCTGGCCAGCCTGCGGCGCACCAGGGCGGCAGCCCGGCGGGGATCTGCGGCAACGGCATGCACGGTACAGACCGGGTCGCCGGGAGCAAACCCGGTTCCGGTCCGCGGGAGGTCCCGGCACCAGCGCGGGAAGGTGAACTCCGCCGCGACCCGCCACGGCAGAGCGGCATGCGCAACCGCCAGCGCACGGCAGGCCCGCAGTCTGGG
>Ga0326730_1000371_pt1 | contig 12222 bp, 9 predicted proteins | sample MHFSIPfraction_3_FD_207740 | JGI IMG/M metagenome (GOLD analysis project Ga0326730, IMG submission 207740) | Lab enriched peat soil microbial communities from Michigan Hollow, Ithaca, NY, United States - MHF7AN SIP fraction | ecosystem: Environmental > Terrestrial > Soil > Wetlands > Peat...
TTACGACCTACCAGCACGTTCGGCAGGATGATGCTCTTGCGGAAATTGTTGATATCGACAAGAAGCTCATCTCCCTTGATATTGACCGCGAGTTTATCCACCTCGACATTCGGAAGATAGAGGCTGAGCACATACTTGCCATTGATCTTTTCGAGCGTCTGGGTCTTGTCGTTCGAATAGAGCACCTCTATCGGGTTCTTTCCATCAAAGATCTCCTGGCTCAGTTCGTAGAGCCTGTCGGGAGTGATCACCTCTTTGGAAGACTGCTTGGCCTTGAAAATCGGCACCGGATAGAAGCAGTTGTCGATGACCCTGAGGTACTTGGCCTGCATGTCGATCAGACTCTGCAGATACTGGTCGTTCGAGCTCGTTGGCAGGATCTTGTTGACAACTGCCGCATCAAGCTTGTAACCGAAAAGGTTGAGGTAGGTCTGGACTCGCAGAGCCTCCTTGATGACCATGTTTTCGGGATTGAGCACCACCCTGAAGGTCGTTATGCTCTGATCCTGCAACATGGTATGCAGCTCCTTCATGTGCTCGTTGACCTCAGGCATGAGCTTGAAAATATTCTTCTTGGGCATGAACTTGCTCAGCAACGGTGCAGCAAATCCAATGGCTTTGGCGTGCCATCCGCCGATCTTTTCGGAATACCAGCCGTACGATTCAGGCATACCGAGCAGGCGCATGGTTTCACCCGTCGGGGCCGCATCGACGATTACCGCATCGTATGAACCTGATTTTGCCGCTTTCCATATGTAGCGAAGGCTGATCATCTCTTCCATGCCGGGTACAATGGCCAGCTCTTCGGCAACTACTTCATTTGCACCGTCGTGCATGAGAATCGATGAGAAATAGGAGTACAATTCAGTCCAGTTTTCCCTGATCTCTGCAAGTACGTTCACCTCCATGGCGAAGAGATTTTTCTCGACCTCTACGGGAGTTGAACTCAACTCGACGCCGAGCGCATCGGCAAGGCTGTGGGCAACGTCGGTGCTCATGATGAGCACGCGTTTTCCGCTACGGGCGATGGCTGTTGCGGTTGAGGCAGATACTGTGGTTTTGCCCACTCCGCCTTTGCCCAAGTAAAGAATGATTCTCATGGTATTGAAAAACTATGGTGTAATCTTGACTGTAACTGAATGCTTGTCTACCTCCGGATCATCTCCGCCGTCCTTCAGGCCTTTTTTGTGAGCCACCGATTCTGCCTGGATTCCAAGCCCGATATTGACGATCGGCAGCCGGGGCCGTTCCGGTTCTTTCTCGGTATTGGATTTCGATATCGAATCGTCCGATTCAATGGTCATATACTCACTCGCATCCGGGCGTTCATCAACGGCAATCTCACCCATGGCGGAGAAAACGATATCCTCAGGAATGGAGAACTCTTCGGCCTCCGGTTCCTCTGCCTTGATCTGGATTTTTTTCCGTCGCGGTTCCTGGATTTCCTGCGGTTCCGGAGTCTCTTCTGCACGACTCTCGTTAATTCCCGAAGATAAGCCGGGATTGTCTGCGTGGCGGGCAGCTTCGTCGTAACTCATCAGCTTGCGGGCGATATCCGCCTCAGCTCCGCTGCCGGCTTCGGCTTTAATGGAAAGCTTCTTCTTGCGAATCCCTGAATCAGCCGTTTCCGGTTCAGCCGGTGCATTTGCGATACTGTCCTGGATCGAACCTATCGGTTGTTCGCGCTCCGACTCGTCGTAACTCATCAGTTTACGCGCGATCTCATTACCGTTCGAACCATCGTCGTCATCCATCTTGATCGCGATCTTCTTTCTCTGACCACCTGAATCGGCATCGGAATCATCATCCATTGCCGGCCTGGGTCGGGAATTCTGCGGTCGATTTTCCCTCGAACTGATAACATCTCCGTTATCCTCAAAGGGATCGAAAGGCGAACGCGGTTCATCGTCCCTGACGCTGATCTTTTTGCGGCGGATGGTTGTATCATCAGAATCGGTATCATCCTGCATGCCGGGGCTACCCGCACGATCAGAAGCGTGATCTTCCTGAGACGGAGCTCCTGCCGGTTTGGCCGGTTTCTTGCCGCCACCGGAAGTCAGCTTGATGATTTTGGTGAGCGAACCGAGAACCCCGTCGTTCACGACAGCCGTCTTGATAGCATTCATGACGAAACGCTCAGCAAGAGGGTTGCCCGCAATATTGGAAAGGAGTTCGTTCAGGGCAGTCAACACCGTTGCGACATCGCCGGGGACGTGCTGCAGGTCTTTCATCACCTGGTCACGAAGCTTGAACGGTGCGTCGCCTACCAGATTCTTGATCTGGTCCGCTATCCGCTTGAGCGATGCAGGATCGGTAGGAAGCAACGACTCGATACCGCCGCGGATAGCATCCTGAGGCCCCGGGCCTCCAGGCTGCCTTGCGCCGGAAGCGGCTCTGGCCTGCTGCTGGGGATCCTGGTCCAGGCTGTAACCGATTGAGGCCTTGTACTGCTCGAGAAGGTCCTGGCCGTAGCCGATGCCTGCATCGGAAATCGGGACCTGCGGCGCTTCAAGAGGTATGGACAACGACCTCGGAGGACAGTACTTCCTGGCCGCCTGAAGAATCCTCGTGGCTGTATCCTGCGGAATCTCCTGACGGTAATTGACTCCGAGATAATCCTCGATGGTAGATTCGACGACCGTATGGAGTTTGACGATGGTATCGGCCTCGCGAATCTCGACCATGTCGAAAATCACGTAAACCGGCTCCTTCTCCTCCCTTCTGATCTTGAGGTTCAGCGTCGCGAATGCGCTGTCCTTGTTGCGACTGTTCACTGAAACAGCCCCGAGATTGAAACGATCGAGATAATCTTTCGTTGAGCCCCTTGCCCAAAGATAGATCGCCTTGTCAGTATAAACCAGATAGTCCTGGTAGACGATGTTGCCTACCCGCTCCTGGTGAGACTCATAAAAAACGCCATCAAAAAAAGCTATGGGAGTTTCACCTTCACCCATAAGCTGTTTCTGAAAAAACTCAGTGACATCATTCAGTTCTGTCTGCCCTGAGACGTAAAGAGAAAAATTAGCCATTAACGATTCCGGTCACGTTACCTGTAATATCCGATGATCATCAATCGAATGTTCAAACCATTAAAATATGAAAACTAAAATAAATTACGTAACAAAGAACCGGGATAGGAAGGCAGGAAGGTGCCGGAAGGCATCAGCCGATCAGGCGAATACCTGCAGATGGGCATTTTACAATCGAAGGCAAGGCACAAAAAAAAGCAGTGACGGTGTTTGACCTGTCACTGCTTCTGTAGATTTGCTGAACGGTTTGCTTATTTGGCAAACTTTGATTCAACTTCCTTGGTAGGAACGGCATAGCCGGAAACCTCAGGTGAAGAACCACGAAGGCTGGATCCGCCACCCATTGAACCATAGGCATTGCGATTGATACGCATGGTGCCTTTGCCCAGTGAGTCAAACAGCATTCCTACTGTTTCCCAGTGACCTTCGACCATAACTTCAAAAATACGGCCTGCGGCGGCTAAGATATCGGTAAATACGCCTCCTCCACTCATAACTCCTCCTTTTGGAATTTAATTGACAGAAAAAAACAACATTCGATAGAATTGCAACTTTAGGATAAAAATAAGCGAATAATCAAAAAAACACAAATAAAAGATTCCGAAGCTATCCCCACGTCTGTTCCAGACGGCAGTGCTCAGGAAAAATCAATAATTATTGCTTACCTGTGGTTTTCTGAAACGAACCGGCAAGGTTCTTGACTGCCTCGGAAGCCGATACGCCTGCATCACCCACAGCCTTCGCTGCGTTACCGGTTGCATTCTCGACGTTCTTGACTGCATCGGTGTAGAGTTCGCCTGCTGAACGCGACACGTCTTTTACGGTGATTGCCACGCGGTCGATGGTTTCACCAACGACACCGGTGGAGCCACCGAGAATGTTGCCGATACCTGATGCATCAACCAGCGAACCTACAGTGCCGGCTACCGTCTCGACAACGCTGCCTGCCACTTCCAGACCGCCGACGATGGCGCTCTGCCCGGTCAGGAGCACGCTTTCGGCAAGAAAGGTGAGCCTGTCGGTGAAATCGAGTTCCTTAAAATCCTTCCGAAGTTTCTGATACGATTCTGACATTGTATCCTCCTTTATTGCGGCTGCAAGAACAGCCATCGGTTACAGTTTATTACACGAAAATTCCATTGGTTCAAGGTAATAAAAATAGACCCTGATTCAAAAACGGCCTACCGCAGCATCAAGCCTTATGAAGCTCTCTGGTACGATGATGCTGCCCCTGACGCGCGAGATCGAACGGAATATGGAGCCACTTGTCCTTGAAAACGGCATCTCCAGGTTCGAGACCGGTGAGGCTGATCGGCAAGGTAATGACTTTCCTCTGGTTGCCGATCTGGATGTAAAGTTCGTCGCCGGTCACCCATACGTCGATGTCGACAGGGTTGGCGAACATGAGCTTGAGCTGCACTTCGTACACGTCGCCGTTCCGGACAAACTTGATCGGCGGTTCGTCGTACATGAGACGCGACGGATCGGTGTCTCCGTAAATGTCATGTGCGAAGACCTCGAGTGATTTGACACCAACGATCTCCTGATCGTACATCTTCATCTTCTTGACGGGCAGAGGAGCAAAGCCTTCCTCGATCTCACCGAGATATTTCTGCTGGATGCCCTTCCATTTTTCAAGGTATCCGCTGTTTTCCTGAGTGTCGAGCAACTTGTTGACAAGCACCATGTCGACCTTGAATCCATAAAGATTCAGGTAGGTCAATGCACGCATGGTCTCCTTGATCGACATTTTCTCGGCGTTCATGACCAGCCTGACTGTTGACTTCACATTGTCGGTCAGGATCTCACGAATATCCTCGAGCTCGTCGAAAACCTGATCGACCGATTCGATGGCATCTTCCGGCGGAATGTAGTAAGCGATCTTGTCCGACATTTTCGACAGCGGCTTGCTGAGCGGCCGGACGATATATTTGTTGACGTTCTTGACGGCTTTCATGCCCCAGGAAAGAGTATCCGGAAGGGAGAGCAGCCTGAGGGTCTCGCCGGTCGGAGCCGTATCGAGCACGAGCGTGTCATACAGGCCTGATGCCTTGTAACGCTTAATACGAAGAAGGGAGAACAGTTCCTCCATGCCCGGAAGAATAGTCATTTCATCAGCCATGACCCCTGAAACTCCCTGAGCCATGAAAATGCGGGTATAATATTTCTGTACTGAATGCCAGTTCTGCTTGAGGTCCACATAAGGGTTCACCTCGATGGCATGAAGATTCTCCTTGATTTTGGTCGGCTCTGAGCCAAGGGGAAGATTGAATGAGTCGGAAAGGCTGTGGGCAGGATCGGTAGACAGCACCAACGTGCGATGCCCCATTTCAGAAAGACGAACGGCCGTGGCGGCCGAAACACTTGTCTTTCCTACACCACCTTTACCAGTAAAAGTTAATATACGCATGAACCGGGCATTGGATTTATTATACAGCCAAGACGTTAAAGATATACAACTCCCGATATTCTGCAAAAGAACATTCACACCGGACAGCATAGGTAAAATAGTGGCTCGGGCAGGAATCCGGCTGTTCAGCGTAACATGAAATGACTCCCTATATATTTATTGTATAGTCTATTATAACGATTCGACCGTGCACTGCGGCCCGAAACTGATTTGCAAAATCGCTGCCGACACTCTTAATTAATGGCATAAGATTTCCTGGCTGACGATACAGGGCTCCTCAAAAATATCGCTGCGAACGATTCGAAGCTCGCAGCAAACAATGATTTCACCCATGCTTTCAACAAGCGCCATCTCCGACATCAGGACCCAGATAACGGAAACCCGTCCTGCGGGAAACGATGTTTCGATTATTTCGATGGTTTGCCCTGAAATAGCAGCCACCGCCCAACCGGGAAACTTCGTCAACATAAAGGTCAATGCTTCCGATCAGCCCCTGCTCAGGCGGCCGTTCTGCATCCATAACGTCCGGGGAGACATCATCGATGTCATGGTAAAAACCGTCGGACGCGGGACCTCCCTGCTCTGCGATTCGGCTTGTGGAACCACGCTCATGGTGCTCGGCCCCCTCGGCAACGCATTCGGCGCAAATACCGGCGACTTCGACACTGCGCTGCTCGTGTCAGGCGGCATAGGAACTGCACCTATGCTGTTCCTGGAAAAAAGGCTGGCCGCGGCCGGATACCAGTTCCGTCACCTTGTCGGCGGCCGGACGCGTTCCGATCTGCTTACCCGGGGTCTTTCCAACTGCAGCACAGCGACCGACGACGGCTCGGAAGGTTTCCGGGGCAACGTCGTGGAACTGCTCAGGGATCATCTGGCCTCCCAGCCCTCATCCGTCAGATTCAAGGTTTTCGCATGCGGGCCCAACCCCATGCTGAAAGCGCTCGCCAGATTCTGCAGGGAGCGTGCGATCCCCTGCGAACTTTCCCTCGAGTCAATCATGGGATGCGGCGTAGGCATCTGCTATGGATGCATGGTGGAGCTGAACAATGCCGACGGCGAAAAGGAGAGCATCCTGCTCTGCCGGGAAGGGCCGGTCATCGATGGAAGCCGCTTCACGTCATAGGGCCTTTGAAGAATTGCGAATATTCGCGTAGTTTATGTTTTATAAAAAAATCATGTCCTTTTCATCAGAACAGGCATGAGCACGGGAGTCTCTGGCTACCAGAACAATCAAGAGAGTCTCCGCTTGTCTCGAACCGAAAACCCCTGCATATCACCATGGCAAAAGGCTTAAACAAAGTGATGCTCATCGGCCACCTCGGCAACGATCCTGAACGCCGGGAAACCGCATCCGGACAGACCGTCGTCAATTTCACCGTTGCGACCAGTGAAGGCTTCAAGGACAGCAGCGGCAACCTCCAGGAGCGTACCGAATGGCACCGCATCGTCGTCTGGGGCAAACTTGCAGACATCTGCAGCCAATACCTGAAAAAAGGTCGTCAGGTTTATATCGAAGGCCGTCTCCAGACCCGCTCCTGGGACGACAGCAAAACCGGTGAAAAAAAATATACGACGGAGATCGTATGCAGCGACATGCAGATGCTCGGCTCCGGCAAGGATTCCGGTGGCATGGGTGAACAGTCTTATGGCGGCCAGGAGCGCCAGTCGTTCGCCAAACCGTCAAGGCCTGAACCTGCCTCCGGGGATTTCGGGGACAGGAGTTCGACCGGCAGCGTGCAGGAGATCGAAAAGGATGACCTGCCCTTCTGAGCAATAATGCCCGCTGATATATCATCATGTCCGACCTGAAAAAACAGATCGCATCAGGCCGCATAGCCCCGGTCTATTTTTTCCAGGGCCCGGAAAGCTGGCTCAAGGAAGAGATCGAAGCGCAACTGAAGGCGGCTCTTTTTCCATCCGAAAACGAAGCCGCCCTCAACACGCTCGTCATGTACGGCCCGGACGTCACGCTCGGAGAGATCGTATCGGCCGCGTCGGAGTATCCGATGTTCACCGAAAAAAAGCTGCTGATCGTCCGCCAGTTCGACAAGCTGAAAAAAGGCGGGACCAAAGATCAGCTTCAGAGCCAGGAAGAGTCGCTGGCCCGTTACCTTTCGAACCCTGCCTCGTTCGCCGTACTGGTGCTCGATGCCGACGAGATCGAGAAAAAGGAGATCGAAAAATCCCCATATAAATACCTGAAGCCTTTCCGTCAGGACTTTCCGGCCATCAAGCACCCTGACATCTTCGCCGCCGAAAGAGCAAAGGAGGCCGGTTGGGATTTCGAACCGGAAGCGCTCAAAGCCTTCTCCAGCTATATCGAACCTTCGTCGAGGCAGATCTGCCAGGAGCTGGAAAAGCTGACGCTCTTCGCCTCGGACAAGCGACCCGAGAAACGCTTCACCCTCGACGACGTTTGCGACTGTGTCGGCATTTCACGTAAATACAATGTTTTCGAACTCGAAAAGGCGCTCGTAGGCAAAAACCTCCGCCTATGCAGCGGCATCGCCCTGATGATCATGGATCAGGAGGGCCAGAAAGAGGGACTGATGAACATCGTGCGTTACCTGACGACCTTTTACGTACGAATCTGGAAACTGCAGGCGCCAGGCGCGCAGCAGAAAACGCTGCAGGAGACTGCCGCCATGCTCGGCATGTACGGACGCCAGGAGTTTTTTGCAAAGAATTATATCGGATACGCCAGGCTCTTCAGCTCCTCTGAAACCGAAAAGGCAATTCTCGCCCTCAGGGAAGCCGACGCCGCACTCAAGGGAATCGTAACCGCCTCCGACGAAAAATTCACCCTGCTCCGTTTGATGCAGCAGCTATTGGGGTGAACGCGGAGGTGGGAGGAGAGGAAGAAAGAATGTAAGAATGGACGTTATGGACGGAATGGACTTGATGGACGTTATGGACAGGTCGGCGTGAACTCATTTGAATTTCTTTCTTCTCTTTGTCCATTCCGTCCATAACGTCCATAACGTCCATCAAGTCCATTCTTACATTCCGTCCCCTTTCTTCCTACAGCCACCCTTTTCGCTGATACCATTGCAGCGTCGTCACTACTCCTTCGGCAAGCGTCGTCCTGGCTACGAAGCCCAGTTCCCGTTCGGCTTTTTCAGGGCAGCAGACCCAGTAATCCTGCACCAGCTCACTGGCTTTATCCCGGTTGATCAGCGCCGGGCGGCCTGTCAGGCCTGCAGCCGCGCCGATAACCGTGCCGAGGCCGAACACAAGCGGCTCCGGGAGGCTGATGCGTAAAAGACGACCGAATCCGAGCACAGGCCGGGCGGCGGCGATAACCTCGTCCCATCCATAGGGTCGCGGAGCGGTAAGGAAAAAGGTGCCCCCGGCAGCCGATTCGGAACGCAGGGCAAGCAGCATTCCCTCGATCAGGTCGTCGACGTGGATCATGCTGAAGCGCTGTCGTTTTGTGGAACCCGCCGAAACCAGGTATCCTTTCTTCATCATTCTGAACACCTCGAGAATATCCCGGTCTCCCGGCCCGTATACTGCCGGTGGACGGATGATGGTGACCGGCACGTTTCGGGCATGGCGCAATGCGGCCTCCTCTCCGAGCAGCTTGCTGCGTCCGTAAGCGCTGACTGGATTCGGCTGGTCCGACTCCCTGACGCCCGGATAAGAAGATGACGCAGGGCCGGCAGCAGCAAGGGAAGAGACAAGCAGAAAGCGCTCGAGATGCGGATTGTATTTCCTGACCGCTTCAAGGAGGTTTTCAACGGGCAAAACATTTCCGTCGAAAAAACCGACTTCATCTACTGCTTTGGTAACGCCTGCAAGATGGATGATCGCACTGATTCCAGAGACTGCCCTGCCGAGAGCGTCCGGATCCCGATAACCTGCCCGGAACTCTTCGACGCCGGCCTGACGCGACGAAGAAACCGATTGACCGCTTTCAGGCCTGATCAGGACTCTGACCCTGCCCCCCTGTTTCACAAGCGCCTCGACCGTCCTCGATCCGATAAAGCCGGTCGATCCCGTAACCAGAATCACTCCACTCATAAAATCCGTACTCCGATTGTATTTCCTTACATCACCTGCCGTTCTGCGGCTTTTCGAATCCTGTATGGCCCCGGCCATTAAGCCTACCGTATAAAAAACGAATGTCTGTATATCAAAAAAAGGAAAATTTTAATACATTTCTGTTTCATAGCTGAATCCGCAAACCCGTTGAAGCTGCGCTGATCTGGAATTACCGGAGGGAACCATTGCAAACTCAAGTGCTCAGCGAGAACATAGAAGTAAATCCGCAACCTGTGGAAAAAACGAAAGATATTTTCAAAAAGTGTGTTGACTTCACTCTTGCCGACGAAGTCAAGGCACAGGGCCTGTACCCGTTTTTTCACCCCATTGATGAAACCGAAGGACCGGTTGTTTCTTTCGGCGGTAAAATGCTGGTAATGGCAGGCTCGAACAACTATCTCGGACTCACGGCTGATCCGAGGGTAAAACAGGCGTCGATCGACGCCATAAAACGATACGGCACAAGTTGTTCCGGATCGCGTTACATGACCGGAACGGTCAAGCTTCATATCGAACTCGAGGAAAAACTCGCAGACTTTTTCGAAAAAGAGCGTTGCCTGCTTTTCAGCACCGGTTACCAGACCGGCCAGGGCATCATACCGACGATCGTACAACGCGGGGAGTATATAGTTTCCGACCGTGACAACCATGCCAGTCTTGTGGCCGCATCGATCATGGCGCAAGGATCCGGCGCAAACCTGGTACGCTACAACCATAACAACATGGCCGACCTGGAGCGTGTGCTCCAGAAAATCCCTGAATCTGCCGGCAGACTGATCGTCTCTGATGGCGTCTTTTCGGTATCGGGCGAAATAGTCGACCTTCCCGGCCTTGTAGCCCTGGCAAAAAAATACGGTGCTCGCATCCTTATCGACGACGCACATGCCGTAGGCGTCATCGGCCGCAACGGAAGGGGAACCCCCTCCGAATTCGGACTCGTCGACGACGTCGACATGATCATGGGCACCTTCTCCAAAACGTTCGGATCGCTCGGCGGCTATGTCGTCGGTGATCGTTCTGTGATCAACTATATCAAGCACAACGCGGCTTCGCTTATCTTCAGCGCGTCTCCGACTCCCGCAAGCGTGGCCGCCGTACTGGCTTCGCTCGAAATCATCAAGGAGCAGCCGCAGCTGACTGAGCGCTTGATCGCAAACACCGAATATGTACGTCAGGGACTGCTGAAAGCGGGCTTCACCCTCATGCCGTCCCGCACAGCGATTGTCACCGTGCTTATCGCAGATCAGACGCAAACCCTCGTTTTCTGGAAAAAACTGTTTGATGCAGGCGTCTACGTCAATGCTTTCATCCGTCCAGGCGTCATGCCCGGCCACGAAGCGCTCAGGACAAGTTTCATGGCGACCCACGAAAAAGAGCACCTCGACAAAGTAATCATGGAGTTTGAAACCATCGGACGAGAACTGGGCATTATATAAGCCTTTCGTCATCATATATATACACGGTCCCGCATACTCTGCGGGACTTTTTTTTCACCAATGGCAAATGCATGTCAAATCATTACTTGCACTTTCTTTTTATTTACCATAGATTTACAACATGCAGCAATGCAGTTGAATGATGCACACCTACATACATACCGATGGCCACCCGCCTGTGCCCATGAGCAGCAAGGGAATGGCAGCAGAGCATTGCTGCCGTTTGTTGGATTTTTTTTCTCTCGCTAAAGCACACTCATCACAACACAAACAACACAACACCACAACCATGGAACAGCAACAAGCAAAGGGATCTTTCCTGATGCGGCTTGTCCTGTCTGTGTCTTTCCTATCAGCTTCGCTGGTCCCGCTGACGACGTATGGCGCGGACAACGGCGTGCTGAAAGGACGCGTCACTGACAAGACAGACGGTGAAGGCGTCGTGGGGGCCTCGGTAGTCATACCGGGAACCACCATCGGAACAGCCACTGACATCAACGGCAACTTCGTGATCAAAAACGTTCCTGCCAAACAGCAGAAAATTTCGGTCTCGATCGTCGGATACGCTCCGGCAACCCAGATTGTGAACGTCGGTGATGGCCAGACCGCCACGGTGAACTTCTCCCTCGGCCAGACAACCATCATGGCCTCGGAAGTGGTCGTCGGCGCCAGCCTTTACAAGCAGGACAGACTCTCAGTGCCCGTAACCGCGAATGTAGTCTCCAGGGAAAAAATCCATCAGGAACCCAACCCTTCTCTCGATCAGGTTATTGAGGAAGTTCCCGGTGTAACCATCAACCGTTCATCCGGCTTCAGCGCATCAACGGTTCAGATCCGCGGATCCAATACATTCCAGGGTGGTGGTATCGGAACACGCGTCAACGCATTCTATGATGGTTTCCCGATCAATACCCCTGAAACCGGCGGTATTGTATGGACTAACGTCAGCATGAATGCTGCAGACCGCGTAGAGGTCGTCAAAGGAGCAGCTTCGACCCTTTACGGATCAGGAGCGATGGGTGGTGTCGTCAATGTGTATGGCAGCCTGCCTGACAAGTTCGAGGTGAAAGCCGGTGTAAGCGGCGGGTTCTATGATGCGCCACCTTCGAGTGACGTTAGCGATTACCGCAAAGACTACACCCCCTGGTTCTGGAACTCCTATGTCGGCGTAGGAAACAAGGAAGGGAATGTCAACTACAGCCTTCTTTATACGCACGGCGACAACGACGGCTACAGGAGAAACTCGCAGACGCTCCTCAACGACGTCAAGCTGAAGCTTCGTTACAATATCGACTCAAGA
>Ga0326730_1000375_pt1 | contig 12157 bp, 10 predicted proteins | sample MHFSIPfraction_3_FD_207740 | JGI IMG/M metagenome (GOLD analysis project Ga0326730, IMG submission 207740) | Lab enriched peat soil microbial communities from Michigan Hollow, Ithaca, NY, United States - MHF7AN SIP fraction | ecosystem: Environmental > Terrestrial > Soil > Wetlands > Peat...
GTGCCCGCGTCGTCGGCGAGCAACGCCCCGACGATCCCGCGGATCGTGCCCCCGACGCCGCCCAGGGGCGGCCGGCCGCCGGCCGAGCTGACCTCGAGCGCGAAGAGAGTCATCGCGCCGCGCGCAGCTCAGTCGCCATCGACGAGCCGCGGCAGGATCCGGCCGATCGGCCCGCGGATCACGGCGTCTGCGGGCTCGTCCATCTCGGTCGGCTCGGCGTTCACGATCACGATGCGCGCGCCGGAGCGCTTCGCGATCGGAACCACCGCGGCGATCGGATACACCGAGAGCGTGCTGCCGACCGCCAGCATCAGGTCACATTCGCGCGCCGCGCGCTCCGAGCGTTCCAGGTCGTGCACCACCAGGCCCTGGCCGAACGAGATCGTCGCCGACTTCAGAATTCCGCCGCAGCTCCGGCAGGGCGGGTCTTCCTCGCCGGCGCGCACGCGCGCCAGCGCGCGCTCCATCGGCGCGCGCTCGCCGCAGTCGAGACACATGACTTCGTGCAGCGTGCCGTGAATCTCGACCAGCCGTCCGGGCGAAGTCCCGGCAGCCAGGTGCAGCCCGTCGACGTTCTGCGTGATCAACAAGTGCAGGTTGCCGGCGCGCTCGAGCCGCACCAGCGCGCGGTGTCCTTCGTTCGGCTGGGCGTTCCAGGCGGGCGACTCGATCCGACTGCGCCACGCGCGCACGCGCACCTTGGGATCGTCCACGTAGTGCGACAGCGTGGCCATCTTCTCGGCGCCCGGGTTCTTGGTCCACACGCCCTGCGGGCCGCGGAAGTCTGGGATTCCCGACTCGGTCGAGATGCCGGCGCCGGTCAACACCGTGATGCGTCGCGCTGCGCGGATCCAACTCGCGACCTCGCGCAGATCTGCGTCCTCGTCGGGCATGCGCGAATTCTCGCACGACTGGCGCGGGCGGTCGCCGTTCTCCTAGGATTGCGACGTGCACGCGCAGCCGACGTCGTACCACTCACCCAAGCTGGAGGGACGACGCATCGATGGGAAGGGTGGGCGCACGTTGGTCGCCCGCGAGATCGTCGAGCCCGACGAGCTCGTCGTCGTGTTCGGTGGAGAAGTCGTGCAGGCGTCGCAGCTCGCGGCGCTCTCGCCCGCGGAGCGACTGCTGACCTTGCAGGTCGAAGAGGACCTGTATCTCGTCTCGCGCGCGGACGGTGCGGCGGACTGGGTGAACCACTCGTGCGATCCGAACTGCGGGCTCCGCGGACAGATCGCGCTCGTCGCGATGCGCCGGCTCGAGCCGGGCGAGGAGATCTGCTTCGACTACGCGATGAGCGACGGCACACCCTACGACCAGTTTCCCTGCGGCTGCGGCGCGAGGAACTGTCGCGGCCAGGTGACGGGCAACGACTGGAGTCGGCCCGAGCTCTGGGAGCGCTATCGGGGTTACTTCTCGCCCTATCTCCAGCGCCGCATCGACGCGAAGCTGGCGGGGACCGATGACATGCGATCTAGTGTGGATCGGGGGCGAGCGCGGCAAGGGAGACGAACGTGAGCGAGCAGTTGCAGGAGTACGAAGGCGCGCTGGACCGAGGGCTCGAGGGCGTCGTGACGTGCACCACGTCGATCAGCACGATCGAGGGCACGACGCTCCTGTATCGCGGCTACACGATCGAGGATCTCGCCGCGAACGCGACCTTCGAGGAAGTCATCTACCTGCTCTGGTACGGCTGGCTGCCGACGCGCCGAGAGCTCGACGAGTTCTGCACCGACCTGCACCACTCGATGGCGCTGCCGCCGGAGTCGTTCGGCTGGTTTCACGGCCTGCCGACGCGGGTGCATCCGATGGACTTCCTGCACGCGGTGATCGCGGGCCTCACGCTTCACGATCCCGACGCGAACCTGGTGAACGCCGCCGCGACCTTGCGCAAGTCGACGCGACTCACGGCCCGCATTCCGACCATCATCACCGCGTATCAGCGCGTGCGCAGCGGACAGTGGCCGCTGCAGCCGCTGCCCGCGAAGTCGATCGCCTGGAACTTCCTGTACATGTTGAAGGGCGAGGAGCCGGACGAGCAGACCGTCCGCCGCTTCGACACGTGTCTCATCCTGCACGCGGACCACGAGCTGAACGCTTCCGCGTTCTCGGCGCGAGTCACTTCGAGCACGCTCTCGGGCCTGTACTCGAGCGTGATGGCCGCGATCGGCACCCTGAAGGGGCCGCTGCACGGCGGCGCCAACGAGCAAGTCGCGCGCATGTTGCTCGAGATCAAGTCACCCGATCGGCTCGAGAACTGGCTCGACAACACGCTGAAGTCGGGCGAGAAGATCATGGGCTTCGGCCACCGCGTGTACAAAGAAGGCGACCCGCGCGCCAAGATCCTGAAGCGCATGAGTCAGGAGATCACGCGCGAGAATGGTCACCCCGAGCTGTACGAGATGAGCGCGAAGCTCGAAGATCTGATGCAGGCCAAGAAGGGGCTCATCTGCAACGTCGACTTCTACTCGGCGTCGGTCTACTACAGCATGGGCATCGCGATCGACCTGTTCACGCCGGTGTTCGCGACCAGCCGCATCGCGGGCTGGTGCGCGCACGTGCTCGAGCAGTACCAGAACAACCGCATCTACCGCCCGCGCGGCAAGTACGTCGGACCGACGGGCGAGGTGTACGTCCCGATCGACGAGCGCTAGCTCCTCGCATTGGGCCCCGCCGCCTCCGCTGAGCTGGCGAGTCTGTTGCTCGCGGTCGCCTGTGTCCTCGGGGCGACACAGATCTGTGGCACCCTCGCGCGCCGCGTCGGCCAGCCGCCGGTGCTCGGCGAGCTGCTCGCCGGGGTCCTCCTGGGTCCGACGATCCTCGGCCGTGTCTCGCCGGCGGCGTTCGCGACTCTCTTTCCGCGCGAAGGCACGCAGGCCGGCGCGTTCCGCGGACTCACCGTCGTCTCGATTGTGCTGTTCCTCGCCGTGGCCGGGCTCGAGATCGACCTGAGGCGCCTGCTCGCGCGGCTGCGCGTCGCCGCGTCGGTCGGCATCGCGGGCATCGTCGCGCCGTTCGCGCTCGGCTTCGGCGCTGCGTGGCTCTGGCCGGCGGCGCTCGGCGCGGAGCCGAGCGCTGCGCTCGTGCCCTTCGCGCTGTTCATCGGCACCGCGCTCTCGATCTCCGCGCTGCCGGTGATCGCGAAGACACTCGTCGACCTCGACCTGTACCGCACCGACTTCGGCGCGCTCGTGGTCGGCGCGGCCGTGTTCAACGACGTGATCGGCTGGACCTTGTTCGGCCTCGTCGTCGGTCTCTTCGGCCACTCACAGGCGACCGTGCCGAGCGCGCTCGGCGAGGTCGCGGTGTCACTCGTCTCGGTCGGCGTCGCACTCACCGCGGGACGCTGGCTCGTGCTGCGCGCGCTCGGTTGGATCGACCGCAGCTCGGGCGAGCGCGGCGGCGTGGTGGCGTTCGTGGTCTGCGCCGCGTTCGCGTCGGCGGCGCTCACCGAGTGGCTCGGACACGGTGCGCTCATGGGTGCGTTCCTGTCCGGCGTCGTGATGGGGGGAACGCTCGCGACTTCGCCGGGCCGACTGCTCGAGCTCGAGCGCCTGGTCGCGGTCGTGTTCGCGCCGCTCTTCTTCGGCAGCCTCGGTCTGCGCGCCGACTTCGTGGCGAACTTCGATCCGGCGCTCGTCGCCGTGGTGTTTGCGATCGCGTGTCTCGGCAAGCTCGTCGGCTGCAGCTTCGCCGCCCGCTGGAGCGGGCTGCCGGCGCGCGAGGCGTGGGCGGTGGGCGCGGGCATGAACGCGCGCGGCGCGATGGAGATGGCGATGGCGCTCGTCGCGCTCCAGTACGGAATGATCTCGGAGCGTCTGTTCGTCGCATTGGTCGTGATGGCCATCGCGACCTCGGCGATGAGCGGACCGCTGATGAAGCGCTGGATCGGGCTGCACGCGGACCGGCTGCTGCTCGGCGCGCTGCGCGAGAGCCGGTTCCTGCCGTCGCTCGCGGCGCGAACCCGCGACGAAGTGATCCGCGAGCTCGCGCGCGCTGCGGCCCCTGCGACGAAGGTCGAGCCCGCGGTGTTGATCGAGGCCGTGCTCGTGCGCGAGGCGATCATGCCCACCGGGGTCGGGGTCGGCGTCGCGATTCCGCACGCCCGCCTCCCGGGTCTCTCGGCACCGGTTGTGGCACTCGGCCTCGTCGAGCCCGGCGTCGACTTCGGCGCGCCGGACGGCGTGCCGGCGCGGATCGCGGTCCTCGTGGTCACTCCAGAGGGCGACGACTTGATCCAGCTCGAGCTCCTGGCCGAGGTCGCGCGCACTTTCGCCGATCCCGAGACCCGCCGGCGGGTTGCGCGCGCGCGCAGCTTCGAGGAGCTTAGTCGGGCGCTGCGCGATGCGCCGATGCGCGGCGGCGGCGGGGAGCACTGACCGGATGGCGTTGCTGATCTGGGCCGGATTTCTGGCGCTGATCCTTTTCTTCCTGGCCATCGATCTCGGCATCTTCAACAAGACACCGCGCGTGATCGGCACGCGCGAGGCGCTGGCCTGGACGCTCTTCTACGTCTCGCTGTCACTCGCGTTCAGCGGGGCGGTCTTCGCGCTGTTCGAGCACGACTGGGCGGGCATCGCGTCGAACGCGCACACGCAGCTCGACGGCCGCAAGGCCGTGCTGGAGTACCTGACGGGCTACGTCGTCGAGTACTCGCTGTCCCTCGACAACGTCGTCGTGATCGCGCTGATCTTCAGTTACTTCCGCGTTCCGCTCGCGTACCAACACCGCGTCCTGTACTGGGGAGTGCTCGGCGCGCTCGTGTTTCGCGGACTCATGATCGGCGCGGGCGCGGCGCTGCTCGCCCGCTTCAGCTGGGTCTCGTACCTGTTCGGCGCGCTCCTCATCTTCTCGGCCGCGCGCATGCTGGTCGCCAGCGGGGAGGGATTGAACCCCGAAGAGAACGTGCTCTATCGCCTGGCGCGCAAGATTCATCCGATCCACGACGACTTCGTCGAGCACAAGTTCTTCATCACTCAGTCGGGCAAGCGACTCGCGACGCGACTCTTCGTGGTGTTGCTCTTCGTCGAGACTTCCGACGTGATGTTCGCCGTCGACTCGATCCCGGCGATCTTCGCGGTCACGAGTCACCCGTTCCTGGTGTTCAGCTCGAACGTCTTCGCGGTGCTCGGGCTGCGCAGCTTGTACTTCGCGCTCGCGCCGATGATCGAGCACTTCCGCTACATGAAGGCGAGCCTCGTGCTGCTGCTCGCGTTCGTCGGCGTGAAGATGATCCTCGCGCACCACATCGACATCCCGAACTCGGCGTCGCTGGCCGTGATCCTCGGCATCCTCGGCGTCGGCGCGCTGGCGTCGGTGATCGGCGCGAAGCGCGAGTCGGCCCGACTCGGCTCGCCCGTGGGGCCGGCGGAGCTCGAGCAGCTCGCGCGACTCACTCTGCGCGCGGCGCGGCGCATGGTGGTGCTGGTGATCGGCGGAACGGTGCTTCTGCTCGGGGTCGCGATGCTCGCGTTGCCCGGTCCGGGGCTGATCGTCGCGCCGGCCGGGCTCGCCATCCTCGCGACCGAGTTCCTCTGGGCTCGGCGCCTGCTCGCGCGCGTGCGCGACTCCGCGACGACGGCGGCCTCGGCCGTGTCGAGCGCGCTGCGCCGCGGGTCCGGCGGCCGCTAGCCGTGGTGCGCGAGCTCTCGGTCCTGCCCGCGGGACCGGGCTTGCACGAAGTCACCGCCGAGATCGAGTCACTCGTGCGCGAGTTCGCGCGCGCGACGGGCCGCCAGGAGGGCCTGTGCACCGTCTTCGTGCGCCACACCTCCGCGAGCCTGGTCGTGCAGGAGAACGCCGACCCGTCGGCCCGCCGCGACCTCGAGGCGTTCCTCGCGCGCCTCGTGCCGGAGGGCGACCCGCTCTACCGCCACACCACGGAAGGTCCCGACGACATGCCCGCGCACGTGCGCGCGGCGCTCACGGCGACGTCTCTCTCGATCCCGATCGTCGGCGGACGGCTCGCGCTCGGCGCCTGGCAGGGCGTGTATCTCTGGGAGCACCGGCGCCGGCCGAGCCAGCGGTCGCTCGTGGTGCACCTGGGCGAGTGACTCAGCGCGGCTTCGAGACGACCGTCACGCGCTGTCCGTCGGAGAGCGCGGGGGCGTCGCCCACGACGAGCGCTTCGCCGCCCGAGAGACCCTCCTCGATCGCGATCTGATCGCCGCGCTCGGCGCCGGCGCGGAGCGACTGCCGGCGCAGTCGGCCGTCGCTGACCACCCACGCGAAGCTGCCCGACGAGTCACTCCGCAGCGCCGCGCGCGGCGCGAGCACGAGCGCCGGGCCATTCTCGCGCGCGGGCTCCTCGCCGGCGAGAAACTGGATGCGCACGCTCATGTCGGGCAGCAGGAACTGATCGGGCTTCTGGATGGCGACCTCGACCTTCAACGTGCCCTTGGCGCGATTCACTTGCGGGTAGAGCTTCACCACCTTGGCGTCGTAGCGGTGGTCGGCGTACGCGTCGGGCACGACGACGGCGGGCTGGCCGAGCCGCACGCGCGCGAGGTCCGCCTCGGCGATGTCGACCTCGGCGCGCAGATCGCTGAGGTTCGCCATGCGGATCAAGTCACCCGAGCCGGCGAACCCGCCGGGCACGGCCATCTCGCCGACTTCCTTCAGCTTGGCCAGGATCACCCCGTCGGCTGGGGCACGCAGAAGTGTGTAGTCGAGGTTCACCTGCGACTGCGCGATCTCCGCCTCGAGCTGCGCGATCTGCGCGTGGTCGACGCGCAGCAGTGTCTCGGCGGTGTCGAGCTCGGCCTGCGAGGCGTAGTTCTGCGCGCGCAGCTTCTTCTGCCGATCCAGCTGCAGCTTGTGCAGCTGCGCGTTCGCGCGCGCGACCTCGAGCTTCGCCTTCTGACTCTCGAGCGCCGCGCGGTAGTCGCGGTCGTCGAGCTGCACGAGTGGCTCGCCGGTCTTCACGCGATCCGACTCCTCGACGAAGAACTTCTCGATGCGGCCGGGAATGCGCACGCCGATCGAGATGTACTTGTCGGCGGTGACGACGTAGCCCGAGCCGGAGAGCACTGCGACCGAGGGTGTGGCTCCGCCCACCTCGACGCGCGATGCGTAGGCGACCTCGACCGCGCGTGGCCCGCCGAGTGACAGCCAGAGCGCGAGCGCGAGCAACGCCAGCACGACGGCCGCGCCGATCGCGATCCAGCGCGTCGGCGGGCGGCGCGTCGGCTTCTTCGCCGCGGGCGCGCTGCGATCGATGCGCAACGCTGCGAGCTCGTCGCGCAGGTTTCGAGGGGCTTCGGCGGCCATCGGACTCGACTCCAGATTCTACGCCTTCCGCAGGGCGTCGACGGGACGCAGGCGCGCGGCGGCGGCCGCGGGCGCCAGCCCTCCGAAGACACCGATCAGCACGGACAGCGCGAGCGGCATGAGCAAGTCCTGCGGCGCGACGCGCAGCACCACGACGTTCGTCGTGAACGTCTGCGACGCGAAGCCGATCCCGCCCATCGCGGTCGAGATGCCGATCGCGAGCAACCACGAGACCGCCGCGCCGATCGCGAACGCGAAGCCGGCCATCATCACCGACTCGGCGAGAAACGCGCCCAAGATCGCGCCGCGCGAGAAGCCGAGCGCGCGCAAGGTTCCGATCTCGGAGGTGCGCGCCTGCACCGCGGCGTACATGTTGTTGGTCGCGCCGAAGATCGCGCCGATGCCGGCCAGCACCGCGAGAAACGCGACGATGATGTACAGCGTGTTCGCGGTCGACGAGAGGTGCTTGTAGTAGTCGATCTCGCGCGTCGCCTCGAGCGCCCAGCGCTGGTCGTCGCCGATGCGCCGCGCGAGCGCGTCCATGTCGGCGTCGGCGGCGACGCGGACGCGGAAGCCGGAGTAGGGGAGCGGGCGCTTCGCGTTGTTCGCGAGCTCGCGCGCGTCGACCCAGACCTCGCTCTCGAACGAAGAGCCGCCCGCGTCCATGATGCCGACGACTTTCCAGTCGGCGTTCCCGAAGCGCAGCATCGAGCCGAGCGTCGCGCCCCGATAGCGCTTGGCGACGATGCGCCCGACGACGGCCTCGCCGCTGGACGGCTGAATCATTCGGCCTTCGCTGATCTTCACTTCGTCGTGCACCAGGAGCGCGGGCGCCTCGACGCCGCGCACGAGCACGTTCTCGCGCGTGCCGCCCGTGGTGTGGAAGAACGGCTGCACCACGAGCTCCGGGGAGACGAGCGGATTTCCGGCCGCGTCCTTCGCGATGCCCTCGAAGAAGCGGATCGTCTGATACGCCTCGAGTGACAGCTGACTCGAGCCGTCGTTGGTCGCGCCCTTGCGCATGACCACGAGATTGTGCGGCGAGCCCGACGACACCAAAGTGCGTTTCAGGCTGCCGATGAGGCTCCAGAAGAGCGTCGTCGCGATCACCACCAGGGCGATCACCGCGACGGTGAAGGCCGTGCGCGAGCCGCGCGCGAGGAGGCTCCGCCAGCTGTACGAGAGCGGCAGCGCCATCCGCTAGAAGACCTCGCGCAAGGTCTGCGCGACGCTGCGCCGCGACGCGCCGAACGCGGGCACCCAGCCGGCGAGGATGCCGATGAAGAACGCGATGAAGACCGCCTGAACGAGAATCACTCGGCTGACGATGAACGCCGTGAGTGGGCCGAGCTGCGGGCCGGCGCCGGTCGCGTACATCTGCAGACCCTTCAGCATCGCCCAGGCCGTAGCGGCGCCGGCGATGCCCGCCACGAGCGCGAGCAACCCCGCCTCGGCGAGCAAGGTCGTGAAGATGGTCTGCTTGCGGAAGCCGATCGCCTTCAGGATCGCGATCTCTCCCACGCGCTCGCGGATCGACATGCTGGCCGTGTTCGCGGCGATGAACACGATGCACAGAGTCACGAGCGCGGCGACGATCTGGATGATCGTGACCAGCTGCTTCAAGCCGCTGAAGAAGTTCCCGATGAAGCTCTTCTCGGTTTCCGTCGAGGTGATCGCCTCGCTGTTGTGGAACATCTCGTCGATCTGGCGCATGACGGGGCCGACGCGATCCGGGTCGTCGACGCGCGACCAGATCATGCCCAGCGTGTCGAACTGCACGCCGGCCGCCGCGAGCGCCTGCGCGAGATACTCGCGCTGGAAGTAGAGAGAGCCGCCGTTGGTCGGCACCTCGCCCACGATCCGGAACGAGAGAGTCACCGGGAAGACGGTGCTCTGCAGCGTGATGACGTCGCCGACCTTCCAGCCGTGTTTCTCGAAGGTCGCGCGCCCGACGAGCGCGGCGTCGCGGTACTTGCGGAAGTCCTCGAAGACCTTCGGGTCCACGCCCCAGTCGGCGTAGACCTCGGCGAGGCCGTCCGCGTCGACGGCGAAGTTCGGGAACTCGACGCCCTTCGAGATGTCGATCGCGCCGCCGAACCAGTTCCAGCTGATCGCGGCCACGACCCCGGGCACCGAGCGCACCTTCGCGAGATAGGCGTACGGCATCGAGTACACGATGCCGGCCTCGTTGTGAGTCGAGATGCGTGTGTTCGCCGCCGCCGACGCGAGCACGGCGTCGAGACCCGCGGGCATCGTGCGCAGGATGCAGACGAGCGCGATCGCGAGGGCGATCGCGGCGGCGGTGAGAAACGAGCGCAACGGATTGCGCCCGAGGTTCCGCCAGACGAGCGGCAGATACTTCATCCCGTCGCTCCCGCCGCGCCGCGCGCCGCGCCGCCCGGGCGCTTCTCGAGCAATATGCCCTTGTCCAGGTGAATCACTTCGTCGACCCACTTCTCCGCGCGCGGGTCGTGAGTCACGATGACGACGGTCTTGCCGAAGTCGCGCCGCAAGGTCTGCAGGAGCGAGAGGATCTCCTCCGCGTTCTTCGCGTCGAGATCGCCGGTGGGCTCGTCGGCGACGATCAGCTCCGCGTCGGTCACGATCGAGCGCGCGATCGCGACGCGCTGCTGCTCGCCGCCGGACAGCTCGCGGGGCCGGTGGTCGGCGCGATCCGAGAGCCCGACCACGCGCAGCGCCGTCTCTGCGCGCTGGCGGCGCTCCGCCTTCGAGAGATTCGTGAGCAGGAGCGGCAGCTCGACGTTCTCGACCGCGCTCAGCACCGGAATGAGATTGAAGAACTGGAATACGAAGCCGACGGTGTGCGCGCGGAACGCCGCGAGCTCGTCCTCGGACATCTCGTTCAGCCGCTTGCCCGCGACGGTGACTTCGCCGGAGTTCGGCCGGTCGAGCCCTGCGAGCGCGTTCAGGAGCGTCGACTTGCCCGAGCCCGACGGGCCCATGAGTGCCACGAAGCGCCCGCGGTCGACGTGCAAGCTCACGCGCTCGAGAGCGTGAATCTCGTCGGCGCCGCGGTGATACAGGCGAGACACATTGACGAGATCGATCACGTGCCACTCCTCGCGGGGATCGCGCGGGGATGATACCGGATCGAAATTCGGGCCGCGCTGCCGCGGCAGAGCTGCACTCGAGCTGCCTGTTACAACCCGTGACGCATTTCTGCGACGGCTGCGATCAAGCGGTCGAGCACGCGGCGCACGTCGTGCGCGGGCGGTCGCTCCGCAGGCTCGCGATCGCTCGCGGGCTCGGGCGGGTTCAGGTCCTGATGGTCGACGAAGGCGGCGATCACGCGGTGCAGCTTGCCGCTCGAGAGTCGGCGCCGATAGCGGATCAGCCGGCCGGTGGCGTAGTCGACGCCGTCGCCGGTGATCCGGTCGCGGCGATTGATCACCGCGGACCGGCGCGCCACCTCGCGGAGCAGCTCGGAGAGCGGTCGCCGCTCGTGCGCCGCCGCCGCGCGCATGAGCGCGAGATAGGAGCGCTGGAAGCGACCCATCATGCGCAGCCGCGTCGGCGTCGCGCGCCGGTCGGCCCGCGACGCGTAGCTGGAGAGTGACAGCTCGAGAAGGTCGCGGGCGAGCAGCGCGCGCGCGTCGGGCAGCAGCCGCGCCGGCAACTCGCGCAGCAGATCTCGCGTGCTGAAGACGGCGTTCCAAGTGAGTCCGTCCGGCACCTTGCGCGGGCCGCGCGCGGCGCGGGCGCGCTCGAAGTACGCGAACGCGCGCCGGAAGTGGTCCATCTCCCGCGCGCGCGCGCGGGCGACGAACGCGGCCGTCTCGGGTCGCAGTCCCAGCCTGCGCGCGAGCAGGCGCTTCTTGGTCGCGGCGAACTCGCGGTCGAAGATGCGCAGGCACGGGTCGCGCGCGAAGTCCTCGAGCGGGCGCTTCCGGCCCTCGAGCAGGTACGCGCGAATTTGCGCGAAACACTGCGCGATGTAGCGCGCCTTCACGCGCTGCTCGGGAATCGTCGTCGACCAGCGGTCCGCATCGTCGAAGCGATACTCGCGGTGATAGAGCCCGAACTGTCGCACCGAGCCGTAGTCGACGATGCCGCCGCTCGCGAGCACGTTGTCGCCGTCCCAGTCGAGCCAGCAGAAGACGTACTCACTCTCGAAGGTCGCGGCGATGCGCGCGAAGCGGCGCGCGGTCTCGTCGGCGAGAAACTCGTAGCGCGCTGCGCCCGCCGCGAGTCGCGGCCAGTCGCCGTTCGAGATCTGGCGCTCGGCGAACACGTCGATCGCGGCGCGCAGTCGGCCGAGGTCGCCCTGCTTCAGCGGCGCGAAGAAGTGAGAGGGGCGCAGCAGGTTCCGACCCGCGCGCACGTTGATCGCCTGGCCGTTCGGCAGTGCGATCACGGCCAGCACGCGCTCGGTCTCGATGCCGTTGCGGTGGAAGGTCTCGGAGAGGAGCGCGGCGGAGATCCCCTCGCTGAGCGCCGCGGTGCCGCAGCCGTAGCTCGCGGTGCGCGAGCCGGTGCGGAAGAAGCGGCCTTCGAGAGCGGTCGCCGGGCACAGGCGAGTCACTCCGACGCCGCAGCTCGACACGTCCCAAGTGACTCCCGCGTGCGTGATCGTCCCGTTCCAGACGCTGCGCCCGTCGCCCGACGTCGTGCCGCGCCGGCCCGGGTGCTGGAGCTGCAGATAGCGCGTCGCCATGTAGGTGTGGGGCAGGCGATCCCGCTCCGGCACGCGCGTGCGGTTAAGATAGTCCCACTCGTTCAGGATCTGCAGGCCGAACGTCGCGAGGATGGCGCGCGACAGCTCGGGGTTCAGCCGCTCGGGATGCGACTGCGGAACGAGCCCCATGTCCTTCGCGAGCGCGAAGTTGAAGAAGGCGACCTGGCCGTCGCGGCGACGCCGAGCGGTGTA
>Ga0326730_1000377_pt1 | contig 12134 bp, 8 predicted proteins | sample MHFSIPfraction_3_FD_207740 | JGI IMG/M metagenome (GOLD analysis project Ga0326730, IMG submission 207740) | Lab enriched peat soil microbial communities from Michigan Hollow, Ithaca, NY, United States - MHF7AN SIP fraction | ecosystem: Environmental > Terrestrial > Soil > Wetlands > Peat...
TCCCGAGCGAAGCGAGGGATGACAGGCTTCGACTCGCCTCTCACTCCTTACTCCCTACTCCTTACCCTCGCCCTCTCACTTCTCACTTCTTACTTCTCACTGCTGTTCACTTCGGCCGGGCGAAGATCCGGCCCCAGCGAATGGCGGTGAGGGCCGGCAGGACCTTCCAACTGCTGGGATCGTAGCTGTAGTAGATGATGAGTGGGGTACCTCGGACGTTGGCCCGGGGCAGGAAGCCCCAGTACCGGCCGTCGTAGGACAGGTCGCGGTTATCCCCCATCATGAACAGCGAATCCGCCGGTACCTGTATGGGGCCCCAGTCCTGCAAATCGGGGTTATATCCCGTGGTATCCCGGCCGGCCAGATGCCGCACCTGCCACGAGCGCATCTTGAGACGGTATTCCGGCGACTCCGACTTGGTCGGGAGATCGTGCCGGACGTAGGGCTCATCCACCCGCTGACCGTTCCGGTAGAGAATCCCCTCCCGCATCTCCAGGGTGTCCCCCGTGACACCGATCAGTCGCTTGACGACCTTCAGCCCCTCCTCTTCCACCGAATCGAAGACCAGGACGTCGTTGCGCCGAGGCTCCCGGAAGGCGGGCAGATGCTTGCCGGTGAAGGGGACTTCGGCGCCGTACACCGCCTTGTTGACGAAGAGAAAATCGCCGATGAGGAGCGTGTTCTCCATGCTCCCGGATGGGATCCGGAACGCCTCGATCAGGAAGGTGCGGAGCAGGAGCCAGACCACCACCGCCACACAGATGGACTTGGTCCACTCCCACAGTACCTGGCGGGTGGACGGGGCGTTGGCGGCGGTGTCGGTCATGGTCCGGTTCGCTCGGGGCGGGTCATGGCATCCGGCGGAAGGCGCCCGGACGAGAGCTTCAGGGCGCGTGAGGTGGCCGGCGGCAAGGCTCTAACGTGGCAAGGTGAAGAGCCGGCTCCAGCGGGTGGCGGTCAGCACCGGCAGCGGCCGCCAGCTCGCGGGATCGAAGCTGTAATAGATGACGATGGGACTGCCGTGGAGATTCCCCCGGGGCAGGAAGCCCCAGCAACGTCCATCATAGGAGAGGTCGCGGTTGTCCCCCAGGACGAAGAGCGACTCCGCCGGCACCACCACGGGACCCCAGTTGTCGCGGTCGGGACGATACGGCACCGGGTGGCTTCCCGCCAGCCGGGGCTCCTGCCAGGCTCGCATCTGCTCGCGAGAGGAGGGCGGATCGGGCATCTCCGGCCGGGCGTGCACGGCGTAGGGCTCGGCCAGCGGGGCACCGTTCAGGGAGAGGCGTCCCCCCTCTGAGGCGAGGGTATCTCCCGGCAGACCGATCACACGCTTGACCACTTCGAGGCCGGGGGTCTCCACCGAGCCGAAGACCACGAGGTCACCATGGCGCGGCTCCCGGAGCGCGGGCAGCCGCATCCCGGTAAGGGGCACTTCCGCCCCGTACAGCGGCCGGGCCACGAACAGCACGTCGCCCGCAAGGAGCGTCCGTTCCATGCTCTCGGAGGTGACGTGGAACGCCTGCACCACGAAGTTGCTGAGGGCCAGCCACGCCATCCAGACGACGAGCAGCGTCCGGGCCCATTGCCCCAGGCGGGTGCCCAACCGGAGGGAGGAAGCCTGCGCCGGGCTCACGGCACCCAGTCCGCGATGAAGAGGTTGGTGTCGCCCGGATTCTTGCCGTTACGGTTCGAAGCCCAGACCAGCTTCTTTCCATCATAGCTGAACATCGGGAACGAATCGAAGTCGGGGTGAGTGGTGACTTTCTCCAGGCCACTGCCGTCGGGGTTGATCAGAAACAGATCGAAGGCCCCGCTCCGCGGATTCTCGTAGTTGGAGGAGAAGATGATCTTCTTCCCGTCCGGGGTGAACACCGGGGCGAAGTTGGCGCCGCCAAGACTGGTGATCTGTCGGGGGTTCGAGCCGTCGGCGTTGGCCACCCATACCTCCACCCGGGCAGGGCGCACCAGGCGCTGCGACAGCAGGTTGAGATAATCGGCGGTGTCCGCGGCCGTTTTCGGATACGCGGCCCGCCACACGATCTGCTTGCCGTTCGGGGAGAACCACGCCCCGCCGTCGTATCCCACCCGGCTGGTAATCCGCCGGACATCGGAGCCATCGACGTTCATGGTGTACAGGTCGATGTCGCCGTCGCGGGTGCTGGTGAAGATGATCTTCTTCCCGTCCCACGACACCGTGGCTTCGGCATTGTAGGCGCCGTTGTCGGTGAGCTGGTGCGGATCCGAGCCGTCGGGCCTGGAGGTGTAGATCTCCAGATAGCCGAGTGGCCAGACGTAGCCGTGGGAGCGGTCGGGTGGGGTGGGGCACTCGTGGGCGTGCTTGAAGGTCGAGCTATACAGGACCCGGGAGTCGTTGGCGTAGAAGAAGCCGCAGGTGGTGCGCCCAAAGCCGTTGGAGATCCGCCGCATTCCGGATCCATCGGCATTCATGATGTACTCCTGGTCGCAGCCGCTGTCGACCTTTTCCTGGCGCTGAAAGATCAACTGCCTGCCGGAGCGGGAGAAATAGGACTCCGCGTTGTTGCCGCCGAAGGTGAGCTGGCGAATGTTGCGGAGGTGGCGTTCCCCCGGCTCCGGCTGGACGAGCGCCGAGTCGGCCGCGGCGGCCGGCGTGGTGGCGGGGGTATGGCTGCCGGCACAGGCGGCCAGGAGAAGGAGCGGAGGCAGGCGACGGGCTATCACGAGTCATCCGGTCGGAGACGAGGGGTGGAACAATAATCCACCCCGTCCACCGGGAGGAGGGGAAAAGCACCGAGGCCGGGCTCCGGAGCGATCCGGAGCCCGGCCTCGGTGGTGGCAGGGCCAAGGCATGCCTTGGCCCTACCCTCCCCTGCTTCAATTGGTCTTGGTCAACTCCACCCGGCGGTTGGCCGCGCGGCCTGCCACCGTCTTGTTGTCCGCGACTGGCTTGTCCGGGCCGTAGCCCTTCGCCGTCAGCCGGCTTGCGTCGACTCCCTTGCCAACCAGGTAGGCCCGGACCGCATTGGCCCGCGCGGCGGACAGCCGCACGTTGGTCGCCTTGCTGCCGGTGTTATCGGTATGCCCTCCGATCTCCACCTTCACCTCCGGGTTCCCCTTCAGCGACTCCGCCACCCGGTCCAGCGCCGTCTGGGACTCCGGCTTGAGCACCGCCTTGCCGGTCTCGAAGTAGACCCCTTCCAGCACCAGGGTCGCTCCGCCGCCGAACAGGGCCGGGCAGCCCACGGCGTCCACCTTGGTCCCCGCCGGCGTGTTGGGGCACTTATCCAGCAGGTCCGTCACCCCGTCGCCATCGGCGTCCTTGGGGCAGCCGGTGGCATCCACCGGGGTCCCCGCCGGCGTGTTGGGGCACTTATCCAGCAGGTCCGTTACCCCGTCGCCATCGGAGTCCTTGGGGCAGCCGGTGGCATCCACCGGGGTCCCCGCCGGCGTGTTGGGGCACTTGTCCGCCGCATCCAGTACGCCGTCCTGGTCCGAGTCCTTCGGGCAGCCGGCGGCGTCTACCGCCGTGCCGGCCGGGGTGTTGGGGCACTTGTCGCTCAGGTCCGTCACCCCGTCGCCATCGGAGTCCTTGGGGCAGCCGGTGGCATCCACCGGAGTCCCCGCCGGGGTGTCGGGGCAGCGATCCAGGTTATCGGTCACACCGTCGCCGTCGGCATCCTTCGGCAACGAGCAGCCGTTGGCGTCCACCTTCTCACCCGCAGGGGTGTTGGGGCACTGGTCCATCGAGTCCTTCACCCCGTCCTTGTCCTTGTCCCCGTCGTGCCGGCCTCCGAACACGAACGACAGCCCCGCCTGTCCGCCCCAATGCCAGTTGTGCTTCTGCTGCTGGATGCTGGCGAACTGCGGGAATTCGCTCTCCGCCTTCGGGATGTAGTCGCCGGTGAAGTCGAGCCGGATGGAGGCCACATCACCCGTCCCGAGCCGCAGTCCCAGCAGCCCACCCGCGCCCGACTTGGTCTCCCGGTAGCCCTTGCGGAACAGCTGGCGGGTGTAGCCGCCGCCGATCAGCAGCGCGGTGTACTCGCCCAGCGGCAGGTTGTACACCAGCCGGGCATGCAACGGGATGGCCCGGATGAACTCCTGCTCCTGCGAGGCGGTCGCGGTGTAGGACGCGTCTCCCTCGACCGCGATGTTAGGCAGCACGAACACACCCAGCCGCCCGCCCACTCCGACCCGCTTGTCGAAGTTGAGCACGCCGTCGAACTTGCTGTATCGCCCAAAGACGCCGATCTCGAACGCCCCTGGCTTCTGGGCGAATACCGGTACGACGCTGGTCAGGAGCAGCGCGCCCGCGAGTAAATAACGTCTCATGCGCATGGGACCTCCCAGTGTGGTGTGCACAGCAACCAGACGGGGCCGACACTAGCCACCGAAGCGGAGTCCGTCAACGGCTTCGGCGGATCAAACGCGCTGAGTGTGATCCGGCTCACACTCACGCAGATCGAAGCGCGGCCAGCACTTCGGCCGCATGCCCCTTGGGCTTCACCTTCGGGAACACAGTCGCGATCCGGCCCTTCTCGTCGATGACGAAGGTGGATCGCAGAATGCCCTGATACTTCCGGCCGTACATGCTCTTTTCTCCCCATGCGCCGTAGGCCTCGGCGATGGAATGGTCCGGATCGGCCAGCAGCGGAAAGGGGAGGCGGTACTTGGTCTTGAACTTGTCGTGTGAGGCGGTACTGTCAGGCGAGACGCCCAGCACCACGGCGCCGAGGGCCTGCACCGTCTTCCAGTTGTCGCGGAATTCGCAGGCCTCCGTGGTGCAGCCGCTGGTGTCGTCCCTGGGGTAGAAGTAGAGGACGACCTTGCGTCCCTTGAAGTCTTTCAGCGAAACCCTGTCACCGCCGTCGGCGTGTAGCGAAAATGCGGGTGCCCGGTCGCCGGCTTTGAGCATCGGGGTGGATCTCAACAGGATGAGCGTGAAGGGTCGAACAACACACCGCCCGCATTCCACCACAACAGTAGTGCTACACTCCGCCAGGTTCAGGTGTTCCAGCCCGGAAGACTCTGCCGGTCACTCCACGGCGACTCGCGGAACGTGAAGCGCGGTCCGAGCCCGGAGGACCGGAGCCTCTCCCCCGTGCCGCAGCTCCCGATCATAGAAATTCCAGGCAGCGAAGCCATCTTCACAGGCCGGCTCGAGCAGATAGGCGGCCAGTACCCCGGCATCCTGATCAGTGGAGACATAGAACCAGCCAGGCGTCACCTCCCCGGCCCGCGCCGCCCACTGCCCGGTGACGCTCACGGTGCGGTGGCCTTCGAACACGAACGGCGCCACCTGGACGCTGTCCACGGTAAACCCCTCGACCTGGCCCTGCCACGGTTCACTCAGCCGCTCGACCACGATACCCTGGGCACGGAGCATCGCGGCCAGCGGGGCATGCTGAGGTGGGAGCAGGTAGGCCGCCGGCCGGGCGACCTGGGCCACCGCCACGAACCGGTCGATGACCGGCATGCGGATCGTGCGGAACACCCCGGTCCGGATCCGGCGCGCAAAGCCGTGGCTGCCGTCGCCGTCCGAGCGGGTGATCTCCGCGATCACATCCTGCCGGGTCGGGGGGGCGAAGCCTGAGCCGATGGCGATGGAATCGGGGCGCCACTGGGCCCCCTGGGCCACTACGCGACGCACCGCGACCCGTTCCTCGGCGGCCAGGGAGAGGATTTCCCGCAGAAACGCATAGGTCGCGCGGATGCGCTCGGGGAACGGGTTGTTGCTGTACCCTTCACTCAGGATCGCGATCCGGCCACGGATTCCCATGTTGTTGGTGCCGAACCGGGGCCGGGCATCGTAGGTCTCCCAACCCTGGACCAGGGAGTCCGGCTCCTGATTGCGGAAGTTTCCATAAGGAAAAGTCTCGATCTTCTGCCGCCGGCGCAGCCGCTCCCGGATGGTCGGCAGGAAGTGATCGCGGGTATAGTCGTTCGCCGGGCTGGAATTGGGATTGAGCCCGGGCGCCCAGGTGAGAGCGTACCCGTGGTAGCTGCCGTTGGTCGTGTGCAGGTCGATGAAGATGTCCGGCTGCCAGCGATCGATCAGCGCCAGCGAGGCGCGCGTCTCCGGGGCTTCCTGCTTGACGTAGTCGCGATTCAGGTTGAGCCCCTGGCCGTTGGTGCTGGGGCCGACCCGCGGTGGGCCGTTCTGCCCCGGCCGATTCACGTCGCCGGGACCGAACTTCTCATTGCCGTCGGCATTGTAGATCGGCACGACCAGCACGATCACGCTGTCGAGCAGCGGGCGGAGCGACCCGAGCGTCAGGTCGCGGAGCAGCATCTGGGCGGCCTCTTTCCCTTCGACCTCGCCCGAGTGGATGTTGCCCTGGATATAGATGATCGGCTTGCCGCTCTGCCAGGCATCCGCCGGCCCGTCCACCATGGGACGAGCCGCCAGGACCCACGGAAGCCGCCGCCCTTCGGGACTCTGCCCGAGGGTCGCGGTGCGAATCCCCGCCCCGGCGCGGGTGAGCGAGTCGAGGAAGGCCAGTACATCGGCGTAGGTGGAGGTCTCCTGGCCGGCGGTGCGTTCGGGTCTGGTTGACTGGGCCATGAGGGCGGGCGGGCGGACCGGAGGACCGGCGGACAGGGCGACCGCGGCGAACAGGCAACCCAGGAGCGGCCGAAAACGCTGTTGCAGGGGCATGGATGAGCAACACGGAGAAATGGTGATGCGCCGCACGAGCCGTCCCGCGGGCGCGGTTCCTGCTTTACCTGAGGCCAGCGGATACGCCTCCCGACTTCCGGGTGCGACCCGCTGAGCCAGGAGGCAAACATATGCTGGACGCGACCTTGGGTCAGCCTCGCCGGACCGGGTTCCCGCTGGTGGACCGGTTGGGTGAGCTGTGTATCAGCGGGCGGGACAGCGCCGCTTATCTCTGGCAAGTTCCGGCGGATGATGCGGTGCGGGGCGAGATCGGGAAGAAACTGGCCGAAATACGCGGCGAGTGCGAGCGGCAGAACCGCAAGGAAATGAACCGGATCGTGGGCGAACTGGAAGTCGCCGTCTCGGCCAGCCCGAGCCCGCAGCAGGTGGAGATTCTGCAGGACGGGTTCGACCGGCTGGTCAAGCTGTGGCAGGCGGCCAAGTCCGGCCTCATGTGAGGAAGTAGTTCAACGCGCCCGCCTGGCGTTGTTTCTCATGCCAGGTGAGGCGGCATTTTGTCCATTGACACGGGCCTGGCCGGGGGGCCAATTGGGGTATCCCTTTGAGTGGCCAGGTCCATGCTGCCTACCCCGCTCCAGCCCCGAGCGAAAGGCCGTGCAGTTCGCGCCGCCGCGGCCCTGCTCGCCGCCCTCGCCCTGGTCACCTGCGCCGAAGATCCGATCGGGCCCGCCACTGGCCAAGGCCGCCTCCACATCCTTCCGGTCTTCGGTCCCTATGCGCGGATCGCCCCGCTGACGCTCGATCAGGTGCGGATCGTAGTCGAGCGGCAGGACTCCCGGACTGAAACCAGCGACACCATCGTGGACGAGGTCCGCGCCTTCGACGTCAACCGCGATCAACTGCGCATCGACGACATCTTCGTTCGGATGCAGGTGGCGAGCGAGGACCTGCTGGTCACGCTGCAGCTCCTGTCGGACGGTACGCTGCTGTTCCAGGGGAGTCAGATCGTCCCGGTCGTCCGGGGACAATCCACACCACAGACTTCGATCCCGGTCAGTTACCAGGGACCGGGCGCCAATGTCGCCAGCCTGACCCTGGCTCCGCGCGACACTGTGCTCAGCCCCGGCGCCACCCTGGATTACCGGCTGGACGCTTTCGACATCCAGGGCGCCCCCGTAGCCCAGTACTACGTCTCCTGGAGTCTCACCGGCGGGCCGGCCACCGGCGCCCGCATCAATGCCGCCGGCCGACTCACAGCCCCGTCCGTACCCGATACGTTCTACGTGAAGGTCGTGGCGCCCAACGGCGTCGTGGATTCCACCCAGGCCATCGTCGGGAGCGGGACGGTCCCCCCCGCCTCCTTCGCCTGGACGGGTGCGGTCAGCACCGACTGGAGCGTGGCGGGCAACTGGAATCCGGCGCAGGTGCCCGGGTTCCTCGACAGCGTGGTGATCGGGACCGTGGCCTCGAACCGGCAGCCGTCGCTCAGCGCCGTCACCGTGGTGGGGGCGGTCAGCCTCATCGCGGGTGGCAACCTCACCATCAACGGGCAGGGGCTCTCGATCGCGCGGGGACTGACCACCGGCGGCACCGGCGTCCTGACCATGACCAATGGGGCGGACGTGGTCGTGGTGGGCGGCAACGCGGTGTTCGACGGCGGCAGCGAGCTCAACCTGCTCACGGCAGGAGGCATGAGCGTCGGCGGCAACCTGACCCAGGCCGCCAGCACCAGCGGCGACAGCTACCACCCCTCGGGGACGCACCTGACGCTGCTGGCGGGCGCCGCGCCAACGCTGAGCTTCGCCACTCCGGGCACTTCACAGTTCCAGGACGTGGCCTGGGTGGGGACCGGTACCCTCACGCTCGCAACCCCGGCGATGGCTCAGGGCACGTTGGTGGTGAACGCGGGCACGACCTCGACCATCTCCAGCGCCAGCGGCGCCCGCCTGACGGTGGGCGACCTGGTGTCGGTCAGCGCCGTGGTGCTCAACAATGTTCCGCTGACTCTGAGTCAGACCGCGCCCGGATCGCTGACCCTCAGCAACGTGACTTTCCAGAACATGCCCACCACGGTGAGCCAGCTGGTAGTGAGCCACCCGGGTGGCACCTTCGACTTCGCCAACCTGGTCTTCGGCACCACCCCGGTGGCGCCCAACGGGTTCTATCTGGACGTGACCGACAACACCGGCCCGGCCGACGGCATCCTGACGATCAACATGGTGACCCCGTCGCCGGGGACCGGCGGCGCGTTCTTCAAGACCACCGGTGGCGCCGTGGTCAACTGGCCGGCGGGGGCGGGGGGGACGACGAGGACCTGGACCGGCGCGGTGAGCACCGACTGGAGCACGCCAGGAAACTGGAGCCCCGCGCAGGTGCCGACCGGGACCGACGACGTCGTGATCCCGGCCACCGGCAACGCGCCCACCGCCAGCAACACCTGCGCGGCGAAGACGCTGACAGTGAACACCGGCTCCACCCTCAACCTGGCGGCGATCACCTGTCAGGTGGGCGGCAACGTCTTCGCCGACGGGACGATTACCGGGGGGACGATGCAGATCAACGGGGCGGCGAGCGTGCGCGGCACCATTGCCACCCTGACCGTGGCCGGCACGGTGACCGTGACCGGCAACATGGCGCTGGCCAACAACCTGATCGTCAGCAGCGGAGATCTGACCCTCAACGGGCACAGCGTGACGGTGGGGAATGTCCTGGCCACGCAGGGAAGCGGCACGCTGACCATGACTAACCCTGCCGACCAGCTGACCGTGGTCAACCTGGCCGACTTCAGCGGCGGCAGCACCACCGGCAAGCTGACCGCCGGGCAGCTGATCCTGCAGGGCAACTTCAATCAGGGAGGCGCGACCACGAGCTTCGCCCCGTCGGGAACCCACCTGACGACGCTGGCGAGCTCGCTCGGCAACGTCTCCTTCGCCAACCCCGGAAGCTCATCCTTCCAGGACCTCACGGTCACCGGGAACACTCAGCGCCTTGCCTCCGATCTGCAGGTCAAGGGGATGCTGACCGCGACGCAGACTACCCTGCAGGCGCCCGCGCCGCCGCACACTGTCACGGCGGGCGGCGTGAGCGTCCACGTGATGGGGTTGAGTGGCCTGAGGTTTGTCATCCAGGGTGGTCCCATCGTGCAGTTCGACACCGTGTCGTTCTCGAACTCCCAGCCAACCACCGCGCAGCTGACGGTGAATCATCCCGGCGCGGCGACGCCTTTCATCTTCCACGACATCCAGTTCGCGACCACGCCCACGGCGCCGAACGGGTTCTATGTCGCCGCCACTGATCTGGCCCCCGGCGACGGCCTCCCGCTGGTGATCAACATGCGGGAACCACAGCCGCTCAACCCCACCGGATTCGTCCTGGCGACGGGCGGGGCCACGGTGACCTGGCCGCAGGCCCTGACGCTCACCTGGACCGGCGCCACCTCGCAGTTCTTCGGCACGGCCTCCAATTGGAACCCGGCCAACGCCCCAACCATCGTGGATGACGTGATCATCCCCGCCACCGCCAGGCAGCCGGTGATGACGGGCGGAGTCTCCGTGCACAACATGACCGTGCAGCCGGGAGTGACGGTTACCCTCGGGCCATCCCTGTCGATCGGGGCGGACCTGGTGAACGACGGCACCATCAATGGAAGCACCCAGACGGTGATGATTCTCACCGGTGGCGGCAACCTGGTCCGCGGCAATGGTGTGCTGCAGACGCCGACGGTGATCACCGGGCACTACACCATGAGCGGCAACCTGAACCTCCGCCCCACCGGAGCCGGAGCGCTGGCGCTGAGCGGCACCGCCCAGCTGATCCTCAATGGCCACACCCTCAACGACAGCACGCCGTTCGCGCTCAGCAACAGCGCAACGGTGGTGATGACCAATCCGCTCGACTCGCTGATCCTCGGCGGCTTCCCCGCCATGTTCGACGGGGGCGATGAGACCAACCGCCTCACCAGTGGCGTAGTGGTCCTCACCCAGGCGAGCCTGGTACAGGCCAATACCAACGGCGCGGGCAACAGCTTCGTGTCGCTCGGCAACCACAAGGTGGCGGTGCGCGGCAGCAGTGGTTCGATCACGCTCGCCACCCCAGCCAGCGCGCCCATCTCCCAGTTCGAATGCGGCAGCACCGGCGGGGTCGGCTGCACCTTCGGCTCGAACGTGACGGTGACGGGCAACGTGGTGGTCCCCGGCAGCGGACTCCTGGTTCCGAGTGGGCGTACCCTCACAATCGGGGTCGGCCTGACTACCACTGGGACCGGCCGGCTCGCAATGCTCAATGCGAACGACTCCATCCTGGTGGGGGCCAACGCCACATTCGCCGGCGGGACCACAACGAATCTGCTCACTCAGGGTGTGCTGCTGGTGAAGGGCGATTTCACCCAGTCCGCGGTGACGAGCACCACCAGCTACTCGCCCAGCGGCACCCACAAGACAGTGCTGGGCGACGCCGCGGCGCGGGCCATCTCGATCGGCTCTCCCGGAGCCTTGACCGCCGGCTCGCACTTCCAGGTGCTGGACGTGAGCAACGCCACCGGCGGGCTCTCGCTCGACGTAAACATGCAGGCCGACTCGCTGATCTCGAACTCGGCCGCCGCCAAGCTGACCAGCGCGGGCGTTATGCTGACCGTGCGGCGGGCCCAGGTATCGGGGCTCATCCTGGACAACACCCGGTTCATCCTGGACGAGCAGGGGACCTTCACGACCGAGAACTTCAGCAACGTCGCCTTCACCGGATTCCCGGTCCCGACGACCAGCACTACTATGCTCACGGTCCAGGGTCCGGGGAGCGCCGTGGCGGCGCGACCGGCGGTGACAACCACTAACGTGAACTTCCAGTCGCTCGCGATTGGGGCGAACAACTTCTACGTGGACCTGACCTCGAGCAACGGGGCGACCTTCAACATGACGATGACCGGTTCCAACCAGAGCCCGCAGGTCGGGGGGAACGGACCGGCACTGACGCGGACGACTCCGACTGGGGTAGCAACGGTGAGTTGGCCGTAGCAGCGTTCGGGCAGGTCATCCACGAAGGAAAGCGAGGGGTCCCTGTTCACATCACGGGATCCCTCGCCGCGTTAGGGGATGCAAGTCGACGCCGATCGCTCGCCGCCCTCCGCCTCCAGCGCCCAGCTTGACAAGTGGCCGTTCCGGCGGACGTTAGGGGCATCCTTAATGATCTCCCCTAACGTGGACCACCCCGTGCCTGTCACTCCGCACCGGGGCGGGATGCATCGCATCCTGCGCTCCGCCGCCGTGGCGTTGGCTACGCTCTCCCTGATCACCTGCGCCGAGGACCCCGTCGGACCCGCCGGGGGCCGCGGAATCCTGCGGGTGGTTCCGGTGTTCGACGCCAACGCGCGCTTCTCACCGCTCCTGCTGGATCAGGTGCGGGTGATCGTGGAGCGGCCGCAGCCGGCGACGGAGACCAGCGACACCGTGGCCGACGTGACCCGGAGTTTCGATCGGGGGACAGACCAGATCACCATAGACGACATCAGCATCCGGATGCAGCAGCAGTCCGAGGACCT
>Ga0326730_1000379_pt1 | contig 12107 bp, 11 predicted proteins | sample MHFSIPfraction_3_FD_207740 | JGI IMG/M metagenome (GOLD analysis project Ga0326730, IMG submission 207740) | Lab enriched peat soil microbial communities from Michigan Hollow, Ithaca, NY, United States - MHF7AN SIP fraction | ecosystem: Environmental > Terrestrial > Soil > Wetlands > Peat...
GACGACCCGCGCGCGGCCTTCATCCTGGACGGAGTGAAGGACGCGGTGATCGGCGACTTCGGCCTCTCGGGCGGCGGCGCCGCCGGCTTCGAGCTCGACCGGGCGGACCTCGCCCTGGGGACACCGCCCGGCGCGGTGGTGGTGGCCAGCTCCGAGGGCCACGGGCCGAGCTACGTGGTGGTCCCGGAGGAGCTGCTCTCCCACCTCGCGACGGTCAGCGGCGAGAAGCCGGCCCGGCTCCTGCGCGCCGACATGACCTACGCGGAGCTGCCGGGCGGCGGCGCGATCTTCGCGGTCGGGTCCATCACCTTCTGCGGCAGCCTCTCGCACAACCGCTACGACAACAACGTCTCGCGGATCCTGCGCAACGTGCTGGACCGCTTCCGGAGGCCGTCATGACCATGGTGGAGACCGCGCTGGGCCCGGTGGCGACCTCCGAGCTGGGGCCCACCCTGATGCACGAGCACATCGTCACCCGCTCGCCCGGCGTGCAGGAGAACTGGCCCCACCTCTGGGACCGTCCGGGCATCCTCGCGCTCGCGGAACGGAAGATGGCCGACCTCCACGCCCGGGGCATCCGGGCCATCGTCGATCTCACCACCGTCGACCTCGGGCGGGACCTCGACCTGATCGTGCAGGTCGCCCGGCGCTCGCGCGTCCACGTGATCGTGGCCACCGGGGTCTGGTGGATGCCGCAGCGCTACTTCAGCGGCCACGGCGTCGACGAGGTGGCCGGGCTCTTCATCCGCGATATTCGACAGGGGATCGGCTCCACGGGGGTCAAGGCCGCCATCATCAAGTGCGCCACCGATACCGCCGGGGTGACGCCGGTCATCGAGAACATCCTGCGCGCCTCGGCACGCGCCCAGAAGGCCACCGGGGTGCCGATCTCCACCCACACCTGGGCCGCGGGGCGGACCGGAGAGGCGCAGCAGGCCATCTTCGCCCAGGAGGGCGTCGACCTCCGCCGCGTGATCATCGGGCACAGCGGCGACAGCGACGACCTTGGCTACCTGCGCGGCCTCATGGAGCGCGGCAGCACGATCGGGATGGACCGCTTCGGGCTCGAGCACTTCCTGCCCACCGCCAAGCGGGTCGACGTCATCGCCCGGCTGTGCGCCGAGGGCTACGCGCCGCGCATGGTCCTCTCGCACGACGCCAACTGCTGGAGCGACATGCTCTCCGAGGACGACAAGCGGCGCACCCGCCCGCTCTGGCACTACAACCACATCCCGGACGACATCCTGCCCGCGCTCCGCAAGGCGGGCGTCGGCGACGACCAGATCGAGCAGATGATGGTGCGCAACCCGCGGGCGATCTTCGAGGCCCGCACCGGGGCCGCCGCGTGACGCCGGTCGTCCTCGGCCGCGGCGCCTATCGGTACGAGGTCCACGACGCGTGGGCGAAGCTCCCGCCCGGCCGCGAGTTCAACGCCGACGTGGCCGCGGTGGGGGTCGACGCGCAGGATCGCGTGTACGCCTTCAACCGTGGCGCGCACCCGATGGTGGTCTTCGACCGCGAAGGCGACTTCCTGCGCTCGTGGGGCGAGGGCGTCTTCCACCGCCCCCACGGCGTGCACGTGGCGCCCGACGACACCCTGTGGCTCACGGACGACGGCGACCACACCGTCCGCCACTGCACGCTCGACGGCAAGGTCCTCCTGACCATCGGCCTTCCGGGAAAGCCCGCGCCCTACATGGGCGGCGAGCCGTTCCACCGCTGCACCCACACCGCGCTCTCGCCGCGAGGCGATCTCTACGTCTCCGACGGTTACGGCAACGCGCGGGTACACAAGTTCGCCCCCGACGGCGGGCTCCTCCTCTCGTGGGGGGAGCCCGGCACCGACCCGGGCCAGTTCAACATCCCGCACAACATCTGCTGCGACGGAGACGGCTGGGTCTACGTGGCCGACCGCGAGAACCACCGCATCCAGGTCTTCGACGGCAACGGGCGCTTCGAGACCCAGTGGCACGACATGCACCGCCCGTCGGGCCTGCACCTCGAGCGCGGCGGCGAGGGGCGCTTCTACGTGGGCGAGATCGGCGGCGCGCTGCCGGTCAACTACGACGTGCCCAACATCGGGCCGCGGGTCGCCATCTACAGCCACCGCGGCGAGCGGCTCGCCCGGCTCGGCGAGCCGCTGGCCGGGCTCGAGCCCGGCCAGTTCGTCTCGCCCCACGGCCTCGCGGTCGACTCCCGCGGCGACATCTACGTGGGCGAGGTATCATTCACCAACTGGGGCAATCGCTACAAGGGCCAGCCCCATCCACCCGGGCTGCGCAGCCTCCAGAAGCTCGTGAAGGTGCGCTGAGGAGACGAGGATGACCGAGCCGGTGACGCTGACGATCTTCTCCGACTACGTCTGACCCTGGTGCTATCTCAGTACCGTGCGTATTGAGAAGCTCCGGACCGAGCACGGCGTGAAGATCCAGTGGGTGCACTTCCCGCTCCACCCGGAGACGCCGCCGGAGGGCCAGTCGCTCGAGGAGCTCTTCCGGGGGCGCAACGTGGACCGCAAGGCGATGCACGCGCAGATGAAGGCGCGCATGGACGCGGAGGGCCTCCCCTACGGCGAGCGCACCATGACCTACAACAGCCGCCTGGCCCAGGAGCTGGGCAAGTGGGCGGATACCCAGCCGGGCGGCGAGGCATTCCACGACGCAATGTTCCGCGCCTATTTCGTCGACGCGCGTGACATCTCCCGGCCCGACGTGCTCCTGGAGATCGCCGGCCGGGTGGGCCTATCGGTCGACGCGGCCCGCGAGGTGCTGGAGAGGCGGACGTTCAAGGCCGCGGTGGACGAGGACTGGAAGCTCTCGCGCCAGATCGGGGTCACCGGGGTGCCGACCTTCGTGGCCGGCCCCTACGGCGTCGTCGGGGCGCAGCCCTACGAGACGCTCGAGGCGCTGGTGCTCCGCGCCGCCGGGGAAGACGGCGCCGGCGACGGAGAATAGCCCATGCCCCTTCCGCCGCCGCGCTTCCACCACCTGCACCTCAACTCGCGGGACCCCGACGCCGCGATCGACTTCTACGTCCGACGCTTCCCCACCAGCGTGAAGACGCGCTGGGGCGGGCGGCCCGCGCTCGGCGCGCCGAACGACGTCCTGGTGCTATTCGACCGGGTCGCGACGCCGCCGCCGACCTCGCCGCAGACCGCGATCTGGCACTTCGGCTGGCACGTGCCCGACTCGCGCCGCACCGTCGAGTCCTTCCGGGGCCAGCCCGACGTCGAGCTGTTGCCGCTCTACACCGGAGACGATGGGGGCGCGGTGCTCGTCAGCAGCGACACGTGGCCGGGCACGGGCGGCGTGCTGGGCCGGACGAAGGCCCAGATCGCGGAGGCCAAGGCCACCGCCGTGCCGCCGACCCGCACCGGCGGCTTCGGGTACCTGCGGGGGCCCGACGACGCCCTGGTGGAGTACGCGGGCAACCATCCGGCCGAGCGCTTCAATCACGTGCACCTCTACCACGAGGACCCGTTCTGCGCCCAGCTCTGGTACCAGCGCCACCTCGCCGCGCAGGTGCCCGCGGGACGCACGCCGCCCGCCCCGGTGACCGAGGCCACGTGCCGGGTCCCGCGCGGGCCCGACCGCACCTTCCCCGCGCTCGACCGCGACGGGATGTTCCGCACCCCGTCGGCCGCCGTCGCCTTCGGCGACGTCGCGCTGCCGTCGTACATGCGCCAGGGCGATCGGCCGCTCGTGGGCACCCGCGGGCACCTGTACGACCACTTCGCGCTCGCCGTCGGGGATCTCGACGCGTGGGTGGCCAGGCTCGGCGACGAGGGTGTCGCGCTCCTCGAACAGCCCTACCGGCTCGGCGACACCCGGGCGGTGATGATCGAGGGCCCGAGCCGCGAGGCGATCGAGCTGGTCGAGGTCCGGTAGCGCCATGACCGCGTCGCCCCGAACGGTCGGATTCGTCGGCCTCGGCCAGATGGGCTTCGGCATGGCGCGGAACCTCGTCAAGGCCGGCCACGACGTGCTGGCCTACGACGTCGCGCCCGGGCCCCTCTCCCGCTTCACCGCCGCGGGCGGACGCGCCGCGCAGAACCCGGCCCAGATCGGCGCCGAGTGCTCGAGCGTGCTGGTGATGGTGGTGGACGGCGCGCAGGTGGACGCCGTCCTCGGCGGGCGCGACGGTCTCCTCGCCACGATGACGTCCGGCACCGTGATGGTGTGCAGCACGATCGCCCTCTCCGAGCTCCTGGCGATCGCCGAACGCACCCGCGCGCGCGGGGTCACGGTGATCGATTGCCCGGTGAGCGGCGGCGTGAGCGGCGCCGACGCGGGGACGCTGACCCTGCTCTGCGGTGGCGACGCCTCCGCGTTCGAGGCGCAGCGGCCGCTCCTGCAGGCGATGGGGGCCAACGTCTTCCACATGGGTCCGCTCGGCGCGGGGCTCGTCGCCAAGGTCGCCAACAACCTCATCATCGGGGTCGGCCGCCTGGCGATCGGCGAGGCCTTCGCGATGGCGAAGCAGGCCGGCGTCCCCCTGGACCGCCTCTACCACACGCTGCGCACGTGCACCGCCGACAGCTGGATCCTGCGCTCGCTCGAGGGCGCCATCCTCCGGGGCGAGTACCCGCGCGCCACGTTCCTCGGGCTCAAGGACCTGACCGCGGCGGTGGAGAGCGGGCGCGCCGTGCACCAGGCGATGCCGGTCACCTCCCTGGCCCGCGAGCTCTACCAGCTCATCGACGCCAAGCTGGGCGGCCTGCACGGGTCGAACGAGGTGCTGCGCTTCTATCTCGATCCGTGAGGGCTCGATCCGTGAGGGCTCGACCCATGAGCACGATCCCGCCATCCCGAGGAGCACGCCGATGACCGATCCCGCGAAGGGCGCGTACCGGACCCTGCGTCTGGAGCGCGAGGGCCCGATCGACTGGCTCACCCTCCACCGGCCGGAGCAGCTCAATGCCCTCGACGGGCCGATGTGCGACGAGCTGCAGGACTACTTCGGCGCGCTCGTCGGGCGGCCCGGGACCCGCGTGGTGATCCTGCGCGGCGCGGGCCGCGCCTTCTGCGCGGGTTTCGACCTGAAGGCGGCGCAGGACATCACCGCGGGGCCGGTACGCGGGATGCGGGCGCAGCGTCACGTCAGCGAGATCATCCGGCGCATGCGGCGCTGCCCGCAGCCGATCGTCGCGTGCGTGCACGGCGCCGCCGCGGGCGGAGGCTTCGCGCTGGCGCTGGCCGCCGACGTGCGGCTGGCGGCTTCCTCCGCCCGCATGAACGTCGCGATGGCGCTCGTGGGCCTGACCGGCTGCGACATCGGGATCAGCTACTTCCTGCCCCGCGCGGTGGGTGCCTCGGTGGCGGCCGAGCTCATGCTGACCGGCCGGTTCATCGACGCCGAGCGCGCGCTCCGGACGGGGCTCGTCTCCGAGGTGGTGGCCGAGGAGGCTCTCCCCGAGACCGCGCGGCGCCTCGCGGCCGACATGCTGCGGCTCTCCCCCCTCGGGCTCGCGCTCACCAAGGAAGGGCTGGGCCTCGCGATGGCCGCCACCAGCCTGGAGGCCGCGCTGGCCCTCGAGGACCGCGGCCAGATCCTCTGCGCCTCCGCGGGCTACTTCGAGGAAGGCATCGCCGCGTTCCGCGAGCGCCGGCCGCCGGTCTACCCGGACGCCTAGCTCCTCAGGCGGGGCCAGCCCCGCCGACCAGCGCCGACAGCGCCCGATAGGCCCGCTTCGCCCGCTCGACCGCGGGCAGCTCCGCGGTCGCCCGGCACGGCGCCTCGATGGCGAGCGGCACGCCGGCCGGTAGCGCCGCCACCAGCTCGCGGAGCGGCAACACCCCCTCGCCCGGCAGCAGCCGGCCGGTGCGCGCCTCGCGGATCAGCGCCGGCGTGTCGGTCGGGCCCGGCATGTCCGCGGAGGCGTCGCAGATCTGCGCGTACCGCAAGAGCGCGGGGTCCACCTCCCGGATGTGCGCCGGGAGCCCGCCGGAGCGGCTGAAGTGGAGCGCGTCCACCAGCACCGAGGCGTTCGGCCGCTGCGAGCGGGCCACCATCTGCGCGGCGTGCGCGAGGGTGCGGACGCCGGTGTAGATCGCGAACTCCAGGCAGACCTGCAGGCCGTACCGCGCGGCCCGGTCGCAGAGGTCGCCGAAGCGCTCGAGGGTGCGCACCTCGTCCGGCTCGGCGCTCATGACCAGGACGTTCTTCGCGCCGAGGCGCGCCGAGACCTCGAGGAAGCCCTCCGGCACGGCCACCGGCTGGTCGGGCTCGAAGCGCAGGAACTCGGTGTCGAGCACCGAGACCCCGGTGTCGGCCATGCGCTGGAGTGTCTCCCGCAGCATCGGGCCCTCGTGCAGCACGTCGTAGGGCGGCACGCCCACGCTCGGGGTGGCGGTCAGCCGGATGCCCACGGTGCGGAAGCCGGCGGCCGCCGCCACCGTGATCAGCTCGGGGGGCGTCGTATCGAGCACGGTGAGGTGGGCGAGCGAGATCGGGTGTGAGGTCTCTGCCATGGCGGAGATGGTACCTCAGCTCGCGCGGGACGGTTCCGGGCCCGTGCTCTGGCGCGGCAGCCCGAGCGCGAGCAGCACGCCCAGCGCGTTGCTGCCGCCCGCGATGAGCACCGCGGCGCCGTAGCCGTGGGTCAGGTCGAAGAGCCGCCCGGCGACGATCGGCAGCACGATGGCGGCGGCGCTCCACGCGATGTAGACGCGGCTCGCCATGCGGCCGTAGACCGCCCGTCGCCAGTACACCGCGACCGCGGCCGCGGTGAGGCCGGAGACCACGCCGTAGCCGAGCCCGACCAGCGCCAGGGCGAGCACCGCCATCGTGGAGCCGGGCCAGACGGTGAGCGCCACGTTACCCGCCAGCGCGACCGCGTTGGCCCCCGCGGCGACGGTGGGAATGGCGAGCCAGTCCACCATCCACCCGCCGCCCAGGCGCCCGGCCGCGATGACCGCGGTGATCGCGGTCGTGCCGTACACCGCGAGCACGGGCCCGCCCCCGTAGGCGCTGATGATGCCCGCGGCCTGGCTCAGCACCATGAGCCCCGCCGAGGCGGCCAGGAAGAAGACGAGGGAGAGCCGCCAGAACACCGCGCGGCGGCGCTCCTCGGCGCCGAGCGTGACGCTCGAGGTGGCGGTGACGAGCTCGATACCGGCGTGCGCGGCCAGCCGCGCGCTGGCGAGGCCGGTGACGGCGAGCGTCGCCGCGAAGCCGCCCAGGGTCGCGCGCACCCCGAAGGCGCGGATCGTCCAGCCGAATGTGGGGGCGGCGATCATCGCGCCCGCCGGGAGGAGGCTCACGATATAGCCGTTGACGAGGCCGTGGCGCCCGGTGATGACCAGGTTGACCATCTGCTGGACCAGGATGTACGCGGCGCCGCCGCCGACCCCGAAGCCCACCCCGTAGCCCACGAGGAGCTGGAGGAGGCCGCTCGCGGTCGCGGCCAGCGCGATGCCCGTCGCGCTCACGCCCGCGCAGGCCAGCACGAGCCACGGGGTCGGGGCGATTCGGTAGAGCGCCGGCGCCAGCATCATTCCGGCCCCGAAGGCGGCGGCGGCCACCGCGAAGACCAGGGCGAGATCCGCCCGGTGGAGCCCGAGCAGGGCCTCGAGCGGCTGCAGGAAGACGCTGAATGCGTAGAGCGCGCCGAGCGGCGCGATGAGCGCGGTCGCCGCCGCGAGCACGCGCCACGGGCGCCGCCGGCCGTCGGGATCGTTCACGGACGCCGGCGTTGCGCTCAGCTCTCGGGGGCGAGCTCTCGGATCATCCCGAGCAGCTCGCGCGGGCTGTAGGGCTTGGCCAGGTAGGCGGCCGCCCCCGCCTCCTTCGCCTTCTGCTCGTCGCCCGCGAGCGCGAACGAGGTGATGACGATGATCGGGATGCCCTGGGTCTCCGGGGCGGCGGCGAGCTGGCGCGTGGCCTCGAGCCCGGACAGCTTCGGCAGCTGGATGTCCATGATGACCAGGTCGGGGCGCGCTTCCCGCGCGGTGGTCACGCCCGCCTCCCCGTCGATGGCCTCAATCAGGCGATACGTGGTGCGCGACAGCAGATGGCGGACGATCTTGCGATTGAACTCGTTGTCCTCCACGTAGAGGATCGTCTTCACGCCACGGGCTCCCGGGTCACGCGAACCGGAATTCTGAAGAAGAAGGTCGAGCCCTTCCCCTCCTCGCTCTCCACCCAGATCCGTCCCCCGTGCAGCTCGACCAGCCTCTTCGTGATCGAGAGGCCGAGCCCGGTCCCGCCGAACTCCCGGCTGACCGTGACGTCCGCCTGCCGGAACTCCTCGAAGACGTGGTCCACCTGGTGGGCGGGGATCCCGATCCCGGTGTCCGACACCGCGAACAGCAGATCGTCGCCCTGCACCTCGACCCGGATCTCCACGTGCCCCTCCCGGGTGAACTTCAGCGCGTTGCCGGTCAGGTTGACCAGGCACTGGGTGAGGCGCTTGCCGTCGCCGAAGCAGAGCGGCGCATCCGAGGGGACGGTGACGATCAGGTCCAGGCCCTTCGTCGCCGCCAGCGAGCGCAGCGAGAGCTTCACGGTGGTCACGACGTCGTCGACCACGTAGTCGTCGAGGGCGAGCTCCATGCGCCCGGCCTCGATCTTGGACAGGTCGAGCACGTTGTTGATCAGGCCCAGGAGCTGCTTGCCGCAGGTATGGATGTCGCCGACCGGCTCGCGGATCGCCTCCGGCACCTCGCCGTAGATGTCGTCGCGGATCATCTCCGTGAAGCCGAGGATCGCGTTCATCGGCGTCCGCAGCTCGTGGCTCATGCTGGCCAGAAAGTCCGACTTGGCCTTGCTGGCCCGCTCCAGCTCGGCGTTGAGAACCTGGAGCTGATGGGCGGCCCGCCGCTGATCGTCGTAGAGCTGGTGGAGCTCGCCGCTCATGTGGTTCATCCGCTCCGCGAGGGCACCGAACTCGTCTCGGTTCGACACGTCGATGCTTCCACCGAACTCACCTTTGGCGACCTGACCCAGGAAGGCGTCCGCAGCGCGTACCGGGAGGATGAATGACCATGAGATGACGAAGCCGAGGCCGAGCGCGAGGAAGATCGAGGCGACGGCGAAGCCTCCCATGAGCACGAGGGCTCGACGATACGTGGCCTCGACCCCCTCCCGCAGCTGGCCCATGCCCGCCTCCTCGGTCCGGACCGCCCGGGTCACGAGGGTCGCGATCTCGCGGTACAACGGGTAGCCTTCGTTGAGATGAAGCGCCATCGCCTCGTCGGCCTTGTCGTCCCGGAGCAGGGCTGAGATGCGGGACACCGTGGCCATGACCCGGTCCTGGGCGTTCCGGATGCGCTCGATCGTCTCGCGCTGGCCGGGCGCGGCGCCCGCCTCCAGGCGGTCGAACGTGTCCTGGAAGCGCTTGTTCTCGCGGAAGATGCTTTCGATCGTGGAGTCGTCCCGGAGGAGCAGCGCATTTCGCGTGAAGTTCATCTGCAGCCCGAGGGCGTGCTCGATCTGGCGAGAGGCGTCGACGCGCTCGCGCGCCTGATCCAGCAAGCGACTCTGTCGCGCCACGCTCGCGATCGCTTGGAGGCTCATCGCCCCCATCGCGATCAGGAGCAAAGCGATCAGAAGGAACGCGCCGAGTAGCTTCGAGTGGACCGAGGCGCGGATGCGAGCGACGCGCCGCACGAGTACGCCCAGGGGCGAGTACGCGAGAAGGAGGCCCGCGATCCTCTCCCCCGGGCCCGGCGTCGTCTCCGGAGCCGGAACCGTGGGCCCGACGGCACCTTCGCTCTCGAGTAGGCGCATGCGCTATTGCTCCTGCGACTCGGCCAGGATGCTATCAGTGCGGCCCACGTGGGTCAATGCAACGGCACGGCTCTCCGCTCTTCTTGACAGGGCAGCGCCCAGCGCCTATAGTCCGCGCAGCCTGCGGCGCATCAAGCCGCACCCGGTCGCGCCAGAGTCAGGTTCACTTGCTCCCAACGAAGGGAGAACGGGCATGACGACCGAATCCCGCACGACTGCAGCGAATCCCACCTCGCGGCGCGAACTGTTCAAGGCCGCTGCCGTCGCCGGCGGGACCGCCGCTCTGGGATTCCCAGCAGTGGTCCGCGCCCAGGCGCCGATCAAATGGCGCGTCCAGACAGCGGCCTACGCCGGCACTGCGGGGTACACGCAATTCCAGAGGTACTGCGCGACCATAAAGGAGCTCTCGGAGGGAAAGCTCCAGTTCCAACCGTTCCCGCCGGACGCGGTGGTCGGGACCTTCGAGATGTTCAACGCGGTGAAGGGGGGCGTGCTCGACGCCATGCACTGCTTCACCATCTACTGGGCTGGCAACATGCCGGTCGCGGCCTTCCTGTCCTCGTATCCGCTGGGGCTGGACCGACCGGATCAGTGGGAGACGTGGTTCTACGAGCTAGGGGGGCTTCAGATCGCGCGGAAGGCGTTCCGAGCCCACAACATGTATTACGTGGGCCCGATCCAGCATGACCTGAACCTCATCCATTCCAAGGTGCCCATTCGCTCCTTCGAGGAATTCAAGGGCAAGAGGATCCGTCTCCCCGGCGGCATGATCGCCGAGGTCTTCGCTCGCGCGGGGGTCTCGACTGTGCTCCTCACCGGCGGCGAGGTGTACGGCGCACTCGACAGAGGCATCATCGACGCCGCAGATTTCGTCGGTCCCGCGGTGAACTACAACCTCAAGTTCGCCGAGGTCGCCAAGTACATCATCATGGGCCCGCCCTCAACGCCGTGCCTCCACCAGCCGGTGGACCTCATGGACTTCACGGTCAACATGGCGAAGTGGACCGCCCTCCCCAAGCACCTGCAGGAGATCGTGATCGCGGTGACCCGCCAGCATTCGTGGGACCACTACGCCTACATCCAGAAGGAGAACATCGCGGCCTGGGAGAAGTACAAGGCAGACGGGGTCCAGGTCATCCGACTCTCCGAAGAGGACATCCAGAAGTTCCGGCGGGAGGCGATCCCGATGTGGTTCAAGTGGGCCAAGAAGGATCCGCTCGCCAAGGACGCCTTCGCGTCCCAGCTCGCGTTCATGAAGACGATCAACGTCGGCTACATCCCGGACTCGATGCTGGTCGACATCGACGGGAAGACGAAGCTGACCCTCTGAGCCTGCCCCCACCCGCTCCGCTCGCATGACCGCCGACCTCCACGACCTCTCGATCGCCGAGCTCTCGCGCCTGATCGCGGCGCGCACCCTCTCGTCGGTGGAGCTGACCGACGCGCTGATCCGCCGCGTCGAGCAGCACGACGGCCAGACGCGCGCCTTCATCACCCCCACCTTCGAGCTGGCCCGGCGGCAGGCGCGCCAGGCCGAGGCCGAGATCGCGGCGGGGCGGTCGCGCGGGCCGCTCCACGGCATCCCGTTCGCGCTCAAGGACATCTACGACACCGCGGGCATCCTCACCTCCGCCCACTCGCGGATCTTCCGCGACCGGATCCCGAGCGAGGACGCCACCGCCACCGCGAAGCTGTACGATGCCGGCGCGGTCCTGCTCGGCAAGCTTGCCACCCACGAGATGGCCCACGCCGGCCCCTCGTTCGATCTGCCGTGGCCGCCCGCCCGCAATCCGTGGAACCTCGTCCACTTCACCGGGGGCTCCTCCACCGGCTCCGGGGCCGCGGTGGCCGCGGGGATGGTCCCGGTGGCGCTCGGCTCCGACACCGGCGGCTCGATCCGCGGGCCGGCCTCGCACTGCGGCGTGGTCGGCCTCATGCCGACGTTCGGGCTGGTGAGCCGCGCGGGCGTCATCACCAACTCCTACACCTTCGACCACTGCGGTCCCCTGACCCGCACCGTGGAGGACGCCGCGCTGGTGCTGCAGGCGCTGGCCGGCTACGACCCGCGCGACGCGGGCAGCCTGCGGCGCCCCATCCCGCGATACCGCGACGCGCTCGGCCCGGACCTGCGCGGCCTCCGGATCGGGGTGCTGCGGCATCACTGGGAGGAGGATCTCCCCGCGTCGGAGGACATGCGGAAGGCGATGGAGACCGCGCTCGGCGTGCTGCGCGGACTGGGCGCGGAGCTCGAGGAGTGCCGCGTGCGGCCGCTCGGCGCCTACTACGACGTCAAGATCATCATCGCGGAGACCGAGATCTTCAGCGTCCACCAGCGCGACCTGATCGCGCGGCCCGGTGAGTTCGGCGCCGACTTCCGC
>Ga0326730_1000383_pt1 | contig 12073 bp, 9 predicted proteins | sample MHFSIPfraction_3_FD_207740 | JGI IMG/M metagenome (GOLD analysis project Ga0326730, IMG submission 207740) | Lab enriched peat soil microbial communities from Michigan Hollow, Ithaca, NY, United States - MHF7AN SIP fraction | ecosystem: Environmental > Terrestrial > Soil > Wetlands > Peat...
GCAACTTCCGGAGGAGATAGCGGAAACGGCGGCCGGGCGGGCGTGGCGGGCAGGTCGACTCAGCTCCGCCCGCCCCTTCCGCCTCGCCCGCCTTTCCCGCCCCGCCGGCCCTCTCCTGTTGACATCCGACAGATCGAAACCTATCTCTCTTGTCGAACGTCTACGGGAGAGACCATGGCCGCCCCCTCCGACCTGCTGCAGGGCACGCTCGACCTGCTGATCCTGCGAACCCTGAAGCCCGAGCCGATGCACGGCTGGGGCATCAGCCAGCGAATCCAGCAGACCTCGCGCGGCGTCCTGGATGTGAACCAGGGCTCGCTCTATCCGGCCCTAAGGCGGCTGGAAGTGAAGGGCTGGGTGGCGGGCGAGTGGCGGGCCTCGGAGAGCAACCGTCGGGCCCGCTACTACCGCCTGACTGTCCAGGGCCGCCGGGCGCTTGGCGCCGAGACCGAGAGCTGGCGGCGGTACGTGGAGGCAGTCGCCTGGATCCTGGAGACCGTCTGAGGCCCTTGTCGCCTCGTCGCCTCATCGCCTTGTCGCCTGACCGCTCGACCGCCCGACCGCCTCGTTGCCCCACCTGCACGGAGACCGTTCATGCCCACCCTCAATGGACTCCTCCTCCGCCTCAAGGCGCTGTTCCGAAAGAGCCAGGCCGAGCAGGAGATGAACGAGGAGATGCAGCACCACCTCGCGCTCGAGACGGCGCACAACCGGGAACTGGGGATGACCACCACCGATGCCGCGCGCAAGGCGCGACTCGATTTCGGCGGCCTCGAAGCCGCCCGTGAAGCGGAGCGCGACGCGCGTGGCGTGCGCTGGCTGGAAGACTTCGTGGCCGACGTGCGATACGCCCTGCGCTCTCTCCGCCGGAGTCCGGTTCTCGCCGGGGCGGCGATTCTCACGCTCGCCCTCGGCATCGGCGCCAACACCGCGATCTTCTCTGCGGTCAGCGCGGTGATCCTCCGGCCACTGCCGTTCCACGAGCCGGACCGGCTCTACATCCTCTGGGAACAGAATCCCGAGAAGGGCTGGTACAAGAACATCGCGGCACCGGCCAACATGCTCGACTGGAAGGAGCAGGTGGCGGCCTTCCAGGACGTCGGGGCCTGGGCAGACTGGCGGTCCTCCGCGACCCTGACCGGCGAAGGCCGCCCCGTGGTGCTCAACTCCGCGCTCGTCACAGGGAATCTCTTTTCGGCGTTGGGGGTCCGCCCTACGGTCGGGCGGGCCTTTACCCCGGAGGAGACTTGGGAGACCGGCACTCCGGTGGTGGTGCTGAGCGATCGGATCTGGCGCAACCGGTTCAAGGCCGACCCCGCCGTGGTGGGGCGGACCCTGCGCCTGGATGGCGCGGCGGTCCAGGTGGTCGGAGTCATGCCTTCATCGGTCGGGGCCTTCCCGTACGAAGGGGTGGACATCTGGCAGCCCATGGCCTGGAAGCCGGACCGGAGGAGCCAGGTGTCCTTCCGCCGGGCCCACTGGCTCCGGGTCGCGGCCAGGCTGAAGCCGGGAGTGACTCCTGAGGAGGCCGACGCCCAGCTGCAGGCCACCGTCCACCGGCTGCAGCAGGACTACCCCGCCACCAATCGGGTCATGGGTGCGGGCATGACCCCGCTGCACGAATTCCTGGTGGGAGACACCCGGCAACCCCTGCTGGTGCTGCTCGGCGCGGTGGCGGTGCTGCTGCTGATCGCCTGCGGGAACGTCGGAAATCTGCTGCTGGTCCGCGCGGCCGGGATGGAGCGGGAGGTGGCGCTTCGACTGGCGCTGGGTGCAGGACGCGGCCGGGTGGTGCGCCAGGCCCTGACCGAGAGCCTGGTCCTCTCCTTGCTCGGTGGCGTCGCGGGGCTCGCCATTGGCTGGTGGGGCACCCGGATCCTGATCCTGTTGCAGCCGGCGAACATGCTCCCGGTCCACGACATCAGTCTGAGCTGGATGGTGCTGGCCTACATCTTTGCGATCACGCTGACCTGCGCGTTCCTCTTCGGCGCCGCCCCCGCGGTATGGGGCGCCCGCCGCGCGCCGGCCGAGGCGCTCAAGGAAGGCGGCAAGAGCGGGAGCAGCGGGCACCGGGCACGGCGCTGGAGCGACGTCCTGGTCGTTGGGGAGGTGGCCCTGGCGTTGCTGCTGACTGTGGGAGCCTGTCTGGTGCTCCGGAGCTTCTGGCGGCTCACTGCCGTGGACCCGGGGTTCGAGCCGAAGGGTGTGCTCTCCGTCCTTCTCGTTCTCCCCGATGCGCGATACGACTCTCCCCAGAAGGTCCAAGCGTTCTTCACCGAGCTGGTGCGGCGGGGCCGGGAACTGCCTGGGGTCACCATGACGGCCGGCACCACCAGCCTGCCGCTCACGGGGCTCCGCTGGACCAGCGACTTCAAGGTCGACGGATGGGGGCCGGAGCAGGTCGGGTTCGAGGTGGGCCACCACGAGGTCACGCCCGACTACTTCCGGACGATGGGTGTGCCGGTGCTGCGCGGCCGCGCCTTCACTCCTGCGGACCGGGACAGCGCGCCGCAGGTCGTGCTGATCAATCAGTCGCTCGCCGCCCGCTACTTCCCGGGCGAGGACCCCATCGGCCGGCGGGTCGCCTTCGACAAGGTGCCGGACTCCAACTCCGTCTGGCGCACCATTGTGGGCGTGGTCCAGGATGAGCGCCAAGTGGCGCTGTCCCTCGAGCCACGCAACGAATTCATCGCGCCGGTGGCCCAGGATGGCGGCCGGGGACTGTACCTGCTGCTCAAGACTTCGGGCGATCCCGCCAGTCTGGGACCCACGGCGCGTGATCTGATCGCGGGCATGGATCCCGAGCTGGGCATCCTGTCGATGACCACCATGGACGAGATCCGCGACCGTTCCCTCGCGCGGCAGCGGTTCATGCTCACGCTGCTCGGGGCGTTCTCGCTCGTGGGCATGGTGCTCGCCGTGGTGGGGGTCTACGGCGTCATGGCCCAGCTGGCCCGGGGCAGGGTGCGCGAGATGGGCATCCGGATCGCGCTGGGCGCGCAGGCGGCGGAAGTGCAGTGGCTGGTGGTTCGCCACGGGCTCAGGCTGGTGGCCATGGGGCTCGGCATCGGTCTGTCCGCGGCACTGCTGCTGAGCCGGAGCATCACCGCGCTGCTGTTCCAGATCCAGCCACTCGATCCCATCACCTTCGTGTCGGTGCCAGTGCTCCTCGTCCTGAGCGCGATGGCCGCCTGCTGGCTCCCGGCGCTCAGGGCCAGCCGCGCATCTCCGGCGCTGGCGCTGAGGACGGACTAGAGGCGGACCGGCGGGCGGGCGGACCGCCTGACCGCCTGACCGCCTGACCGCCCTAAACCGTCGCCCTCGTCCGGTCGATCGTCCCCCGCTCCGACAACGCTGACTGGGCCGCGGCCAGCCGGGCGATCGGCACCCGGTAGGGTGAGCAGCTCACGTAGTTCATCCCCAGGCTGTCGCAGAAGGCCACCGATCGCGGCTCACCACCGTGCTCGCCGCAGATGCCCAGCTTGAGGTCCGCCCGGGTCTTCCGTCCGAGCTGGCAGGCCATTTCGATCAGCTTGCCGACGCCGGCCTGGTCCAGCACCTGGAACGGGTCGTCGTCGATGATTCCGTGCTCGAGGTAGTACGGCAGGAACCGGCCCGCGTCGTCGCGGGAGAGCCCCCAGGTGGTTTGGGTGAGGTCGTTGGTCCCGAAGGAGAAGAACTGCGCTTCCCGGGCGATCTCGTCGGCGGTGAGTGCCGCGCGGGGCAGCTCGATCATGGTGCCGAGCAGGTATGGCACCGTGATCTGCTTCTCGCGGAACACCTCTTCCGCCACCTGGCGCACCACCAGCGCCTGCTTGCGGAACTCGACCACGTTGGCGGTGAGCGGGATCATCACCTCGGGCTGGACCCGTCCCTTGCGCAGCGCCACCGCGCAGGCCGCCTCGAAGATCGCCCGCGCCTGCATGGCGGTGATCTCCGGGTAGACGATCCCCAGCCGGCAGCCGCGGAGCCCCAGCATCGGGTTGGTTTCCTGCAGCCCGTTGACGATCCGCTGCACCTCTTCCGCCGGTTTCCCCAGCGACTGGGCCAGCGCCTCCACCTCGGCGCCCTCGTGCGGCAGGAACTCATGCAGCGGCGGATCCAGCATCCGGATGGTGACCGGGAAGCCCTCCATGGCGCGGAAGATCGCCTCGAAGTCACCCCGCTGCATCGGCAGCAGCTTTGCCAGCGCCTTCTTCCGGCCCTCGGGGTCCTGGGCCAGGATCATTTCCCGCATCGCCAGCAGCCGGTCGCCCTCGAAGAACATGTGCTCGGTGCGGCACAACCCGATGCCTTCCGCCCCGAAGTCGCGCCCCCGGTGGGCATCGGCGGGGGTGTCGGCGTTCACCCGGACCCGGATGTGCCGGACCTTGTCGGCCCACTGCATCAACCGGTTGAAGTTGCCCGACAGCTCCGGCCGCTTGAGCTCCGCCTTCCCGGCGAACACCCGGCCGGTCGCCCCGTCGATGGTGATCCACTCGCCCTGCTTGATCGAGCGCCCGTTGACCGAAAACAGGTGCTGCTCCTCATTGACGTCGAGCTGTTGGGCGCTTGCCACGCACGGCTTGCCTAGCCCGCGGGCTACCACCGCCGCGTGGCTGGTCATGCCGCCCCGCGCGGTGAGAATTCCGCGGGCCGCCACCATGCCGTGGAAGTCCTCCGGGGAAGTCTCCCGCCGGACCAGGATCACTTCCTGGCCCTTGCGGGACAGCTGCTCCGCCAGGTCGGCGTCGAACACCGCCGCGCCCGCCGCGGCTCCGGGCGAGGCCGGCAGACCGGTGGTGAGCAGGTCCACCTTGGAGTCCGGGTCGATGGTCGGGTGCAGCAGCTGGTTCAGGTCGTTGGGCGGGATCCGGGCGACGGCCTCGTCCTCGCTGATCGCGCCTTCGTCCACCATTTCGCAGGCCACCCGCACCGCCGCATGTCCCGAGCGCTGGCCCCGTCGGGTCTGCAGCATGAACAGCTTGCCCCGCTCGATGGTGAACTCCATGTCCTGCACGTCCCGGAAGTGCCGCTCCAGCACCCGCGCGATCCGGTCCAGCTCGGCGTAGGCCTGGGGCATCTCCTCCTTGAGCTTGGAGATCGGGTGCACGTTCCGGCTGCCGGAGACCACGTCCTCGCCCTGCGCGTTGAGCAGGTACTCGCCGTACAGCTTGCGCTCGCCGGTCGAGGGATCGCGGGTGAACGCAACCCCGGTCCCGGAGTCCTCGCCCAGGTTGCCGAACACCATGGTCACGATGTTGACCGCGGTGCCCATCGAGTCGGGGATGTCGTGCAGCTTCCGGTAGTCGATGGCCCGGCGGGTGTTCCAGCTCTCGAACACCGCGGCGATCGCCCCCCACAGCTGCTCGATCGGATCGTCAGGGAAGGGCTTGCCCGTCTCCTTGAGCACATGGGCCTTGAAGTCCTGCACCAGGGCCTGCATCTGCTCGGCCGGCAGGTCGATGTCGCGCTGGACCTTCGCCTTCTGCTTCCGGGCCTCGAGCAGCTGCTCGAACCCTGCCTTGGACATGTCAAAGACCACCGAGGAGTACATCGCGACGAAGCGGCGGTAGGAGTCCCAGGCGAACTGGGCGTTGTTGCTTTCCTTGCGCAGCCCCTCCACCGTCGTGTCGTTGAGGCCCAGGTTGAGAATCGTCTCCATCATGCCGGGCATCGAGACGGCGGCACCGGAGCGCACCGACACCAGCAACGGGCGTTCCTTGCCGCCGAAGTGGCGGTTGGCGGCCGCCTCCAGCCGCTGCAGGCTGGTCTCTACCTGGGAGCGCAGCCACGGCGGGAACTGCCGGGTCTCCAGGTAGGTGATGCAGAGCGATGCGGCGATGGTGACGCCCGGCGGCACCGGGATGCCGAGATTGGTCATCTCCGCCAGGCCGGCTCCCTTGCCTCCCAGCACATCCTTCATCGCGGCTGTGCCGTCGGCGCGGCCCTGGCCGAAGAAGTAGACCACGGGCTGGGAGTACGGTGCGTTCATGCCGGAGTCGCGATGTAGGGGGCGGCGTGCCGCAGGGTTACCAGGTCCTCGGGGACATCGGTCGGGTACTGGCCGGAGAAGCAGGCGTGGCAGAACCGGTTGCGGTCGCCCGCCGCCTGCAGCATGCCCTCGCGGCTCAGGTAGCCCAGCGAGTCCACGGCGAGGTATTCCCGGATCTCCTCGATCGAGTGATTGGCGCCGATCAGCTCTTCCCGGGTCGGAGTGTCGATCCCGTAGTGGCACGGCCCGGTGATCGGGGGGGAGGCCAGCCGGAGGTGCACTTCGCGGGCGCCCGCCGCGCGAATCATCTGCACCAGCCCCTTGCTGGTGGTGCCCCGGACCAGGCTGTCATCCACCATCACCACCGACTTTCCCTCGATCACGCCGCGGACCGGGTTGAACTTGATCTTCACCTTGGCCACCCGCAGCGCCTGGCTGGGGTTGATGAAGGTCCGGCCGACGTAGTGATTGCGGATCAGGCCGTGCTCCAGCTTGATCCCGCTGACGTCGGCGAAGCCCAGCGCCATCGCGTTGGAGCTGTCGGGCACCGAGAAGACCACTTCGGCGCCTGGGGCGGGGTGCTCCCGCGCCAGCTGCCGGCCCAGCTCCCGGCGGACCCGGTCCACCGATTCGCCGAAAACCCGGCTGTCGGGACGGGCGAAGTACACCAGCTCGAACACGCAGCGGCTCACCGGGCGGGGCTTGAGCCGCGGCAGCTCGGTGATGTGGCCGTCCTCGATCCTGAGGAACTGCCCCGGCATCAGCTCGCACACCATCTGCGCGCCCACCAGGTCCAGCGCGCAGGTCTCGGAGGCAACCACGACCCCGGCGCCGATCCGGCCCAGCACCAGCGGCCGGAAGCCGCGCGAGTCCACCACCGCGTAGACCGTCCGGCCCACCGAGAGCACCAGGGTGAACGCCCCCTCGCACCGCTCCAGCGCCTCCCGGATCTGCTCGTCCGGAGTGGCCTTGCGGGAGCGGGCGATGAGATGCAGCAGCACCTCGGTGTCGGTGGTAGTCTGGAACAGCGCCCCCTGGTCCACCAGCTCGCGGCGCAGCTCGTGGGCGTTGGTCAGGTTGCCGTTGTGGGAGATGGTGAGCGGGCCGCTCTTGTAGTCGTTGAGCAGCGGCTGGGCGTTGGCCAAGACCGAGCTCCCCGCGGTGGAGTAGCGGGTGTGGCCGACCGCCACGTTCCCCTGCAGGCGGAGGAGCTCGGGTTCGTCGAAGTTTTCCGAGACCAGTCCCATGCCGCGGTGCGCTCGGGCCTGGCCCAGCTCGTCCACCGCGACGATCCCGGCGCTCTCCTGCCCCCGGTGCTGCAGGGCGTAGAGTCCGAGATAGGTCAGCCGGGCCGCGTCAGGGACGCCGGAGACGCCGAAAACTCCGCACATGAGATCTATCCTCGCATTGAGACGGTCGAGCCAGACGGCCAGACGGACAGACGGACGCGGTGTGAGAGACTGGGCACGTCCGATCCGGGCGCATCACGACCCATGTGTTGTTCCGTTCGCCTGTCCGTCCGTCTGTCCGTCTGTCCTACTCCGGCCTGTCCTCCACCACATGCGCCATCCGCCGCGGAATCGCCGAATAGTACGTCTCCCGCAACGACTCTACCGGCCAGCCATGGCGCTTGCCGCCGCGCCGGATCGCCAGCTCACCCCGGGCGGGGCCGACGGTTCCCACTGCCACGGCCGGGACCCCGTACTCCCGCGCCAGCTCGAGCACCTCCCCCTCCTGTCCCGGCGCCACGGAGACGACGGCGCGAGCCCCGTCTTCAGCGTAGAGCAGCCGGACATCATCCGAATCTCCCCGGCCCTCCGTCCCGTCGGACCACTGGCCCCCAACCTGACCCAGGTCCAGCTCGGCGCCAAACCCATGCAGGGCGTACGGACCGCCGATTGCCGCTTCCGCCACCGCGACCGCCAGCCCGCCGGTGGAGCAGTCGTGCGCCGAACCGAGCAGCTTCCGCCGTGCCGCCTCGACCAGGAACTGCTGCAGCCGCAACTCGGCCTTGAGGTCCACCGGCGGCTGCTCCCCCCCGACGAAGTCGCGCACGTGGGCCCAGTACGCCGATCCGCCCATCCGGCCGGAGGTTTCGCCCAGGAGCAGGATCCGGTCGCCCTCCCGCTGGAAGTGGCTGCCCACCCTGAATTCTAATTTCTCGAGCAAGCCCACCATCCCCACCGTGGGGGTGGGGTCGATCGCACCGCTGGGGCTCTGGTTGTAGAAGCTGACGTTGCCGCCGGTCACCGGCGTGTTGAAGGCCAGGCAGGCATCGGAGATCCCGCGGCACGCTTCGCGGAACTGATAGAAGATGCCGGGCCGCTCCGGGTTCCCGAAATTGAGGCAGTCGGTGATTCCCAGGGGCACCGCTCCGGTACAGGCGATATTCCGGGCGGCCTCGGCCACGGTGGCCTTGCCGCCCTCATAGGGGTCGAGCGCCACCAGCCGGCTATTGCAGTCCACGGTCACCGCCATGCCGAACCCGGTGTCATACACCTTGAACACCCCGGCATCGCCGCCCGGGCTGATAAGGGTCGCCGCCTGGACGGTGGAGTCGTACTGCTCGTAGACCCAGCGCTTGGACGCGATGGAAGGCTCATCCAGGAGCAAGGGCAGCGCACCCAGGATACCGGCCTTGGGAGCGACCGCCGGTCCGCCCGTCCGCCGGTCCGCCGCCGCGGAATCTTCCTTTGCGTCGGGGTAGTACACCGGCGCCTCATCCACCAGTTGCTGGCCCGGGATCTCCACGACCGTGACGCCGTTGTGCCGGATACGGAACAGCCCGTCATCGGTCACCCGGCCCACCACCGCGGCCTCCAACTCCCACTTGGCGCACACTGCCCGCACCTCGGCTACCCGCTCGGGCTCGGCCACCACCAGCATCCGTTCCTGCGATTCGCTCAGCATGATCTCGTACGGGGTCATGCCGGGCTCCCGTACCGGGACCTTGTCGGTCTCCAGCTCCACGCCCACGCCGCCCCGGGCCGCCATCTCGGCGGAGGAGGAGGTCAGACCGGCGGCGCCCATGTCTTGGATGGCGACGATGATCCGCTGCTCGATCAGCTCCAGCGTCGCCTCGAGCAGCAGCTTCTCGGTAAAGGGGTCGCCCACCTGCACCTGCGGCCGGCGGGCCTCGCTCTTCTCGGACAGGTCCTCCGACGCGAAGCTGGCGCCGTGGATGCCATCCCGCCCGGTGCGCGAGCCGACCGCGATGAGCACGTTGCCCACCCCGTGGGCGGCGGCCCGCATCAGATCGGCCTCGCGCAGCAGGCCCACGCACATCGCGTTCACCAGCGGATTGCCGCTGTAGCCCGGGGCGAAGTCCACCTCGCCGCCCAGCGTCGGGATGCCGACGCAGTTGCCGTAATCGCCCACTCCTTTCACCACGCCCGCGAACAGGTAGCGGTTGCGGGGCGAGTCCAGCGGGCCGAACCGGAGGCTGTTGAGCACCGCCACCGGCCGGGCGCCCATGGTAAACACGTCGCGCAGAATGCCGCCGACTCCGGTGGCGGCGCCCTGGTACGGCTCCACCGCAGACGGGTGGTTGTGCGACTCGATCTTGAAGGCCACCGCCCAGCCCTGCGGCAGCCGGAGTACGCCGGCATTCTCCCCCGGCCCCTGTACCACCTGGGGGCCCCTGGTGGGGAATTGCTTGAGGATCGGCTTGGAGTGCTTGTAGGAGCAGTGCTCCGACCACAGGGCGCTGAAGATGCCCAACTCGGTGAGCGTGGGATCCCGGCCGAGCATGGCCAGGATCCGGTCGTACTCGGACGCGGTCAGGTTGTGCTCTCGCACCACCTGCGGGGTGATCGGGCGCTCGCCGGGAAAGGGGCTCGCGTGGGTGCGGGTGCGCTCGCCGGTGGCGGGCATGGTGCCTGACTTGGTCAACGTGATTCGATCCTTTGTTTAGATGGACGGAGCGGTCAAAGCGATCGTAGCTGTCGAGTCATCGCTTGACGACTCTCCTGCGCGCGTCACCTTCGCCCGTCCGCCCGTCCGCCCGTCCGCCCGTCCGCCTGACCGCCTACCCCTTCCTTCTCAGACTGCCCATGAAGTCCCCCAAGGCCCGGCTCAGGAACCCGCGCTCGCTGGCGTGGGCCATGGCTTCGATTTCGCCGCCATCGAACCACGCCCCGTGACAGTCCGGACAGCGGTCCACCTGCATCCGATGGAACTCTTCGGTCTTGAGCCGCCCGCCACACTTGGGACAGCGCATGTAGTGCGACTTCCGCTCGGCGTCCTGGGCCAGCCGCGCCTGCTCCTGGCGCTTGCGCTCGATGCGCTCGGCTTCGAGCTTCGCGAAGTACTCTTCTTCGTTCCGGCTGGGTTTGTTTTCGGTCGTCATCGGACGTTTGAGTTTGGTGTTAGGCTCCCACTCCTCACCCCTTACTCCTCACTTCTCACCTCTCACTTCTCACCTCTCACTTCTCACGGCTTCACCGTCGGTTCCGGCTTCCGGTCTCGAGGCGACGACGCGACCCCGTCGTATCCATGGTGACTGTCCCGCACCACCGCGTCCACTACCTGGCCGTTCTCCAGGAAGACCACGTCGTGGGTGCCGCAGGACCGCATGCAGTCGTTGCGGTAGTACAGGTAGGTCATGTTCCCTGCCTTCCGCGCTGTCAGCGGGTCGCCCCACGTCGCGCGTACTTCGGCCTCGGTCATGCCGGGCTTGATGGACTTTACCTCCTGCGCGGCAGCGGAAGCCGAGAATAGCAGGACAGCTGTCGATGCCATCCCGAGCGCAGCGAGGACTCTCCGAAACCTTCCCAGTGAGACCACTGACCGCCTGACCGCCTGACCGCCTGACCGCCTGTCTGCCCTCATCGCGTCGCTCCCTTCAGTGGGGCCCAGCTCAACATCGAGGAAAAGAACCCGAGGCCGTCGGTATTGCCCAGCGCGGGGTCGGCGGCGCGATCCGGATGCGGCATCAGGCCGACCACGTTCCCCTCCGGATTGGCGATCCCGGCAATGTCGTTGAGCGATCCGTTGATCGCCCCATCCTTGAGCGGCGAACCGTCCAGCTCCACGTAGCGCACCACGACCCGGCCCTCGGCTTCGAGCCGGCGGAGAGTGGCCTGGTCGGCGGCAAAGCGGCCTTCGCCGTGGGCCACCGGCATGCGCAGCAGCTCACCCTGGGTGTACCGGTTGGTGAACGCGGTGTCGGTCTGCTCCACCCGGAGCGCCACCGGCCGGGCCACGAAGGTGAGCTGCGCGTTCCGCATCAGCGCGCCCGGCAGCATGCCGGCTTCGCACAGGATCTGGAACCCGTTGCAGATGCCGAGCACCGGGCCGCCTTCCTGGGCAAAGCGCTGCACCGCCGGCATGATCGGGCTGAAGCGGGCGATGGCGCCGGAGCGGAGATAGTCGCCGTAGCTGAACCCGCCGGGGAGCAGCACCGCATCCGCCCCCTGGAGATCGGTATCGCGATGCCAGACGAAGTAGGCATTGGTGCCCACCCGCCGGGCGCTGGACAGGGTGTCGAAATCGCAGTTGCTGCCGGGGAAGCGGATCACCGCGACCTTACGCATTCAGCCCTCCACCTCCACCAGATAGTCCTCGGTCACCGGATTGGCGAGCAGTTTGTCGCACATTGCCCGTGCCCGACCCCGGGCGTCCTCCGCCGACTTGGCGTCGATCGACAGCTCGATCGCCTTGCCGACCCGCACATCGCCGGCCTCGCGGAAGCCCAGCGCGGTCAGCGCGTGCTCCACTGCCTGGCCCTGCGGATCCAGCAACCCGGCGCGCGGGACGATGCGGACGTGGACCTTGTAGTGCATGCTTTTCTCCGAAAAGAGCCATCAGCCGTCAGCCGTCAGCCATCAGCAGGTGGCCGTTGGCCCTTTGGCCTTTTTGGCCTTTGGCGATCGGTCGTTGGCCGTCAGCCATTAGCCGTTAGCCGTTAGCATCGTGATCCCGTGTGGGACTCAGCACCTGACGGATCGCGCGTCATCCCGAGTGGCGCTTCAGCGCCCGAGGGATCCCTCTGGTTTTGCGGCGGGCTCAACCTACCTTCGCACCGCCCGTCCGCCCGTCCGCCCGTCCGCCCGTCCGCCCGTCCGCCCGTCCGCCCGTCCGCCCGTCCGCCCGTCCGCC
>Ga0326730_1000387_pt1 | contig 11994 bp, 9 predicted proteins | sample MHFSIPfraction_3_FD_207740 | JGI IMG/M metagenome (GOLD analysis project Ga0326730, IMG submission 207740) | Lab enriched peat soil microbial communities from Michigan Hollow, Ithaca, NY, United States - MHF7AN SIP fraction | ecosystem: Environmental > Terrestrial > Soil > Wetlands > Peat...
CCCCAGAAGACCCGCGACCGCCAGCAATGCGAGCCCGAGCCGCCGCCGGCCGGCCGAGTCTGATGCGTGTGTGAGCACCGCGATGGAGTGAGGGGCCGGACAATCGGCACAGGCACCCTCGGGGATCCGCGCCTGGCCGTACCCGACACCCCGGGCATCACCCCAGCCGGTGAGCGAGAGGAGACTGTCGTCGGCGGTGCGCCAGCGGGCGGCGGCCCAGGTGGCAGGCGCGGGCGGGGCGGGCGCGTGCCAGATGACCCGTGCCCGCAACGCCGGCCGCCGTCCACCAAGGGTGTTTACCCTCGGCCGGGCGATGACGGTAATCTCGCCGCCGGGCGAGACGAGGTGGTCGGCGGAGACGAGGAAATCCCAAAACGTTCCGCGTTCCGCGTTCCGCGTTCCGAGGGGCGCCGCACAGCAGTGCGGCGCTACGGAACTCGGAACTCGGAACTCTGTGCGGACGCCATCCAACTGAACCCTTGGCAGACCACGAGCGAGTAACCTGACGGTCGCCCGACTCCGGGTCAGCGAATCGAGCAGCGGGTCGGACCGAATCAGACTCGAGTCCAGCAGCAGGACGGGTTCGATCAGCACGAGGTGACTCACTGACGAGCCGAGCCGCCCGGCGGAGAGTCGGGGCCCGGCCAGGGCCAGCACGATGCAGGCGAGTATGCCCAGCCGGAGCGCCAGGAGCAGCGGCTCGGTCAGGCGGGCGGACCAGGAGCGCGCCTCGGCCAGCTCGGCGATGTGCCGGAGCGAGCCAACCCGGATCAGTTCCCGCGGACGGCGGCTCCAGAGGTGGAGCGCCAGCGGGATGGCGAGCGTCGCGAGGCCGTAGAGCCAGAGCGGGGCGCTGAACACGGACGGGCCGGCCGGAGCTCAGGCGCGGCGGTCGCGCCGCGCCAGGTACTCGCGGAGGGGGCCCTCGAACGGCTGGGCCAGGAGGCAGGGTACCAGCACCGATCCGCTCTCCTCGACGGCGTAGCGCAGCTCGCGAAGCTGTTCCTCGAGCCGGCTCACCGCTCGGTCCCGGGCACGCTCGGCGACGAGGTCCAGGCGCCGGCCGGTCTCCAGCTCTTCCAGCGTCACGGTGCCCCGATAGCCGAATTCCCGCTCCACGTCTCCCAAGACCTGAAAACAGAGCACCTCATGGTGGGCGCCGGCGAGCCGGCGAACCGAGGCGCGGATCTCATCGCTCCGCTCGTGCAGGTCCCCCAGCAGGATGGTGATACCCCGGGCGGCGTCGGGGGTGAGGGCGCGCTCGAGGGCGGACCAGACCGGCCAGCGGCCGGCCGGCTGGATTCGTTCCAGCTCGTGCAGCAGCCGGTGCAGATGGCTGGGCTCCCGCCGGGGCCGAAGCGTCATGGCCCGCCCGTCACTCAGGACATACAACCCGACCGCGTCGCCCTGGCGATGGGCCAGCAGAGCGAGTGCCGCGGCGAGGAAGCGGGCATAGTCCAGCTTGCTCACCCCGTCTTCTTCGTGCGCCATGGAACCGGTGGCGTCGAGCAGAATCCGCACCGTGATGCTGGTCTCGGACTCGGCCTCGCGCACGAAGTACCGGTCCGAGCGGCCCAGCAGCTTCCAGTCGATGCGGCGCAGATCGTCGCCCGGCTGGTAGCTCCGGTACTGGCTGAACTCGAGCCCCGCACCGGCCCGGCGACTGATGTGGCGTCCCAGCATCATGCCGTCCACGACCATGCGCGCAGCCAGCTCGAGATCACGGACCAGCGCAAGCGTCCGCGCGGTGACGAACCGGTAGGAGAGCGCGGCGCCGCTCACGCGAGCGGACTCCGCGCCGGCGCGACCTGCTCCAGCAGCACCCGGGTCACCTGGTCGGCGGTGAGCCCCTCGCCCTCGGCCCGGAAGTTCACCAGGATGCGGTGGCGGAGCACCGGCGCGGCTACCGCGCGCAGGTCCTCCGGAGTCACCGCGAAGCGGCCGGCGAGCAGCGCCCGGGCCTTGGCGCCGAGAATCATTGCCTGGCCGGCGCGAGGGCCGGCCCCCCAGCGGACCCACTCCCGCACGTAGGCCACCTCGGTGCTGTCGGGCCGCGAGGCCCGCACCAGCCGGGTGACGTAGTCGAGCAGCGGTTCGCCGATGGCCACTTCCCGCACCAGTCGCTGGGCCGCGATGATGTCTGCGGCGCGGGCAACCTGACGGACCGGCGCGGACTCGGCGCCGGTGGTCCGGGCCAGGACTTGGCGCTCATCGTCTGCCGTGGGGTAACCGACCCGGATGTAGAGAAGGAACCGGTCGAGCTGCGCCTCGGGGAGTGGATAGGTGCCGGTCTGCTCGATCGGGTTCTGGGTGGCGAGGACGAAGAACGGCCGCTCCAGGGGATAGGTCGTCCCGCCGTAGGTGACGGCCCCCTCCTGCATCGCCTCCAGCAGCGCGGCCTGGGTCTTGGGCGGAGTGCGATTGATCTCGTCGGCCAGCACGACCTGGGCGAAGACCGGACCGCGGTTGAACTTGAAGAACCGCTTCCCGGTGGCGTGATCCTCCTCCAGCACCTCGGTGCCGAGGATGTCGGAGGGCATCAGGTCGGGAGTGAACTGGATCCGGCGGAAGGAGAGGTCGGTCGCTTCGGCGAGGGTGCGGACCAGCAGGGTCTTGGCCAGTCCCGGCACCCCCTCGAGCAGCGCGTGGCCGCCGGCGAGCACGGCGAGGAGCAGCTCCTCGACCACCCGCTCCTGGCCGATGATCACGCGCTCCACCTCGCGCCTGAGCTCGATCAGCCGCTCGACGGTTGCTTCTACCTGTTCGACTCCCTCGATCACTGTCATTCCAGCTCCGGTTCGCGTGCAATCCTCATCGATTTGGCGGACGGGGCGGGCGGGGCGGACAGGGCGGACAACTTATCGAACGCGCCGTTCAGCGCCCTTGAGATTGGTTTCCCGCCCCGCCCGCCTTGTCCGCCTTGTCCGCCTCGACCGTCCCGTCCGTCCCGTCCGTCCAGATCCTCACGCAGTCATGGCGTAGGTGACGATGTTGACACCAAACTTCGTGTTATCCTCGGCCAGGAACCGCTTGTTGCGGAAGTCGTAGTCCCATTCGCACCCGTAGTCCTTGTTGCTGTACAGCACCGCGAGCCGGCCGTCGATGTGGATCGCCTTGAGATAGTCGTGCACCAGATCGTCTCCCCAGCCGTTGAGCTCGAGCGCGGTGGTGGGTGGCCCCTCCGTGAAGGGGAACACCGCACGGTACAGCTGGTGGTCGTTGGGGAGCTTCTGCAGCGCCTCGGGTCCGAAGATCTCCGCCATCTGGCTCTCGAACGACCGGGCGAACAGCCCGTCCAGGTCGTGGTTGCAGTCATCGACCAGCACGAATCCGCCGCGCCGCACGAACCGTTCGAAGTTGGCCCGCTCGCTGCCGGTGAACTGCACCAGCCGGTGCCCCGCCAGGTAGGCAAACCGGGCATCGAACAGGTCTGCCCCTGCCAGCGGCACGATCCGCTCCCTGGGATCCACATCGATGGTGGTGTACTCCACCAGCGAATGCAGCAGGTTCGCGGGCATGCGCTGATCCACGTCCCAGTCGCCGGAGGCGTATTGCAGGCGGGTGAAGGTGAACCGAGCCATGGGAATGAGACGGACAGACGGGCAGACGGACCGTCCGTCTGTCCGCCTGTCCGTCCGCCTGCCTCTTACACCGCGTCCGACAGCGACGTAAACGTAAAGTCCCGGATCCGCATCGGCGGGATCAGATTGCCCTGGGCCCGCTCCGGCCGGCCCAGCGCGTCCACGTTGTTCAGCATGATGATCGGCGACTCGTTGAACCGGAAGTTCTTGACGGCGTGCTTGATCTGTCCGTCTTCGATGTAGAAGGTGCCGTCGCGGGTGAGGCCGGTGAGCAGCAGGGTCTGCGGATCCACGAAGCGAATGTACCAGAAACGGGTCACCAGCACCCCGCGCGCGGTGTCCTTGATCAGGTCCTCCAGCGAGGCGTTGCCGCCGGCCATGATGAGGTTGGCCGGAAACGGCGTGGCCGGCTTGCCCTGCTTCTGGGCCCAGTACCGCGAGTAGAACAGGTTCTTGACCACGCCCTTCTCGATCCAGGTGGTGGGCGCAAAGGGCCGGCCGTCGCCATTCCACGGGGCGGTGGGGATGTCGGGGTTCGTCGGATCGGAGGTGATGGTCACCGCCTCGTCGACCAGCTTCTCCCCCAGCCGGGTGCCCCCGCCGGGCTTGGAGAGCGGACTCCGGCCTTCATCGGCCTGCCGGGCGTTGAGGCTGAACGCCAGCGGCTGCAGCAGATCCACCGCCGCGGTGGGCTCCATGATCACGGTGTACTTGCCCGGCTCGATGGCTTTGGCTTCGCGCGAGGCCGCGGCCTTCTGCGCCGCGATCCGGGAGGCTGCTCCCCCGTCGAACCGGGAAACATCGTTGACGTCCCGCTCGGCGTAGCCCGAGCCGGTGCCGTCCTCGGTCCGCATGGTCACCGAGAAGTTGAGGCCGGTCTGCCGGTGGTAGGCGAACAGACCGGCGGTGTTGGCCATCGACTGCCAGTTGCTGCCGTCCTGCAGGAACCCCGCGGCGACGCAGCCGGCTTCCTTGGCCGGGCCGATGCTTCCCTCCGCCACCCTGGCACGGTACTCCGGGGTGATTCCGGCGGTGGCCTCGCTGTAAGCGGCGGACACCGGAGTGTAGGTCTGGGGGCCCAGCGGCATCATCGATTCGGGATCTTCCGGGGCCAGCCGGGCCAGCTCCTCCGACTGCTGCACCGCCCGTTCGATGGTGGCGTCGTCGAACTGATTGGCGGTGGCCGTGCCGTTCCTGAGGCCGAAGAAGGACTGGACCACGAAGGTGCTGTCCTCGGTGGCCCCGGCGGTGGAGACGGTGTTGCGGGCGTAGCGGATGTTGCCGCCGGTGTTGCCGCCGATGTTGATCTCGCAGGCTTCCGCCTTGGAGAGCTTGAGTGCCCGGGTGAGCAGCTCGCGGGCCTGGGCTTCGTTGAGTTCAGGCATGGCGGTTATCCGATCTTCCTGGCGGTGTTGATGACGTTCACGCCGTTCACCCGGGTGGTGGCGGCGCCGTGGGAGACCGCGCTGACCTGGCCCGGCTGGCCCTTGCCGTCGAAGAACGAGCCGTTGAGCCGGTAGTCACGCCGGTCGGCGATCGCCGCCACCGCGTTCCAGAACTCCTGGGTGTTGGACTGGTAGGCCACATCCCGCAGCATGCCGACGATCTTGCCCTTCCGGATCTCATAGAACAGCTGCCCGCCGAACTGGAAGTTGTAGCGCTGCTGGTCGATCGAGTACGAGCCGTCGCCCACGATGAAGATGCCCTTGTCCACCCCGGCGATGATCTGGGCGGGGGTGAGCGGCTTGGTGCCCGGCCGGAGCGAGACGTTGGGCATCCGCTGGAACTGGATATCGCTCCAGCTGTCCGAATAGCAGCAGCCGTGCGACTCCTGCTGGCCCAGGATGTGCACCTGGTCCCGGATCGCCTGATAGTTGACCAGGATGCCGTCCTTCACCAGGTCCCACTCCCTGGTCTTCACCCCTTCGTCGTCATAGCCCACCGCCCCCAGCGACCCGGGCTGGACCTTGTCGGCGACGAAGTTGACGATCGGGCTGCCGTAGCGGAACGACTTGGAGCGCCATTTGTCGAGCGTGGCGAAGCTGGTGCCCGCGTAGTTGGCCTCGTAGCCCAGCACCCGGTCCAGCTCCAGCGGGTGCCCCACCGATTCGTGGATGGTGAGCCACACGTGCGAGGGATCGAGCACCAGGTCCCACTTGCCGGCCTCGACCGACTTGGCCTTCTGCTTCTCCTTGGCCTGCTCGGCCCCGAGTCTGGCGTCCTCCAGCATGTCGTACGAGGTGCTGTAGGTCAGCGCGCCGGCGGCGGTCTTCACCTTGCCCGACGGCCGCCCGGCCAGGTACTCCCATCCCATGCCGACCGGCGCCGAGAGCGCGTCACGGGTCTCGAACTTCCCGCTGGCCTTATCCACCACGGTAATCTGGAAATTGGGCCAGGAGCGGTGCACGTCCTGGTCGATGTAGCTGCCGTCGGTGGAGGCGAAGTACTTCTGTTCATTCACCAGGAACAGTCCGGTGAAGATGAAGCTGGCCCCCGCCTTGAGGGCCGCATCGCCCACGGCGGTGAGCAGGTCGGCCTTCTCCTTGATGGAGACCTCGAAGGCGTTCTTCTCGATCGGGGTGCGCCAGGTGACGTCGCCGTAGCCGCGCTGCGGAGCCAGGGTGACCGGCTCGGTCTGCAGCCGGGAATTGGCCCGGGCAATCGCGACCGCCTTTTCGGCCGCCCGCTTCACCCCATCCGCGCTCACGTCCTGCGTCGCCGCGAATCCCCAGGTGCCGTCCGCGATGACCCGGATCCCCACCCCGAACGACTCGGTGTTGGTGGTGTTCTGGATCTTGGTCTCCCGCCCGTTGATGAACTGGTTCAGCTGGCGGGCGATCCGGACGTCGGCGTAGGTGGCGCCCCTGGAGCGGGCGGTGTCGAGGGCGATGTTGGCAAGTTGCTTCTTGTCTGCGGTGGGGATCGGGGTCAGGCTCCCCGACCAGGGCCGGGCGTACGGATCCCACGAGGGGATCAGCAGCGCGCCGGCGGCGAATCCGCCCAGCTGGAGGAAGTCACGGCGTTCCACGGATCACTCCGATGAGGAGAAGAATAGGGGTGGGCTTCCTATGGTACCCGGGATTCGGGCAATGTGCCAATCTGAAAAGTGAGGTCGGCCGGATAGCGGTGTCAGGGGCCCCCTACGCGCCTCCGCCGGTCCCGGTTCCACCCGAGAGCCGACGGAAACGGGTCATGAACCGGCGGTCGATCCGGTCCTTGAGCCGCATGGCCCACCGCGCCGCCAGCGCCACCGGCCCGTAGAACAGGAGGGCCCTCCGGTCGCCCGCATTGAGCAGGGCCAGATACCGGGGCTCCGGGTGATACTGCCTGGTGGTCCCGGCGCCCGCCAGAGCGACGCGGAGATTCCGCACCAGCGTCTCGCCCATTGCCAGAGCGAACACTCCCCTGGGTGTCCTGGGGGCCGAGGCGAGGGTCACCGCATCGCCCGCCCCGAACAGGCCGGAGATGCCTTGCGCTTCCAGGGTGTCGTCTACCAGCAGGAAGCCGTGGTTGTCCACCGGCAGCCCGGAGTTGCGAAACAGGCTCGGGGCGTGGGGCCCGCCCGCGCACAGCACCAGGTCGGCCGGCTGCACCCGGCCATCACTGAGCCGCACGAAATCCGGACCGACCTCGGTCGCACCCAGCCCGAGGCGCAGGGTGATGTCGTGTTCGGCCAGCACCCGGATGACCAGGTCCGACCAGGCGGGGAGACGCCCGCCGAACAGCTCGCTGCGCGAGTCGAGCATCGAGATGATCACGTCGCTCGCCTGCTTCCGGTCGAGCCGGGCGCGGGCGCACAACGCCAGCTCCACGCCGGCCGGGCTCGCCCCGATCACCGCGATTCGCCGCGGCTCCGGCCTGGGCTCGGCCACGCGATCGAGCGCCTCCGTCAGCTCAATGGCCCGCCGGACCGGGTGTACGGTGAAGCCATGCTCCCCGGCTCCCGGGATCTCGCTGCCCGGCGAGGCCCCGCCGATGGCCACCGCCGCGACATCGTAGTACAGCTCCGTGCCATCGTCGAGCCGGACTCGCTTGCCGGCGGCGTCGATCCGCACCGCTCTGCCCGGGACCATCCGGCACTCGGCCGCCAGCGCCAGCCGCGGGAGGTCGACGGTGATCTCCTCCGCCCGGTATCGACCCTCGACCAATCCCGGCGCCATCGGCGAGTGGACCTGGGCGGGATCGGGCGAAATGAGCATCACGTCGGCCGGAGGAAGGCGCCGCCGGGCCAGGGCCTCGAGCACCAGCAGGTTGGGGTGGCCGGGGCCGATCAGGAGGAGGCGAGGGGGCGACATTGGTCTGCGAAGGTGTGGCGCGTTGGTTCCTGGAAGGGGACGGTCGAGACGGTCAGAACGGTCGAGACGGTCAACTCACCGAATGGGGAGGGCCCAGCCGGTCGCTGAGCTGACCGTCTGGACCGTCTCGTCCGTCTGGACCGCCCGAACAATCGACCCTCATCATCTCAGCCGCGCGGCGGAAAGGCCCACGTCAGGAACTCCGGCAACAGCCGCTTCCAGGTGAGGAGGTCGTGACGGCCCTCGACCGTGAGGTGCACCATGTCCAGTCCGCGGCGGTAACCCTTGCGGGAAAGCTCGCCGATGAGCTCCTCGGTGTCCTGCACCGCATCGATCACCCCGTCGCCGTCGCGGTCGTCCGATTCATCCTGCAGGCCGGTCTCGAACCACATGCGCAGCGCCGGATGGGTGACGGTCTCCCGGATGCGGCGATGCATGATGCGCGAGGTCTGCTTCGCCGCCGGACTGCCGTCGTCGGTGCGCCACCAGAAGGCTCCGGAAAACACCCCGACGGTGCCAAACCGCTCGGGATGCTGCCACGCCAGATCAAATGCCGACAGCCCGCCCAGGGACCACCCCATCACCGCGGTCGTCGCTGGGCCGCGGGCCACCCGATAGCGGGCATCAATCGCCGGCATCAGCTCATCGAGCAGAAACCGCTGATACCGTCCCGACCGGCCCCCCAGCCCCTGGGCATTGGGCACACCCGCCGTGCCGTAATCGAGGACCCGCTCGGTGGCGTGAACGGCCACCACCAGCGTCGGAGCCATTGCCTTCGCCTCCTGCAACGAGTCCAGGATGCCCGGCAGGTCGACGGCGGTCATGTCCTGCCCGTCGTTGAGGTACAGCACCGGGTACACGGTGTCGCCGCCGGCATAACCCCGCGGCAGGTACACATCGATCGTCCGGGTCTCCCCCAGGATCCTCGACTCGAACGGCGGCAGCCGCTCGACTTCCACCCGGTCCCGGGTGCCAAACGCGAGGGCAGGGCCCAGCGCCACCAGGCCCCGCCGCCACCTTTCCCGCCAGCCGGTCATCCGCGTCCTTTCGAGTGTTGGTTTTCACGGGGCCTCCCCCGGCAGGCGGCGGCGGGTCTCCCGCTATCCTGAGCGACAAGTATACTGCGCCAGACACCCTGCAGTCTCCCCGCAGCTGAGGCCGGCTCCGGCCGACCCAGGCGCGCCTGACAGGCGAACTTCCCTTGATGGGGAGTTCCCGCCCGGCACCATCCGCTGGAGGTAGGGGAATGACCGGTCCGCCACCCCTGGAGGTGCTCACACCCTTCGAGCGGTTCGCGGTCCGGCTGGTGAGCCGGATGAACCGCGGCCGGTGGCAGCGGACCTGGTTCTGGTGTCAGCGGGAGATCGGAGCGCGGTGGATCGAACTGGCGCTCGGCTCGCTGCTCGAAGTCCACGGGCTGGATCAGGTCGCCGCCACGTCCCGCGAGCGGCCGCTGCTGCTGGTGTCGAACCACCGGAGCTTCTTTGACCTGTACGTGGTGATGAGCACTCTGTTCCGCCGGCTCCCCGGTTGGCGGGCGATCTGTTTTCCGGTGCGGGGGAGGTACTACTACCAGACAATCGGCGGGCTTTGCCTCAACGGCCTCGTGGCGTGGTGGTCGATGTACCCCCCGTTCTTTCACCAGCCCGGCCGGCGACGATTCGATCAATGGGCGCTGGAACATCTGGTCGATCTCTGCCGAGAGGGACCAGGCCGGTTGATCGGCTTCCACCCGGAGGGAACCCGCAACAAGGGCCCAGACCCCTATACCCTCCTGCCGCCTCAGCCCGGCGTCGGGCGGCTGATCCACGAGGCCCGGCCCCAGGTAATCCCGGTCTTTGTCCTGGGTCTGGGGAACAACCTGCCCGCGATCCTTGCGCGTCATTGGCGGGGTGGCGAGAGGGTGCGGCTGTGGTTCGGACCCGCCATCGACTACCACGCCTTGCTCGACCTGCCGCCAACCGCGCTGACTCACCGGAGGATCGCCGACCTGGTGATGGCGAAGATCGATGGGCTGGGCGGGATGGATCGGACGAGGGCAGAGAGTGGGGCACCGACGGCGAGCGTGGCCAAGTGAGGAGGGAGGAGTAAGAAGTGAGATGTGAGAAGTGAGATGTGAGAAGTGAGAAGTGAGAAGGGAGAAGTGAGAAGGAGGAGCGCTGGCAACTCCGGCTCGAGCCGGCGCCTTCTCACTTCTCACTTCTCACTTCTCACTGGCTAGGCGCTGATCGCTCCTAGCTGCGACTCTGGCTGCGGTGCAAAGCCGGGGAAAACGGCGCTCAGATCCAGCAGTCCCAGGTGACGCGTCAGCACCTCGCCGAACAGGACCCGGAAGTCGGTGGTGACGGCGAGGTCCCGCCCCTCGAACCGGCTGGATTCATCGAGCCCGGGCCAACGCCCCAGCACCTGCCCGCCGCGGACCGGACCACCAAGCAGCAACATCGCCGTGCCATGGCCATGATCGGTGCCGGCGCTGCCGTTCTCGCGCACGGTGCGGCCGAACTCGGACATCGTGAGCACCACGACGTCCCGCATCCGCTCGCCCAGATCGGTGGCGAATGCCGCCAGGCCCTGGCCCAGTTCGCCGAGTCGCGCTCCCAGGGCGCCTTCTGCGGAGCCCTGGGCAACATGGGTATCCCATCCGCTGACATCGGCGAAGGCGATCTCTACACCCAGGTCGGACTTGATGAGCTGGGCGATCTGGGAAAGGGAGCGCCCGAAGCGCCCGCGGGGATACTCGGCCCCGCCCGCCGGCTGGTACTGGCCGGGGTCGAGTCCCTGGAGCATCCGGGCAGCCTCGAAGCCCTCGCTGGCGGATCCGGCGAGAAGGCCGGTGCCGGCGCCCTGGTACATGGCCTCGAATGCCCGGGTCAGTCGATCTCGCGCCGCCGGCTGCCGCGCCCGGATGCCGAAGGCCTGCAGATCATCGATCGCGAGCGATGGCGCCGAACCGGCCAGGATGCGCGGCAGCTGGGGCCCGAACGCCACGGCGCGGAACGGAGTAGCCTCGTGCTCCGCCCGATGGCTGCAGTACCGGTTGAGCCAGCCATCCGGCGTGGCCTTAACCCCCGGGGTGCCCGATTCCATGTAGTCCTGTGCGTCGAAGTGGCTGCGGGAGCTGTCGGGAGAGCCGATGGCATGGATCGCCGCGAGGCTCCGGTTGTCCCACCATGGCCGAAGCGGTGCCAGCGCCGGGTGCAGACCGAAGTGTCCGTCGAGGTCGATCACCTGATCCCGCGGGATGGCGATCCGCGGCCGTTCGCGGTAATAGGCGGCCTCCCCGTGCGGCACGATCATGCTGAGGCCGTCAACCGCGCCACGCTGGAACAGACACACCAGTACCGGACCTCGGGCGGAGCCGCCCTTTCGCGGCGCGGCGTAGGCGGCGCGTGCCAGGAAGAGAGGGTCGAGCCCGAGGCTCACCAGGGCCAGACTGCCGGCGCGGACGAAGACGCGTCTCGAGACGCTCATGGGGTTCTCCTCCTTGTCATCCCGATCCCGAGCGCAGCGAGGGGACTGATCTCCGACTGACTATTCCCGAAACCGTTCACTGTTCACCGTTCACTGTTCACTGTTCACTTCTCACTTCTCACTTCTCACCTCTCACTGCTCACCGCTCACTGTCTTTGAAACTCCGGACTTCCCAGCGCCAGCCCGACCGCCAGCGCGCGCGCCTCGCCAGGATCATGGACATCGGCCACTTCCCGGGCGATCGCATCCCGCGTCGTCCGACTCATGCCACCGGCAAAAAGGGCATGGTCGATCGCGTCGAGCAGCGCCCCTGGCGTCGCGTCTTCGGGCGTTATGGCATCGAGCTGGGGCAAGGCGCCGGGAATCCTGCCTCCTGCCAGTGCCACGGCGAGGTTCATCCGTTCGAGCAGCGCACCGCTGTTGACCCAGTCATCCTCCCGCTCGGGATATCCCGCCGGTGAGGCCTGCCGGAACAGCGGCTGTCCCAGACGGCCAACGGCCTGGGCCAGGGCGGGAAGGGTGTCCGGCTGGATCCGCAGCGCCCGCGCGGCACTGACCAGAAACTCGAATGGCGACTTCACCTTGGTCGCCACGGACCGGGGCGACCAGAAGTCGGGGGAGTGCACAATGGCACGGAGCACGGCGAG
>Ga0326730_1000388_pt1 | contig 11985 bp, 7 predicted proteins | sample MHFSIPfraction_3_FD_207740 | JGI IMG/M metagenome (GOLD analysis project Ga0326730, IMG submission 207740) | Lab enriched peat soil microbial communities from Michigan Hollow, Ithaca, NY, United States - MHF7AN SIP fraction | ecosystem: Environmental > Terrestrial > Soil > Wetlands > Peat...
GCTGAGGAAAGCAGGAATACCGCGACGGCGTTGTTGTCCGCCTCCGCGACGAACAGGCGTCGTCCGTCCGGTGAGAGGGCGAGCGCATTCGGGGTGCTGCCTTCCGCGGGGCTCCCCGGCACGCTGTCGATCAGCTCGGCGATGACGCGGCGGGCGCGGGTATCGACCACCCGGACCCGATCGGTGCTGGCGAGGGTGACGAACAGCCGCCCTCCATCAGGACTGAGCAGGAGGGCGGACGGGTGTCGCCCAACGGTGATCTCCCCGGTGGGTTCAAGGCGATCCCCCTTGAGCCGAAAGGTCCGGACGCCGTAGCCGCCCCAGGCGGAGACGTAGATCGATCCATCGGAACTTGCCGCGACGCCGTACGGGTACCGTCCGGCAGGGAGACGCTGGCGTACCTGGCCGCCCGGCAGCTCGATCAGCGCCAGGGAATCGCCGAGGTTCTCGGCCACCAGCAGCCAGCGGCCGTCTGCGGTCGGTAGGAGCCCGGCAGGATAGCGATGACCCGTGGTGCTGTCCGAGCCCGCCAGCTGAATGCTGTCCTTCAGGACGGCGCCACCATTCTGCCACTGGTAGCGGTATATCACGTCCTGGTTTCCGCCCGAGGCATACAGCCATTGCCCGGAGGGATCGAACGCGAGCCCGAGAAAGGCCGCTCGCTGCTCCAGCGTCTGACGCACCATCCGGGTCGCCAGGTCGATCACCTGGATGCCCTGCTGGCGGTACCCGTTGAGCAGCGTCACCGCCTGTGCTCCTCCGGGCGCAACCACCACGGCGAGGGGGAACGAGCCGATGTCGATTCCCGGATTGACGGGATCGAGGACCGCACCGGTCGGCAGACGATGGCTGGATTCCGATGCCGGCTCGTCCGGTGGCGTGGGGGCGCACGCAACCAGAACAGCGGTTGCGAGAATGGCGGCGCGACCGATCATCGGGGGCTCAAGCTCTGGGGTGCGCTAAGGATGGGACGCTGACTTCCGTCTCCGAACTGGCCGCTTCCTCATGGTACCGCAATGCCGCGGCGAGGGCGACGTGTCGGACCAGGCTCCTGCGGGAAAGCACCGGGCTCATGGTGCCGTCGATCGCCGCTTCTGATCGAGCTCGACCAGTCAACCGAACATCTCCTGGATCCGCCGTCTTCCCGGCGCGAAGGATGTGCCGTGCCAGCCCGCTGGTGGATACTAGGGGGTGGCTCGCGTGTGAGCGAGGCCTGCGCTGCATCGCGCGCGGCGCGAACCGGGCTCACTCGTAGCGGAGGGCCTGAATCGGGTTGAGCGCGGCGGCTTTCCTCGCCGGATAGAATCCGAAGAAGATCCCCACCGCCGCGGAGAATCCGATGGCGAGGAAGACGGCCGAGGTGGGTGTGGCGGTCGCCCAACCGGTCAGACGGCCAAGCAGCGCGGCTCCGCCAACGCCGACCGCGAGGCCTACCACGCCCCCCAGGACGCTCATGACCACACTCTCAATCAGGAACTGGGTGAGCACGTCGCTCCCCCGGGCGCCCACCGCCATGCGAATGCCGATCTCCCGGGTCCGCTCCGTGACGGAGACCAGCATGATGTTCATGATGCCGATCCCGCCCACCACCAGCGACACCGACGCCATGGTCGCAAGCAGCGCGGTCATCACCGCGGTCGTGCTGGATGCCGTCGTGGCGATCTGGGTCTGATCGCGGATGGTGAAATCGTCGGGCGCGCCAGTGGCCAGGCGATGGGAATCCCGCAGGATGCCGGCGATCTCGCTCTGGCCGGCGGCAAGGTCCGCCGTGGAGTACGTGGCCGCCAGGATCTGTCCGACGAAGGCGAACCCGCTCAGTCTGGCCTGGGCAGTCGTGTACGGCACCAGGACGACATCATCCTGATCCGCCCCGCTCGAGGTCTGTCCCTTGGTCGCCAGCACGCCGAGAACCGTGAATGGCGTATGCCCCAGCTGGATCCTCGCTCCCACCGGGTCCTGGTCCGGAAACAGGTTCTTCGCGACCGTGCTGCCGAGCACGACGACGGCACGCTTGGCTTCAACGTCACTGTCATCGAACCAGTTACCGCCGGTGACCGCCCAGTTCCGGATGGTGAGATAATCGGTAGTGACCCCGTTGATCTGTGTGCGCCAGTTGCCCCCGCCTCCGATCACCTGGGAGCGGGTCACAATGACCGGGGAGACCGCTGCCAGGGTGGTCGCCTCTCGCTTGATCGCGACTGCATCGGCAACCGTGAGGCGGTTGAACGTGCCGGCCCCCTGGCTCACGGCGCCCTGCGCCGCGCCGGCGGTCACGACCAGGAGATTGGTGCCCAGGCTGCTGATCTGGGCCTGGATCTGGCTCTGGGCCCCGTTCCCGATTGCCACCATGAGAATCACGGCGGCCACGCCGATCACGATGCCGAGCATCGTGAGCACGGTGCGCATCTTGTTTTTCACGATGCTCTGCGTGGCCATCGTGAGCAGAGTGAACCGTTTCATGTGACTGCCTCCGGCCGCGACTCGCCCGCGGCGCCGACCATCGGGTTGTCGAGCAGGGAATCCGGGCTCTCCGCGTCCAGCGCCACCAGGTCGTCCGAGGCGCTGTGGGGACCCAGTACCGGGGCATCCCGCCGGATCCGTCCATCGCGGACGTCGATCACCCGGGTCGCGTACTGTGCGATGTCCAGCTCGTGGGTCACCAGGACGAGGGTGATGCCCTGCCGGTTGAGGGCCTGGAACAGCACCATGACCTCGATGGCCGTGCGACTATCGAGGTTGCCGGTCGGCTCGTCCGCCAGCAGCAGGGTCGGTTCGGTCACCAGCGCCCGCGCGATGGCTACCCGCTGCTGCTGCCCGCCGGAGAGCTGGCTGGGATAGTGATCGAGCCGGTCCGCCAGGCCGACGCGCTGGAGCGCGGCCTTGGCGAGCGCTTTGGGATCGGGCCGCCCGCGGGTCCGGTCGTAGAGCAGGGGAAGCTCGACATTCTGCAGCGCGCTGGTGCGGGCCAGGAGATTGAATCCCTGAAAGACGAATCCGAGCTTCTGGTTTCTCAGGTCCGCCAGGGCGTTCCGGCTCAGGCCGTCCACGCGCTGGCCGTCGAGCAGATAGCGGCCCTGGGTCGGAGTATCCAGGCACCCGAGGATGTTCATCAGGGTCGACTTGCCGGACCCCGAGGCGCCCATGATGGCGACGAACTCCCCTCGCCTGACCGTCAGATCCACGCCGCGAAGCGCCTGGACCGTGGTCTCGCCGCTGTCGTACACCTTGTGGATCCCGTCCAGCTGAATCACCGGGGGCGGGGCGATCGGGGCGGCCATGGTCACGTGACTCCCGCTCATGGCGCGCCTGGTGGCCGTCCGGCGCCCTGGGTGCGTCTCGGCTGCAGCGGATTGGTGGCGTTGGTGGTGCCGCCGGTCGTGGCACCGCCGGCGATGGTCGCTCCGACTACCACGCTGTCTCCGACGGCAAGGTCGCTGCCCAGAATCACGGTCCGCTGGCCGTCGCTGATGCCCGTGGCGACCCGGACCCCCTGCAGCTTGCCATCCGCTCCCACCCGCCAGAGTGTGGCGTCGGCCCGAGGCGGGGCTGCGGCCACGGACCCCGGGCCCGGAGGGACGGCACCTCCCACCGGGAGTCGCGCCGTCCGGGCGCTGTCGCCCCGCGAACTGCCCCGGACAGTTGCTGCGCCAGGGGTCGTCGATGCCAGCGTTACCCCGACCGGACGAAAGCGAAGCGCGGCATTGGGTGCGGTAAGCACATTCACTGCCGAGCCGGTGATGAAGCTGACGGTGGCGGTCATGCCCGGCAGCAAGGCCCCGTCCCGATTCTCGACCGCGATCACGGTGGTATAGCTGACGACATTGTCCGTGGTCTTCGATTGCAGGCGCACCTGCCGCACCAGACCCGAGAAGACGCGGGTGGTAAAGCTGGGGACGGTGAAGGTGGCCCGGAGCCCTTCCTTGATGGCCCCGATGTCGCTCTCGTCCACCGCGGCGAGGATCTGCATCCGGGCCAGGTCGTTCGCGATGAGAAAGAGCTGCGGCGCCGACAGGCTCGCTGCCACGGTCTGCCCCACGTCCACGTCCCGCTCCACGATGACCCCGTCGATCGGTGCGAAGATCGAGGTGTAGGAAAGGTTCTTCCGCGCCCGGTCCAGGCTGATCTGCGCGGAGGTGACGGCGGCCTTCGCGACCGCATGATTCGCCACCGCCGTCTGGAATTCACTCTGGGTGACCATCTGACTGTCGGACAGCTGCTTCTCCCGGTTGTACTCCTGCTCGGCGAGGAGATACTGTGCCTGCACCCGCTCCAGCCCCGCCTGCGCGTCGGCGACCGCCTGCTCGGCTAGGGTCGGATCGATCCGGGCGAGCAGCTGGCCTTTCTTCGCCTTGTCGTTGAAATCCACGTAGATGGCCGAGACCTGACCCGAGACCTGAGTACCGACTTGCACGGTGGTCACGGCGTTCAGCGTGCCCGTTGCGGCAACCGTTGACTGCAGATCACCCCGCTGAATCACTCCCATCCGATAGGTCGCCGCACCGGTGGCGCCACTCCTCCGGCTCCACCAGACCCCGGCACTGGCGGCCACCGCCACGGCGCCCAGGATCACGTAGATCTTCTTCATGCGCACTCCCGGAAAGACAGCACGTTCGCCCCGTGCGCCGCGCCCGTGCGGGCGAGAGGCACTCGACGTCGACCTTACGGTTCTTCCATGACGAGACTGCCGGTCAGGTTGCGGACCAGCAGCCGGGCCTCGGCTGCCTGCCATTCGAGGTCGAGTTCGGCCTCGCGGGCATCGAGGTAGGCCTTGCGCGCCGCCAGCCACTCCAGGACGTATGCCGACTGCTCCGGCGCGGCGTGTTCGGCGAGGGTGAGCGCCCGGGCGACCCGGGCCAGCGCCCCGCCTCGAAGCACTGCCAGCTCCGCCTCCGTGCGCGTCAGAGTGAGAAGCGCCTCGGTCACCAGCGCCCGAAGTTCGCGGTGCTGCACCTCGATCCGAGCCAGCGCGGTATCGCGCTCGGCATGGGCGGCGCGGATGGCGTCACGCTGCCGAGTCCAGACCGGAAGACTCAGTCCGAGCGCCACCCCGAGGCGGGTCTTGTCGCCCACGGTGACCGCGGGGCCAAGCGCGAACGTCGGCCAGCGGCGAGCCCGCGCCAGTCGGGCCTCCTGTGCAGCGCGCTCCGCTTCATGCTCCAGGCGGGCGGATTGCGGATCGGTTGCCAGGGCGCTGGCCAGCGCCGCCTCGGGGGCGGTCAGCGGGGCGATCTCCGCGAGCTCGCCCTCAAAGATGATCACGGTCCCGGACTCGCGGCCAAGCACCGCGGCCAGGCGCGCCTGAGTGATGGTACGCAGCAACTGAGCCCGTACCCGCGCCCGTTGGGCCTCGTCGAGACTCACCAGCGTCTGCAGACTCGCGAGGTCGGCGGTCCGGTCCGGTCTGTCGCCGGGCGCGACCCGGTCCACCGCGTGTTGCGCGAGGCTTTCCGCCTCCACCGCTAGCGTGAGGGCCCGGGTGCTGCGAAGCCCGTCGGCAAAACGCTGGGCCGCGCTCAGCATCACGGCGCGGCGGTCCACCTCGGCCGCCGCTGTAGCGACGGCCACGTCCTCGACACCGAGTCCCCTGAGAGCCGACCCCTCCCACGGCCACCGGAGCGGCTGCAACAGCTCGAGTCGCGCCTCGGCCAGCGCGACGGTCGCGACATTGATTGTCGGGCTGGGTCTGCTGCTTCGCTCCGATGCCCGGGCACGGGCCGCGAGGACCCTGGCCGATCCGGCTTTCCAGATCGGGTGCTTCTCCCGTATCTGGGTCAGCACGTCCGCCAGGGAAAGGCGCAGAGTGTCGGCGGGGCTGCCCTGCGAGACGAGCGGTGCCGGCCGGCCCGCAAGGAGCACCAGGACTGCAAGAACCGGCGCGGCAGGTCCGGACAACCGCTTAGTGTGACCGGCTGAGGTCGCTGACAAGCTTCTTGGCCTCCCGCATCCTCTTCTTGTAGTACGTCGGGCGGACCAGGGCTTCACTGTCTCTCACTCGCTGGTCCTTCTTGAGCTCTTCCTTTGACAGGAACAGCGCCAGGGCCCTGTAGGTCGCGATTTCCTTCTCCAGAAATCGGACCGCTCGCTGCTTGGATTCATCCATCTGCCACCTCCGGCCAACGCATTCCGGGGGTCAGGGAAGACTCCCGGGCTTTCATCGGAGGAGGCCGAACCAGCTACTTCGGGGGAAGGCCACGCCCAATGTCCCGCTCTCGGAGAGTGGGCCAGTGGCAGCTCAGGGACAATCGCTCGTTCGAGTGACAGGCCGGCGCTCGAGCAGGGAGGCCCGGCGGGATGGGGTGTCATCGGTGGCAGGTCGCGCGCGGAGAGACCCTCGCTCTCTCGCCCGATGCACAGCTCGATTCATCCTTTGGAACTAGACAGAACCAGACCCAAGGAGTGATGCCCGAGGGTGGCAGCTGTTGTCCTGCCCGTTCAGGCGCTTACGGAAGGGACTCCGACCTCCGCCTCGAAACTGGTCGCTCTCTCGTGTGACCGCCATCTGCCCGGCGACGTGGGCCAACGCCATGCTCCGGGCTGTCTTCGCTCGCTGGCCCTCGCCACATTGGGGATATATCTTCGCAGCGCTTGCCCCTGCTGGGTCTCGCGACTCCGTCCGGCTGAGGGAGTTCCCTCATGCACTTCCGCCAGTTCTACATCGGCTGCCTCGCGCACGCCTCCTACCTGGTCGGCGATGGCGGCGAGGCGGTCGTGGTCGATCCCGCCCGCGACATCCAGATGTACCTCGATGAAGCGGAGGCCCATGGGCTCACCATCACCTGGGTGCTCGAGACCCATCTCCACGCCGATTTCGTCTCCGGCCACCGCGAGCTGGCCGCCCGCACGGGTGCGAAGATCGGCATAGGTGCCCGCGCCGAGGCGGCCTATCCCCACGTCCCCCTCAAGGACGGGGATCTGATTCAGGCCGGCGGTCTGACCTTGAAGGTGCTGGAAACGCCCGGGCACACTCCCGAGAGTCTCTCGTTTCTGATCCACCATCAGGCGGGCGACGAGCAACCCTGGGGAGTCCTTACCGGGGACACTCTGTTTGTGGGCGACGTGGGCCGGGTGGACATCCTCTCGTCCCGGCTCCCGGTCATGGAGCTGGCCGGTCTCATGTACGACAGCCTGCACCAGAAGCTGCTGGGGCTCCCCGATGAGACCCGGGTGTATCCGGCGCACGGAGCGGGGTCGCTCTGCGGCAGGAACATGGGGAAGGACAGCTGGAGCACCATCGGCCGGGAGCGGGCCATGAATGCCGCGCTCCGACCCATGAGCCGCGAGGCCTTCATCAGCGAGGTGACGCGGGACGTGCCCGAGACCCCACGCTACTATCTCCACTCGCGCGATCTCAACAAGGCCGGACCGCCGGTGCGCACGGAGCGCCCGATGCCGCCGCTCCTGCCGCCGCGGGAATTTGCCGCGGTAGCCCGGCAGGGGGCGCTGATCCTGGACACCCGCTCCGGCGAGGCCTTTGCCGCCTCCCACCCCGCCGGCGCGCTCAACGTGGGCCTCGATGGACAGTATGCCTCATGGGTGGGCACCCTCGTCCCGCCCGAGGATCGCCTGCTGTTGATCGCGGAAGCCAACCGCGTCGAGGAAGCCGTGATGCGGCTCGCGCGGGTGGGCTATGAAAACGTCGCCGGCGTTCTCGAGGGAGGCATGGAACGGTGGCGGGCCGAGGGGCTTCCCTTCGCGTCGCTGGCACGGCTGCCGGTCGAGTCCTGGCTGGACGGCGGGCGGAGGGTCCTCGATGTACGCCGGAGCCGCGAGTGGAATGACTTCCACCTCAGGGACGCTACCCTGATTCCGCTGGCCCAACTGCCGGATGGGCTGCAGGAGCTGGATCGCGGGGCCGCGTGGGTGGCCGTCTGTGCCAGCGGCTACCGGAGCAGTATTGCCGTGAGCCTCCTCGCGCGGGCCGGGTTCCTTCAGGTCGCCAACGGTATCGGCGGCATGGACGCGTGGCGCACAGCGGGCCTGCCGCTCGAGATCGGCGTTCCTCAGGGAGTGTAGCCGCTGAATCCCCGCCTCCGCACCATCATCGTCGAAGATCACTCCGAGCTCGCGCGGCAGGTTGCCCACCGGATCGCGGACCTGATCAGGGCGCGCGGCCGGGAAGGCCGGGGCGCGGTGCTCGGCCTGGCGACCGGTTCCACGCCGATCGGGGTGTACCGCGAGCTCATCCGGTTGCACCAGGAAGAAGGCCTCAGCTTTGCCCGGGTGGTGACCTTCAACCTGGACGAGTACTACCCGATGGCGCCGGACAGCCTCCATTCCTACCATCGCTTCATGTGGGAGAATCTGTTCGACGCCGTCGACATCAAACCGGAAAACGTCCACATCCTCCCGGGCGACATCCCGCGCGAGGCGGTGCCGCAGATGGCGGCCCGATACGAGGCGGCCATCCGCGCCGCGGGAGGCATCGATCTCCAGCTGCTCGGCATCGGCAAGACCGGCCATATCGGGTTCAACGAGCCGGGCTCAGGCGGCGACAGCCGCACCCGGCTGGTGTCGCTCGACCCGATCACCCGGAAGGACGCCGCGGCCGACTTCTTCGGCGAGGAGAACGTCCCGCGTGAGGCCATCACCATGGGGGTGGGGACGATCCTCGAGGCGCGCGAGATTCTCATCCTGGCCACCGGGGAGCACAAGGCCGAGATCATCCGCAAGGCGGTCGAAGGCGAGATCGACCTGGAGGTGGCGGCGACGTTCCTGCAGCGCCACCCGAACACCATCTGCTACATCGATCGCGCGGCGGCCGCCCTGCTCGCTCCCGTCGCCACCCCCTGGCTGCTGGACGAGGTGCAATGGACCGCCGAGCTGACCGTGCAGGCCGTGACCTGGCTCTCGCGCCAGACCGGGAAGGCGATCCTCAAGCTCACCCAGCGGGACTACGCCGAGCACAAGCTGTCCTCCCTGGTGGCGCGACACGATTCAGCGGGCGCCGTGAACGGGGCGGTATTCAACGCCCTCGGCAGCAAGATCCGCGGGCGCTCCAAGCTGCCCACGGGGCGGAGGGTCATCTGCTTCTCGCCCCACCCCGACGACGACGTGATTTCCGTCGGCGGGCTGCTCCGCAAGCTGGCGCAGAACCGGAACGACATCTGGCTGGGGTACATGACCAGCGGCAACATCGCGGTGTTCGACCACGATGTGCGGCGCCACCTCGATTTCCTGAGCCGGCTCTCCCGCGAGTGGCGCATGGCCGAGCCGGAGGTGCGGGAGATCGCGATCCGGGTGGAGGAGCATCTGGCCCGGAAGGCGCCGGGCGAGGTCGATATCCCGGAGGTGCTCGATCTCAAACGCCTCATCCGCGAGTCCGAGGCGGTCAGCGGGCTGGGCGTGCTCGGGATCCCGGCCCGGGCCGCGCGGTTCCTCAATCTTCCTTTCTATCAGACAGGGCGGGTGCGCAAGGATCCCGTCGGCCCGGCCGACGTGGCGATCGTCCGGGCGCTGCTCGACGAGCTGCAGCCCGATCTGGTGCTGGTCGCGGGAGACCTCTCCGATCCGCACGGGACCCATCGCCTGTGTAAGGAGGTCATCGAGTCGGCGCTGGCCGAGCGGGCGGCGGCGCTGCCGGAGGTCGCCCGGCCGGAGGTGTGGCTCTACCGGGGCGCCTGGCAGGAATGGTCGGTGACCGAGGCGACCTGGCTGGTGCCGCTGTCGCAGGAGGAGCTCCGGCTCAAGATTCAGGCGATCTTCAAGCATCAGTCGCAGAAGGACACGGCGCCCTTCCCCGGCCAGGACGAGCGGGAGTTCTGGCAGCGGGTCGAAGCCCGCAACAAGGGGACGGCCGACGAGCTCAACCGGCTCGGGCTGGCCGAGTACTTCGCCATGGAGGCCTACGTGGTGGCGTGAGGGCGGGTCGTGTCACCTTTGCCCCCGCCAATCCGATCTCTCTGGGAGCCCATCCTCCGATCGCTCAGCTGCCAGGAATTCGCCAATGACCAGGCTCAGCAAAGACAACTTGAAGGCGCTCCGCCTGTTGCTCGATGAGGCATTGGACCTTGGTTCTGAGGCCCGTCCCGCCTGGCTGGCCCAGCAACGGAAGAGCAACCCTACCCTCGCCGCGGAGGTCGAGGACCTGCTGAACCGGGAGCCCGAGGTGGACCGTGAGGGCTTCCTTATCTCTGGCCAGCCGCCGGAGCTGCCGGAGGGAGCGACCTCCTTCGCGGGGCACCTGATCGGTGCCTACCGGCTCGAGCGCCAGCTGGGTCAGGGCGGCATGGGGGCGGTGTGGCTTGCGGGCCGGGCCGATGGGAGATTCGAAGGGGCCGTCGCAATCAAGTTCTTGAGTCTCGCGGTGGCTGGCCCGGTGGGCGAGGCCCGGTTCCGCCGCGAGGGAAGCGTGCTGGCCCGGCTCACCCATCCCAACATCGCACGGTTGCTGGACGCGGGGGTGACCCACGCGGGCCAGCCCTACCTGGTGCTCGAGCTGGTCGAGGGCCGGCCGCTCGACGCCTGGTGCGATGAGAAGAAACTGCCCGCCGAGGCACGGCTCCACCTGTTTCTGCAGGTGCTTGCGGCCGTGTCGCACGCCCATGCCAACCTCATCGTGCACCGCGACCTGAAGCCCTCCAACATCATGGTCACCGCCGATGGGACGGTGAAGCTGCTCGACTTCGGCATTGCCAAGCTGCTGGAGGACGAGGCCGGCGAACCTGGCCGGCTGACGGCGTCGCACGAGCGACTCCTCACTTATCAGTACGCCGCGCCGGAGCAGATTCGAGGTGAGCCGGTCTCCACCGCCACCGACGTCTACAGCCTCGGCGTTGTGCTGTACCAGCTGCTCGCCGGCCGCCACCCGACCAGCGAACACAGCGACACCCCGGCCGCGCAGGTGCGCGCCGTCCTGGAGACCCAACCGACCCAGCTCTCCCAGGCGGTGACGCCGGGTGGGGGACTGTCGCGTGACGAAGCGCTACGGCTGGCGGCGGTGCGGGACGCCTCGCCCGAGCGGCTGAAACGGGAGTATGCGGGAGACCTGGAGAACATCGTGGCCAAGGCTCTGCGGAAGGACGTCGCGGAGCGCTATCAGACGGTGACAGCGCTGGCCGACGATCTGGAGCGCTACCTCCGGAACGAGCCGGTGTCGGCCCGGCCGGATGCGTGGAGCTATCGGGCCCGGAAGTTTCTGCGGCGAAACCGCGGCGCCGTGGGCGCGGCGCTCCTCGTCAGCATGGCGTTGATCGGGGCCGCCGTGGTGACCGCGCTCCAGGCGCGTGAGGCGCGGCGGCAGCGGGATGCGGCCGTCTACCAGAGCCGCCGGGCCGACGCCCAGATCGAGTTTCAGGACCTGCTGATGTCCTCGGTCGGGGACCAGCCGCTCACCATGCGAGAACTGCTCGACCGGGGCCGCACTCTACTGGAACAGCAGTACGGTGAGGACCCGGCCTTTCTCGGCACGATCCTGATGCAGCTCGCGACCCGCTACGGCGACCTGGGCGACGTCAAGCTCCAGGCTGAGCTCCTCGCCAGGGCGGAGTCGCTGGCCCTGGCCGGGCACGGAAAGGATCGCCTGGCAGAGATTCGCTGCGACCAGGCCGACAACCTGCGCACCCAGGGTCGCTACGACGACGCCCGGGGTCTGCTCGACCGCACCGACCTGCTGCTTCGAACCGGCCGCGACCCGGAATCCGAGGCCTTCTGCCTCCAGATCCGGGCGGAGCTGGAGCTCGAGGCGGGTGACCCCGACTCCAGCGTCGTCGCGATTCGCCGGGCCATCGCCATCCGGGAAGGTCTCGGCAAGACCGGCGACATGTTCTACCTGAGTCTGCTGGATGCCCTCGGCGGAGCGCTCTCGGCCCAGGGCCACTTCCGGGAGGCGCAGCCGGTGTTCCGGCAAGCCCTCACCGGCATGGACAGTAGTGGACGGGGGGGCATGATCTCGCGGGTGATCATGGAGCACAACCTGGCCCTGACCTCGATCAAGCTGGGCGAGACGGCCGAGGCAGAGGCGGTGCTGCACGATGTCCTCCTCCGGGC
>Ga0326730_1000389_pt1 | contig 11957 bp, 9 predicted proteins | sample MHFSIPfraction_3_FD_207740 | JGI IMG/M metagenome (GOLD analysis project Ga0326730, IMG submission 207740) | Lab enriched peat soil microbial communities from Michigan Hollow, Ithaca, NY, United States - MHF7AN SIP fraction | ecosystem: Environmental > Terrestrial > Soil > Wetlands > Peat...
ACGTGAGGCGTGAGGCGTGAGACGTGAGACGTGAGACCCGTGAAGGTAATGCGGCGGGCTAAGCAACGCGGTGTTGTCATCCCGAGCTCGCGAAGCGGGCGAGGTCGCTACGCTCCCTCGGGATGACGGCAGTCCTTCCCGCCCTCCCGCCTTAGTCCGTCTCCTTCTTTGCCGCCGGAGCTCGTTCCACCACCGTGGGCGCGAGCGGCGCGCCCTCGAACAGCCGCTCCTGGCCCCCGACAACGACCTGCTCACCCGCGTCGACCCCGCTCCTGATCTCGACGAACCCGGGGGTGCGCACCCCGATCCCGACCTGTCGCCGGGTGGCCTTCCCTTCCTTGGACACCCACAGGAAGAACGCGCCCTGCAGCGGCAGCAGCGCGTCCTCCGGCACCACTACCGCGCGCGGCCGGACTTCGGTCGCGAGCCGTGCCTCCGCGAACATCCCCGCGGAAAGCTGACGGCGACCGTTCGGCACGAGGGCCTTGATGAGGATCGTGCGGCCCGGGAGCTGAACCACCGGATCCACGAAATCGACCGCACCCTCGAACTCCTGCCCCGGCAGCGAGGCTATGCGGAACACCACCCGCTGTCCCTGTTTGAGCCGGCTGGCGTAGCGCTCCGGCACGGTGAACGCCACCCGCTGCGGATTGACGGTCTGCAGGCTCAGGAGCCGGGTGGAGGTCGTGACGTAGTCTCCCAGGCTGATGAAGCGTTGTCCCACCACCCCGGCAAAGGGCGCCCGTACGGTGGTGCGACCGAGCCGCAGGGCGAGCAGATCGAGCTCCGCCTGGGTGCTCCGGGCGGTAGCCTCCGCCTTTTCCAGGTCCGAAGTGGATGAGGCCTGCTGGTCGAGCAATTCTCGTGTCCGGGCGAGCGCCTGGCGCGCCAGGTCCCGATCGGCCTCCGCCTTGGCGACCTGGGCTTTCAGCTCCTGGTCGTCGATCCGGACCAGGGGCGCGCCCGTGGAGACCTCCCTCCCCTCGGTCGCGGGAATCTCGACGATTCTGCCCTCGATGTCGGGGCGCAGCTCGATGGCCTGGACCGCCTCGACCTGGCCGGTGGCATCGATGAGGTCCACCACCGTATCGCTCCGGGCGAGCGCCACCTCCACCGCGCTGGGGGGCATCTCGCCGCCGGCGCCCATGGCCCCGGCGGGCTTGGCCTCGCCCTTGTTGCAGGCGGTGAGTCCGGCCAGGCCGAGCGTGAACAGCCGAAGGAACGTCACTGATTGCCTCCCTGGGTTTGCAGCAGCCGGGTACCGAGGATCGCCTCCAGCCGGGCAAGGGCCAGGCGGGCAGCATAGCGGGCGCTTACGACCCCGGACTCGGCGTCGGTCAGACCGTTCTGGGCGGTGATGAGCTCGATGACGGTAATCGCGCCGCCCTGGTACCGGGCCTGATTCACCCGGTAGTTCTCCCGCGCCACCACCAGGGCGTCGCTCGCCAGGGTGAAGGACGCCCGCGCGGTTTCGTAGGTGTCGTAGGCCGCGGTCACATCCCGGAGCGCGGCACGCTCGAGGTCGGCGCGCACGGCACGGGCGACGTCGCGGTTGGTGTTGCTCTGCCGGATCTGGAGTTCCCGCAGGCCGTTGTTCCACAAGGACAGCGAGGCGGTGATGGTGAGCGACGATACGTTGCTCGCGTTGGGGAACAGCCCGACGTCGAACCGACTGTGTGCGGCCGTGAGGTTGAGGGTCGGCAGGTACGCTCCCCGCCGTCCCTTGAGGTCTGCCTCCGCGGCCCGCTCGGCGGCGCGGGCCGCGCGATACTCCGGCCCCTGCTCCAGGGCCTGAGCAACGGCCTGCGGCAGCGTGATCGGCAACCCGGGCGGGGGAGCGGAGTCGAGCGGGGCGGCACCGGCAGGGCCATCGATCCCCGCGCGCCGCCCGAGCTCAAGCCGCGCCACCCGGAGCGAGGAACCCTGGATCAGCAGAGCCACCTGCGCCCGCACCAGCTCGAGCCTGACGGAGAGCGAATCCGACTGCACGGCGGCGCCCGAGGACACCCGGGCACGGGCCACGCGCAGCGCCTCTTCGGCCCGGGCCGAGCGCTGTTCGGCCGCTCGGGTGAGCTCCTGGCCCGCCAGCACATCGTAGTACGCCGCCTCGGTCAGCAGCGCCGCGGCGTAGCGGGTCTTCGCCTCCGTCGCGGTGGCGTTCTCCAGCTCCGCCGCCGTCCGCGACAGCTCGGTGAACTTGCGGGCGCTGAAGATGTCGTAGCTGGCCGAGAGGTTGAAGGTCGACGCAGTGCTCGACTGGTTGAAGGTCCCGATGTTGAAGAAGGCCTGCGAGTACTTGGTGTAGTCGAGACTCGCCTGGGCCGAGGGGACGAAGAAGGCCACCTTGGCGGCGGTGCGGGCCCACTCCGACTCACCCACCCGGCCCAATGCCGCGACATAGTCCGGGTTGAGTCGGAGAGACCGCGCCAGGGCGTCGGCGAGGGTCAGCATCGGGAAAGAATCGCTCGACTGAGCAGCTTCCGTCCTTCCCGCCGTTTCCGCCCTTTCCGCCGGGGCGGGCGGAGCGGGCAGGGCGGGCAGGGCGGGCGGGGCGGGAGTCGCCAGAGCGATCTGAAGCGCCACGACGAGCGGCGTCACCTTGTCTCCTCCGCGGGCTTGGCGCCGATCACGCGCGCGACCTTGTCGAGGTCCGCGCTCTCACGGGCCACCAGCCGGTCGAAGAGAGTGTACACCACCGGCACCAGGTAGAGGGTCAGCAGGGTGGAGAGGAATACCCCGCCCACGATCGCATACCCGAGCGGCCGGCGGCTCAACGACCCCGCCCCGAGGCCAAACGCGATCGGGAGCGCGCTGGTAATCGTGGCGACCGAGGTCATGAGGATCGGCCGCAGGCGGATGCGGCCGGCCTCGAGCATCGCGGCCCGGGCATCGAGCCCCTTCGCCTTGAGCTGGTTGGCGTACTCCACCAATAGAATCGAGTTCTTGGTGACCAGGCCGATCAGCAGGATCATTCCGATCTGGCTGTACAGATTGATGGTGGACCCGGCCACCCACAGCACCGCCAGCGCCCCGGTGACGGCCAGCGGCACCGCGAGGAGCACCGTCAGAGGGTGCACCAGTGACTCGAACTGGGAGGCCAGCACCATGAAGACCACGACCAGCGCCAGGCCGAAGGCGAAGTAGAGCGAGCCGCCGCTCTCCTCCAGCTCGCGGGACTCCCCGGCCAGCGCGGTGGTGCTACCCGCCGGCAGTACCTCACGCGCCAGCGCATTGAGCGAGTCAATCGCCTCGCCCAGGGTGAATCCCGGCGCCAGACTGGCATCCAGCGTGAACGCGGCGATGCGGTTGTAGTGATTGAGCTGCCGGGGCCCGATTCCCTCCTCTACCCTGGTCACCGCACTGAGCTGCACCAGCTGATTATCCCGCCCCCGGACATACAGGCCGGAGACATCCGAGGGCGTGGCCCGCTCCCGCGGATCCAGCTGAACCATCACATTGTACAGCTTGTTCTCCCGGGTGTAGGTGCTGACCTTCTGCCCGCCCAGCAGCGCCTGCAGCGTCCCGGCGATGTCGCCCACGGGGACCCCGAGGTCCTCGGCCCGGTCGCGGTCGAAGTTGATGGTGAGTTGCGGCTTGTTGACCCGCAGATCGGTATCCACGTTCTGCAACCCCGGAATCTGCCGCGCCCGGGCGACGAATGTGTCCATCACCGAGCCCAGCACCTGGAAATTCGGGTTCTGCACCACGAACTGCACCGGCTTGCCGAAGCCGCCGATGGCCTGCGGGTTGGTAGCGAAGGCGAAGATTCCCGGAATGGCGAAGAATTGGCCCTGCACGTCGCCCACGATCTGTTGCGCCGACCGCTTCCGCTCGGAGTAGTCCTTGAGCATACTGAACACGATGCCGCTGTTGGGACCGGTGCCGAAGTTCACCACGCTGAAGTAGCCCTGCACCTCTGGAGTGCGGCCGAGAATGGCCTCCACCTGCCGCTGATAACCGTCGGTATACGCCAGCGACGAGCCCTCCGGCGCCACAACGAAGGTCAGGAACCAGCCCTGGTCGTCCGCCGGGATGAACTCGCGCTTGAGCCTCGAAAACAGCACCGCCGCCAGCACGATCGCGCCCGCCGCGGCCAGCAGGATCGCCCCGCGGCTCCGCAGGGCCCAGCCGAGCGTGCGGGCGTATCCGCGGGCCAGGCCTTCGAAAGCCCGCTCCAGCACCTGGTACAGCGCTCCGTGCCGCGGCGGCACCCGCAGCACCTTGGCGCACAGCATCGGTGTCAGGGTGAGCGCCACGAACCCGGAGATCAGGACCGAGCCGGCCACCGCGATGCCGAACTCGTTGAACAGGCGGCCGGTGTTCCCCTTGAGAAAGGCCAGCGGGGTGAAGACCGCCACCAGGGAGATGGTCGTCGCGATGACGGCGAAGGCGATCTCCCGGGTGCCGTTGGTTGCGGCCACGTCCGGTGCCTCGCCCAGTTCCTCCTGGTGGCGGTAGGCGTTTTCCAGCACGATGATCGCGTCGTCCACTACGATGCCGATGGCCAGGGTGAGCGCCAGCAGCGTCAGATTGTTAACCGAGAACCCGAGGAAGTACATCACCGCGAACGTGGCGATGATCGAAGTGGGAATTGCCAGGCCGGGGATGATCGTCGCCCGCAGGTTCCTGAGGAACAGGAAGATGATGATCACCACCAGCGCCGCGGCCAGCATCAGGGTCTCCTGCGCCTCCCGGATGGAGCGGATGACGAACTCGGAGCCGTCGAATGCGATGGCGATCTCCACCCCCGGCGGCAGCGAGGCCTGGATGGCGGGCAGCTCCGAGCGGATCTCCTTGGCCACCTGGATCAGGTTGGCCTTGGACTGGCGCACCACCCCGATGGCCACGGCGGAGCTGCCGTTGAAGCGGAGCATGCTGCGCTCGTCTTCCGCCCCCAGTTCCACCCGGCCCAGGTCGCGGAGCCGCACCGTCTGACCCGCCTTGCTGGTGACCACCAGCTTGTCGAACTCCGCCGGGGTCTTGAGCTCACCCAGCGAGCGAACCGAGAACTCCCGCCGCTCCGACTCGATCCGTCCGGCGGGGACCTCGACGTTGCGGCTCTTGATCGCCGCCTCAACCTCCTGCACCGTGATGCCCCGCGCGGCGAGCTCACTGGTCGAGAGCCATACTCGCATGGAGAAGCGCCGCTCGCCGAAGATCTGGGCGCTACCCACCCCGCCCAGGCTCTGCAGCCTGGCCTTGACCCGGCGATCGGCGATATCCGACAGTTGCAGCAGGTCGTAGTTCGCGCCGGAAAGCGCCAGCCAGAAGAAGGGCTGGGCATCCGCCTCCTGCTTGGCCACCACGGGCTCTTCGATATCTCGCGGCAACCGTCCCCGGACCCGGGCCACCTTGTCGCGCACGTCCTGGGACGCCACGTCGACATTCCGGTCCAGGGTGAACTCGAGGGTGATGTTGCTGACCTGCTCGGCGCTCGTGCTGGTCAGGGTTCTGAGGCCGGCAACGGTGCTGAGTTCCTCTTCCAGGATGTCGGTCACCGCCGACTCGACCACCTGGGGGTCGGCACCCGGGAGGACCGTGGTCACCGAGATGATCGGCGGATCCACGTCGGGGTAGTCGCGGACCGGGAGGTTCAGGTAGCCGATGACGCCAAACAACACGAGCCCCAGGCTCAGCATGCTGGCGAGAACGGGCCGCCGGATGGAAATGTCGGAGAGCTTCATCGCACCGCTCGGGCGTTGGAACGACGGAGGAGACGACGGTGAACCACTCTCCCGTTACCCATCACGGTTTCCCCGGATGCGGGAACCGGCGGCCAGGGCGGTACGGGGGTCTTGCCTGACGTAGTCCTTGGCTTCGGGGTTTCAGCGGGGTCCAACTTCGCGCGGACCGGCTCCGGGCGCAATAGTGACCGAATTTGAGACTTACGAAGAGGGCAGCGCGGAGGCTCGAGGACCCGCCCAATGACGGGGTGCTCCCCGGCCTTTGGACATCTGGCATTGAAGTGACCGGACAAGGTCAGGTGTCGGGACCAAGGGGCGTAGGGCACGCCCGGCCGCGGGGGGGATTGGCCTACGCCAAGGTGCAGGTTTCCGTCCCCCGGCCTTAAGCTTCAGGTATGGAAATCAAACTCACTGGCCGACAGCAGTCGCAGCTCGCGTTCCTCGAGCTCCTGCCCCCGAAGTTCCAGCGGTTCCACAGCGTCATCGAGCAGATGAGCGCGCCCAAGGTCGACGAGGCCCTGATACGGGGGCTGATCCGGCAGCTCGATGAGGTCAAGGCCGGGGCATCTCAACTGGGGATGAATGGCCTCGCGGATGCGGCGGGGCAGATGGCCTCGACCGCCCGGAGAGGCAGCGGTCAAATGGTGAAGCTCCGCGGCCTCAGAGACGGGCTGGGGAATCTCAAGATGAACTTCGAGGGGGCCCTGAAGAAGGCGTCGGTGCCCGTACCGGGGGCGGCGGAGGGTCAGGGAGGGGAATGAACAACGGTAGAGCCAACGCATGCGTTGGCTCTGCCATGACGGACCGGGTTATTTCGCCGACCCGGGCTGGTATACCGGCGCGCCCTTCTTGCGGAGATAGGTGTCGATGATCGGGCCGGCCATGACGACGATCATGCCGTTGACCAGAATCCCCGCCAGAATTGATACGTAGGTCAGGGCGCCGAGCACGACCGTGGCACCGATGCTGGCGAGGACGATTCCAAGGATTTCCATATGCGGGCCCGCCAGGAATGGGTTGAAGACGGGTAATAGGTTACTCAGGAGTGAGACCGGATTCAACTGCGGGCCCGGCCTCCCCGACCCGGTGATTCCGCGCGACGCTGGCTCAACCCGATCACTCGATTCCCGAGACCCCCATGCGCCTTTTCCCCGCTCCCCTCCTGATTCTGGCCTTCCCCGCTCTGCTCGCCGCGCAACAGGGGCACGAGGGTCACGGCCCCGCGCCGAAGGTCCAAGCCGGGGGCGTGTTTCCGCCGGGCTGGAGCGCCCGAGTGGACGACGGGAGCCCGACCCAGGTCGCCTTCGCGACGATGGCTCCGGGCTGGCACGCCACTACCGCCACCTCGACCATCCTGTACCGCGAGCAGGATCGGGTGAGCGGGGCGTACGAGGTGACGAGCAAGATGCATCTCTTCCCCGAGGGACCGGGCCACCTCGAGGCCTTCGGGCTGTTCCTCGGGGGCAAGGACCTGCAGGGGGCAGGCGAGAGCTACACCTACTTTCTCATCCGCGGTGACGGGACCTTCAAGCTCAAGCGGCGGGCGGGGGCATCCGCCACGGACATCACCCGGGACTGGACGCCCAACGCGGCCATCGTGAAGGGCAAGACGGATGGACCGGTAGCGAATGTCCTCAGCGTGGCGGTGGGGAAGGACAAGGTGAGCTTCCGGGTCAACGGGCAGGAGGTCTACTCGGCTCCGGCGGCGAACGTCGACACCGACGGGATCGTGGGTCTCAGGATCAACCACAACCTGTCGATGCATGTGGAGAGTCTGGAGATCAAGAAGCAGTGAGAAGTGAGAAGTGAGAAGTAGGAAGTGAGGAGTGAGGGGTGAGGAGTGAGATGTGGAACGTCGCAGGGACCCGTGGGACGTTGTCATTCTGAGGGCGCGAAGGGCCGAGGAATCTCTCAGGGTGAGCGCCGTGCCAACCCGGAGGGATTCCTCGCCGCCATGCGGCTCGGAATGACGGTGCATCTCTCTCCTTGCTCCTCACTTCTCACTTCTCACTTCTCGCTCCTCAGCCCTTCCTCCGCCGCCCGCTTCACTTCCCCCTCCCCGTCAGCCGCAATCCTGGTCAGCGCCTGACGGGCGGATGGGGTGTTCGCCGCCACGAGCACGCGGATGACCGCGAGCTGGCGGCGGTGCTGGCCCTTGCCGAAGGAGAAGCGCCCCTGCGTCTCCAGCGCGATTCGGGTGAGCGCCGCGACCGATTCGGGCGCGTTGATCCCCGCCAGCGCCGCGAGCAGTTCCTCCCAGGTGCCGGAGTCCTTCTCCGATTCGAGCGCGGCAAGAAGCGGCATGGCGATGGCGCCGGAGCCACGGGCGGCCAACGCCTGGCCGGCGCGGGCCCGGGTGCTGTTCGAGGGGTGGGTCAGGGCCCGACGAAGCGGCTCCAGGGCGGCCTTCTCGCGGAAGTGGGCGAGGGCGGCGATCACCGCCAGGCGGGTCCGCTCGTCGGGGTGGTCCACCAGCGGCACCAGGTCCTTGAGCGCCTCGCTCGCGCCCAGCCGTCCCACCAGCTCGGCGCCCAGCCGGACGTCGGCGGCACGCGAGCTCTTGAGCAGCGGGATCACCAGCGGAGATGCCTCGGGCATCCCGCCGATGGCATCGAGCAGGAAGGCCCGCGGTCCGATGGTGTCGCTCTGCTTGAGAATGTCCAGGATCCGTTCCGCGGCCGGATAGCCCGCGATGCGCAGCACCTCAGCGGTGCGGGACTGCTCCTCCGGGATACGATACCCCTGCTCGATGAGCGCCTCGACCACCGGCCGGGTGAGCAGCCGCTTGAGCGCGATCGCAAAGGTCCGCCGGAGGTCCTCGCGCACCGAGGGGAGGCAGCGAACGGCGGCCTGGGCATCGTGCAGCGCCGCGAGCCACTGCTGCCGGGCGAGGGCCTTCTCCAGTTCCCGCAGGATCCCTTCGACCATGGCCACCAGCTGGTCCCCGGTGCGCGTCCGTGGCACCGGCGTCGCGAGGGCATCGGCCAGGGCTTCGCGGGGCCCGGAGAACATCAGCGGCAGCGGATCGGGCAGCAGCTTTACCCGAACCGCGGCCGTGCTGGGGATGGGTGCGGTGTCGTCGGCCAGCGCGCGTCCCAGCGCAAGCAGCTCCACGGCCCCCGCCCCGGCGGCGATCCGGATCGCGTCCACCTGCCGGGCCTGCAGGCGTTCCTTGAGGGGGTCGCCGTCGAGCGCCCAGCTGTTCTCGATGCCGGCCTCGATCAGCGCCTCCTGCCGCTCCACCCGGGCCACCAGCAGATCCACCACCCTGCGGACCTCAGCCTCGCGCTCGGGCCGTTCCCGGAGCAGCTGAATCAGGCGGCTCAGCAGCGCGGGAAAAGCAGCATCGGGGTCGGGGAAGGGCTCGGCCATGATGAGGAGTATACTCGCCGGAGGCTTGCTTGACAGCGCCTCTCACCCGCCCTATATACCCTCAGTTCCCGCGCCCGAATCAGGGGCACCGTGTTCTGTCGTTCTGGACCGTGCTACACGCCATGACGCTTGCTCGGATGCCCAATCCCAATAATCTGAACCGAACCGATATCGGAGCGGCGCGATAGCGTTGTGGCAGGTGGTCAGACGCGATCGGCCCGCTCCCGGTGTAGCGGGCCTTCATTTTTGATCCACCGCCGCCGCTGTATCTGTTCTTGATTACTTCATGATCCGGCTGGGTGGTTCTTTGATGACTCCCTGATCTCGGCACCACCTTCTTTCGTTCCGGAAGAATCATGACCTCCGGGACAATGCCATTCCCCTTCCTTACAAGGAGAAACTCGAATGCGTGCACTTGTGGTAGGAGGAACGATCGCGGCGCTGGCCGCCGCCGTGCAGTCCGCGGCGGCCCAGACCACGCTCGGCTGGGACGCGGCCCTGTTCAGCAGTTATGTCTGGCGTGGAGTGACCTACACCAACAAGCCGGTGCTCCAACCCGACCTGTATCTGACGTTCCCGCTGGGCAAGGCGTCGTTCACGGCGGGCGGCTGGGCCAACATCGACCTCGCCAAGTACGACGGCAGCTCAGATCTCAGCGAGAGCGGTGGCTCCTCGGCGTTCAACGTGGCCGAATTTGATTGGTGGGGCGAGTTCGGCATCCCAGTGGGCAAAGCCGCCCTGACGGCCGGGGCAACCGGATACATCTACCCCAACTCAGCGAGCAGCTGCGTGAGCGGCCCTTGCTACACCAAGGCGAGCAACACACTGGAGGTCTATGGCAAGGTCGCACTGGACGTGCCGCTCAGCCCGAAGGTCTCGGCCTACTACGACGTGGACAAAGTGAAGGGTCTATACGTCGAAGGAAGCATCTCGCACGGCTTCCCCGTCGGACCGAAGACCCTCACCCTCGGGGCGCTGGCCGGCTGGACCGGGGGGCAAGAGTTCAGTACCTCGGACAAGTCTTTCAACTTTGCCGATAACGGCCTGACCCACGTGGATCTCTCGGCCAGCATGTCCTTCTCGGCCGGGTCCCTCTCGATCACCCCCTCGGTTCATGGCGTAATCACCAGCGACGACGCCACCAAGGTCACCAAGCCCAACGCCCTCGACACCGGGTTCAAGGTCTGGGGCGGAGTGACGCTCAGCTGGTCGAAGGCCTTCGGCGGCAAGGCGGAGGAGTAACAGGCGGTAAGGCGGGCAGGCGGGCGGGCGGTCAGTAGGCCGAGAGCCGGAGCGGCCCTCGCCGGCCCCGTCATCGCGAGGCAAGAAACAGCGAGGGATCCCGTGGGTGCCCACCCATTGGGATCCCTCGCTGCGGTCGGGATGACAGGAGTCCTCGCGGCGCAATCGCCCGAGTACTACTGACCGCCTGTCCGCCCGTCCGCCTGTCCGCCCGTCCGCCTGTCCGCCTTCCCGCCTGCGATCTCCTTGAACGTGTCCTCCAGCCGGTTGAGCATCTCCTTGAGCAGCGCATCGGGGATTCCCAGCGCCGGCTCGATGCGGATGGTCCGGGCCTTCGAATAGGTGCCCGCCACCAGAACGCCGCGTTTGAACAGCCCGGCCGCACACTGGAAGCCGATGGGGTCGGTGGGGAACTCCATCCCGATCAGCAGGCCGAGGCCGTGCACATCGGTCAGTATTCCGGGAAAGCGCTGCTGCAGGGCCCGGAGCTCGCGCAGCAGGTACTCGCCCTTCCGCGCCGCCTGACCGGGGAGGTCTTCCTCCAGGGTCACCTCGATCGCCGCGATACCGGCGGCACAGGCGATCGGATTGCCGCCGAAGGTGGTGGAGTGGATGATCGGGTTGGGGATCATCACCTCCCACACGGTGGGCGTGGCGATGAACGCCGACAGCGGCATGACCCCTCCCCCGATCGACTTGCCGAGGCACATCACGTCGGGGACCACGCCGGAGTGATCCACCCCCCACAGCTTTCCGGTCCGCCCCATGCCCGTCTGGATCTCATCGGCGATGAACAACGCGCCGTGCCGGGTGCAGGTCTCCCGTACCCGCGGCAGGTAGTCGTCGGGCGGAACTACTCCCCCCGCCTCCCCCTGCACCGGCTCCAGCACCACCGCCGCGGGCAGCTGGCCCACCGCCTCCAGCACCAGCATCTGCTGGTCCAGCGCGTCGGCGTCGCCATAGGGCACGAAGCGCACGTCCTGCAGCCCGCTCTCGAAGGGCAGCCGGAACGAGGCCTTTCCCATCAGCGACAGCGAGCCCATCGACTTTCCGTGGAAACCGCCCAGCGTCGAGATGAAGGTGTTTCGCCTGGTGTACAGCCGGGCGAGCTTGATGGCCCCTTCGATGGCGTCGGTGCCGTTGTTGATAAAGAAGCAGCAGCCCAGCTCGCCCGGCGTCACCGCGGCGAGCAGCCGGGCCAGGGCGGCGCGCCACGGCTCCAGCAGCTCCTGGCTGTTGAGCGCCATCCGCTCCATCTGGTCGCGGACGGCCTTCACGATCTTGGGATGGTTGACCCCGGCCGAGAAGATGCCGTACCCGCCGAGGCAGTCGATGTACTCCCGGCCCAGCAGATCGTGGAGCAGCGCTCCTTTTCCGGACCACTCCACGGCGGCGAATTGCCCCGCCTGGGTCACCGACTTGCGGTAGGTGAGGAATCCGCGGTTGACGAACTTCTCGTAGGACTCGACCGTCTCTCCGATGAACGCCTGCTTCTCCTCCGCCGCCATCTCCCGCCCACCGATCAGGCCGAGGTAGCGGTTACTCAGCTTCAGGACATCCTGGTTCGGCAAACGCAATTAATCGGCGCCCCTTTCGGAACGTGAGACGTGAGACGTGAGACCTAAGACGTGAGACGTGAGACGTTGTCGGAGCGACGCA
>Ga0326730_1000390_pt1 | contig 11954 bp, 14 predicted proteins | sample MHFSIPfraction_3_FD_207740 | JGI IMG/M metagenome (GOLD analysis project Ga0326730, IMG submission 207740) | Lab enriched peat soil microbial communities from Michigan Hollow, Ithaca, NY, United States - MHF7AN SIP fraction | ecosystem: Environmental > Terrestrial > Soil > Wetlands > Peat...
TGGCGGAACTGGTAGACGCAGCGGACTCAAAATCCGCCGGTGGCAACACCATGTGGGTTCGATTCCCTCTCCCGGCACCACAACATGTCCGAACCTCGCCTCCACCACTTCCTCAGCCTGGGTCCTCACGGATTCCATCGCGTCGCCTACGCCGATTGGGGAGATCCCGCCGGCCAGCATATCGTGATGTGCGTGCACGGCCTGACGCGCAACAGCCGAGATTTCGACGAGCTCGCCACGCACCTCGCCGCGCACGGCTGCCGCGTCGTGTGCATGGACGTCGTCGGCCGCGGCGACAGCGACTGGCTCGAGCACAAGGACGACTACGGATTTGCGCAATACGTCTTGGATGCGGCCGCCCTGCTTGCCCGGGTCACTGCCCCGCCCCACCGGATCTCGCTGCTGCGCCGCCTCCAGGGCGCGAGCGAAGGGCAGAGGATCGACTGGATCGGCACGTCGATGGGCGGCCTGATCGGCATGATGCTCGCGGCGAAGGCGGATTCTCCGATCCGCAGGCTGGTACTGAACGACGTCGGGCCGCTCCTTCCCTGGCCCGCGCTCGCGCGCCTCAAGCTCGCCTCGATGGGCGCGGGCTCGAAGTTCGCGAGCCTGGAGGAGGTCGAGCGGCATCTGCGCGAAACCTGCGCGCCGTTCGGTCCGTTGAAGGACGAGCAATGGCAGCGCCTTGCGGTCCACGGCTCGCGACAGGGAGCGGACGGCAAATACTCGCTCGCCTGCGACCCGGCGATCGTCGGCGCGCTGCGGGCGGGCGCCAGCTCCGGCGTCGAGCTCGGCCGGGACTTTCTCCTGGGCATCGACCTGTGGCAGATCTGGGAGACAGTCGAGTGCCCGACCCTGGTGCTGCGCGGAGCGCAGTCCGACCTGCTGCTCGAGTCCACGGTCAGGCGGATGCAGGAGGGCGGACCGGCGGTCCAGCTCGTGGAGTTCGCCGGGATCGGGCACGCGCCCTGGCTGATGAGCGAAGATCAGGTCGGCGCGGTCGGAAAGTTCATCCTCGCTCCGGAACCTCGGAGGGGATGAGGCGCAGATGAAGATCTGCGTCGTCGGCGCCGGGGCAATAGGAGGGCTCTTGGGTGCGGGGTTCGCTCGCGCGGGACACGAGGTATGCCTCGTCGCCCGGGGCGCGCACCTCGACGCCCTGCGAACGAACGGCCTCATTCTTCTCGCGGAAGGGAAGCGGGAGGTATTCCGGCTGCCCGCGGCCGACGATCCATCCGTGTTCGGAGCGCAGGACGCGGTGTTCCTCTGTCTCAAGACCACCTCGATCGGCGCGATGCTGCCGCGGATGAAGCCTCTCGTCGGCCGCGACACCGTGGTCGTCCCTGCGATCAACGGCCTGCCGTGGTGGTATTTCCATGCGGAAGGCGGGAAATTCGACGGGCAACCGGTGGCCTGTCTGGATCCCACGGGCGCGCTGTTTCAGGCGCTCGATCCGCGGCATATCCTCGGCTGCGTAGTGCACGCCGCTGCGGAAGTGACGCAGCCCGGCGTCGTCAAGCACACCGCCGGCCGGCTCTTCATTCTCGGCGAGCCCGACCGCACGCGGTCCGCGCGCGCCGAGCGGCTCGTGGCGGCGATGAACGCCGCCGGCTTCGAGGCGAAGCACGCCGCGGACATCCGGGTCGAGATCTGGGTGAAGCTCACCGGGAACCTCTCCTACAATCCAGTGGCGGCGCTCGCGCTCGCTCACATGGACGACATCCACGGCAACGACGGCCTGCTCGCGCTGATACGCAGCTTGATCGAGGAGACGATGCGGGTTGCCGAGGCCTACGGAGTGCGCGTCCCGATGACGGTCGACGAGCGCATCGGAATCGCGAAGCAGCTCGCGGGCGCGAAGATCTCGATGCACCAGGACATCGAGAAGCGCCGCCCTCTGGAAGTGGACGCAATCATCGGCGCGGTGGTGGAGCTTGCCCGCAAGGCCGGGATCGCGACTCCGATGATCGATGCCGTCCACGCGCTTATCGCCGAGCGGGCAAAGCACCTCGATCGCTGAGGGCGTCAGCGCAGCGAGTGCACGGCGAGCAGGGCGGCGGTGAAGACGAGCAGCGCGCCGGCCTGATGCGCCGCTGCAAGGGAAACGGGGACGGCGAGCAGCAAGGTGGCGATCCCCAGGGCGATCTGCAGCGCGAGCGCAGCGAGCAGCAAGTTTGCGGCGAGTCTCGCGCGGCGCAGCGCGCCTGAGCGGCGCACCCGCAGCCAGAACCAGGGGACGAGGAAGGCGAGCAACCACGCGATCAGCCGGTGATCGAACTGCACCGTCGCCATGTTGCTGAAGAAGTTGAGATACCAGGGCTCGATCACGAACATGCCCGGCGGCACGAGGTGGCCGCTCATCAGCGGGAAGCTGTTGTAGGCGAGCCCCGCGCGGATTCCGGCGACGAAGCCGCCCGAAAGCGACATGACGAAAATCAGCGTGGCGAGAGCGAACGCAAAGCGGCGCGGTCCCGGCGTGGAGGCCTTTGCGCCGGACCCCCTCGGAAGGAGCAGATCGAGAGCGATCCACAGCATCGCGGCGTAGATGAGCAAGGCCATTCCGAGATGCGCGGTGAGGCGGTACTGCGAAACGCGCGGATCGTCGACCAGACCCGATTGCACCATGTACCAGCCCATTGCCCCTTGCAGCGCGCCGAGCGCGAACACGGCGCTCAGCTTCCACGTCAAGGCGCGCGGGATTTTCCCTCGCACCGCGAACCACAAGAGGGGCAGCAGGAAGGCCGCGCCGATCAGGCGGCCGAGCAGCCGGTGGAAATATTCCCACCAGAAGATGCGCTTGAACCCGGCGAGGTTCATCTCCGGATTGACTTGGCGGAATTCCGGCGTCTGCTGATACTTCAGGAAGGTTTCATGCCACGCTTTTTCGTCGAGCGGGGGAATCGTCCCGACGATCGGCTGCCACTCGACGATCGACAGGCCCGAGTGCGTGAGGCGCGTGACGCCGCCGACAACCACCATCGCGAACACGAGCGCGCAACAGGCGAGCAGCCAAACCGCGATGCTGCGATCGTCGAGCGCGGCCGGAATCAATCCCCGATCGTGCATTTCGGCACTGGATGCTCCGCTTGACATGGGTTAAAGTAACATCGGGTTTCTGGGGAGGGCTCCCGCTGGCTTGATCTGCAACAGGAGGCTGGCCATGTTTGCGATCGTGTACAAGTCGGACGGCGTTCCGATCTGCGTGCAGGTGCCGGGTGTCGCGCCCGACCCCGTGGTGGTCTGGACCTCGGAAAGCGCGGCCAAGGCCTTCATCGACAGCAAAGGCGGTGCAGCCGAGTTCCAGCCGGTCTCGGTAAACGAACAGTCGATGGAAAAAATGGCGAAGGCCCTGGGTTGTCCGGTTGAAAGGCTCATGGTCGAGCCTTATCCTTCCTAGAGCGCAATCTCGATATTGTCGATGAGCCGCGTGCGGCCGAGGAAGGCCGCGGCGAGCACGACCAGTTCGCGGTCATCGTTCGCCGGCGGCTGGAGGTCGGCCTGCCGGCGCACCGAAACGTAATCGGGGCGCCATCCCTTTGCCGCGAGCGTCGCCATGGCCTGCAGCTCGATGCGCCGCAAGTCGCGCTTGCCGGCGAGCACTTCGTCACTCGCGGTGCGCAGCGTCCGGTAGAGGCGCGGCGCCTCGGCCCGCTCGGCCGGCGACAGATAGGCGTTGCGCGAGCTGAGCGCGAGCCCGTCCTCGGCGCGCACGGTTTCGGCGGGCACGATCTCCACCGGCAGCGCGAGCTGCTTCACCATATCGCGCAGCACTACGTACTGCTGGTAGTCCTTCTTGCCGAAGATCGCGGTGTGCGGCGAGACCATGTTGAAGAGCTTCAGCACCACGGTGGCGACGCCGCGGAAATGCCCCGGCCGGAACGCGCCCTCGAGGATGTGCTGCAGGTCGGAAGGTTCGACCAGAAACGTCTGCGGCTCCGGGTAGATCTCGGACTCGGAGGGCGCGAACACGACGTCGACGCCCACTTCCTTCATCATTTTCGAGTCGGATTCCAGGGTGCGGGGATAGCGCTCGTAGTCCTCCTTGGGGCCGAACTGGATGCGGTTGACGAAGATGCTGACCACCGTGCAGGCGGCGGCGCGTTCCTTCGCCATGCGCATCAACTGGATGTGCCCGGCGTGCAGGTTGCCCATGGTCGGGACGAACACGTTGTCGGGCTCGCGCTGCAACCGCTCGCGCAGGTCCGCGACCGAGGTGATGACGTCCACTAGAAGCTGTGCTCTTCAGCGGGGAAGCTGCCGTCCCTCACGGCGCGCACGTAGCGCTCGGCCGCGTCGGCGATGCTCGAGGCGCCTTTCATGAAATTCCGGACGAAGCGCGCCTTCTTCCCGGGAAACACGTCGAGCATGTCGTGCAGCACCAGCACCTGTCCGGAGCAGCCGGGGCCCGCGCCGATGCCAATCGTGGGAATGCGCAGGCGCTGCGTGACCTGCTCGCCGAGCGTCGCCGGTATCGCCTCCAGGACGAGCAGCTCTGCGCCCGCCGATTCGAGCTCGATCGCATCCTCGATCAGCTTCTGCTCCGCGTCCTCACCCCTGCCCTGGACGCGGTAGCCGCCGAATTTGTGCACCGATTGCGGCGTGAGGCCGAGGTGGCCGCAGACGGGAACGCCGCGCCGGGTGAGAAAGCGCACCGTCTCGATGAACTCCGCGCCGCCCTCGAGCTTGACCATCTGCGCGCCCGCCGCCATCAGCTCCGCGGCGCTGCGGAACGCCTGCTGCGGCGATTCCTGATAGCTGCCGAAGGGGAGGTCGGTGAGGAGAAAAGCGCGCTTGCTGCCGCGTGCGACGCTGCGCGTGTGGTATGCCATGTCCGCGAGCGTCACGGGCAGCGTGGTGTCGTGTCCCTGCAGCACCATGCCGAGCGAATCGCCGACGAGGAGGCTGTCCAGGCCCGCCGCGTCGAGCATCGCCGCGAAGCTCGCGTCGTAGCAGGTGAGCTGCGCTATCTTCACGCCATCATCGCGTTGCTTCTGCAGCGCCTTGATGGTCAGTCGAGTCATCCTAGTCTCCCCAGTTGAAGAACTCGCGGTTGCCCCGCATCGCCCCCACGCGCTCGATCAGCAGGTCGAGATCGCGATCCTCCCTGACAAAGTCGAGCCTCTCGGAGTTCACGATCAGCACCGGCCCGCCGCTGAAGTGGTAAAAAAAACGGTTGTAGCTGTCTGCCAGCAAGGCGAGATACTCCCCGGTGATCGGCCGTTCGAATTCTACGCCGCGCCGGCGCACGCGCTCGTGCAGCGTCGCCGGCTGCGCCTGGAGGTAGATGACCAAGTCGGGCCTGGGGGCCTGGGGCCTGAGCGCGTCGTAGATCTGCTGGTACAGATGCAGCTCGTCCCCGTCGAGAGTCAGACGCGCGAACAGCGGGTCCTTCTCGAGCAGGAAATCGCACACCGTGACCCGGTTGAACAGGTCCAGCTGCGCGAGCTCGCGCAGCTGCGCGATCCGCTGGAAGAGAAAGAACAGCTGAGTCGGCAGGGCGAACCGGGGCATGTCCTGGTAGAAGCGCGGCAGGAACGGGTTCTGCTCGGGGCGCTCGAGCACTAGGCCCGATTGCAGCCGGGCGGCGAGGCGCCGTGCGAGGCTCGTCTTGCCGACGCCTATCGGCCCTTCGACGACGATGTAGTGGTATTTGGAAAGGGACACGGCTGGGCTCGTAACAAGCGGCGCCCATCATACACAAGGGACGGAACCGGGAGGGTCAGGTGCGGAAGACGAAATACACCGCTCCCATGATGCACAGCGACGCCCACAGGTAGTCGAGCTTGAGCGGCTGATGCATGTAGACCAGGGCGAAGGGCACGAAGACCGTCAGCGTGACCGCTTCCTGGATGATCTTGAGCTGCGCCAGGCTGAACTGGGTGAAGCCGATGCGGTTTGCGGGGACCTGCAGCAGGTATTCGAAGAGCGCGATGACCCAGGAGACGATCGCTGCGATGAACCAGGGCCTCGCCGACAGGTCCCTCAGGTGCGCATACCACGCGAAGGTCATGAACACGTTCGACAGTGTGAGGAGCACGACGGTTTGCGCGAGGACCGGGATCTTCATGGTGCACCTATCTTCTGGATGTCCTGATTTCGGCAGGCGGCGAGCAGCGTCTTGACGCTGCCTTTGCGGGGGATCGAGATCTCCGCGGCGATTTCGGCGAGCGGCCGGAGCACGAAGGCGCGCTCATGCATGCGCGGGTGAGGAACGACGAGCCCGGGCTCGGCGATGACGCGGTCGCCGTAGAGGAGCAGATCGAGGTCGAGCGTGCGCGGCGCACCCGGGGAAGGGCGCTCGCGGCCGAAGCGCGCCTCGACGGTGAGCAGCTCCTCGAGCAGCTCGCGCGCGCCCAGGGTGGTTTCGATGCGGGCGACCGCGTTGATGAAATCGGGCTGTTCGCCGACGCCCAGCGGCGCGCTGCGGTAGAGCGAGGACGACGCCATGAGGCGCGTTTCGGGCAGCTTGCCGAGCTCCGCGATGGCGCGGCGCACCTGGCTTTCAGGCTCGCCGAGGTTCCCACCCAGCCCGATGAAGGCGGTGACCGGAACCTTCGTCGGCATCACGCCGGCGCCGCGTCGGGAGGCAGCGCGGGGCCCTTGCGCCCGCGGCGGCGGCGCCGGCGCCGCTTGCGCTCGCCCGGCTGCGGAGCGAGCAGCATAGCCGCTCGCTCGGCCTCGCCCGCCCGCTGGAATCTCTCCCACCACTGGGTGAGCTCTGCGGGAGCCTCTCCGCTCGCGCTTCGCAGCGCGAGGAAATCGAATCCCGAGCGGAATTTCTCGTGCACCAGCAGCGCGAAGGGGCGGCGCCCGCTCCTCTGCTCGAAGCGCGGCTGCAGCGCCCAGATCTCCTTCATCACCGTGGTGAAGCGGCGCGGGATGGCGAGCTTGTCGGTCTGGATGTCGAGCACCGCGTCCATCGCCTTGAAAAGCGCCGGGATCGGTTTCAGCCCTCCGGCCTGGGCCTTCTTCCACGCGGCCAGGACCTCGTGCCACAGGAGCGCCGCGAACAGGAACGCGGGCGACACGCTTTTGCCTGAGCGCACCCGGCGGTCGGTCTCGTCGAGCGCGAGCTGGACGAAGCGCTCGCCCATGGGCTGCTCGGAGATGACGTCGAGCAGGGGCAGCAGGCCGTGGTGCAGGCCTTCCTTGCGCAGCTGGCGCAAGGCCGTCGCGGCGTGCCCCGAGAACAGCAGCTTCTGCATCTCCTCGTAGACGCGCGACGGCGGAACGTTCTCGAGCAGGGGGGCCAGCTCGCGGATCGGCTTGCGCGTGCGCTCGTCGATCGCAAAACCGGCCTTCGCGGCGAAGCGCACCGCGCGCAGCATCCGGATGGGATCCTCGCGGTAGCGCGAGCGCGCGTCGCCGACGATGCGCACCGACTTGTGCTGCAGGTCGCGCATGCCGTCGTGGTAATCGAGGATGGTTTCACTGGCCGGGTCGTAATACAGGGCGTTGATGGTGAAATCGCGGCGAATGGCGTCGTCCTCGAGCGTGCCGTAGATGTTGTCCCGCAGCACGCGTCCGTGCTCGTCGGTTTCGGAGGCCGTGCGCGCCCGGAAAGTCGAAACCTCCACGGTTTCGTCGCCGAAGAGAGCGTGCACCAGCTTGAAGCGCCGCCCGATCAGCCGCGAGCGGCGGAACACCCTGTGGACTTCCTCGGGGTGCGCGTCGGTGGCGACGTCGAAATCCTTGGGGCGAAGGCCGAGGAGCAGATCGCGCACGGCGCCGCCGACCACGTAGGCGGCGTAGCCGCGCTCGTTCAGCACCTCGCATACCTTTCGTGAACCGTAGGAGATCGCCTCGCGGCCGATGCCGTGCTTGTCCTTGGGGATGATCCTCGGCCCGGAGGCGGCGCCGAGCCGGAAAACGCGCCGGATGAATTTCCTGATCAAGAGGGAAGAGGGCTCCACGCGCCGGCTTCCAGCCGGCACCGGTACAGGGCTTCGAGGTTGGCTTGGATCAGCATGTCGCTTGAGCGCCCCAGGCTCGCGCGGCCCGCATCATACAGTAAAACCGAAAAGCCGCAGTGCCGCGCGGCGTGCGCAGGCTCGTGCAGCGCCGCGAGCACGGTTTTCCCCCCCGCGGCGCGAGCTGCGAGCGTGCGCATCACCTGCGCCTGGTGGCGCAGGTCGAGGTGCTGCAGCGGCTCGTCGAGCAAGACGATGTCTGCGTCCTGCACCAGCACCTGCGCGATGCGCGCGCGCTGACGCTCGCCGCCCGAGAGGGTGCGGTAGGCCTGGGCCTCGCGCTCGGCGAGATCGAGCTCGGCGAGCAGGCCGCGCGCGCGAGCAAGGCCTTCCTCGTCGCGGCCCCAGACTCTCGTCGACGAGACGCTCCTCGAGCCGGGATAGCGGCCAAGCATCACGTAATCGAGGACGCTTCCCCAGAAATCGGAGTCCTCGTCCTGCAGCAGGACCGAGACCCGCCGGGCGAGGTCCCGGCGTCGCATGGCGGCCAGCGGAACACCGTCGAGCGCGATCGCGCCCGAGCGCGGCGGGCGCAGTCCGGCGAGAGCGAGGATGAGGCTGGTCTTGCCGGCGCCGTTGCGCCCGAGCAGGGCCCAGCACTGGCCCGGAGCGAGCGAGAGATCGAGCCCGCGCACCAGCTCGCGCCCGCCCGCCGAGAGGGCCAGCCCCGTTGCTTCGAGCATCAGCGCAACCTTACGAGCAGCACGAGGAGCACCGGCACTCCGATCATCGCCGTGAGGACCCCGACCGGGAGCTCGGCCGGGGCCGCCACCGTCCGCGCCAGCGTATCGGCGAGCACGAGCAGACCGCCCCCGAGGCAGGCGGCGAGCGGGAGCAACGCGGCGTGGCGGTGGACGCCCGACAGGCGCAGCAGGTGCGGCACCACCAGCCCTACGAATCCGATCGCCCCCCCGAGCAGGACCGCGGCGACCGTGGCGAGCGTCGCGCAGCCGAAGGCGATCGCCTGCAGGCGCGTGACCGCCACACCGAGCGAGCGCGCCTTGTCCTCGCCGAGGACGAGAACGTCGAGCGGACCCGATTGCGAGAACGCGAGGCCGGCGCAGGCCGCGAGCACGGCGAGCGCCGCAGTCGGGTCGCCCGCAGGCGAGAGGTCGCCGAGCAGCCAGAAGAGCATGCCCTGGACCTGCGACGAGGGCGCGATCGCGAGCATCAACCCCACGAGCGCACCGAACCCCGAGGCGAGCGCGACGCCGGTGAGCAGCACGCGGTAGGGATTCCAGCCCGAGCGCCCCAGCGAGAACGTGAAGACCGCTGCCGCGGCGAGCGCCGCGCCGGCGAGCGCCGCGAGGTTGACTCCCGCGGCGGCGGCGCCCAAGAGCATCGCCGCGAGCGCTCCGGCAGCGGCGCCGCCCGAGACGCCGAGAATCGCGGGGTCGGCGAGCGGGTTCCGCAGGAGCACCTGAAGCAGGCTGCCGGCGAGGGCAAGGAGCCCGCCGCAGGCGAAGGCGGCGAGGGCTCGCGGCGCGCGCACGCCCCAGACGATCTCGCGCGCGATCTCGTCGCCGCGGCCGAGCAGGGCGTCGGCGAGCGCGGCCGGACCGAGGTCCACGCTGCCGAAGGCGATCGCCAGAGCAAGGCTCGCCGGTACGAGCAGGAGGACAAGGAGCGGCGCGGCTTTCATCCCAGGCTGATGACCTGCCAGCCGCGGGCGAGGGCTTCGCCGCGCAGGACCTCGTCGGGATCCACCGCCACCGGGTGGGTGACGCGCTCGAGCAGCGGCAGGTCGTTGTGCGAGTCGCTGAAGAACCAGCTCGCCTCAAAGGAGGCCAGGGTCTGCCCTCGCTCCCCCAGCCATTCCGCGAGCCGTGTCACCTTGCCCAGGCGGAACGAGGGCGTTCCGGACGGCTTGCCGGTGAATTTTCCGTCGCGCATCTCGAGCTCGGTCGCGAGCAGGTGCGCGACCCCGAACTCGCGCGCGATCGGCGCGGCGATGAACGCGTTGGTCGAGGTGACGATCGCGCACAGGTGGCCCTCGGCGAGGTGCCGCCGCACTAGCTCCTTTCCCTTTGCGCGGATGATGGGCAGTATCCTGGTGCGCATGAATTCGGCATGCCATTTCTCGAGCTGCTCGCGCGAATGGCGTGCGAGAGGGGCGAGCTGGAAATCCAGGAACTCGTGGATGTCGAGCCTGCCCGCCTTGTATTGGCTAAAGAAGTGATCGTTCCTAGTCTCGTATTCAGAGCGTTCGACCACGCCGCGCTCGATTAGGAACTGCCCCCATTCGTAGTCGCTGTCCCCGGACAGCAGGGTGTAGTCCAGGTCGAACAGCGCGAGCTCCGTCGCGGCGGCCATCAGCGGCGCGCCTCGGGCTCGGTCAGCGAGCGCAGCGCTTCCTTGAGAAGGGGCAGCGTGATCGCACGCTTGCGCTGCAGCGAGTAGCGGTCCAGCGCATCGAGCATCGCGATCTGCGTGCCCATGTCGCGATCGAAGTGGCGGAGCAGGTAGTCGATCAGCTCGCGATCGAGCGATATGCCTCGCTCGGCGGCGCGCGCCGAAAGCGCTGCCGCCTTGTCCGCGTCGCTCAAGGGATGGAGTTGCAGCACGATACCCGACGCAAGCCGCGAACGCAGGTCTGGACGCAGGGCGAGCTGCGCCGGCGGGGCCTCGCCGCTCGCCGCGAGGGCGCCCTTCGACGCGCGCAGCCGGTTGCACAGGTCGAACAGCGCGACCTGCTCCGCGTCGCTGAGACGCGCGACGTCGTCCACGGCGACGGCTTCGTGTTTTGCGGCCGCCGCGGCCTCGGAAAAGGCGCGCAGCAGATGCGTCTTGCCGCTCCCGCCGGGCCCCCAGAGGAAGACGAAGCGCTCGCCGCCTCTGAGCGCCTCCCGGAGCGCTTCAAGCGCCGCGCTGTTCCTCCCGGGCGAGAAATTCTCCAGCGTCGGGGGCGGGGGCGGGGCGAGCTCGAGCAGCAGTTGTTGCATCAATCCTTGCCCCGCTTTAGGCGTGCGGCGGGCATTTCGATTAAGATTCGGGGGCGAGACGCGTAACTTTATCTTCAACCCTCTGTCTTGACCAGCAAGAAGCCGATCACCTACCGCGACGCAGGGGTGGACATCGACGCGGGCGACGCGCTGGTCGAGGCGATCAAGCCCTTCGCGAAAAGGACCCTGCGCCCGGAAGTGCTCGCGGGAATCGGCGGTTTCGGCGCTCTCGCCGAGATCCCCGAGAAATATCGCGAGCCCGTGCTCGTCTCGGGCACCGACGGCGTCGGCACCAAGTTGAAGCTTGCTTTCCGGCTACAGCGCCATGACACGGTCGGCATCGACCTCGTCGCGATGAGCGTCAACGACGTCCTCACGCAGGGAGCTGAGCCGCTGTTCTTCCTCGACTACTTCGCCTGCGGCAAGCTCGACGTCGCGGTCGCGACCGAGGTCGTGAAGGGCATCGCGCGCGGCTGCGAGCTCGCCGGCTGCGCGCTCATCGGCGGGGAGACCGCCGAGATGCCGGGGATGTACGCCGAAGGCGAGTACGACCTCGCCGGGTTCGCGGTCGGTGTCGTCGAGAAAAGCGAAATAATCGACGCTCGCGACATCGTCTCGGGCGATGTCGTGCTCGGCCTCGCCTCGAGCGGCGCGCACTCCAACGGCTACTCGCTGGTGCGCCGCATCCTCGAGCGCGCGAAGCCCGACCTGCGCGCCGACTTCCACGGCCGGTCGCTGGGCGACGCGCTGCTCGAGCCGACGCGCATCTACGTGAAGCCGGTGCTCGCGCTGATGAAGCAGGTGCGCGTCAAGGGCCTGGCGCACATCACGGGCGGCGGCCTGGTGGAAAATCTCCCGCGCGTGCTTCCAGAGAACGTCAAGGCGACGATATCGCGCGCGGCCTGGACTCGGCCGCCCCTGTTCCAGTGGCTGCAGCGCGAGGGCGGCGTCGCCGACGAGGAGATGCTGCGCGTCTTCAACTGCGGAATCGGCATGGCGCTCGTCGTCGGCGCCGAGCACGCGGTTGCGGCGGAGCGCGCGC
>Ga0326730_1000391_pt1 | contig 11954 bp, 11 predicted proteins | sample MHFSIPfraction_3_FD_207740 | JGI IMG/M metagenome (GOLD analysis project Ga0326730, IMG submission 207740) | Lab enriched peat soil microbial communities from Michigan Hollow, Ithaca, NY, United States - MHF7AN SIP fraction | ecosystem: Environmental > Terrestrial > Soil > Wetlands > Peat...
CATACGCACATTGTTGTGCCGCAGCAGCTTACGCGCAAGGCGTTGGGAGTTACGGCGGTTACCGCCTAATCCGCCTGCTTGCGTAGAAAGGCCGGGATGTCGAGCAGTTCAACCCCGGACTGTCGCATAGCCTCGACGGTGGACTCGCGGTTCCGCCGCCGCATGACTGCCGGCGCTTCGAGCTGGTTATAGTCCACCACCTCGACAGCGCTGACGTCGGTACCGGTTTTAACCACCGTCAACGGCTTCGGTTGAGCGCGATTTACCGCCCCGGCCAGACCAGTGGCGACAACCGTCACGCGCAGGTTGTCAGACATCTCCTCGTCGATCACCGTGCCAACGATCACCGTTGCATCCTCGGCCGTGAATGCGCGTACCGTCGTCATTACGTCATTCACCTCCTTCATCTTTAGGCTGGCGTTCGCGGTGATGTTCACCAGCACGCCGCGTGCGCCGGCCAGGTTCACGTCCTCGAGCAACGGGCTCGCCACCGCCTGCTCGGCAGCGGAGGTCGCGCGGTGAGGACCGGAGGCAGTGGCGGATCCCATCATGGCCATGCCCATCTCGGACATGACCGTGCGCACGTCGGCAAAGTCGACATTGATCATGCCGGGGCAGTTGATGACCTCGGCGATGCCCGCGACCGCCCCGTGTAACACGCCGTTGGCAGCTTTGAAAGCGTCCAGCATGCTGACCTCCTCGCCCAACACCTGCATCAGCTTCTCATTGGGAATCACGATGAGCGAATCGACGTGCTTGCTCAGCGCTTCGAGCCCCTCCTGCGCGACGCGCAAGCGCTTCCCCTCGAAGGCGAACGGCTTGGTGACCACCGCCACTGTGAGAATCCCCAGCTCGCGCGCGACCTCCGCCACCACTGGCGCCGCTCCGGTGCCGGTCCCACCGCCCATGCCCGCGGTCAAGAACAGCATGTCGGCACCCTCGATCAACTCGATGATGCGCTCGCGATCCTCCACGGCGGCCTGCCGCCCAACCTCCGGATTGGCGCCCGCGCCCAGGCCCTTGGTCACGGTGGAGCCCAGCTGCAGCAGGGTCTTGGCCCGGTTGCGCGACAGGGCTTGAGCGTCGGTGTTCGCGCAGACGAACTCGACACCCTGCACCCCCATGTCGATCATGTGATCGACAGCGTTGCCGCCGCAACCACCCACGCCTACCACCTTGATCACTGCCTCCTGGGGAACTGTATCCACGAGTTCAAACATGCCCGTCTCCTCTTCGATCATGTAAATGGAACCAGCAACCTCTTGCCCTCGACATCGAATCCAGTCGCATACCTGCACGCACAGGTTTCTAGAAATTCCCTTGGACCCAGGTTCGCATGCGCTCGAACACCTGTCTGAAGGAAGCGCTGTGCATGCGCACAATCTGCTGCCGCTGATGCGCGGACAAGCCCGCGACCAACAACCCAACTGCCGTGGAATAGCGCGGGTTGCGCACCACCTCGGCCAGCGTGCCGGTGTAGTTGGGCGCGCCCACGCGCACCGGCATGTGGAAAATCTCCTCGCCCAGCTCCACCATCCCTTGCATCACGCTGCTGCCGCCGGTAATGACGATGCCAGAGGACAGCAGCTCCTCGAAGCCGCTGCGGCGTAGCTCCGCTTGTATCAGCGAATACAGCTCCTCGACGCGCGGCTCGATCACCTCCGCCAACGTCTGGCGCGAAAGCTGCCTCGCCGCGCGATCTCCCACGCCTGGCACCTCGACCATCTGGTTGGGATCGGCCAGCTCGCGCAGAGCGCAACCGAAGCGGCGCTTGATTTCCTCGGCGTCCTTGGTCGGGGTGCGCAGCGCCATGGCGATGTCGTTGGTGATCTGATCGCCAGCGATCGGGATGACGGCGGTGTGGCGGATAGCGCCCAACGTGAACACTGCGATGTCAGTGGTACCGCCGCCGATGTCCACCAGACAGACGCCGAGATCCTTCTCGTCCTCGGACAGCACGGCCATGGCCGATGCGAGCGGCTGCAGGATCAGGTCCTCCACCTCAAGCCCGCAGCGGCGCACGCACTTCATGATGTTCTGAGCCGCCGACACCGCGCCGGTCACGATGTGGACCTTGACCTCCAGACGTACCCCGCTCATGCCAAGCGGCTCGCGCACATCCTCTTGCCCATCGATGATGAACTCCTGGTTGAGGATGTGGAGGATCTGCTGGTCGGTCGGGATGTTTACCGCCTTGGCGGTCTCGATCACGCGGTCCACGTCGATCTGGTTCACCTCGCGGTCTTTGATCGCCACCATGCCGTGCGAGTTGAAGCTCTTGATGTGGCTGCCGGCGATGCCCGTGAACACGTCTCGGATCTTGCAGTCGGCCATCAGCTCAGCCTCCTCGAGCGCGCGCTGGATCGCGTTCACAGTCGACTCGATGTTGACGACGACACCTTTCTTCAGGCCGCGAGAAGGATGGCTGCCGTAGCCGATCACGTCGAAGCCCCCCTCCGGCTTGACCTCGGCTACCATCGCCACGATCTTGGAGGTTCCGATGTCGAGCCCGACGATGAGCTTCTTGCTGTCCTTTGGCTTGTTCATGGTCTGTGTGCTCGTCAAGCGCCGCGTGCCGGCAACGGAACGCTCGGTGCGCGCACAGCAAACCCGTTCGAATAGCGCAGGTCGATGCGGTAGGGCCGGTTCGGCAGCTGCGCCAATGCGCGGCCGTAGGCCCTCACGAACCGCTGCAGCCGTTCCTCGATCTGGCTGCGCCCCAGCTCCAGCACCGCGCCGTCATTCAGCCTGAGTTCCCAGGCGCGCCGTGCCGACACGAGCACTTGCACGGGTCGCTTCCCAAGTGGCGCGAGCGAGGTCCGGAAGGCCTCGTAGCGCTGCGCCACTTCTGCCGCGGCTCCCTCCGGGGCGATGAAAACCGGCAGGACTTCGCTGGTGGCCGCCTCGAACACCTCTCCGTAGGTGTTCACCAGTGCGCTGTCGCGCCAACGCGCGAGCACGACGTGCTCCTCGATGTCGACCTCGAGCCGGTCGGGCCAGTGCCGCCGCAGGGTAGCCCGCCGTACCCACGGCAGCTTTTGAAAGGCCGTTCGCGTCGCGTCCAGGTCAAGCGTGAAGAAGTTACCCTTCAGCTCCCCGGCAACGATGGCATGCACCTGGTCGGGCGTGGTGCGGGTAATGCGACCCGTCACTTCCACTTCCCGCAGCGGGAAGACGGGGAGCTGAATGACCATCATCAGCACGCCATAGAGGATCAGCACAGCGGCCACGCCATACAGGGTGTCCGCAAGCGCGTTCAGCAACCGGTCGTCATCCCACATGCGCGGTCTCCAGGATCCGCACCACCAGTTGCTCGAATGAGATCCCCGCCACTTTGGCTGCCATGGGAACCAGGCTATGGCTGGTCATACCCGGCGAGGTGTTCATCTCCAGCAGCGACACCGAGCCGTCTGCGCGGCGAATCAGGTCGGCCCGCCCCCATCCGCTGCAGCCCAGAACCCAAGCCGAGCGCATGACCAGCTCCTGGATGCGCCGTTCCTCGGCCTGCGACAGACCACAGGGACAGATATATTTCGTCTCATCGCTGAAATATTTGTTTTGGTAGTCGTAGTTGCCTTGCGGCGCCTCGATTCGGATCAGCGGCAGCGCCTGCTCGCCCACGAAGCCAGCCGTCAGTTCTTCGCCCTCCACGAACTCCTCAGCCAGCACGAGCCGGTCGTATCGGGCCGCGTGCTGGTAAGCGGTCGGCAACTCGCTGGCCTGCGTGATTTTCGTCAGGCCTAACGTCGAGCCCTCGTGGGCCGGCTTGATGATGAGCGGCAGGCCCAGCTGGCCCACCACCGCAGCCCAGTCGCTGTCTGCGCTGATCACTTCGTGGCGCGGCGTCGGCAGACCGCTCGCGACCCAAACCAGTTTTGTTCGGAGTTTGTCCAGGGACAAGGCCGAGGCCATGACCCCGCTCCCGGTATAGGGAATGCCCATCAGTTCCAGGGCGCCCTGCACGGTGCCGTCTTCCCCGTAGCGCCCGTGCAACGCGATGAATACCCGCTGGAAGCCCTCCTGCTTGAGCTCGGACAATTCACGCTGCGCCGGGTCGAAGGGGTGGGCGTCCACGCCAGCCTTGCGCAAGCCCTCGAGCACGTTACGCCCCGACATGAGCGAGATTTCGCGCTCGGCGGATCTGCCGCCAAGCAGGACAGCGACTTTTCCGAACCGCCTCACGCCCACTTTCTTGCGCGCCCCAGCCATTTCTTCAAGCTCTGTCTCCGATGATCCGGACCTCGCGCTCGAGTTGGATGCCACAGCGCTCCCACACCGTCGCCTGCATCTTCTCGATCAACGCCTCGATGTCCGCTGCAGTGGCATCCCCGGTGTTGACGATGAAGTTGGCATGCTTGGGAGAGACCACGGCAGCGCCGATGGCGAAGCCCTTCAAGCCGCAGGATTCGATCAGGCGCGCCGCGTAGTCTCCGGGCGGGTTGCGGAAGACCGAGCCGGCGTTGGGTTGGTCCAGGGGTTGTGTCGCGATGCGCCGTTCGAGCAGCTCCTTGATGACCCGGCGCGACTGCTCGCCGTCTCCGGAGGGGAGCTTGAACCAGGCTGCGGCAAACCACTCTCGGACGTGACTCGCAATGCGTGACGCAGGATCCGGCGCTGCACGCTGGCGCGGCGCGACATACCGGTAGTCGATCTCGAACTCGTGCGGGGCGCGGCGAACCAGTTCGCCGTCCTCGCGCAGGCACAGCACTGACTCGACAATCTCCCAGGTCTCAGATCCGTAGCAACCCGCGTTCATCGCCAGCGCACCGCCCACCGTCCCGGGGATCCCGGCCAGGAACTCAGCCCCAACCAGGTCATGGTTCGCGGCAAAGCGCGCCACCTTCGGGCTCGCGACTCCGGCTTCGGCGTAAACAAGCTGCGTGCCAGCAGTGTTGTGCTCTACCCGAATCTGCCCCAACGCGCCGTGGGTGAACGCCACCGTGCCCTGCAACCCGCCGTCCCGGACCAAGAGGTTACTGCCCAGTCCGACCACATAGAGCGGTTCGTCCTTCGGCATCGCGCGCGCGAATCGCACAAGATCGCCGAGGTCGCGGGGAAAATAGGCGCGCTGCGCAGGGCCACCGGTGCGCCAGCTGGTATGCTTGCGCATTGGTTCGTACAACCGGAGCTCGCCGGCCCAGCCCTGCTGCGCGATGCGGTTGAGTTCAGCCATGTCCATGCGCTGCTGCCTGCGTGTGCTCATCGGCCCTCCCGCCGCCCGCCAGGACGCCGGGCACCGTGCCGATGGAACCTGCGCCCATGGTTACCACCACGTCGCCGGAGCGCGCGATATCCAGAATCGATTGCGGCAGATCGGCGATCTGCTCTACGAAAATGGGCTCGATCTTGCCCGCCACACGCACCGCCCGCGCCAGCGCTCGGCCGTCCGCCGCCACGATGGGCGCTTCGCCTGCGGCATAGACCTCGAGCAGAAGCAGCACGTCGACTGATGACAGCACGCGCACGAAGTCCTCGAACACGTCGCGGGTGCGCGTGTAACGGTGCGGCTGGAACGCGAGCACCAGCCGCCGGCCGGGGAACGCGCCGCGCACCGCGGCCAACGTGGCATCGATTTCAGCCGGGTGATGACCGTAGTCGTCCACTAGCGTAAAGCTCCCAGCGCCGGGCAATGGGATCTCGCCGTAGCGCTGGAAGCGGCGGCCGACGCCCTCGAACTCGGCGAGAGAACGCACGATGGCCTGGTCTGGCACCTGCACCTCGAGGCCGACGGCGACTGCAGCCAGCGCGTTTTGGACGTTGTGGATGCCGGGCAGGTTGAGATCAACGTGCAGCGACTTGATCGCTGTGCCGTTGGTCTTTATCTGTGCAGTGAACCGCATGCGCCCGCTTTCGTGCCGGATGTTGACCGCCCGGATCTGCGCCTGCTCGGATAACCCGTAAGTCGTGATCGGCTTGGTCACCAGCGGCATGATCGCGCGCACGTTGGGGTCGTCGACGCATAGCACCGCCATGCCGTAGAAAGGCAGCCGCTGGACAAAATCCAGAAAAGCCTGGCGCAACCGACCGAAGTCATGGCCATAGGTCTCCATATGGTCGGCGTCGATGTTTGTGACGACGGCGAGAACCGGTTGCAGGTATAGAAACGACGCATCCGATTCGTCGGCTTCGACCACGATGAACTCGCCCTGGCCAAGCTTGGCGTGCGAGCCCGCCGCCTCCAGCCGGCCGCCAATCACGAAAGTGGGATCCATTCCCGCCTGCGCGAGCACGCTCGCGACCAGACTGGTGGTGGTGGTCTTGCCGTGGGTACCTGCAACGGCGATGCCCTGCCGCAGGCGCATGAGTTCCGCCAGCATCAGGGCGCGCGGTACGACAGGAATGTGCCACGCCCGAGCCGCGCTCACCTCTGGGTTGTCGGGCTTGATCGCTGTTGACACCACCACGACGTCGGCGCCTTGTACCTGTGCAGCATCGTGCCCACGGCTTATGCGTGCTCCTAGGCGGCGTAGACGCTCGATCACTGCGTTCTCGGACAGGTCAGAGCCGCTGATCTGGAACCCCAGATTGAGCAGTACCTCCGCGATCCCGCTCATGCCGGAGCCGCCGATGCCGACGAAGTGGACGCGTTTGACCTTGTGCCTCATCGCGCGGGATTCATTTCGAAGGGTGAGACGCATCCAGCAGGAACTGGAGGCGCACATCGCCCAGGTCCTGGCTGCGCGTCGCGCGCTCCGCGCGCACCGGCAGGCGTATCCGCAGCCGCAGCAATCCTGGGCGACGCTTAGGTTGCTTGTTCAGCTTGGGCTGACTCATGGCCTCTCCGTTTCGGACTCTCACCCAGCAGCTACCATGCACACCTCGGCAACCGCGGCAGCAGCTCCCGGCTTGGCCAGCGCGCGCGCCCGGTTGGCCATCTCCAGCAACCGCTCGCGCGTCAGGCCGAGCATCAGGTCAGCGAGTCGGCGCGAGGACAGCTCCCTCTGCTGCACCATTACAGCGGCGCCGGCGTCCACGAGAAAGCGCGCGTTATGGCTCTGGTGATCGTCTACGGCATGGGGAAACGGCACCAGGATGCTGGCCACGCCGGCCGCCGCCAGCTCCGACACTGTGAGGGCGCCCGCGCGGCAGATCACGAGGTCGGCCTGGCCGTAGCTTGCCGCCATGTCGTCGATAAAGGGCACCGCCTGAACGCTTACCCCTGCCTGCTGGTAGCCCTGCCGCACGGTTTCAAGATGTTTGGCGCCCGACTGGTGGGTAACCTGCGGGCGCCGATCCTCGGGGACCAGCCCCAGTGCCAGGGGCACCACTTCGTTCAGCGCCTGCGCCCCGAGGCTCCCGCCGAGCACCAGGAGCTGGAGCGGGTCGCCGTGCGTCGCGAAGCGGAGTGCGGGCGGCGGCAGGTGCGCAATCGATTCCCGCACTGGGTTCCCAACCCATTGCGACTTCCTCAGCACTCCGGGGAACCCGGACAAAACGTAATCCGCCACGCCGGCCAGCACCCGGTTGGCCAACCCAGCGATCGAGTTCTGCTCGTGCACCACCAGCGGCCGGTTCAGCAACGAGGCCATCATCCCCCCCGGGAAAGAAACGTAGCCGCCCATACCCAGCACCACGTCGGGGCGCACGCGAAAGATCACCCTTGCGCTCTGCCAAAAAGCGAAGAGCAGGTTCAACGGCAGCAGCGCCATGCGCACCAGACCTTTGCCGCGCAGGCCGGAAAAACGGATCCATTCCATTCGGTATCCGTGCTTGGGGACCAGCGTCGCTTCCATGCCTTGCCTGGAGCCCAACCACACTACCCGCCAGCCGTTGCTGCGCATGTAGTCGGCAACAGCCATCGCGGGCATCACGTGGCCACCCGTACCGCCGGCCATGACCAGAATGGTCCGCGCGGCCCGCGTCGCGAGCGGTGCAGGATGAGGGGGGGCGCGCACAGCAGGTTCGGGTGTCATTCAATCCGTTCCCGGCCGACGGCTCGTGCGTAGCCCCGCGACCACCCATGCTCTGCCCCTTCCCGCTCGCTGAGGAATCCGGGACATCGCACCCTCGAGCGTCTTCGCCGTGGTCCCCAGCGCCGCGTTGAGGCCCCCACTACCGCGCATAAGCTGGCGGCTCTCCCAGTCGATGCGGAGCAGCAGGGCAAGTGCAGCGCAGTTGGCCAATAACCCGCTGCCACCGAAGCTAAGAAAAGGCAGCGTCAACCCCTTGGTCGGGAGCAGCCCCAGGTTCACGCCCATGTTGATGATGGCCTGCACCCCCAGCCAGATGCCGATGCCTTGCGCCACCAGCGCGCAGAAGTAGCGCTCCAGCTTGGCGGCCCGCGATCCGATGGCGAAGGCTCGCACGGTGACAAAGATGAACAAACCGACCACTGCGATCACGCCTAGAAAGCCCAGTTCTTCGCCGATCACCGCCAGCAAGAAGTCGGTGTGGGCCTCAGGCAGGTAGAACAGCTTTTCGACGCTCGCGCCGAGCCCTACTCCAAGCACCTCTCCACGGCCGAACGCGATCAACGCATGCGACAGCTGATAGCCCTTGCCGTAGGGATCGGCCCAGGGGTCCATGAACCCCAGAATGCGCTGCATGCGGTAGGGAGAGGTCAGGATGATGACCACGAACCCCAGCACCAAGAACGCGGCGAGCCCGGCGAACAGCCGCCAGTTCATCCCGCCTAAGAACAAGATCCCCATGGCGATGGCAGCGATCACCGCGAAAGCGCCAAAATCCGGCTCCCGCAGCAACAGTGCGCCCACGAACAGCATCACTGCGAACATCGGCGCAAACCCGCGCTTCAAGCTGTGCATCCAGGCCGCCTTGCGCACGGTGTAGTCAGCCGCGTAGAGCACGACGAACAGCTTCACGAGCTCCGAGGGCTGGAGGTTGGCCACCAGGAGCGGCAGCCAGCGCCGGCTGCCGTTGACCTCGCGGCCTATGCCGGGGATGAGAACCAGCACCAGCAGGGCCGCACCGAACACGAACAAGTACGGCGCCGCCTGCTGCCACAAACGGATGGGAACCTGAAACACCACGACCCCGGCGAGCGTGCCGGCAGCGACGAAGACCAGGTGCCGCACCAGGAAATAGGTCGGCTGGTTGGAGGTGAACCTCGATTGTTCGGCGATGGCGATCGAGGCGGAGTACACCATCACCAAGCCGGTGCCGAGCAACAGCACGCCGGCCCATAGCAACGCTTGATCATATTCGCGCAGTGCGCTCTTGGCCGGAGATATCAATGCCAGGTTCACTTCGCCACCAGCTCCTTGACCGCCTGCACGAACACTCGGGCGCGATCCTCGTAGTCGCGGAACATATCGAAGCTAGCGCAGGCGGGCGACAGCAGCACTGCATCGCCCTCGCGCGCCGCCGCCAAACTCATGCGCACCGCCTCCTCCATGGTTCGCGCACGCTGCATCGGAACACCACTCCCCTCGATGCTCTGGGCAATCTTGTCGCCGTCGCGTCCGATCAAAACCACAGCCCGAACATGGGCCGCCACCGCAGACCTCAGAGGAGCAAAGTCCTGCCCCTTGCCGTCGCCACCGGCGATCAGCACAACTTTCTGACGCATCCCGTTGAGCGCGGCCACCGTCGCACCAACGTTGGTGCCCTTGGAATCGTCGTAGAACATCACGCCATCGATCTCGGCTACCTTCTGTACGCGGTGGGGCAGACCCTCGAACTGAGCCAGCGCCTGAAGCAGCGATTCGTAAGGCAGATCGATGGCGCGCGTAAGTGCGAGCGCGGCGAGCGCATTTGCAGCGTTGTGCAAACCGGCCACACGCAATTGGGAAACGCTCATCAGCTTTTGCTCACCCTGCGCAAGCCAGGCTTCGCCCTCCACCTCGGTCAACCCCCACTCCCGCGCTCCTGACGGCGCGTCCAATCCAAAGGTGAACACGGTCCTGCCCGCCAGCGCCATGCTCCGGGACCAGACGTCCAGACGGTTGAGCACCTGGATGCCGGCACCGCGAAAGATGCGTGCCTTGGCTTGCGCGTAGGCCGGCATCGCGCGATACCGGTCCAGGTGGTCTTCGCTGAGGTTGAGGCAGGCGGCGACGTGCGCGTCCAGCGAGGAGGTCGTCTCGAGTTGGAAGCTGGACAGCTCGAGCACGAACACGTCCGGCTTGCGGCCGGCCGGACCCGTCGCGCGCTCGATCGCGAGCAGCGCATCGAGAACTGGCAGGCCGATGTTGCCGGCCACGACGGTTCTCAAGCCGGCCTGCTTGCACATCGCGCCGGCCATCTCGGTCACTGTGCTCTTGCCGTTGGAACCGGTGATGGCCAGCACTTTGGCTGTCGCGACAGCGGGCAGCGCCTGGGCGAACAACTCGATGTCACCCACCACCGGGACACCGCGCTTGGCCGCGGTTTCCACCAACGGCTCCGTCGCTGGCACGCCCGGGCTGATGGCGATCAAGTCCACGTCGTGGAAGCTCTCGGGGCGCAGGGTGCCGGTGACAACCGGGACGCTGGGCAGCTCACGCTGGAGCTGCGCACCGCAGGGCGGCGCCACGCGTGTGTCGGCAACCCGCACGTGCGCACCGCGATGACTGAGCCAGCGTGCCATCGACAGGCCGCTGACCCCCAGCCCGAGCACCAGTGCGTTTCTTCCCGCCAGTTCCATGCTCCCCGCTGTCTTATCTGAGTTTCAACGTGGAAAGGCCGAAAAGCACGAGCATCATCGTGATGATCCAGAAGCGCACGACGACCTGATTCTCCTTCCAGCCCTGCAACTCGTAGTGATGATGCAGCGGCGCCATCCGGAAGATGCGCTTCCCAGTGAGCTTGAAGGAGGCCACCTGCAGCATCACGGATAGCGTCTCCACCACGAACACGCCGCCCATGATCAGCAGGACAATCTCCTGGCGCACGACCACGGCCACGGTTCCGAGCGCAGCCCCGAGCCCCAGCGCGCCCACGTCGCCCATGAACACCTCCGCCGGATAGGCGTTGAACCAGAGAAAGCCCAGACCCGCGCCGGCAAGCGCAGCGCAAAACACGGTCAGCTCGCCAGCGCCGGGGATGTGTGGGAATCCCAGATACTTGGAGAACACCGCGTTGCCCGCCACATAGGCAAACACGCCGAGCGCGCCTCCCACCATCACGGTGGGCAGGATCGCCAGCCCGTCTAGCCCGTCCGTCAAGTTCACTGCGTTGCTGGTCCCGACAATCACCAAGTAGGTCAAGATCACGAAACCGACCACACCCAGGGGGTAGGCCACCTGCTTGAAGAACGGGACGATGAGTGCTGTCTGTGCAGGTGTACCGCTGTACGCGAGGAAACCGGCGACCGCGAGACCTAGAACCGACTGCCAGAAGAACTTGACCCGGGCCGAAAGGCCCTTCGGGTTGTGGTGGACGACCTTGCGGTAATCGTCGATCCAGCCGATCACACCGAAGCCCAGCGTAACCGCGATCACCACCCAAACGAAGCGGTTGGTCAGATCCCCCCACAGAGTGGTGGTGATCGTGATCGAGACCAGGATCAGCGCGCCGCCCATGGTGGGCGTGCCGGCCTTGGCCAAGTGGCTTTGCGGGCCGTCATCGCGCACCGCCTGTCCAATCTTGTACGCAGTGAGCTTGCGGATGACCGCTGGGCCTACCACAAAGGAGATGGCGAGCGCCGTCAGCGTGGCCAGCACCGCGCGCAGCGTGATATAGCTGAACACGTTGAAGGTGCGGACGTCCTGAGCCAGCCATTGAGTCAGCAGCAGCAACACGCTAGTGTCCTCCCTGGGCGCGCCGGGGCGCGCCGTTGACGAAGCGTTCCACCACCCGCTCCATGCGCATGAAACGGGAGCCCTTAACCAGCACAGTGGTGTCCCGGCCAAGCAGGCGGTCGAGCGCAGAACACAACTCATCGAGCTTACGAAAGTGTCTGGCCCCCGAGCCAAAGGCACGGGTTGCCGCCTCGGACAACTCGCCGAGTGTGAGCAGATGGTCGATGCCGGCGCGCCGCGCGTCCTCGCCGGTCCCGGCGTGCAGGGCGGGGC
>Ga0326730_1000393_pt1 | contig 11913 bp, 9 predicted proteins | sample MHFSIPfraction_3_FD_207740 | JGI IMG/M metagenome (GOLD analysis project Ga0326730, IMG submission 207740) | Lab enriched peat soil microbial communities from Michigan Hollow, Ithaca, NY, United States - MHF7AN SIP fraction | ecosystem: Environmental > Terrestrial > Soil > Wetlands > Peat...
GAGGTGCGAGGCGAGCGCGGCCCAGTTGGGAAAGCCGTGCTCTCTCGCGTACACCAGGCGCGCGTCCTCCAGCGTGAAACGGCCCTCCACCGCCGCATGACGCAGGCTCCCCTCGTCCGTATCGGCGAACCTCGGATGCCACTGGCGCACCTGCTCGAGGGTGCTCGCCGCGCCGTCGGCGAGCACAGTGAGCAGCCCCCGGGCACGGTCGTCGTAGTAGGACAGGTCACGTTCCAGGAGGTACGTCCGGCGGGCGGCGGCGGCCGCGTCGATGTGGGCCTTGAGCCTGGGCCAGCTGGGGAAGCCGTACTCACGCGCGAGCACCAACTGGGCGTCGTGCAGCGAGAGCCGGGCGGGATCGACCTGGGCTGAGCCTTCTCCTGTGTGATTCGGGTGATGAGTCCGGAAACGACTCAAGGCTTCGGAGTCACCCGACCGGGCGGCCACGAGCAGCTCGCGCGCGAGTTGCTTCTGCTGGGCCAGGCTGGGAGCGGCAGGCAGGACCCGCGCGGGGCGCGAGGGGGTGGACACGGCGATCAGGCCGACACCCGCGCCTTCCGCGCGCTGATGATCTCGGTGTTCATCCCGCCCCAGTGCAGTGTGCCCGCAAACCGGCCGTGCTCCATCTTGATGCACTTGTCCAGCACTACCGCCAGCCCTGCCTGGGCCGCCCGCTCAGCCGCTTCCCGCGCCTGGATCCTCAGCTGGAACCAGATGGCGGGAATCCCCGCTGCGATGGCCTGTTCCGCCACTCCCACGCATTCAGGCCCGGGACGAAAGATCACCGCCAGATCCACCGGCACCGGCAGGCTGGCCAGGTTCGGCACCGTGGTCTCCCCCAGGATCACGCCACGTCTGGGCGTGACCGGGATGATTCGGTACCCGGCCTTCTGCAGGTAGGTGGCGACGAATGAACTGGCCTTCTGCGGGTCGGTGGAGAGTCCCACGATCGCGATCGTCCGGCTCCCATGCAGCAGCCGGGTGATGGTGCCCGGGTCCTGGAACCGCCGCCGTTCGTCGGGTGTGAGGCTCGTGTTCAGCGTGATGTCGCACGCAACGCCTGATCCAGGTCCCACAGCAGATCCTCCAGGGTCTCGAGTCCGATCGATAGCCGGATCAGCTCCGGAGCGACCCCACCCGCCGCCAGCTCCGCGTCGCTCAGCTGCTGATGGGTGGTGGTCGCAGGGTGAATCACCAGGCTGCGCGCGTCTCCGACGTTGGCCAGGTGCGAGAATAGCTGCAAGGCCTCGATGAACCGCCGGCCCGTGTCGCGCGCCTCCGCGGCGCTGGCCTTGAGCCCGAAGGAAAATACCGCCCCTGGGCGGCCGCCGAGGTATTTCGTCGCGAGGGCGTGATCCGGGTGATCGGGGAGGCCGGCGTAGGCCACCCAGGCCACGGCGGGATGGTCGCGCAGGAACTCGGCCACGGCCCGGGCGTTGGTCACGTGCCGCTCCATCCGGAGCGACAGCGTTTCCAGCCCCTGGAGCAGCAGGAAGGCGTTCATGGGCGACAGGCAGGCTCCGGTGTCGCGCACGGTCTCGGCCCGCGCCTTCATCAGGAATCCGTAGTGGCCGAAAGTCTCGTAGAACCGGAGATCATGGTACGACGGGGAAGGCTCGGCGATGGTGGCGAAATGGCTGAAGTCGAACTTCCCCGAGTCGGCCAGCACCCCGCCGATGCTGTTGCCGTGGCCACCGATGAACTTGGTGGCCGAATGGACCACAATGGTCGCTCCCCATTCGATTGGCCGGCAGAGGTAGGGCGTGGCAAAGGTGTTGTCCACGATCAGGGGAATGCGATGGCTGTCGGCCAGTCTGGCCAGCGGCTCGAGATCGAGTATGCTGCCGCGCGGGTTGCCGACGGTCTCGCCGTACAGCGCCCGAGTCCGGGGCGTGATCGCCGCCTCCCACGCCTCCAGCCGGGTGGGGTCCACGAACCGGGTCGTGAGCGACAGCTTCTTGAAGGTATGGGTGAGCTGGGTCATGCTCCCGCCGTAGAGATGGCTGGAGGCCACGATCTCGTCACCGGGAGCCAGCAGGGTCATGAAGGTCACCAGCTGCGCCGCCATGCCGCTCGCCGTGGCCACCGCGCCGGTGGCTCCCTCCAGCGACGCGAGACGCTCCTCCAGCACGGCGGTCGTCGGGTTGCCGATGCGAGTGTAGATGTTGCCGTACTGCTTCAGCTCGAACAGCTGAGCCGCCTTCTCGGCATCGTCGAACACGAACGAGGTGGTCTGATAGATCGGAACGGCCCGGGCGCCGACCGTGGCATCGGGAATGTGCCCGGCGTGCAGCATGCGGGTGTCGAAGCCGAATCGGCGGGATCGGAACTCGGTCATCGGGCGGTCGGTTGGGAGGCCGGTTGGGATTGGGGTGACCGAAAGATGGCGGCGTAACCGGCTGGCGGAAACCTCGCCCGATTCCATCGCAAGGTTCGGATGGTCCGGGCTGGACCGGGATGGTAGACTCAGGCAGGCGTCAGGCGTCAGGCGTCAGGCGTCAGGCGTCAGGCGTCAGGCGTCAGGCGCTCAGGCGGACAGGGCGGACAGAGCGGACAGCCGGCTGATGGCTGATGGCTGATGGCTGACGGCTGACAGCTCACGGCGACGGGACGGACGACAATGACGACGATGGCGACGATGACTGCGGTTGACCCCGACGCGGCCTGGACCGCGGTGCTGGAGCGGGACTCCCGGTGGGACGGCCGGATGGTCTACGGCGTTACCAGCACTCACATCTACTGCCGCCCCTCGTGTCCCTCGCGACGGCCCCGGCGGGATCGTACCCGGTTCTTCGGCTCGCCGGCGGAGGCCGAGTCGGCCGGATTCCGCTCCTGCCGGCGGTGCCGGCCGGGCGCAACTGCCCCATCCGCCGCGGAGCGGGCGGTCGCGAAGGCGCGGGCCTACCTCGATGCCCACCCGGAAGAGGCCGTGCCTCTCGCCCGGCTGGCGCGGGAGACCGGGCTCAGTCCATGGCATCTGCAGCGCACCTTCCGCCGCCTGATCGGCCTGAGTCCGCGGGAGTACGCCGAGTCCCATCGCACCGAGCGGTTCAAGCGGGGTCTCAGGGAGGAGCAGAGCGTGAGCCGGGCGACATATGAAGCGGGGTTCGGCTCCAGCAGCCGGGTGTATGAGCGAGCTCCAACCATGCTCGGCATGACCCCGGGTGCCTATCGTCGCGGAGGCGCAGGGATGGAACTCCGATACACCGTTGTGGCTTCGCCCTTCGGCCGCCTGCTGGTGGCGGTCACCGACCGGGGCGTGGCCTCGGTGACCCTGGGAGAGAGCGACGCGGCGTTGGAGCGCGGTCTCAAGGCCCAGTTCCCCCGGGCCGAGCTTTCCCGCGTCGATGCCGGTGCGGACCAGTGGCTCGGCCAGCTGGTTCGCCGGGTCGCGGCGCGGGTGGCCCGGCCGGGCGCGCCGCTGGACGGAGAGCTGCCGCTCGACCTGCAGGGCACCGCCTTTCAGTGGCGGGTGTGGCAGGCGCTGCTGAGGATCCCTCCCGGTGAGACCCGGACCTACCAGCAACTGGCGAAGGCGTTGGGCCAGCCTCGGGCCGTGCGCGCAGTCGCCAGCGCCTGCGCCTCCAACCGGGTGGCGGTCTTGGTGCCCTGTCACCGAGTCATCAGGAGCGACGGCTCCCTGGGCGGCTACCGCTGGGGACTGCCCCGGAAGGCTCGGCTGCTCGAAGCGGAGCAGAGCCTGGCAGGCTAGCCGGGCGGGAAGGCCAACAGAGGATGCGGGGTTGGGCCGTCGCTCCACATCTCCACCTTCCCGCCTCGCCCGCCTCGCCCGCCTCGCCCTCCCTCCCGCCCTCCCGCCTTCCCGCCTTCCCGCCTTCCCGCCATCTTCCGGTGAGACATCCCATCTCATCCGGAGGATCTGTGCGACGTGATTGGCTGTTTCTGGGACTCGGCCTCGCGCTGGGGCGGACAGCGGCGGCGCAGGTACCCGCACCCGAAGTCCAGATCGCTGGCGCCGTGAGCGCGGCCCCGGAAGCCCTCCGGTCCGGCGCCGGGGTGCTGGGCTACCGGAACTACCACAAGCTCGAAGAGCTCCGCCCCGCGACCAACGAGATGATCTGCATCGCGGACGATCCCTCGGAGACCCGCTGGCACGTGGCCTGTTACCACAAGGACCTCGATCCATTCATGCGCCGGGGGCGTGAGCTCACGGAGGCGGGCACCAGTCGAGGCGCGGTCGACAGCATCCGCCAGGCGGAGATCCAGGCCGGGACACTCAAGATGCCCGACGGCCCCAGGATGCTGTACAACCTCTACGCCCCGGCCGACAGCGTCGATGCGGCGACCGGCCTGGCGAAGAGCCCGGCTGGACTGCAGGTGGTCTACATCCCCTATGCCACTCCCGAGAGTACCGGCCTGTCCGCCAAGCCAGGCGGCGGGCTTCCCTGGCTGATGTATCCGGGGAAGCCGTGGGCGCATATCATGATCATGCGGTAGCCCGGCTATTGCCGTAACGCGGGGAACGGTCCCAGGGAGAATGGTGTAGTTGCGAAATGGGAAAAGTCCACCGCCCCGGTTACTCCGTCGCCGGCGGGGCCCTGTGGACCGGCGGGATCGCCCCACCAGTTACTCTCGGCAAAGATGTTGCCCGAGGTCGCGCTGTTCACGCCCACGCCGGCGTTGCCGGAGATGTTGCAACCGGTGATCGTGGCAAAGTTGCTCGCCGCGGCTTCGACTACCAGCCCGTCCCCCGCCCCGGCCGTGATCTCGCAGTCCTGCAGACGCGCCAGCCCGCCCACCAGCCGGACCCCGTATTGACCGGCGTGATCCACCCGGATCAGGCGCATGTTAGCGCCGCTCAACCCCGACCCGGGGCCGACCAGCACGCCGGTCCCCGAGCCGGCCGATCCGGCGTAGCCGGCCACCGTCACGTTGATGACTGATGCGATCGCTTCAAAGTCGAGGCCCGTGACGCGGTAGCCACTGATGAGGGTGTTCTGAAGCATCACCCACCGGTGAGCCTCGACCGCGCGCCGGGCATCGGTGATCTTCACGTTGACGAGGTCAGCGCGGAGCAGGGCTCCGCTCTGGTTGGTGTCAACCCGGATTCCGTCCCAACCCTGCGCTGGATCGGTGGCTTCGAAGCGGATCGGGTTGGCCGACGTGCCAACGGCGCTCAGGTTCGCATCGCTACCGTCTCCTCCGATCACCAGGCTCACCCCGGGATCGGCACAGATCTCGACGCCCGGGTGGATGATCAGAAGGGCTCCGCTCTGGACCAGCAGATTCTGGGTCAGGTGGTGCGGTCCGGTGACCCACTGGGTGATCTGAGTGATGGTGCCAGGCTCCCCGGTGCCGCCCACACTGCTGCAACTTTGGGTGGTGCCGCCTCCCCCGCCACAGGGTCCGCCCGACCAGGTGCCATTGTCGGTCACTGCGCCGCTGGCGGCATAGCTGCCCGAGACGCCGGTGCCACTCACCGTTCCGCTCGCCGTAATGGTCACGCCTCCCAGGCTGCCGGAAATGGAGATGGTGCTTCCCGAGATTGTGCCGGCAATCGGCAGCACCCCGCCGCCGCCCATGGCAAGCCCGGTTACGGTCGTGCCGCGGACGATCAGGTTGAAGGTGCCGTGCTGACCGGTGGTCTGACTGGTGATGACGCCGCAGTACACCGTCGCGGCCCCGGCGCCTCCCTGAATCAGGGCGAACCCACCCGGCCCGTTCGGTCCGGTGAAGCTGCCGGAGATGCCCCCGCTCGTGACCTGCCCGTTCAGGCTGTATCCACCCCCGCTGGCGGTGAGCGCGCCGCTGGTGAAACTGCCGCTGAGCGGGACGGGCGTCCCGCCCGCAGGCTGCACCTGGCCGGTCACACTCGCCCCGCTCGAGGCACCGAGCACGTCCCCCTGAATCGCCGGCAAGGTGACCTTGGTCCCGATCCTCAGGGTGAGCTCGGCGCTCTCGCTCGCGCCGGCCATGGTGCCCACGAAATCGGTGGACCCTGCGCTTCCTCCACCTCCGCCGTCTGAGCACGAGACCGTGAGGAGGATGGCCAGGACCAATCCCAGGAAGCCGGTTGCCGGTGCCGTGCGCATGATACCCTCCGCCGAGTCGGTAGGTGAGCCCCTACCTGCTCAACGAATGGACCCGGGCGTTTTCTCACCGGTCCGTCGCGCCGCCTTCGACTCTGCCATGAGCAAGGCGTATCTTTCCCGAGGCCATGGGCACCCCCTCCGACCCGGTCTCGGCCGCGATTGAGTCTGCCCTGCAGCGGTTCGGGCGGATGGTGCGGAGCATTGCCAACCGGTCCGAGTTCACCCCGGCGGAACTGGATGATCTGATTCAGGATGTTCGCATCAGGCTCTGGTCCGCGCTGGGGAGCCACGAGAAAATCAGGGAGGTCTCTTCGTCCTACATCTATCGCACGGCCAGGGCCGTCGCCTTGGACCGGCTGCGCCAGCTCCGGGCCTCGCGAACGGAGCCGGTCCGTCTGGAACGGCCCAGCGGGGAGGCCCGGCTCGGAGCGGCACCGGCCTCCGACGACCTCCTCGAGCGCGCCGAACTGGCACACCAGGTGGGCCAGGCGGTGGAGGCGCTGTCCGAGGCACGTCGGCCGGTGGTGAGGATGTACCTGGCGGGATATCAGTCGGACGAGATCGCGGAGGTCTTGGGCTGGTCCCGCGGGAGGACCCGCAACCTGCTCTACCGAGGGCTCTCCGATCTCCGAGCCCTGCTACTGGCCCAAGGCATCGGGGAGGACCGAGCTTGACCGACGAGGCCCTGCGGCGCGCGTACGCCCGGTTTCTGGCGAGCCGGGCAACCGGCTCCCGGATCGGTTGTGCCGCGCCGGAGGCGATCGACGCTCTGGCGTCGGCCGATGGAGACCGCGCGGAGCGGCTCCACCTGCTGGACCACGTCATGGGATGTGCACTCTGCCGGAAGGAATTCGACCAGCTGCGGGCGCTCCACCGAGCGGCGCGTGCCGACCGGAGGGTCCGAGGCACGCGTTGGCTGGCCGCCGCGGCGATTCTTCTGGCTGTCGCAGCGACGCTCCTCTGGAAGTGGCAAACCCATGCGTCGGAACGGGAGCTGCGTGGTAGGGACCGGCTGAGCCTGCTCGCGCCGATCGGCGAAGTCCCCGGTACTCCGCCGCTCACATTCGTGTGGCACGCGGTACCGCTGGCCGTGACGTATCGGTTCGAGTTGCTCGACCGGGACAGCCTGCGCTATGCCCTGACCCAAACCGACACGACGCTCAGCCTGCCGGATTCGGTTCGGCTTGAGCGGGGCCGAACCTATGGCTGGTGGGTGACGGCCGAGATCCCCGGCGAGCGCGAAGTCACCTCACGAGTCCGGCGGTTTATCCCCCAGAGGCAGTAACCGGTAACCATCAGCGCCAGCGGGACCAGCCAGGCGGGGAATGCGCCCCGGGGCCGGCGAAGCGGAACCCGCACCAGCGGGTCTCCCACCAGGGTAAAGGCGGCCCATTCATTGGACCTGGCACCCCGCGCAAGGCTGGCCAGCTTGGCCGCGCGCAAGGCGTCGCCAGCGGAGCGTCCGTCGGCCAGGGCATCGTAAAAGTCCTGCACCAGGTGAATGGTGGCGCGGTCATCGATCGGCCATTGGGTAGCGACCACCGCCCGCGCCCCCGCCTCGAGCAGCGGAGTCGTGAGCCCGCCCAGACCCTCGCCGCGCACCAGCTCACCGCCCGCCGTGCGACAGCCCGACAGCACCACCAGGTCTGCGTTGAGGTGCAGCGCCCGCAACTCCGCGCCACCGACGAACCCGTCTTCGCCCCCGCCGGGCGCCAGCGCCAACGCACTCAACGCCTCTGCCCCTTCATCCCCCACCGCGTGGGTCGCGAAGTGGAGCACGCGGTAGCGCTCCAGCGGTGCCCGCTTGAGGTAGGCCTCGCTGGCCGAGTCCCGGAGCCGGAGGGCCGCCGCGTCGGCATACTGCGACACCAACTGTGCTTCCCGGGCCGATCCCGGCAGGCGGGGCAGGTTACCGGAGAACCCCAGGGCAACGCGTTGGCTCGCTTCGGCGTGGCCCGAGGAGTCGGCCGAGTACAGCGGGTCGCCAAAGGCGAGAATCGAGCCATCAGCGGAAGGAGCGTGACCGGCCCAGAGCCGGAGGAGGACCGCCGCGGAGGGTACCAGGCTGACGCTGTAGCGGCTCAGGATGGTGGTCCCATCCGCGAGTGACAGGGCATCGAACGGAGTGCGGTACAACTCGCCATCCGGAACGATGATCAGCCGGTCGACCTCGGAGGCCAGCGCCTTCAGCGCCGGTCCCAGCACGGACTCACCCAGAATGGTTGCGAGGCTGCCGGCCGGTTCGCCTGACTGGGAGAGGGCCGTCAGCCGTCTGAGCCCACGGCTCAGCGTGTCGAACCCGGCGAGTGGATAGCTCCGAAGACCGGACCTGGTCAGGACAAAGAGGGTAGTCCGCGATCCAGGCCAGCCCCCGACGTACTCGAGCAGTGCGGTCCGGCCGTCGGGAAGGGCTCTGAGCACCTCCGCGGCGGTCGTGGGTTTCGGGGCCGCATGCTCGACTGGACTCGAGGCTTCCAGCCTTCCGGCACTCCCTCGCAGGACATCGAGCCGCGCCAGCCGATCGAGGAGCTCGCGGGCTCGCCGCTGCTCCGCAAGCTGAAACGCACTCGCCGTCCGCCCGCCCTCGGCCAGCGCGCCGATCACTACCTCTACACTGCGACCGGGATTGACATCAGTCTCGCGCAGGTCGAACAGGTGCAGGCGAAGGGAGCGGTCCTCGAGCGAGCCTCGCCAGGCTTCGAGCGAATCGTTGGCCCCGGCCAGCATGGACTCCGCCTGCGCCAGCCGACCCTCTCGGGCGTACGCTTCGGCCAGTTTGACCTGTGCCGGATAGCGGCGCCCTTCCTGGTCCGCGTCCATCGTCCGAAGGTCACGGAGCAGATACCGCTCCGCCTCGGCGAACCGGCCCTGATTCAGGGCCAGGCTGCCGTAGTAATAGTTCAGGGCCTCATCCCAGCTCTTCATCCCATGCTGCCGCACATACGCCCGTGTGGAATCCAGCTCATACCGGGCAGTGGCCCACTCCTGATCCTCCTGATCGAGTGTCGCCAGGTGCAGGTGGCCGAAGATGACGCCCTCGGGATCGAAACCGACCGCTTGCTCCATTGCCGCCCGTACTGCGGCGCGGGCCGCGCGACGATCACTCAGCAGCATTGCCAGCGCCGATCGCTGGCCATTCAGGGAAACCGTCCCCCACCGGTCCCCCTGCCGCACGAACAGTGACTCGGCAGCGGCGAGCTGGTCCCAGGCATCCCGGGTGTCGCCCTCCAGCATGGCAATGATGCTCAGGTCCAGGCGCGACCAGGCCACCGCCGATTGGTTCTCCGACGCCTGGCCCTCGCGCAGGCCGGTCTCGAAGTCTGCCCGCGCATCGGCGTAGAGTCCCAGACCGAGCAACAGGTATCCGCGCCACTGGGAGACGGCCGCGAGATCACTCCGATCGTGGATGTTCGCGAACGTCGCGGCCGCCTGACCCTGCAGCCGCGCGGCATCGTTCAGCCGGCCTTGGCGGGCAAGGTCGCGGGCCAGAAACGACTGGCAGGTGGCCAGCTGCCGGAGGTCGCCCGCCTGTCGAGCGAGCTGGCCACCGGCTTCGGCCTCGGGTCCGGCCTCTGGCTTCCCCGCGGCTGCGAGAAGCAGCGCCCGTCCGCAGTGCCAGGCCGCGAGCAGCTCGAGGTCCCGCGGGTCGATGAACTGGTGGGCCTCGTCAGTGAGACGCAGGGCAGGGACTGGTCCGACGATCCGAAGCTGGGTGCTCGACCGCCCCAGCCGGGCCAGCGCGGTCAGCACCGAATCGCCCGCATCGCCGGCCAGCCGAACAGCCTGGGCATACAGGGAATCGGCGCCGTTGTTGTCTCCCATGGTCTGCAGTGCCTTGGCCAGACCCAGGGACGCCCAACCCAGTATCGCGGGTCGGGTTGCGGGAGCTCCTACCAGGCGGCGGTAGAGACGGAGGGCATCGGGATAGTGGTACGACAGCCGGGCCACGGTGGCCAGGCCGAGCGCGGGGGCCTGGGCCTCGGGATCGTGCTCCAGCTGCGCGGTCCAGCGGGCGACGGGGGCGGCGGCACTGTCGCCTTCGACGGCCCGCGTTGCCACTTTCACCGTAGCGCGAGGATCGAACGAACCCGGGGTCTGCAGCAGCGCGACAGCCGCCAGCATGTGCCACATGAGGCACTAATACGGCTCCAGGTCGGTCTGGGCAAGTAAGGAAGGCTCACCGGCACCCTTTCGTTTTTCCCGTTTCTGCCGTTCACTTCCCTCCAACCTTCACCGGTGTCTGCTGCCCATGCTCCCCATCGAACAAGCCTGCTTCTGGCTCGCCCGTCTGCCTCCCCGGGAAGCCACTCCCCTCGCCGGTACCAGTCAGACCGAGATTGCGGTGGTAGGGGCCGGCCTTACCGGGCTGTGGACCGCGCTCTTCCTCAAGGAGCTCGAGCCGGCCCTCGATGTCGCGGTGGTGGAGCAGGGGATCGCCGCCTGGGGCGCCAGCGGTCGCAACGCGGGGATGCTGTCCGAGACGGTGGACCACAGCCACGGCCTCGCGGTGCAGCACTTCGGGCTGGAGGAGGCGCGCCGACTGGCGCGGCTGGGCGAGACCAACGTCGCGGAGCTCACCGCGTTCATCGCCGAGCGGGGCATCGACTGCGAATACGAGCCGACCGGTCGCCTGACGGTGGCGCTCACCCCGGCCCATGTGACAGAGGGCCGGCGAAACGTCGAGCTGGCGAGTTCCCTCGGCATCTCGAGCTTCCGCCTGCTCTCGGCGGAGGAGACCCGGGCCGAGGTGCATTCGCCGCTCTACCTCGGCGCGGTGGCGGTGGCGGGGGGAGGCGTTCTCGATCCGGCGCAATTGACCGACGGGCTCCGGCGGGAGGCGGAGCGGGTCGGCGTCCGGGTGTACGAACGCTCACCGGTGGTGGAGGTCGAGCCGGACGGCGCCGGGGTCGCCGTGCGCACCGACCGGGGCCGGCTCTTGGCTCGCCGCGCGGTTCTGGCAACCAGCGCCTATACCCACCGGCTCCTGCCCAGACTCACGTTCCGATTCATCCCGCTCTACGACTACATCCTGGTGAGCGCGCCGCTCACGCCGGCGCAGTGGGAGACTATCGGCTGGCGCGGGCGTCAGGGAATCACGGATGGGCGGTCCTTCTTCAACTACTACCGGCCGACCGCCGATGGCCGGATCCTGTGGGGCACCAGCGAGGCGGCCTACTACGCCGGCAATCGGGTCGATCCGTCCTGCGACCACTCTCCGCTCCACTACGAGAGCCTGCGGGCGAGCTGGAAGCGGCATTTCCCCGCGCTCGAGGCCCTTGAGTTTCCCTACGCCTGGGGCGGAGCCATCTGCTCCACTACCCGCCTCACCCCGTTTTTCGGCCGCGCGCTGGGTAACCGGGTTGCCTACGGGCTGGGATTCACCGGGCACGGACTGGGCAGTACCCGGATCGCGGGTCGGATCCTGGCCCACCTCGCGCTCGATCGGCCCGGCGACCTGCTGGATCTCGCGCTGGTCAGGAAGCCGCCGTTTCCGTACCCCCCCGAGCCGCTGCGCCGCTGGGCGGTCAACGCGGTGACCCGGGCATTGCGGAAGGTGGATGCGGGTGAATCGCCGAGCCTGCTGCTCAGGGTGCTCGATCGTATGGGAGTGGGATTCAGCAGCTGACCCCGGGCTGCGGGCGCAGGGAGGGCCGGTGATTTCAACGCAGAGGCGCAGAGGACGCAGAGGGCCGCAGAGAGACCCTGCACAATCAGGTCCCCTCGCTTCGCCGAAGTCACTTCAGCGGTTTTTTGTGGGATCGTGCATGATCTGACCCGAGCTGGATCCCACCAACAATATCGATGCAGTGAACGGTGACGAGCAGCTGTCCCGGCAGGTGTTCCCTCTGCGGCCCTCTGC
>Ga0326730_1000394_pt1 | contig 11902 bp, 13 predicted proteins | sample MHFSIPfraction_3_FD_207740 | JGI IMG/M metagenome (GOLD analysis project Ga0326730, IMG submission 207740) | Lab enriched peat soil microbial communities from Michigan Hollow, Ithaca, NY, United States - MHF7AN SIP fraction | ecosystem: Environmental > Terrestrial > Soil > Wetlands > Peat...
CCGGAGATCTTCCAGAGCGTGCTGCGCGCGTGGAACGAGCGGCACTCGAAGCCTCCGCTGGCGATCGGCCCCTCGCGCGCCGAGATGGTCGAGTTACTGCGCAGCGCCGCCTAGCGCCGAGTCACCGGCCATCGAACGCCCGCTGCAGGCCCGAGACGTCGAGCTTCGTCATCTTCAGCATGGCGTTCATGGCGCGCTGCGCCTTCACGCGGTCCTCGTCCTGCAGCAGCTCGTGCAGAATCGTCGGAACGATCTGCCACGACAGGCCGTACTTGTCCGTCAGCCAGCCGCACTGATTCGTCGCTCCGCCTTCCCCGAGCTTCGCCCACAGCTCGTCGACTTCTTCCTGTGTCTCGCAGCTCACGAACATCGAGACCGCCGGCGTGAACTTGTATTGCGGGCCACCGTTCAGCGCGAAGAACGGCTGGCCGTCGAGCACGAAGGCCGCGTCCATGGGGCTGACACTCGTCACCTTGGAGTTCTTGAAGATCGAGACGTAGAACTTCGCCGCCTCCTCGGCCTTGCCGTCGAACCACAGAAACGGGGTGATCTTCTGCACGCGGGCCTCCTCAGTCTTCGTGTCTCGCGTTCCTCATCTGCAGCACTGCGCCGAGCCAGGTGCACGGTACCGCAGTGACTGCGAGCGCGATGGGATACCACGCCGGGCCGAGATCCATCTTGATCGCGGTTATCGCGCCCGCGGCGCTCAGCACGGTCCCGAGGATTCCGCCCGCCAGTGCGTGACCCATCGGAGCGTGAGGCGCGAGCCGGGCGATGACCCAGCCCCCGACGACCCCGAAGACCAGCCGATAGGAGAGCGCCAGGAGGTTCAAGCTCGGCTGGTGCATCGCCTGGCCCCACGGCGGGTAGACCCGAAGCACGTGCAGCACCTGGTCGGTGCCGAGCGAGAGGACGGCGCCCGCGAGCGCCCCGAGAAACACCGCGGCGATGCTGCGCCAGACGCTTCGAGCGTGCTCCGTGGCTCTCGTCATACCCAAAGACGATCGGCGAGGGCGCGCTCCGACAGCGCCTAGTTCAGGCGCGCGTACATCCCGTAGAGGACGTACGCGGCAGTCACTGCGCCGAGCGCGCTCGACACCAGGGCGGTCCAGCCGGCGCGGCGGTGCGAGCGGGCGCTGCGCGCGCGCGCGTCGATGTCGGTCGGCGGATCTGCGAGCCGGCGCGTGGTGGCGAGATACAGCGCGCGGCTGCCCGCGAGCACCATCGTCGCGACACACAGCTCGTGCAGGCGGAGCACGTTCACGAAGCGCGGCTCCCAGAGCTCGAGCGCTTCGCGGCCGAGCAGCACCACCTTCGCGCCGTACGAGAGCAGAAAGAGCGCCACGAGCAGCGCCGCGGTCTTCATCAGTCGCTGATGACCGGCGATCTCGGCGCGCTGGATGCGGCGCACGCCGAGCCCCGCGAGGGTCACCGCCGCGAGCATGTTCGCGAGCGCTGCCGTCCAGTACGCGACCTTTGGATCGAGCCCCACCGCGCGGCCAGCATATCGCACGAGGGCGGGGATTTACGCTGGCGACGCGAAAGTCCGCGGCTATCCTCGCGCTCGAGTTGATTTTGTGGGGGGACTGGTCATGACCGCAGCTCGCTGTTTCTTCGTTGCCGCTCTGTGTGCAGGGCTCTCACTCTCGGCGCTCGTCGCGCCCGACCTGGCGCGCGCCGACTCGAACGGCGTCCCGCCGCTCGCGGGTTCGTGGACTGGGAAGCTCACCGACACCTACTTCGATCAGACCAGCGGCGGCTCGGTTCACCCGAAGCAGCACTTCAAGTCGAAGGTCGGGGTTGTGATCGCGCAGGTGGACGACGCAGTCACGATCACTATCAACTTCCAAGACATCTTCCCGGTGAACTCGGGCGCAGGAGTTTCCACGCTGGTGCTCGACGGCTTCGCGGGCAACTACCACGTGAACGCGGCCATGGACGCCGGACCGTCCGTGACTCTCTCGGGCGCCACGAACCGCAGCGGCTCGAGTCTCACGCTGAACGGGATCGTCGCTTCGACCGAGTTCACGCACGAGATCACGATCAAGCTGAAGAAGCAGAACCCCTAGCGCCGCGCGGCGAGGCAGCGCTTGCTCTTCAACAGCCTCGCCTTCCTCGTCTTCTTTCCACTCTTCCTCGCGGCGTATCTCGCGAGCCGCGGCGCCGTGCGGCTATGGCTGACTCTCTTCGCGAGTTACTTCTTCTACGCGTGGTGGGACTGGCGGCTCCTGCCGCTGCTCTGGTTCCAGACGGGCCTCGACTTCTTCGTCGCGCGCTACCTGCACCGGATGCCCGTCACGGGGCCGCGCCGCCGGCTGCTCGCGGTGTCGCTCGGGACGAACCTCGCGCTGCTCGGGTTCTTCAAGTATTTCCACTTCGGCGTGGAGTCGGCGCGCGGTCTCGCGCGTGCGTTCGGATTCGAGCTGCCCGAAGTCACGCTCAGCATCCTGCTGCCCGTCGGCATCTCGTTCTACACGTTCCAGAGCATGAGCTACGTGATCGACGTGTATCGCGGCGAGGTCGAGCCCGAGCCGAGTCTCTTGCGCTTCGCCACATCGGTCGCGCTCTTCGTCCACCTGGTCGCGGGGCCGATCGTGCGCGCGCGGCACCTCTTGCCGCAGCTGCGCGTCGATCAGGCATTCGACGTCGAGCGCGCGACCGGGGGCTTCGAGCAGGCGCTGTGGGGCTTCTTCAAGAAGATCGCCGTGGCCGACTCACTCGCGCCGCTGGTCGACGCGCAGTTCCTCTCGCCGGGGACCCACGACGGAATGTCGCTGCTGCTCGCGGTCTACTTCTACGCGTTTCAGGTGTACTGCGACTTCTCGGGGTACACGGACATCGCCCTCGGCTGCGCCAAGATCCTGGGCTACGACTTGGGCGTGAACTTCGACCGGCCGTACTTTGCGTCGAGCTTCAGTGACTTCTGGCGCCGCTGGCACATCTCCTTGTCGAGCTGGTTGCGCGACTACCTGTACATCTCGCTCGGCGGGAATCGGCGCGGCGCGGCGCGGACCTACGTGAACTTGATGCTCACGATGCTGATCGGCGGGCTCTGGCACGGCGCGAGCTGGACGTTCGTGGCGTGGGGTGGTCTGCACGGGTCGTATCTCGTGCTCGAGCGCGCGCTGCGGCCCGAGCTCGGGCGCGCGCTCCGCGCGCTGCGCGCACCTCCGGCGCTCGTGCGCGGTGTCTCGGCACTGCTCGTCTTCCACGCCGTGTGCCTCGCCTGGATCTTCTTCCGCGCGCAGAGCTTCGGGACCGCCGCAGAAGTGATTCGCGGCATCGCGACGCGCACCGAGCTCTCGTTCGCGCAAGTGACCAACAAGTTTCTCGTGACGAAGGCGATCGTGCTGATCGCGATCCTGGTCGCCGTCGAGGCGCTCTCGTTCCGTACGAGCGCCGTCGCGCGCCTGCGCGCTCGTCCGGCGCTGCGCTTCGCGGCCGCGGCGCTGATCGTCTGGGGCATCGCGCTGCTCGGCACGTTCTCCGGCGCGAACTTCATCTACTTCCAATTCTGAGGGCGCATGCGGGCCAGCCTACGAGCGGTGTTTCTGCGCATCGGGGCGCTCGCCGCGCTCGTGTTCGCGGGCGACCGCGCGCTCGCGGCGCTCTTCGACCTCGGCCTCCCGTACAGTCAGTTCCGCTACTCGGTCGCAGCGCGCGGCGGCCAGCCCCCGAACGTGCTCGTGCTGGGTGACTCGCGCGCGGTGAACGGATTGTACTCGCCGGAGCTCGAGCGCCGCGCGGGCGTTCCCGTCCTGAATCTCGCGTTCAACGCGATGTCGACCTTGGTCGCCGAGGCCGTGCTCCGAGACTATCTCGAGCGCAACGCGCCGCCGCGGATCGTGGTTCTCGAAGTGACCAACGTGCAGCAGTCACAGGTGCTGATCGATGGACTGATGTGCTACTGGCGCCTCTCTCGCGCGCTCGCCGCGCTCGCGGACGAGCGCAGCCCCGCGAGCCGGCGCGCCCTGCGGCTCCTACACACGTATGCGTACAACGGCGAGATCCCCCTGCGCGCGCTCTACTACGCGCGCCACCCGGACCAGGACTGGATCAACCGCTACCGGATCTCGCCGGCGCTGCTCGAAGAGACTCGCACGGAAGCGGACTTCGATCTCAGCGCGCTGCCCGAGAACCTCGAGGCGCTCGGCCGGATCGTCGCGCTCGCGCGCGATCGGCGCATCACCCTGCGCCTCGTCGTCGTGCCGTATCTCCCCGAGCACTGGGCGCACGCGCGCAACCGGGACGCGTGGCTCGCGGAGATTCGCCGCGCGGCCGGCTCGGACGCGCGCATCTGGGACTACAGCAGCGCCGTCGCCGACCCCGCGCAGTTCGCGGACCGCGTGCACTTGAACGATCTCGGCGGGGCTCCGTTCGCCGCGCGTCTCGCGGCCGACGGATTTCTCGCGTTTGACGCAGCCTCGCGCCGGGAGTAACTCCTCCCCATGTCGCCGCCCCCGTCGAAGCGCGCTGCGAGCGTGTCCCCGTTCCTCGCAATGGAAGTGATGGAGCGCGCGCTCGCACTCGAGCGCGCGGGCGCCGAGATCATCCACCTGGAGATCGGCGAGCCGGAGTTTCCCGCGCCGCCCGCCGCGGTCGCCGCCTGCGCGCGCGCGCTCGCCGAAGAGCCGGCGCGCTACACCGACAGCCGCGGCCTCCTCGAGCTGCGCGAGGCGATCGCCGCCGAACGCCTGATCCGGAACGGTGTCACGCTCGACGCCGAGCGCGTCCTGATCACGAGCGGAACGTCGCCGGCGCTCCTGCTCGCGTTCACTTACCTGCTCGATCCGGGCGACGAGGTCGTGCTCGGCACGCCGCACTACGCCTGCTACCCGAACCTGATTCGCGCAACGGGCGGCGTCCCGGTGTTCGTGCCGACCGACGCGCGCGACGGCTACCGCTTGCGGCCAGAGCGCGTGAAGCGCGCGCTCAGCCCGCGCACGCGCGCGGTCCTGGTCGCGTCGCCCGCAAACCCGACCGGGGCGATCCAGGAGCACGCCGATCTCGAGGCGATTCACGCGCTGGGCCTGCCGCTCGTCTCCGACGAGATCTACGACGGGCTGGTGTACGACGGCGCGCGAGTCACTTCGGCGCTCGAGCTCGGCGACGACGTATTCGTGCTCGACGGCTTCTCGAAGCGCTACGCGATGACCGGCTTCCGCCTGGGTCACTTGATCGCGCCCGCGTCGGCGGCGCGCACGCTGCGCAGCCTGGCGCAGAACCTGTTCATCTCGGTCGCGAGCTTCGTGCAGCGCGCGGGCATCGCCGCGCTCGCGCACGGCGCTGGAACGATCGCGGAGCTGCGCAACGCGTACGCGTCGCGGCGACTGCTGTTGATGCACGGCCTGCAGGCGCTCGGCTTCGAGGTGCCCGTGGCTCCGCGCGGCGCGTTCTACGTGTTCGCCGACGCGCGTCGCTTCGCCAGTGACTCGAGCCGGCTCGCGAGCGACATCCTCGAGAACGCGCGCGTCGCCGTGACTCCCGGCGTCGACTTCGGCAACGCCGGCGAGGGCTGGCTGCGCTTCTCGTGCACGACGACCGAGGCGGAGCTGCGCGAGGCCCTCGCTCGGCTCGCCGACTTCCTGCGCTAGCCGGCGATCAGGATCCGCTCGGCGACCAGGCCCGCGACGACCTCGCCGAGTTCGCCCTGCGAGACACTCGCCTGGCGCGCGTGCGCGGCGAGCGCGGCCGCGCCGAGCGGCTTCGCGGCGCGCGCCAGGAGCGCGGCCAGCTCGGGCGAGAGTGACTCGACCTCCACCTCGGGCAGGCGGAACGGGTCGGGCTCCGGCGCGCGGCGCACGAGCAGAGTCTCGCGCTCGCTCGTCGACACGACGACGCCGACCGGTGTCGGCTCGCCGCGGTCGAGCGCGGCGCGCACGCGCGCCGCCGCCTCGAGGGTCCCAAGGGGAGCCGACACGAGCTCGACCCAGGGCGCCAGCGCCACCTCGCCCGCGACGAGCGGCGCCGGAGCACGGCGCGCGCGCCGCGCTCCGGCGAGCGCCGATTCGAGCGCGACCAGCGCGCGCAGCAGCGGGGCGCCGTCCGCGGCCCGCCCCTCGAGATGGCGGGCGAACGCGAGCGGCAGGCTCGAGTCACTCGCGACCGCGTCGTGGAACTCGCGCGACTCCGGGAAGGCGTCGACTAGGCCCGGGTCCGCGGCCACCGCGAGCGAGAGCGCGAACTCACCGGTCACGTTGCGCAGGACTTGGGCGCGGCGCTTCCCGTCGCGGTCCGCCGAGACACCGGCGGGGTCGGCGCCCGCGAGCAGCGCGAGCTCCTCCGCCCCGAGCGCGGCCGACGCCAGCGCCTCTGCGTCGCGGGCGCGCAGGCGCTCGGCGAAGCGCGGGTCGAGCTGCATGCGGAACAGCGCGCGCTGGACGCGGCGGTGGTCCATCTACGCGCGCGCCGCGCCGCCGAGCTCGCGCGCGAGTCGCTCGAAAGTCGGCACGACCTCGGGCGCCGTGTTCCGCTCGCATTCGAACACGAGCGCCCGCAGTCGCGTCGCCCGCGGCAGCACGTGCGCGAGAATCTCCCAGGTGTCACTGAGCGGTGTCGGCCCGTGACCGTCGTCGACGAAGCGCCGCCCGCCGTGCGAGAACTCCGTTCCGCCTGCGACGTGCACCTCGAGCACGCGCTCGAGCGGGAACCCGTCGAGGCCGTCGAGCGGCGCTCGCCCGGTCGCGCGCTGGTAGATCGCGAGGTGCGCCGCGTCGAGCAGGAGGCCCGAGTCCGCGCCGTCGGCGACGCGCGCGAAGTAGTCGAGCAAGTGCAGGTCGCCGAGATAGACGTGCGCGGGCGGATTCTCCGGCAGCACCTCGAGCCCGATCGACTCGCGCACGCGGCGCACGTTCGCGGCCATCGCGCGCGCGGACTCCGCGCACAGCACCGGCGGCGCGAGGATGCCATGGCCGCGATCGCGGGGGCCCAGGTGCCAGAGACCCGCGTCGCCGCACAGCCACGCCGCGCCGAGCTCGCGCGCGAGCGCGCCCACGGCGGCGAGCCACTCGCCGTCCAGGCTCTCGGCTTCCTCGAGATTTCCGTCGAGGAAGTGATACGTCGTGGGCCAGCCCGCGGCGCACCAGGCGCGCGCCGTCGCATCGACGCCGCGCTCGAGATCGACGCCGATCTCGAGAAACTCGACGAGCTCGGGCCGCGCGCGCCGCAGCGCGAGCGGATCGAGGCCCGTCTTCGCGGCGCCGAACTCCGTCGAGATCCCGAGCCCCAGCCTGGGCAGCGCGGCCGCGCGCGACTCGAACGGAGCGCGGGGGTCGAAGCGCACGGCAGTCAGGCGGGCTCGAGCTCCACGGGGATCTTCGTGAAGCTGCGGAACACGATGCTCCGGTGCAGCGGCAACGGGTCACTCGTCGCGAGCCGGAAGTCGCGGGTGCGGCGCAGCAGCACGCGCAGCGCCGTCTGCGCCTCGAGCCGCGCCAGGTTCGACCCGAGGCAGTAGTGAGTGCCGAAACCGAAGGCCAGGTGGCGGTTCTCGCGGCGCGCGCCGTCGAAGCGCTCGGGGTCCTTGAAGACCGCGGCGTCGCGATTCGCGGAGCCGAGCCAGGCGATCACGATCTCGCCCTTGGAGATCTTCTCGCCACACAGCTCGGTGTCGGCGGTCGCGCAGCGCGGGTCCATCTGCACGGGCGACGCGAAGCGCAGCACCTCTTCGATCACCGACGGGATGCGCGCCGTATCCGCGCGCGCCAGCGCGAGCTCCCGGGGATGATCGAGCAGAGTCAGTGCCACGTTCCCGATCAGCGTGGTCGTGGTCTCGTTCCCCGCGACCAACAGGAGGATCAGCATCTGCAGGAGCTCGTCGAACGAGAGGCGCGAGCCCTCGAGCTCCGCGGCCGCAAGACCCGAGAGCAGGTCCTCCTTCGGCTCCCGGCGCCGCTGCTCGACCAGGCCTTTGAAGTACGCGCCGAGCTCGCGCACGATCGAGAGCGTGTGCTCCAGTGTCTCGGGCGACGGCGGGGCGAGCAGGCCCGAGCCCAAGGTCGCGACCAGCTCGTCGGACCAGTGCTTGAAGCGCGCCCCGTCCTCGGCCGGCACGCCGATGATCTCGGCGATCACGGTCACCGGCAGCGGATAGGTGAGTGCCTGCACCAAGTCGACGCTGCGCTTCGCAAGCGCGTCGTCGAGGAGTGACTCGGCGATCTCCTCCATGCGCGGCTCGAGGCGGCGGATGATCTTGGGCGTGAACGCCTGATTCACGAGCCCGCGCAGGCGCTCGTGCTCCGGCGGGTCGGTGCCGAGCATGTTCGGCGGAAGATCGTCTTCCGGCTTCACTCCCGGCGGCAGCGGAAACACGTTCGAGAACGTGCTCCAGTCGCGCAGCACCTCGACGATGTCGGCGTGTCGGAAGATCGACACCACCGGCAGGCCGGGGTGGCGGTAGGTGCGCCGCTCGCGCCCCTCTGCATACACGGAGAACGGGTCACGGCGCGTGGCGTCGTCGAAGGGATTGAAGGAAAAGTCGCTCGACATGGGCGCCATTCTAGCGCGGCTCGGCGCGCGACTCGTGACCCGACGCCGCCAGACGCGCGACGATTTCCCGCAGGTGGTCTTCGCCGCGGGTCTCGATCACGAACTCGACCTCGACCTCCGACGACGGCGCGCGCGCGAAGGCGCGCTCGTGCAGCACGGACACGACGTTCGCGCCGGTCTCCGCGATCGCAGCCGCGATCGCCGCGAGCTCCCCCGGCTGATCGCGCATGCGCACGAGCAGGCGCGCGAGGCGCGAGGTGCGCGCGAGCCCGCGCTCGATCACGTGCGAGAGCACGAGCATGTCGATGTTCCCGCCCGAGACGACCACGCCCACGCGCTTCTTCGCGAACGCGCTCGGGTTCGCGAGCACGGCGGCCAGCGCCGCCGCGCCCGCGCCCTCGACCACCGTCTTCTCGACCTCGAGAAACAACAAGATCGCCGCCTCGATCGGGTCCTCTTCGACCAGGAGTATCTCGCGCACGAGTCGCTTCACGATCGGCAGAGTGAGTGCACCCGGTGACTTCACGGCGATGCCGCCTGCCAGCGTCGAGTTGCCGCAGCGGATCGGCGCGCCCGCCAGCGCCTGCCTCATCGACGGGTAGCGCGCGGCCTGCACGCCGAAGACGTCGATCGCCGGCTTCAGCGCGCGCGCCGCGGTCGCGCAGCCCGAGATCAAGCCGCCGCCGCCGACGGGAATCACGAGCGCCTCGAGCTCAGGAGCGTCTTCGAGCATCTCGAGCGCGACCGTGCCCTGGCCCGCGATCACGTGTGGGTCGTCGAAGGGGTGAACGAGCACGAGGCCGCGCTCGCGCCGCAGCTCGGTCGCGCGCGCGCTCGCGTCTTCGAAGCTGTCGCCATGCAGCTCCACCTCGGCGCCGAGCGCGCGCGTGTGCTCGACCTTCACCGTCGGCGTGAAGCGCGGCATCACGACGACGGCGGGAATGCCCAGGCGCTTCGCGTGCAGCGCGACACCCTGCGCGTGGTTGCCCGCGGACATCGCGATCACGCCCGCCTTCCGCTCGGCCGCACCGAGCGACAGCAGCTTGTTCAGCGCGCCGCGCTCCTTGAAGGACGCGGTGAACTGCAGATTCTCGAACTTCAGGAACACCTCGCAGCCCGCGAGCTCCGAGAGCGTGCGCGAGTGGAGGCACGGCGTTCGCACGACGGCGCCTCGGACGGCATCCGCGGCGGCGCGCACGCCGGCGAGCGAGATCTCGACCATGGCGGCCGAGTGTATACTGGCTCGCGTTCGGTCGAATCGGGGAGCTCGTCGGATGAAGCTCGCGACATTCACGCATGCGGGCTCGACGCGAATCGGTGTCGTCCGTGGCGACGAGCTGATCGACCTCGCGAGCGCCGCACCCGAGTTGCCGCGCGATCTGATCGGCTTCCTCGCGCAGGGCGTGCGCGCGAGACAGCGCGCGGGCGAGGTCGCGTCGGGCACCGGCGCGCGCCTGCCGCTCGCCGACGTGAAGCTCGAGGCGCCGGTGCTGCGCCCGCCAAAGTATCTCGCCGTCGGCTTGAACTACGCGGGTCACGTCGCGGAGAGCGGCCTCGAGCCCCCGAAGTTCCCGACCATCTTCAACAAGCAGCCCACCTGCGTCGTCGGCCCGCACGACGCCGTGCACATGCCGCGCGTCTCGACCGCGCTCGACTACGAGGGCGAGCTCGCGTTCGTGATCGGCAAGCGCTGCCGGCACGTGCCCCGGCGCCGCGCGCCCGAGGTGATCGCCGGGTATCTCGTCGCGAACGACGTGACCGTGCGCGACTGGCAGCTGCGCACGCCGACCTGGACGATGGGCAAGTCGTTCGACACGCACGGGCCCCTGGGCCCATGGCTCACGACCGCGGACGAAGTCAGTGACCCGCACGGCCTCGGCATCCGCACGTTCGTGAACAGCGAGCTGCGCCAGAGCTCGAACACGAAGGAGCTGATCTTCGACTGCTACGCGCTGGTCGAGCACCTGTCGACCGCGTTCACGCTCGAGGTCGGCGACGTCGTGGCGACCGGAACACCGAGCGGTGTCGGGATCGCGATGAAGCCGCCGCGCATGCTCGCCGTGGGCGACGTGGTGCGCGTCGAGATCGACGGCCTCGGCGAGCTGCGCAACGAAGTGGTCAACGAACCAGAGGAGACCGCGCGCTTCTAGGCGCGCGAACCACAGACATGAAATTCGGAATCGCGATGTTCCCGACCGACTACTCGATCCAGCCCGTCGAGCTCGCGCTCGCCACCGAGGCGCGCGGCTTCGAGTCGCTCTGGTTCCCCGAGCACTCGCACATTCCCGCGTCGCGGCGCACGCCGTTCCCGGGCGGCGGCGACCTGCCCAAGATGTACTACGACGTGTACGAGCCGTTCATCTCGCTGGGTGCGGCCGCGGCAGTGACTCGCAGCTTGAAGCTCGCGACCGGCGTGTGTCTCGTCGTGCAGCGCGATCCGATCCAGACCGCGAAGGACGTCGCTTCGCTCGACCGCGTGTCGAACGGCCGCTTCCTGTTCGGCATCGGCGCGGGCTGGAACGCGGAGGAGATGGAGGACCACGGCACCGTCTACCGCACGCGTCTCTCACTCATGCGCGAGCGCGTCGGGGCGATGAAGGAGATCTGGACGAAGTCGAAGGCCGAGTATCACGGCAAGTTCGTGAGCTTCGACCCGATCATGGCCTGGCCCAAGCCGGTGCAGAAGCCACACCCGCCGGTGTTGGTCGGCGGCGGTTGGCCGGGCGGCGCGAAGCGCGCCATCGAGTACGGGAACGGCTGGATGCCGATCCACATCCCGAAGCACCTCGTGAAGCGGCTGCCCGAGTTCTGGCAGCTCGCCGAGCAATCGGGCCGGAAGCGCGACTCACTGGAGCTCACCGTGTTCGCGGCCCTGCCGGATGAGAAGGAGCTCGAAGGCCTGCGCGAGAACGGGGCGATGCGCGCGGTGTTCATGGTGTCGCCCGATCCCGCCGACAAGCTGCTGCCGCGCCTCGATTCGCTCGCGGAGCTGGCGCGGCGCTTGGGCTGAACTGACTCGGGCGGGAACGTGGAGCTCGGTTTCGAGACGATCGGAAACGCGACGGTCATCGTGCACGACCGCGTTCCCGTGCTCGCGACGGATCCCTGGCTGCGCGGCGCAGCGTACTTCGGCAGCTGGGTCCTGGGTCACGAGATTCCGCCGCAGCAGCTCGAGGCCGCCCTCGCCTGTCCGTACGTGTGGATCTCGCACGCGCACCCCGACCACCTCTCGGCCGAGTCGCTCGAGCTCCTGCGCGCCGCGACCCTGCTCTTGCCCGACCACGTCGGCGGGCGCGTCGCGCGCGACCTGACGGAGCTCGGCTACAAGATCCGCGTGCTGCCCGACCGCACCTGGGTCTCGCTGTCGGAGCGAGTGCGCGTGTTCTGCATCGCCGATTACAACCAGGACGGGATC
>Ga0326730_1000396_pt1 | contig 11792 bp, 12 predicted proteins | sample MHFSIPfraction_3_FD_207740 | JGI IMG/M metagenome (GOLD analysis project Ga0326730, IMG submission 207740) | Lab enriched peat soil microbial communities from Michigan Hollow, Ithaca, NY, United States - MHF7AN SIP fraction | ecosystem: Environmental > Terrestrial > Soil > Wetlands > Peat...
GTCGAGGAAGGTCAAAGTGTGGAAGAGGGCGACGTGCTCGTCGTCCTCGATTGACTCGAGGAGAAAGTCATGGGTCTTCTGGATGGCAAGGTCGCGATCGTCACCGGCGCGGGCGGCGGGCTCGGGCGCTGTCACGCACTTCTGTTCGCCAAGGAGGGCGCGGCCGTGGTCGTGAACGATCTCGGCGGGGCGCGTGACGGAGCGGGCGGCGGTCACTCGATGGCCGACCAGGTCGTGAAGGAGATCCAAGCGATGGGCGGCCAGGCCGTCGCGAACTACGACTCCGTCGCGACGGTCGAGGGCGGCGCGAACATCGCGAAGTCGGCCCTCGACGCGTTCGGGAAGATCGACATCCTGGTGAACAACGCCGGCATCCTGCGCGACAAGACGTTGGTGAATACCGACGAGGCCTCGTGGGACATCGTGATTCAGGTGCATCTGAAGGGCACGTACTGCGTGACTCGCCCCGTGTTCACGCACATGAAGGAGCGCGGCCAGGGCGGAGTCATCGTGAACACGAGCTCCACCTCGGGCCTGATCGGGAATTTCGGTCAGTCGAACTACGGCGCCGCGAAGGCAGGCATCGCCGGCTTCACGCGCTGTCTCGCGCTCGAGGGCAAGAAGTACAACATCCGCGTCTGGGGCCTGGCGCCCGTCGCAGTGACTCGCTTGACCGAGGATCTCCCCGGCATGGGCGCCGACGCTGTGAAGCAGGCGCTCGCGCCCGAGAAGGTCTCGCCGGCCGTGCTCTACATGGTGAGTGATCTGTCGAAGGACAAGACGGGCAAGTTCCTGTTCGTGTCCGGCAACAAGGTCACCGAGCTCAAGGTCGTCGGCGCCGAGGGCTTCAAGAACCCGAACGGCGTCAGCGCCCAGGACATCGCCGCGAACGAGAACAAAGTCTTCTTGCCGGAGTCGCAGTTCAATCTGATGGGCTGAGAGCCTGGCGGGCCTGCGGTCGCGGCCTTTCTGCTCCTGTGGCTCGTCGTCACGGTGAGTTTCTACTTCGGGTACTCACCGTATCTGTTCTCGCACGTGTTCCGCGCCGCGGTGGTGTGTCCCTTCGTCGCGCTATCGGTCCCGATCGCAAGGCACCGGAGAGTGGTTCCTCGCCCCGCTGAGTCTCACCTCGCCGCAGAACCGCTTCGGGTTCGGCGCCGACATCGGCCTCGACTGGTCGGGGTTCTCGACACCGGGCCACGACGTCTGGCGCGGAGCGCTCAACACGAACCTACAACCTGGCCGTTCTGAGTGGCGACATGTTCGGCTGGCCGATCACGTCTCTGTTTTTCGTGTTGGCGCTCGCGGCGCTGGAGGTCGGCCGGACCGTAGTCTCAGTCGCGCTTGTGCAGCGAGTTGGTAACTTCGGGCCGTGGCCGACGTTTCGCTGCGACTCGTCCCGGCTCCGGCCCCGCGCGATCCCGCGCCCGTCACCGAGGGGAGCGGCGGGAATCCGTACACGTCGATGGCGCCCAGCTTCGGGCGCACCGCCGGCGCCTTCGGGCTGCGTTTCTTCAGTCAGTTCGCCTTCGAGGCGAGCGATGCCGACCGCCTGCGCGCGCTCGACCGCGAGGGCGCAGTCATCTACGTCATGCGCTACAGCTCGCGGCTCGACTACTTCCTGTTCAACTGGCTCTTCCTGTTGTCGGGCATCCGCCTCTCGGCGTTCGCGAACGGGATCAAGTTCTTCTACTACCGGCCCCTCGGTGAGGCGCTGCGCTTGCTCGCGCAGGGAATCGCGGAGCGCGTGCGCCGTGGCGCGCGGGGCATGCGCGAGCAGAGCATCCAGCAGATTCGCCACGTCGTGCGCGAAGGCGGCTCTGCGTTCCTGTTCCTGCGCACCGACAAGTTCCGCACCCGCGTGCACCGTCGCCAGCGCGCGGTGCGGGAGGGGCGCACGGAGCTCGACTATCTGCGCGAGGTCGTCGACACGAGCTTCGCGCACGAAGTCCCCGTGTCACTCGTCCCCCTCGCGGTCTTCTGGCGCAAAGGTGCGCGGCCGCAGCGGCCATTCCTGAACCTCTTCTACGGCGGGAACGAGCGGCCGACCGACGTCGGCAAGGTCGTGTCGTTCATTTGGAACTATCGGAATCTCGCGGTGCGCGTCGGCACGCCGATCGATCTGCGCGTGTTCGTCGACGAGAACCGCAGCTCCGGACGCGAGCGCGTGGTGAAGCAAGTTCGCCGCTCGCTCCTGATCTTCCTGCGGCGCGAGGAGAAGCCGGTCGTCGGAGCGGCGCTGCCTTCGTTCGCGCGGGTTCAGGAAGCGGTGCTCGACGACGCCGAGGTGCGGCGCGTGATCGACGAGGTCTCGCGCGAGAAGCGCCGTTCGCCCGCGCGCGTCGAGGCGCGCGCCCAGAAGAACCTTGCCGAGATCGCGGCGAGTCCGAGTCCGACGATGCTCGCCGTGCTGGCGGTCGTGGTCGAGACGATCTTCAAACGGCTGTTCGGACGCATCGAGCTGCACGATCTGGACGCGGTCGTCGAAGCGGCGAAGCTACACCCATTGGTGTTGGTGCCGAGTCACCGTTCGCACTTCGACTATCTGATTCTCTCGTGGCTCTTCTACCGGAGTCACCTGGTGCCGCCGCAGGTGGCGGCCGGTATCAACCTGGCGTTCTGGCCGCTCGGCGCGATCTTCCGCCGCGCCGGCGCATTCTTCTTGCGCCGCAGCTTCGACGGCGATCCGCTCTACACGGCGGTGTTTCGCAGCTACGTTCAGCACCTGATCAAGGATGGAGTGACTCAGGAGTTCTTCATCGAGGGTGGGCGCTCGCGCACCGGGAAGACGCTGCGCCCGCGGCTCGGCATGCTGCGTATGGTGCTCGAGGCGTACGCGCGCGGCGCGCGCCGCGACCTGTATCTCGTCCCGGTCGGCTTCACGTATGAGCGCCTGGTCGAGGAGGGCTCCGTGGCCGCGGAGCGGGGCGGCGCGAAGAAGCAGCGCGAGAGTCTCTTCTCGCTGTTTCGCGCGGGCAAGGTGCTCCGCTACCGCTACGGCAGCGTGACCGTTCGCTTCGGGCAGCCGATCTCACTCGCGCAGCACCTCGGGGCGGAGTTCCCGCGCCGACTGGGTCCGGGAAAAATCCCCGATCTGCGCGCGACCTCGGCCGCCCTCGGTGTCGAGCTGTGCCGGCGCATCAACGACTTGGTCACCGCCGGACGCTCGACGGTGGCCGCAGCGGCGCTGCTCGGCCAGACCGCGAACGCGCTGCGCGAAGACGAGCTGCGCGAACGCGTGCTCGAGGTCGCCGCGCTCTTGGAGCTCCTCGACGTGAAGCGCGACGGCGCGCTCGAGCGCTGCCTGGAGACGGGGCGGCCCGAGGCCGTCACCGAGCTGCTCGAGCAGGCCGAGCGAGTGGTGCGCGTTCCGTCGCCCCGCGGCGATCTGCTCCAGCTCGCGGAGGGCATGCGCCCCGCGCTCGATCTATACCGCGCGGCCGTCGGTCACGCGCTCGTTTGGCCGGGCGTGATCGCGCTCGCCCTGCGCGCGGAGTGCTCGCGCGAAGACCTACACCGAGAAGCGTCGGCCTGGCTCGATCTCCTGGCGTCAGAGTTTTTCCCGGTCGAGGGCGAAGCTCGGCGCGAGCGGATCGAGCGCGTGCTCGCGCACCTGATCCAGCGCGGCTGGGTCGAGACGAGCGCGAGCGGCGCGCTGCGCCCGAGCGACGCGGGTGCTCCGTGGCTCGCGTTTCTGCGCGCGCAGCTTCAGCCTCTGCTCGAGGCGTACGCCGCGGTCACGCGCATCGTCATCGAGAGCAGAGGCGACGGCGCGCGCGACGCGTGGATCAAGCGCGCGCAGGATGCGCAGCGCGAAGAGCTCCTCACCGGCGAGGCGCACTTCCCCGAGGGTGTCTGCGCGGTTGCCGCGGGAAACGCGCTCGAGCTCTTGCTGCGCGAGGGCGCGATCATCGCCGACGGCAACCCGCTGCGCGGCGACACCGCGTTCCGACGCGGCCCGCACTTCGACGTTCTCGAGGGTCTGCGCGAGCGGCTGGCAGCGGCACGGGACACCCGATAGAGTCGCGCGCATGGCACTGGGCGCGAAACGGTCGAAGGACGGGACGCAAGTGCTCCGCTTCGGCTTTCCAAAGGGCTCACTCGAGTCGATGACTGCGCAGCTCTTCGAGCGCGCGGGCTACCGCATGCAATTCCCCGAGCGCTCGCTCTTCCCGTCCATCGACGACAAAGAGATCGAGTGTGTCCTGCTCCGTCCGCAGGAGATGGGGCGCTACGTCCATCAGGGCGTGCTCGACGCAGGCATCGCGGGTCACGACTGGATCATCGAGAACAAGGCCGACGTGAAGGAGCTCGCGGAGCTACGCTACTCGAAGACGAGCTTCGCGCCGACGCGTTGGGTGCTCGCCGTCCCCGAGGACTCTGCGATTGCGGGCGTGAAGGATCTCGAGGGCAAGCGCATCGCGACCGAGTGCGTCGGGCTCGTGAACGACTGGCTCGAGAAACACAAGGTGAAGGCGATCGTCGACTTCTCGTGGGGCGCGACCGAGGTGAAGCCGCCGTTGCTCGCGGACGCGATCGTCGAAATCACGGAGACCGGGTCGAGCCTGCGCGCGAACAAGCTGCGGATCGTCGAGACACTGCTCGAGAGCACGCCCCGGCTGATCGCGAACAAGGCTGCCTACGAGAATCCGTGGAAGCGGCGCAAGCTCGACCGCCTCGCGCTCATGCTCACGGGCGCGATCGCGGCCCAGGGCAAGGTCGGACTCATGCTGAATTGCCCGAAGGACCGACTGCCGAAGATCCTCGCGCTGCTTCCGGCGCTCGCGTCGCCGACGGTGTCGCCGCTCGCCGACGGGCGCATGGTCGCGGTGAACACGATCGTGGACGAGACGCGCGCGCGCGACCTGATTCCCGACCTGGCCGACGCGGGTGCGACGGGCATCGTCGAGTTCCCGATCACGAAGATCGTTTACTAAGTCGGGAGATGAGGGCGCCGACCGGTGGGTCGCACGGCCTGGCGCACGTGCTGGACTGGGCGGTGCAGCGCGCGCCCTCGCGGAGTCACTGCTCGCGGGGGAGTCATCGATGAGCACGCGCGCCGAGTGGATCTGGATCGCGCTGGTGGCGGTTTTCTGGGGCGGCTACCCGCTGGTCGCACGCCTGTCGGGCTTCGGCAGTCCGCTCGGGTCGTTCTTGCTCGCGCTCTTGTCACTCGCGCCGATTGGAGCGGCGGTGTTCTGGAGCGGAGACACCGTGGCGCCGACGGGAGCCCAGCTCTGGCCGCTCGTGATTGCGGGGCTCATGCAGGGGATCGGCTTGCTCGCGTTCGTGCGGCTCGCGACCGGTGAGCTCGAGGCGTCGGTCGCGATTCCGATCTCGGACGTGGCGATGCTCATGGTCACGACCGTCGGTGCGATCCTCTTCTTCCAGGAGTCGATCACCGCACAGAAGGTCGTCGGTCTCACCCTGCTCGTCGTCGGAATCGTGCTCCTGCGCCCCGCTTGATCCCCACGCGATCTCGTGTAGGATGGCGCCGCTCCCAACTTTGGAGCGAAGGAGGCGACACATGACTGTTCAAGTCATCCGCGATTCACGCTCACGCCTCCGGAGCGCCCCGACGCGCTGACCCGCGCCCCGGGGCGCCAATTGCTGCTCTCGGCGAGGAACCCCGCGAGCCGGAGACTTGAGCCCAGAGGCTGAGTCTCGTCTCGCGATCTTCCTCGCCTTGGAGAGCGAAATTGTCGAAGCGAATCGGCAGCTCCCGCTTAGCGGGCGCTGCGTTCACGCGCGGAATGCTGGCCGAAATCGAGAAAGCCGAGGTGCTCGCGCAGTTCGGCGGAAAGGGCTTGATCAGCGACGTGCTCGGCGTCGTCGGTGACGGCAAGGAAGCGACCGTCTATCTGTGCGCCGCGGACCCCTCGGTGGGCGTCGAGTATCTCGCCGCGAAGGTGTACCGCGCCGCGAAGTTCCGAGCGTTCCGCGGCGGGCGCACCTACGCCGGTGAGCGCACGGCGCTCGACGCGCGGGCGAAGCGCGCGATGCGCACGAAGACCGACACCGGAAAGCGTATGGCGCAGCGCGAATGGGTCGCGTGGGAGTGGGAGACCCTGTGTCGCCTTCACGACGCCGGCGCGGACGTGCCGGAGCCGCTGGCGAGCAGCGCCGACGCGATCCTGATGGAGCTCGTCGGCGACGGGGAGGGCGCGGCGCCGCAGCTGCGCTTCGTCGAGCTCGCGCCAGACGCCGCGCGCGCGGCGCTCGAGCGGCTGCAGCGCAACGTCGAGATCTTCCTCGACCTGCACCTCGTGCACGGCGATCTCTCCGCCTACAACGTCCTCTGGTTCGCCGACCGGCCGTGGATCATCGACGTGCCGCAGTCACTGAACCTGCACACGCACAGCGGAGGCTACGAGTATCTGCGCCGCGACGTCGCGAACCTCGAGCGCTACTTCGCGCGCTACGGCCTATCCTGCCGCGGCTTCGCCGAGCGCGCTTGGAGTCGCTACGTCCGCGGGGAGCTCGGCCGGTGAGCGCTGCGCCGAAGCGACTGACTCCGCGCGCCGTTCCGGCGCACCGAGCCCGTGGTCGCGCCGCGGCCCGTGACTCGCTAGAGCTCGATCGTGTACCCGTCCGGGTCGGCGAGATAGGCGTACTTGCGCCACTCGTCCGGACCATTGCGGCGAATCAGCTTGCCGCCGTGTCTCTCGACCTCGGCGATCGCCTCCTCGAGGCTCTGGCCCTCGGCGAGCTGGAAGCCGAAGTGGTCGACGCCTGCGGCGACCCCCGCGCTGCGCGCATGACTCGGGTCGCCGTTCAGGGTCAGCAAGTCGTTGGAGCCCGGCGTCTGCAGGAAGACCATCATCGGGCCGTCGCGGAACAGCTCTTTCATCCCGAACACCTGCGTGTAGAAGCGCAGCGAGCGGTCGAGATCTGCGACGTGGAGATGCAGGTGGTAGAGACCTGCAGTCCGGATCAACGCGGAGACAGCTCGCGCAGGCCGCTGGCTTCCCATTCCTTCGAGAGCTGCGACAGGCGCTTCTGGAACTCTTCGAAGTCGTCGTCGAACGATAGGATGATCTCGGTGGTGCGCGGGATGTCGTCGCCCGAGAGCAATCCGCGGTAGCGGTTGAGGTTCGCGAGGATCGCCTCGGCCACCTTCAGCGCGCGTTTCTCGGTTTTGATCAGCGGCGACTGCAGCGTGTAGACGTTGTTGCGACCCCAGAGTGACTCGTCGCGCACGATCGCGATCTCGCGGTAGATGCCGTGGATCGGATCGAAGTTGTACTCGACCCGCACCTCTTTGAAGATGTCCGAGTTGCCGGTGTAGAAGCCGCGTTCCTTCTCGACCTTGCCGAGCTGGCGGCAGCGCGGGCAGTAGAATGTGTCGCCGTGATTCAAGAGGAACACGCCCTTGGCGTAGTCCTCGCACTCGGTGTTCTCGCAGTAGCCGACGCCACGCTTCATGCGTGCCATCTGACTCGACCGTCCGAGATCCTCGTGGCCCGTCATCTGCTCGCTCTCCCTAGGCGCCATGGCTTCGCTCCAACTCGGCTCTGCGGCCGGTTTCGAAATCGACGCCGCCTGGCGCCAAAACTGGCGACTCAAAAGTCGAAGACTGAATAGGTCTCGCCACTTCAACTCGCCGCATCCCTGTCGTCTGTTCCAAGAGTCGTTGCCGGTCGATCCAACCTTCGTGCCAAGGCTCTCTCCCTCGACCGACGTCCAGCGCACCCCCGCTCCGCTGTTCAGACCCTTTGACCGAAGAACCTGCGCGTTCGCTGCATCCGCTCGATCCCGCCCGCCTGCGACTTCGCTGGGTGCGTCTACTCCGCGAAGTGGAAGCTCGCTCCCCACGGAAACGCGAAGTGCAGCGTGCGCGCGCAACACCTCGAACCAGGGCAGAGACATGGGCAGAGACAGGCAGGGTGGGGAGCTTGCGCTTATGCGTCCGCAAGGTCGACGTGGAAATCGCAGGTGCGACGGCCGAAGCGATTTATCTCTGGCGCGCGGAGATTTGTCAACCGCGGCGCTTCTGATCGCGCAGCGCTGCACGGCGCGCAACCCGCAAATGGAGCGCGTATCCGAGCAGCACGAGCCCAGTGACGGCGTACGCGGCAATCACCCACGGCATCACGCGGTCTCGGCGCGACTCGCGACCAGCGCGCGCGCCTGAAGTGAAGCGAGCTCGAGGCGCTGGGCGACGAGCCACGCGAAGATCCAGATGAACGTGAGCATGCCCACGCCGACGGTGCGACCCATCTCCGCGGGGAGTCCCTCGCGCGCTGGATTCGTCGGGTGCATGGTCGCGCTCTGCGCGAGATCGAGCGCGAAATACACGAACGGGATCGCGCCGACCCCGGCGATTCCGTAGACGGCGGTGTAGGTCTTCGCGGTGTCGCTCCCGAAAGCGAAGCTCCGCAGGAAGAGATACGCGACGTAGATGAACCAGAGGATCAGCGTCATCGTGAGCCGCAGGTCCCACGCCCACCACTCTCCCCACGCCGGCTTGGCCCAGATCGGTCCGACGACGAGCATCAGCGAGCAGAACAACACGCCGACCTCGGCGCCCGCGACCGCCAGCTGATCCCAGCGATCCTCTCTCGTGCGGAGATACAGGACGCCCCCGATCGCCGACAGAATGAAGCCGAAGTACGTCGGAATGATTGCCGGAATGTGCACGTAGAAGATCTTCTGGATGATCCCCTGCGCGACCTCGATCGGCGCGTAGTAGGCGACGAGCAGGAGCCACACGGGCACGAGCGCGAGAGCGAGGCCGCCGACCCAACGCGCGGTGCCGATGCGTCCGGTCACGTCGCCCGCGAGCCACAGCAGCCACGCGAGCGCGGCGACCACCGACAGCATCACCGCAGCCGAGACCATGGCTCAGTCCTCCAGGACGTAGTCAAAGACGAAGTAGCCTATCAGCGCGAACACCCAGTCGTAGAGCGAAAAGGCCCACCACAGCTGCGCGGAAATCTCGCGCCCGGCGAGCGCGTCCGCGGTGATGCGCGACGCAAAGACCAGGATCGGGAGCACCAGCGGAAAGAGCAGCACCGGCAGCAGGAACTCGCGGAAGCGCACGCCGATCGAGAGCGCCGAAAGCAGTGTGCCGACCGCTGCGAGACCCACGGCGCCGAGCAGCCCCGCGCCGGCGCACGCGAGAGGGCCCGCGCTCCAATCGACGTCCAAGAAGACGGTGAACAACGTCGCGGTCCAGAGCTCTACACCGATCAGTGCCACCAGACTCGCGCCCGCCTTGCCCACGAAGATCCAACCGCGGTCGACGGGCGCTTGAACCAGCAGGGCGAGAGCCCCTTCCTCGGTCTCTGACTGGAACGAGCGCGCGAGCCCGAGCAGCGACGTGAAGAGCAGCGCCACCCACAAGAGCGCGGGCGACCACGCGAGGCGCTCGGTCTTCGAGGCCGGGACGACGATCGAGATCATCGCCACGACGAGCAGCGCGAACACCGCCATGTGACCGAGGCGATCGCGGCTGCGCAGGTCGAGCCGCAGGTCCTTCGCGAAGACCTCGAGCGCGACCCGGGGACCACTCACTGCAGTCGGCCGCGCTCGAGCGCGAGCTCGCGGTCGAACTTCGGCAGCGCGGTCGCGGCGGCGTGACTCGAGACGAGCACCGCGACGCTGCGCGCGCGCAGCTCCTCGAGCAGGCGGGAGAGACGCTCGGCGGAGCCCGAGTCGAGTCCGTTCCAAGGCTCGTCGAGCAGGAGCAGCGCGGGCTCGCCGAGCAGCGCGCGCGCCAGCCCGACCCGGCGCCGGAAGCCCTGCGAGAGAGTGCGCGCGCGGCGGTCGAGCACTGGCCCGAGCGCCAGCAGCTCGGAGACGCGCTCGAGCTCGCGCTCGCCGGCGCCGCGCAGGCGCGCCGCGAAGCGCAGGTTCTCGGCGACGGTGAGCTCGCCGTAGAGCGCCGCGTCCTGGCCGAGAAAGCCCAGGCGGGCGCGAACCGCGGCGTCGCGGCTCGAGAACGGGTCGCGCGACAGCACCCGTACACTTCCCTGTGTCGGCCGCGTCAGCGCGCCGAGGACGCGCAAGAGGGTGCTCTTGCCCGCGCCGTTCGGCCCGCGCAGCAACGTGAGCGTGCCGGGCGCGAGCGCGAGGTCGATCCCATCGAGGGCGCGCACCGGGCCGTAGTGCTTGGTGACGCCGACCGCCTCGAGCGCGTTCACAGCGCCTTCCCGCACGAGGCGCAGAAGCGGTCGCCCTCGGCCGCGATCCGCCCGCAGCTGCAGGGGGCGGGCCGCGCGACGGCAGTCACTGGCGCGGCACCCGCGCCGAGTCGCTCGCGTGCGAGCGCGGCCAGGGCCTCGTGGCGCAGGTCTTCGCGCAGCTGCACGCGATCCTCGGCGGAGAGCTTGCCGGTCTCGAAGTCGTGCTCGAGATCGTGCAGAGCCGATGCGAGCGCGGCCTTCGCGGGACTCTCGGCGTCGAGTGACTCGCCCGGCCCCGAGTCGCGCGCCAGCGCCTCGCGCACCACCGGCGTCGCGACGAAGAACAGCAGTGCCCCCGCGCCGAGCGCGGCGAAGAGCACGACGAGATAGAGAGGCGTGCGGCTCGCGGGAGGCAACACACGCACGTGTAGGGGTAGCCGCGTGCCGGCCGGCAGATCGAAGCCGATGAAGGTCTGGTAGGTCTGGTCTTCCTGGCGCGCCGGACGCGCGGGGTGAAGCTCGCCGGCCTCGACCTCGACGCCGAAGTCCTGGACGTACACCGCCAGGTTATCCACGCCGCTGGGCACCGTGAGCTCGGTCGCGAGATCGTCGCCCTTCTGCTCGAGGTCGAACTCGACCTGGAGACTGAAGCCCTCGTCGCCCGGGAACACGGGGCCGCGAATCTCCACGCCATCGCCACGGACGTCCACGCCCTCCGGCAGGCGCCCGAAGAACGTTTCGAGCTTGCCGTGACCGGCGGGCAGGCCGACACCGATCGGTGACGGCTGCGCGGGCGGCACGACCACGACCCGATCGTCGGGATTCGCGACCGTTGCGCTCTCCTGCACGCGCCACACGCCCGCGCTGCGCGCGATCACCCACTGCAAGGTCGCCAGGCGGAGGTGCGAGCCGTCCTCGCTCTTGTCGTAGATCTTGAAGTCGAGGGTCTGTCGCTTGTCGGTCTGGCCGGGCGGGAACGCCGCGCTCCCGCCGGGGAAAGTGAGTCCTTCGTACTGCGCGCGCACGAGATACGCTGCGGGCGCGGGCAGATCGTCGAAGTGATACCGGCCCTGCTCGTCGCACTTCGTCTGGCGCATGATCGCCTGCTCCTGCGGATCGAGGCCGATGGCCTCGACGACGAGTCGCGCCGCGGCGCCGGGCTTCGTCGGATGCGTGATGCGGCCCTCGATCGCAGCCGCATCCGCGCGCACGGCGCAGGCGCACAGCGCGAAGAAGACAAGTAAGGCGCGCGCGGTCATCCGACTCAGGCTGCCTCGCGGCCCGCTTTTTCTCGCGCGCGCAGCGGCCACAGCAGCAGAGTGTTCCCGAACACGAACACGAAGCCGCCGATCCAGATCCAGTTCACCAGCGGATTCACGTACACCTTGAGCGCGGCGCGCTGATCGGGCTCGAGCCCGGCGAGGATCACGTAGAAATCCTCGGAGAGACCCGACGAGACCGCGGGGATCGTCGTCGGCTGCTCCTGTTGGAAATACATGCGCTTCTCCGGCAGCAGCATGCCGATCGGCTTGCCGTGCTCGTAGAGGGCGAGGCGCGCGACCGCGCCCGCGTAGTGCGGATGAGACACTGGCCGCGCCTGCCGGTACTCGACGGTATAGCCCGCGAGATCCCACTTCTCGCCGGGCGCGAGCAGCTTCGTCTCTT
>Ga0326730_1000399_pt1 | contig 11759 bp, 10 predicted proteins | sample MHFSIPfraction_3_FD_207740 | JGI IMG/M metagenome (GOLD analysis project Ga0326730, IMG submission 207740) | Lab enriched peat soil microbial communities from Michigan Hollow, Ithaca, NY, United States - MHF7AN SIP fraction | ecosystem: Environmental > Terrestrial > Soil > Wetlands > Peat...
GCAGGCGGGGAAGGTCTATCGCATCGGCATCCTGGAGACGAGGTCCGCCGTCCTCAACGCGACCAACCTCGATGCGTTCCGACAGGGACTGCGGGCACTCGGGTACGCGGAGGGTCAAAACCTCGAGATCACGTACCGATCGTCGGACGGCCGTGACGAGCGGTTCCCGGGCCTGGCGGGCGAGCTGGTTCGCCTGAAGATGGATGTGATCCTGACGAGAGGGACGCCAGCCGCCCTGGCGGCAAAGAGTGCGACGCGAACGATTCCGGTAGTCATGGCGTCCAGTGGCGATCCTGTCGGATCCGGCCTCGTCGCCAGCCTCGGGCGGCCAGGCGGCAACGTCACGGGGCTCAGCAGCTATGACGTCGAGATACATGCGAAACGGCTGGACCTGCTCAGAGAGGTGCGTCCGAGACTCACACGAGTCGCGGGCCTCTTCAATATGGGCAACCCCGTTCTCCCGCTTGCGTGGAAGGAGGTGCAGCGGGCAGCGGGATCTCTCGGTATCCAGGCTCAGCTTCTCGACGTGCGACGCCCCGAGGACCTGCCGCGAGCTTTCGATGCGGCAGCGAAGGAGCGCGCCGAGGCCCTCATCGTGGGACTCGACGGCCTCACCCAGGGGAACCTACGGCGAATCGCTGAGCTGGCCGCCAAGCACCGGTTGCCGTCGATCTACGCGACCAGGGACTATGCGGAGCTCGGAGGGCTGATCATCTACGGAGTTAGCGATCGTCACCAGTATCAGCGAGCGGCCACGTTCGTGGACAAGATCCTCAAGGGCGCCACGCCCGGCGACCTGCCCATCGAGCAACCGGACACGTTCGAACTGGTCATCAACCTCAAGACCGCCAAGGCCCTTGGACTGACGATCCCGCCGTCGCTCCTGCAGCGGGCGGATCAGGTGATCGAGTGATGAACAGACGGGCCTTCATCGGCACGCTTGCCGGCGGCCTCCTCGCCGCGCCGCTCGGCGCCGAGGCGCAGCCGCTAGGCAAGGTCCGGCGGATCGGGTATCTCGATGGTGCGTCGCCGAGCACGAACCCCGAACTCAACGACGCGTTTCGAGACCAGATGCGCCAACTCGGATACGTCGAGAGCAAGAATCTCGTCATCGAGTACCGGTGGGCTGACGGCCAGTACGATCGGCTGTCCGACCTCGCCGCTGACCTCGTGCGACTTCGCGTCGAGGTCATCGTCACGGTCGGAGACCCCGTGATCCAGGCGGCGAAGAAGGCGACGACCACGATCCCCATCGTAATGGCATCGGTCGGCGACCCCGTCGGCCGGGGGTTCGTGGCGAGCCTGGCCCGCCCGGGCGGCAACATCACCGGCGTCTCGAACTTCGCGGTGGCGCTCAGCGGGAAATGGCTGGAGATCCTGAGAGAGGCCGTTCCCCATCTGTCGCAGGTAGCGATCCTGAGAAACCGCGCCAATCCGACGCACCCCCTGTTCTGGATGGAGGCTGACAAGGCCGCGAAGGGACTTGGGCTCAAGCTACAGAGCCTGGAAGTAGGGAGCCCGGAGGACATCGACACCGCCTTCGAGTCGATGCTGAAGGAGCGCGTCGGCGCGTTCGTGACTCTTCCTGATCCACTGCTCACGGGGCAGCGAGTCCGGATTGCGGACCTTGCCGCGAAGGCTCACCTGCCTGCTATCGCCGCCTTCCGTGAGAACGCCGAGGCCGGCACCCTCATGGCATATGGACCGAGCCTGGCCGCGAACCGCCGGCGCGCCGCGGTGTTCGTGGACAAGATCCTGAAAGGCGCCAAGCCGGGTGATCTCCCCATCGAGCAGCCCACCAAGTTCGAACTGTTCATCAACCTGAAGACGGCCAAGACGCTCGGCCTCACGATCCCGCCGTCGCTCCTTCAGCGGGCGGATCAGGTGATCGAGTAGATCAACCCCGATCGATACAAGCCGATGGGTCTCCCCGACACCGTGGACCCGCTCTGTCCCCCGCCTGTCCTCGACCCCCAGCCGCTCGGCCCTCCCGTTGTGGGTTCCCCCGCATCGCTCCCCATCCGGCGCTGACCGGGCGCCGCGAACTGCGTGTCGACACAGACCGAACCCCGTCTACGCGGCGGTGTCCCGTCGACACCGGACGCCGGCCCTGTCAGCGGGTGGATGATCGCCCGTCGACACTCGGGGCTCGCCGCCATGAATCCACGTAGTTAGCCGGGTGCTCCCGGTGGCAAGGATGTTGCCGCGTGGAAGCCGCGATGCGGCGCCCCGGACGACACCTCGCGCGGACGATCGGCGGGCTCACCCTCGCCGCCTCCGTCCTGCTCGCCGGCTGCAGCGGCCCGGACGCCCGGGTGCGGGGCGCGCTGCAGTCGGGCGACGACGCGGCCCGCCAGCACGCCCTGCGCGAGGCGCTGAACCACTACCGCACCGCGGCGGTGGCGGAGCCGGCCTCACTCGAGGCCCAGACGCGGCGCGGCGCGATGGCCGAAGCCCTCGGCGAGTTCGACGAGGCGCTCGAGGCCTACGGGCGGGCGGCCCGCATCGAGCCCTCGGCGCTGACCTACTACCGGGCCGGCGCGATGGCCGAGCGCATGGGCAACCACGGGCTGGCCGGCGACTACCTGACCGCGAGCCTGGGCGCGCCCCCCACCCGCTCCGAGCGGGTGGCCCAGACCGGACAGCGGGTGATCGGAGGCCTGTCGTCCACGCTCGCCGGCTCGCGGCTCTCGCGCATGCTGCCGGACTGGCTGTTCCGCTCGCTCGCGGTGAGCCGCCTGCTCCTGAGCCACGCCGCGCTCGATCGTGACGTGGTCGCCGGCACGCTCTTCACCTCGCGGCTCGAGGCCGGCGAGACGGACCGCGCGCTGGAGCTGGCGCGGGCCCGCGGCTGGGTGCGGGCGGGCGCGGACTACTGCGCCGGGGCCCAGGGCGACGCGGCCGAGACGCGCGCCCTGGTCGGGATGCTGGCCGCGCCCGAGCAGACCGACTGCCTCCTGCCCCTGGGCCGCCGCCTCACCGACGGCGGCCTGGTGCGCCTCTCGCGGCTGGTGCTGCTCGACCGGAGCCGTCACTCGGGCGACCCGAGGGTGCGCCGCGAGGCCCTGGCCTTCCTGCGCGAGCGCCTGCCCGCCCGCGACGTGCCCAAGGTCGCGGAGTCACTGAACATCGCCGCCTACAACCTCCAGCACCGCTTCGGCGATCCGGGCGACGCGGCGGCGGTCTACCAGCGGGCCATCGCGGCCGACCCGGAGTTCTCGTGGCCCCACGCCAACCTGGGCCGCCTCTACATGGACATGGACGAGCCCGAGCTGGGCCTCGAGTGGCTGCAGACCGCGGTTCGGCTCGACCCCAATCACTTCCGCGCGTGGGTGAACCTGGGCCTGGCCCTCTATTCGCTGCGGCGCTACGACGAGGCGGTGCCCGCCTACCGGGCCGCGCTCGGAATCAATCCGAACGACGCCTTCGTCCACGCGTACCTCGGCCGCAGCCTGCTGAGCCTGGGCCACGACGGCGAGGGCGTTCGCGAGCTGCAGACCGCGGTCCGGCTCGATCCGAGCCTCACCGAGGAGCGGGACCTCCTCGGCCGTCGCGTGGCCGCCGACCCGAGCGCCTTCCAACCGGACTGACGCCGCGGTATGGTGGGGCGCCCATGCGCCCCGATTCCGCGGCCGCCCTCCGCCTTCCGGCGTACCGCGCCCTCGCCGTCACCGTCGTCACCCTCGCGCTGGCCTACGGGGTCTGGTACGCCTACAGCCTCTTCCTCGTGGCCCTGCTCCGGGAGTTCGGCTGGAGCCGCTCGGTCCTGGCGGGCGCGTTCTCGGTCTTCACCCTGGTGAGTGGCGGGGCGGGCCCGGTGCTGGGCGCGCTCGCGGATCGGTTCGGCCCGCGCCGGCTGATCCTGATCGGGGGCGTGCTGCTCGCGGCGTCGCTCTGGGCCGACAGCCTCGTCACCCGAGCCTGGCACCTCTACCTGGCCTTCGGCTTCCTCACCGCGATCGGCGTGGCCACCGCCGGGTGGACGCCCGCGGTGGTGATGGTGCAGCGGCAGTGGAGCGCCCGGCTCGGGCTGGCGCTCGGCATCGCGGGCTCGGGCGTGGGCCTCGGCATCTTCCTGGTCGTGCCCCTTTGCCAGGCGCTCATCGAGGCTTTCGGCTGGCGCTGGGCCTTCCGGGGACTCGGCGCACTCGCCCTCTGCTGGATCGTGCCCGCCACCGCGCTCTTCGTTCGCGACGTGCCGCCGGCGCCGCGCCCGGCCGCGCCCCCACCGGGCAGCGCCCTCGAGGTGGGCGGGCACTCGCTCGAGCGGGCGCTGGCCAGCTCGTCGTTCCGCTTCATCGGGCTCGCGGTCTTCCTCGGCAGCATCTGCAGCCAGACCCTCCACGTGCACCAGGCCGCGTTCCTCGTCGACCACGGCCTCCCGGCGATGACCGCGGCGTCGGTGATCAGCGTGGTGGGCGCGGCCAGCATCCTGGGCAAGACCGGCGGCGGCTTCGTCTCGGACCTCTTCCCGCGCGAGGCGGTCTACGCCCTCGGCATGGTCGGGATGATCGGCGGTGTCGGCCTGCTGTGGATGGTCGCGGCGGCGCCGTCGGCGTGGCTCGCGATGGGCTACGGGGTGCTGTTCGGGATCGGCTACTCGGTCACCGCCTTCGTGGTGCCGGCCATGATGAGCGATCGGTTCCGGGGGCCGCACTTCGGCGTGATCTTCGGGGCGACCCAGGTGGCGAGCGCACTTGGCAGCGCGCTGGGCGCGTGGCTGGCGGGGCGGATCTTCGACGCGACGGGAAGCTACGCGATCGCGTTCTCGATCGCGGCCGGGGCCGCGGCGGTGGCCGCGCTGTCGGTGTGGGCCAGCCGCGTCCCGCAGCCGCAGAGCGGCTAGGGGCTCTCGCCGCGCACCGGCGCCGGAGCGCCCGCCGCGCCGGCGGACTCGAGGAAGCGGGAGCGCTCTCGCGCGATCGCGGACCGGGCGGGCGGCGGCACGGTGTGGCTCACGCGGGCGGGCGCGGGGATCTCGGTCGAGCGCACGTGCGCCGGGACCGGGATGTATTCTTCTCGCGGCGCGGAGCGCGGCGCGGGCCGCGACGGGGCCACCGCGGACGCGGATTCGGCGGCGGCGACCGGGACGGGATCGGGGGTGCCGGAGGAATCGAGCAGGTGCGAGAGGTACGGGAACGACGCGAGGGAGACGATGCCGACCGAGGCCAGGACCAGGGAGGCCCGCACCCAGCCGGCGCCGAGCCAGCCCCGCGAGAGGACGCCGGGCTCGGCGTCCGTGTCGTCGTCGAGACCCGCGAGCCAGCGCAGGTCGTCCTGCAGCATGGCCACCTCGGCGCGCAGCTCCGCGGCTTCGGCCTCGAGGCGCGCGATCCTCGCCGACACGTCGGCGGATTCTGCCGCGTGGGGCGGCGGCACCGCGCGAATCCTGCGCTCCGGTGAGCTCATGGCACGCTCATATCGAGCAAGAGCTACGCCAGCCTCCGATGGCTGAAAAGTCCGCCGGTTACGCGGATCCTCGATCGACCGTCGCGTCCCGACGACGTCACCCCGGTGTCGAGCCGTGATGGTCCCCGACATCCTGGCGCTGGACTTCGACGGCGTCTGCTGCGACGGCATGCGCGAGTACTTCGAGACGAGCCGGCACACGCACGCCCGGGTCTGGGCCGCCGAGCCGATGCCGGCCGCCGACCACCTCGCCGCCTTCGCGGCGCTGCGCCCGGTGATCCACAGCGGCTGGGAGATGCCGGTGCTCCTGCGCGCGATCGCGCGCGGCCGGGCGCGGGCCGAGATCCTGGGCGGCTGGGAGCGGGTCCGCGAGCAGGTCGTCGCGGACGGGCCGGGCCCCGGCCCCGCGCTGATCGAGCTGATCGGGCACACCTTCGACCGGGTGCGACGCGAGTGGATCGCCCGGGATGCGGCCGGCTGGCTCGACCTGCACGCGCCTTATGGGGCGCTCGATGACCTGCGGCGGCTCGTCGCGGAGCCGGCGCGCGCGGTGATCGTCACCACCAAGGAGGGCGAGTTCGCGCGCCTCATCCTCGACCGGTGGGATGTCCGGCTCGCGGACGTGCAGGGCAAGGAGGCCGGCGAGCACAAGTGCCTGAACCTGCGCGGACTCATCGACGCGTGGGTGGCGGCCCACGGGCGGCGGCCGCGGCTGGCCTTCGTCGAGGACCGGCTCGAGACGCTCCAGCACGTGACGACCCATCCCGACCTGGACGACGTGGCCCTGTTCCTGGCCGCGTGGGGCTACAACACCGAGGCCGCGCGGGCCACCGCGGCCGCCGACCCGCGGATCCGGCTCCTCACCCTCGAGCAGTTCCGGCGCGGCACCGCCCGGTGGCCCTAACCCTGGTCCCGATGCGCCTTGTCCGCGGCGGCCGGGTGTGGCATCGTCTCTCGCCATGAAGATCGCACGCATCGAGGCGCTCCACTGCGACGGCGGCTGGCGGCCCTGGACCTTCGTCCGCGTCGAGACGGACGACGGACTCGTGGGCTGGGGCGAGTGCAGCGACAACCGGAGCCCGTACGGCATCGCGGGCGCGGTGCGCGACCTGACCCCGCTGCTGCTCGGCCAGGACCCGCGCCCGGTCGAGCGGCTGTACTGGGACATGCTCCGCGCCACCCGGCAGAACCTGGGCGGGGTGACCCACAAGGCGATGGCCGGCATCGAGCTGGCGCTCTGGGACATCAAGGCCAAGGCGCTCGGGGTGCCGGTCTACGAGCTCTTCGGGGGGCCGCTGCGCGATCGCATGCGCCTCTACTGGTCGCACTGCGGCACGACCAGAGCGCGCATGGGTCACGTGCTGGGCACGCCGCCGCTCCGCACCTACGACGACATCGCGGCGCTCGGCCGCGAGGTGGTCGCGCGCGGGTTCACCGCGCTCAAGACCAACATGGTGATCCCCGGCGAGCCGGCCACCGTGTACTTCCCCGGCTTCGGCAGCGGCATCAACACCACCGACGGCGCGCCCACCGTGGAGATCCTGGACGCGATCGAGCGGCTCATCGGCACCTTCCGCGACGCGGTGGGCCCCAAGGTCGGCCTCTGTCTCGATCTCAACTACAACTTCCGCACCGAAGGCGTGCTGCGCGTCGCCAAGCTGCTCGAGCAGTTCGACATGCAGTGGGTGGAGTACGACAACTGGGACCCGCAGGCGCTGCTGCAGATCAAGCAGTCGACCTCCACCCGGCTCGCCTCGCTCGAGAGCCTGGTGACCACTCGTCAATATCGGCCATTCCTGGAGCTGCAGGCGGTCGACGTGGCCATCATCGACGTGCCGTGGAACGGCTTCTCGCAGGCGGTCCAGATCGGGCGCATGGCCGAGACCTACGAGATCAACATCGCGCCCCACAACTACTACAGCCACCTGGCCGACCTCCACTCCCTCCACCTCTGCGCGGTGCTGCCCAACGTGCGCATCATGGAGATCGACATCGACGACGTGGCGTGGAAGGCCGAGCTGGTGACGAAGCCGCCGGTGGTGAAGGACGGCCATATCTTCCTGCCGGAGGGGCCGGGCTGGGGCGCCGAGATCAACGAGGAGGTGCTGCGCGCGCACCCGTGGCCGGGGGCGGGCGAGCGGGCACGGAGCTTCTACGGCATGAGCCCCGAGCAGATGGCGGCGCGCCCGCCGGCCCGGTGATGCTCGGCTACGTGACCGCGGGCTCGATCTTGCGGTGCAGCGCCTTCTCGGCCGCGCGCCAGAGGTACCAGGCCGCGATCGAGCGATACGGACTCCATCTGACGCCGTAACGCCGGAGCTGCTTGGGGGTGGGCTGCTTGCGCCGGCCGTAGGCGATCTTGAAGCCCTCGCGGACCCCGAAGTCGTCGACCGGCAGCACGTCGGGCCGGCCCAGCGTGAAGATCAGCAGCATCTCGACCGTCCACTGGCCGACGCCGTGCAGCTCGGTGAGACGCTCGATCAGGATCTCGTCGGTCAGCGCGTGGCAGGCCCGCCGGGTGGGCACGCGGCCGTCGCGGGCTTTGCGGGCGATGTGCTTGATCGCGCGGATCTTCCCCCGCGAGAACCCCGCGCGCCGCATCTTCGCCGCGGGCATCGCCGCGACCGCGGCCGGCTTGGGGAAGCCCCGGCCCGGGAACAGCGCGATGAAGCGGCCCAGGATGGCCTCCGCGGCGCGGCCGTGGATCTGCTGGTGCGCGACCGCGCGGACCAGGGTCTCGAAGGGCTGCTGGTTCCGGGTCGCGAGGCCGCAGGGGCCGACGCGGCGGATGAGCGCGCGCATCGTCGGGTCTACCTTGGCGAGATGCCGCACCGCGGGCTTGCTCATCGACGCGTGACTGTAGCACAAGGGGATTGACTTCCCACACCGGAGTGGCGACCATCCGGAAGCCATGACGACCACACCCGTCCGCTATCCCGATCCCGCGTTTCAGATCCTCGACGAGAGCTTCACCAAGTACCGCATCTTCAACGCGGCGGTGGAGCGGCTGGCCACCGGGTTCCGCTGGGCCGAGGGGCCGGTGTGGTTCGGGGATGGGCGCTACGTGCTGTGGAGCGACATTCCCAACAACCGGATCATGCGGTGGGACGAGGAGAGCGGGGCGGTCTCCGTCTTCCGCAAGCCGTCGAACCACTCCAACGGCAACACCCGCGACCGCCAGGGCCGGCTCGTCACCTGCGAGCACGACAGCCGGCGGGTGACCCGGACCGAGTACGACGGGACGGTCACGGTGCTGATGGACCGCTTCGAGAGCAAGCGGCTCAACTCGCCCAACGACGTGGTGGTGAAGTCCGACGACAGCGTGTGGTTCACCGACCCGCCCTTCGGCATCCTCGGCAACTACGAGGGCCACGTGGCCCCGGTCGAGCTGCCGACCAACGTCTACCGCCTCGATCCGAGGACCGGCCAGGCCACCGTGGTCACCGGCGACGTCCCGCGGCCCAACGGCCTCTGCTTCTCGCCCGACGAGAGCCGGCTCTACGTGGTGGTGTCGGGGGCGATGCCGCGCGAGATCCGCGTCTTCGACGTGGTGGCGGGCGGCACCGCGCTCGCCAACGGCCGCGTGTTCATCAACGCCGGCGCCGGCATCCCGGACGGCATGCGCTGCGACACCGACGGCAACCTCTGGTGCGGCTGGGGCGGGGGCGAGGGGCTCGACGGCGTCGCGGTCTACAATCCCGACGGCCGGGTGATCGGTCGCATCCTGCTCCCGGAGCGCTGCGCCAACCTCTGCTTCGGAGGCCTGCGGCGCAACCGGCTCTTCCTGGCCGCGAGCCAGTCGCTCTACTCGATCTTCGTCAACACCCAGGGCGTGGTCGGCGGCTGATCGGCCGCCGATGGCGCTGCCCACCGGGCTCCGCGCGTTCCGCCATGCCGATTTCCGGCGGTTCTTCGCCGCGCAGTTCGTGGCGCAGATCGGCTCGTGGATGCAGACGGTGGCCCAGTCGTGGCTCGTGCTGCAGCTCACGTCGTCGCCGCTCAAGCTCGGCCTGATCGGCACCCTCCAGTTCGGGCCGATCCTCCTCTTCTCGATCGTGTCGGGCGCCCTCGCCGATCGCCTGCCCAAGCGACGGCTCCTGATCGTGACCCAGACCGTCCTGGGCTGCCAGGCCCTGGCCCTGGCCGCGCTGGTGGCGTCGGGGCACGTGCAGTACTGGCACGTCGCGGTGCTGGCGACCGGGGTCGGCCTCGCCAACGTGCTCGACGGCCCCGCCCGGCAGTCGTTCGTGGCCGAGATGGTCGGCCGCTCGGACCTGAGCAGCGCGGTGTCGCTGAACTCGGCCTCCTTCAACAGCGCGCGCATCGTGGGCCCGAGCATCGGCGGCCTCGTGATCGCGAGCTTCGGGGTGGCGCCCGCCTTCGTGGCCAACGGCCTCGGCTTCGCGGTGGCGATCGTGATGATGGCGAGCCTGCGCACTCGCGGGCTGCCGCAGCCGCGCTCGGGCGCGGGGGTGGGCGAGGAAATCCTCACCGGCATCCGCTACGTGCGGGGGAAGCCGGAGATGCTGCTGGCCCTGGGCCTCTGCTTCATGGTGAGCTTCTGCGTGTTCAACTTCACGGTCTACGTGCCCTTGGTGGTCCGCACCGTGCTGGGGCTGGGCGCGGAGGGCTTCGGCTTCCTGATGGCCTCGCTCGGGGTGGGCGCGGTGTCGGGCGCGCTCACCCTCGGCATGTTCGGCTCGCGGCGGCCGGCGTGGTCGCTCATGTTCGCCGCCGCCGCGCTCGCGTGCGGCGGGCTGATCGGGCTCTCGCTGGTGGGCGCCTTCTGGCCGGCGGTGGCGATGCTGTTCGTCACCGGCTTCTTCGGCATCGTGCTGGTGGTCTCGTGCAACACCACCATGCAGCTCGCCTCGACCGACGCGCTGCGGGGGCGGGTGATGAGCATCTACACGCTGGTGTGGGGCGGGGTCTTCCCGATCGGCGCGTTCCTGGTGGGCGCGATGTCGGAGCGCTGGGGCGTGCAGCGCGCGCTCGCCACCAACGGCACGATCGGCCTGACCGGAGTGGCCCTGCTGCTGGGCTGGTGGCGGCTGCGGGCGCGCTGACCGGGTCCACGGGACGGAGGGAGGGCGGGATGGCGACACGGCCGAGAGTGCGGGTGGGCATGGTGGGCGCGGGCTTCGTGGCCCACATCCACGGCGAGTCGTACCGTCACGTGCGCGGGGTGGACGTCGAGCTCGCGTGCGTGACCGCCACGCGCCCCGAGCGGGCCCAGGCCTACGCGCGGCAGTTCGGGGTGGCGCGGACGGTGGCCGACTTCCGTGCGGTGCTGGCCGACCCCGAGGTGGACCTGGTCGATCTCTGCGTGCCGCCGCATCACCACGCCCCGATGGCGATCGAGGCCGCGCGCGCGGGCAAGCACGTGATCGTGGAGAAGCCGCTCACCGGGTTCTTCGGTCCGCCCAGCACGGCGCGCGAGGAGATGCTGCGCTCGGCGCTCGCCGCGGCGGACCAGGTGCTGGCCGCGACCGCCGCCGCGGGGGTGCGGCTCTGCTACGCGGAGAACTGGGTGTACGCGCCGCCCATCCAGAAGGCGCGGCGGCTGCTCGCGGCCTCCGGCGGGCCGATCTTGCGGATGATCGGCGAGGAGAGCCACTCCGGCACGCACGCGCCGGTCAACAAGCACTGGGTGACCGGGGGCGGCGGCTCGCTGATCGGCAAGGCCTGCCATCCCCTCGGCGGCGCGCTCTACCTGAAGGCCGACGAAGGGCGGAGGCTGCGGGGCGCGCCGGTCCGCCCGGTGTCGGTGATGGCCGAGGTGGCCCAGCTCACCGAGACCGCGACGTTCCGGGCCTCCGCGCCGCGCTACCTCAACATCGTCGAGGGCGCGGACGTGGAGGACTGGGGAAGCATGCTGATCACCTTCGACGACGGTACGGTGGCGCAGATCTCGGCCGCCGACACCGTGCTGGGCGGTATCCGCAACTCGATGGCGATCTACGGGGCCAAGGCGGTGGTGCTCTGCCACATCAACCCCAACGACGTGGTGCAGGCCTACGCGCCGGACGGCTCCGTGTTCGGCGACGAGTACATCGTGGAGAAGATCGAGACCAAGGCCGGCTGGACCGCGCCCCAGCCCGACGAGGAGTGGACCACCGGCTACCCGCAGGAGATGCAGGACTTCGTGGAGTGCGTGGCCCTCGGCCGCGAGCCCCTCGCGAACGGCCCCCTCGCCCGCGACGTCACCGCGGTCATCTACGGCGCCTACCTCTCGGCCCACACCGGCCGCCGCGTAGACCTCCGCCCGTTTCTGTGAAGGGGTCAGGTCTTACATTCCGACATTTCTTCACAAGGGTCCAAGTCGGCCGAACGCAGGGAAATGTCGGCAT